>MAAB01028901.1_pt1 | contig 157445 bp, 142 predicted proteins | sample 1115991 | NCBI WGS metagenome assembly MAAB01 (sample SAMN04961124, study PRJNA320927) | seawater metagenome | isolation source: sample BD02T18 sea water enriched with oil for 18 days | place: USA:Gulf of Mexico | collected 2013-07-27 | reverse complement strand
GTCAGGCCTTTATTATTGCTATGGCAATGACCGCAATGTTAGCTCTGGCGGCGCTAAATGTTAGCGAAGGCAAAATGACGTTGGGGGATTTTGTCTTGATCAATGCCTTTATGATGCAGCTTTTTATGCCGCTTAATTTTTTAGGGTTTGTTTATCGAGAAATAAAGGGTTCTTTAGCGAATATTGAAAACTTATTTGGTTTGTTAGATAAAGCGCCAAAAGTGGAAGATGTTGATGGTGCTAGCGAGCTAGCCATAACGCAAGCCGATATCAGTTTTGAGAATGTTCATTTTGCCTACCATAAAAAAAGACCCATCATTAAAGGTATCTCTTTTAAAGTTAATGGCGGTAAAAAAGTGGCTGTTGTTGGCACAAGTGGCTCGGGTAAATCAACCTTAGTGAAATTATTATTCCGTTTTTATGATGTCGACTCAGGCAGTATTAGCATTGATAACCAAAATACTAGCCAAGTAACGCAACACTCACTGCGCCAACATATTGGTATAGTGCCACAAGATACCGTGCTATTTAACGACACCTTATTTGCGAATGTTAATTATGGTAACCCTGCTGCCAGTAAAGAAAAAGTAATGCAAGCCATTGAGTTAGCTCACTTAACTAAATTTGTAAATAGCTTGCCTGATGGTATTGAAACGGTTGTAGGAGAACGGGGCTTAAAACTGTCGGGTGGAGAAAAACAACGAGTGGCTATTGCTCGAACTATTTTAAAAGATCCACAAATATTGGTGTTTGATGAAGCCACGTCGTCGCTAGATAGTCACTCGGAACAAGCTATTTTAACAGCGATTAATGAAGTGGCAAAAAATCGCACCAGTTTAGTGATTGCCCATCGATTATCAACCATTACCGATAGTGATAACATTATTGTCATGAGCGAAGGTGAAATAATTGAGCAAGGTAATCATCAACAATTGTTAGCCTTGCAAGGTAAATACAGTAAAATGTGGCAATTACAGCAATCAGTAAAATAATAAGTGCGAACAAGTGGTAACAAGAGAAGAAAATTTATCTATGAGCAATAAAGAAAACAGCAGTGAGAATAATACTCAGAGCAACGACGAAAGCCGCGAGATTTTAGCGACTAAGCAATGGCTAGAAGAAGTTATTATTGGCCTTAATTTTTGTCCGTTTGCCAAAAAAGAATTTGTTAACAATACCATTTGTTATCATCAATCTAACGCGGATCAAATAAAAATAGCCTTACATGAATTAATAGAGCAATGTCGTTATTTACAAGCGCATGATGAATTAGAAACAACACTGATAATTTACCCTGATGGCTTTAGAACTTTTGAACGTTATTTAGATCTCGTTGATTATGGTAATGATTTATTGGTTGAGTCGGGGTTTGAAGGCATATTTCAATTAGCGAGTATGCACCCTGAATATTGCTTTGATGGTGAAGATTATGATGATGCCAGTAATTTTACCAACCGATCGCCATATCCCATGGTTCATATTATTCGTGAGGCCAGTATGACGCGGGTTTTGTCAACGTATAATGAGCCAGAAAAAATCCCTGAAAATAATATCGTTTTAGCACAGCAAAAAGGCAGTGCTCACTTTCAGCAAGTGTTAACACGTATTCATCAGCAACATTTTGCTAGCGACTCACAAGAAAAAGAGACAAAATAATCAAATGTCTTATACTGAACAATTTTTCCTTATTGCCGCCGTGCATCTACTTGCTGTGGCCAGTCCAGGGCCTGATTTTGCGATAATATTAAAACAAAGTATTCGTTATGATCGCCGCACTGCCATTATGACCAGTTTTGGTATCGCGACAGGTATTTTACTGCACGTAACCTATTCTTTAGTTGGCATAGGGTTAATCATTGCCAGCGATGAGCGCTTGTTTACGGCGCTTAAATATATAGCCGCGAGCTATTTTTGTTATATAGCATGGCATGGTTTAAGAGCTAAAAAACCAGATGATAGCAGTGGCGAGTTACGAGGTTCGAATAACGACAACAATAGCGACAATAATAACGACAGTAATCACGAGCAAGTTCCATCAACAAAGAGGGCTTTTTTTACAGGCTTTTTGGTTAACGGTTTAAATGTTAAAGCGACGTTATTTTTTGTCAGTCTGTTTTCTGTTGTTATAGCGCCGACGACTCCTTTTGCAATTAAATTAAGTTACGGTTTATACATGACTGTAGCCACGGCAATATGGTTTGTATGCTTGTCTTATTTATTAACCCACCACCGAGTGCGTTATTATTTGCAAATAAAAGGTTATTTATTAGATAGGGTTATGGGAGCAGTACTGTTGTTGTTAGCTATTCAATTGGTGTTAAGTGACTTAAACTAAATGTATTTATCCGTTTATATTCTGAAAAGAAATCGTTTTAATATTCAGGTATAATACCGGACTTATTATTATTTAGATTTGCTATTTATTCCTTCAAAAGGGTTATGATTTTGTCTGAAAAAATTTCTATTATACAAGTTGGTGGTAGTGTTGAACGTGCATTACAAGGCGATTATCAAATTAATGTTAAAGCTATTTTAACCGAAGCTTGGCAGTTAACATTAAAGTCTCGTTTGGCCATTAATGTGGGTTTATTGTTTGCAATATTACTAGGTATGTCAGTTTCATTTATTGTTAGTGACTACTTTGGTGGTATTGAGACAGTGCTTGAAGATCCACAAGCGAGCATGTTACTAAATATTGTGGTTACTATTGCGGTATGGCCATTTATTGCGGGTGTGGAAATGATGGGAGTATTACACGCTGTTGGCATGAAAACCCATCCTAAAATGACCTTTGCCTTTTTACAGAGAGCAAGTTGGGTGGTGTTATGCGCCTTATTTACCTCAGTGCTTATTAGTCTTGGTTTTCAGTTGTTAATATTACCCGGGATATTTTTGGCTATTACGCTCTCATTAACTATTCCGTTGGTTATTGAGAAAAAAATGACTCCGATGAAAGCGATAATACTTTCTATTCAAGCATTACGTTTTAAATTTATGCCATTATTCGTTATTTATTTTATTTTATTGCTCTCTTTAATTATGTTGTTTTTTCCTCTGGCTTTATTGCTAGAGTCGACACTTGCGCCAATTGGATTTATGATTTTTATTTTTGGTATCTCATACTTAGCGCCATTATTTTATAATACCAAAGGCATTTTATACCGTGAAATTTTTGGTATTAATGTAGCTACGGATAAAAGTATTGAAGAGTTGGCACAAACAACAAAGTCACCGGTATCTAAACTTAGCTCAGACTCAGACTCAGATGATACATTTTCAGCTTAATGTTAATTTTGGCTAAGGATAAGGGATAAAAATGAACAGTACAATATGGATTAAAAGTACTTTGCTATTGGCGTTAGTTACCTTTTTACTCGCGCCATTCACTTTTTTAAAACCAACATTAATAGTTGAACCAGCTAAAGAAAAAGCAACCAATGTTCAAACTCAACAGGTAAAACCGATAGTTAAAAAGGTCATTGAGCAGCCTTTACATCAAGTTAATTTACCTGATTTTGCGGCCATTAAAGATATTAAAACTAAGAAGCAGCAGTTTTTTAATTTTATCAAACCATCGATAGCAGGGGAAAATGCCAAGCTATTAGCGAAGAGAGTTAAGCTTGAGTCTTGGTTAGAAAGTATTTCGTTAGGCTTGTCGTTGTCTGATGAAGAGCTCAGTACACTGACGAGGTTAGTTAAAAAATATCGCGTTAATAAAAAAGCATCGGTCTTACAGCAAGTCAATGAACTCTTAATGCGTATTGATATAGTGCCCACGCCACTGGTGTTAGTTCAGGCGGCTAATGAGTCAGCTTGGGGAACATCAAGGTTTTCTAGAATAGGTCTCAATTTCTTTGGTATTTGGTGTTATCGCCAAGGTTGTGGCATGGTTCCAGGGGGGAGAAATACGGGTGCAAAGCATGAAGTTGCTGCTTTTAAAAGTGTTGATGCGGCGGTAGCCCGTTATTTTCATAATATTAATTCACATAACGCCTATCGTGTTTTTAGAACTATTCGCTTTGAGTTGCGCTCGCAAAGCCAACCGTTAAATCCTGAAATATTAGCCACAGGCCTATTACCTTATTCTGAACGTGGTGCTGATTATGTTATCGATATTACTAAAATGCTAAGGCAAAATAAGCAGTACTTTCAAGATAGCCCAGCGTCAGTCGACGTTGTAGCCGAATAGATTATTTTATTTCTATAACATTCAATTCATTTAATTGAGTGTTTGATGACTGGCTTGAATTTTTATTTATATCGTTAGCCATTCCTGCTTTTATTTCTGCAATTATTGGTTGATCAAAAGCGGTGTCACCACCATTTATTATCCCTGATGTGCTGTTAATTGTTTTGAAGTCAAACAAATTATTATCACATAAATGTGATGGCACAACATTACGCATTGCGGTAAACATAGATTCTATTCTACCGGGATATTGCTCATGCCATTCTTGTAGCATGCGCTTAATGTTTTGACGTTGCAAATTAGGTTGAGAGTCACATAAATTACAAGGGATAATAGGGAATTGTTTTAATTCAGCATATTGAATCAACTCAGCTTCTTTGCAAAAGGCAAGTGGGCGAATAACCACATGCTCGCCATTATCAGAAACAAGTTTGGCAGGCATGGCTTTCATTTTGCCCCCGTAAAACATGTTTAACATAAGTGTCTCAATCATGTCGTCGCGATGATGCCCTAAAGCAATTTTAGTTGCCCCTAAGTTTTTGGCTGCTTTGTAAAGCACTGCACGTCTTAGCCTTGAACATAGGCTACAGGTGGTTTTACCTTCAGGAATTTTATCTTTTACTATCGCGTAAGTATTTTCTTCAACAATGTGATATTCAATACCTAAAGTGTCTAGGTAGCTAGGCAATATATGCTCAGGAAAGCCAGGCTGTTTTTGATCTAAATTAACCGCGATAATGTCAAAGTGAATGGGCGCAGACTCTTTTAATAACATTAAGATAGTCAACATAGCATAACTGTCTTTACCGCCGGATAAACACACCATAATCTTATCACCGTCTTCAATCATGTTGTATTCAGCGATAGCTTGGCCAACATGGCGTCTAAGACGTTTTTCTAGTTTTGATAACTGTGTTTGTTGGGTTGAGGATAGTTTGTGGCTTGAAGATAGTTTTTTAGGCGTGTTCATAAGGAGATAGCTTTAGTTCAAACAGGTTGATTTCGCCGCGCATTATAGGGCTTTTAAGGCGTTAAAGCTATAAAGTAATAAGACTGTATGCTTAGTAATTTTAAGCTTACAGTCTTTTGGCAACGAGCAAATTATTGCATTACTTATTGTGTTATTTATTGCAGCGGTGACACATAACCCTCAGGTTTTAGCGCTAACACATCACAATTTAATTGATCAATAACATGCTCGGCAGTATTACCTATTAAAGCGGCAGAAATGCCTGTTCTGCCGACAGTACCGAGTATCACTAATTCAGCATCAATTTTTTCTGCCACTTGCGCTATGACAGTTTCTGGGAGACCTTCTTCAACATGAGTATTAATAACACTAATATCAAACTTATTTGCATGAGCAATCATGGCTTGTTGATGGTGTTTTAACATGGTGTCGTTGTATTCAGTTGAATTAAATTCAGGTATTTCAATAGCAATGTTGACAGGGGTGCCCGGAAATGAATTAACAAGGTGTACATTGGCTTGTATTAGTGACGCTAATTGCTTTGCTTGTTCGGTAATTTTTACATTAAGAGAGCGATGCTCGTCTTCGTCACTACCGACGTTTAGTGAGGCAACAATATTACCATTTTCTGGCCACGCATGCTCTTTAACCAATAAAACAGGACAAGGACATTTACGGAGAATATGCCAGTCAGTAGGTGTAAATACCACAGATTTAAGTTTGTCATGTTGATGTGTCCCCTTAATGACAATATCGTAGTTATGCTGAATAACTTGCTCTATGATGGCTTCAAACGGGCGATTGTGCCAAACGACTTGGCATTCAATATTTATATCACTTTTTAGCTCATTGATTATATTTTCTAGCCATAATGTTTTGTCTTTAATGACTGATTGGCGCATGACATTACGTTCATTACTGGAAAGAATGGTGGTCATCTCATAAGAAAAATCAAAGATAGTTAAAAAGGCATTAACCTTAATACTCTCACTACCATTGACTTTAATGCTAGCGGCTAATTCGATGGCTCTTTTTAATGCTTTTTGTTCATCCGTTGTTGGATCAATAACGGCGAGGATATTTTGATAAGTTTCCATGACTAATCTCACTTTAGTTTATTTATAACTGTTCACCACCGAGCCGCGATGCGTAGCACCTTAGTGATCTCTGTGGTAATGATTTTTAAGCTGAATAAATGCGCTATTTAACACATAACCATTTATATAGTTTAGTTAATTTATAGCAAAACTGTGAAATGAATGTTTGTTTTAAATCAATTTACTTGAGATTTGTTCGAGATCTAGATGGTTAAATCACCTCATGTCCTGAGATGATTTGAAGGTGATTTAAAGATAAGCTAACCCTGAATGTTTTCAGTGTTAGTCATAAATAGAGGCGGTTATTATGACTCTGCGCAATCAATTAATTCATCAATAGCTAAAATAGTGATAAATTTACCGTCAACCTTGATTAGGCCATTTTTATGAAAGCGGTTTAACAGTCGACTGATGGTTTCAACCGTTAAGCCTATATAATTACCAATATCGCTACGTGTCATGGTTAAACGAAACTCTGTGGCAGACAAACCGCGAGCATGATAACGATCACTTAAATTGACTAAAAAAGTGGCAACACGTTGCTGGGCATTTTTACGGTTTAATAAGGTTAACATTTCTTGGTCGGTGCGAATTTCATTACTCATTAAGCGTAACACTTGCTTTTTAAGTTTCGGCATAGTGTTAGATAGCTTGTCTAAGTTATCATAAGGTATTTCACACACCATAGATGTTTCAAGTGCTTGAGCAAAACTTTTATGCTCAGTATCGGCAATGGCATCAAAGCCCAATAAGTCGCCCGCCAAGTGAAAGCCAGTGATTTGTTCTTCACCCTGTTCGTTGACCGTAAAGGTTTTAAACGTACCAGAACGAACAGCAAAAAGTGCATGCATTGCTTGACCATCAGAAAAGATTTTATCGCCTTTGTGAATGGGGCGTTTGCGGTCAATAATGTCGTCTAACGTAGTCAGCTCTTGCTCATTTAAGGTAAAAGGTAAACAAAGTTCACTAATACTACAGTTTTGACATTTTATGTGCTGTGTGCCTGGGCAACTTTTGTTTGGCATGCGTTACTCTGTTGTTTTTATAACAAATATTTACCGTTAACTTGTTTTAATTAAGGTATTTACTCTAAATTTTAGGACTAGACTATGTTATTAGAACATTTGTTGGTATGCAACAATAAAACTATAAACACCGAAGGTTATTAAGAGTAGCGCCATCCCCTTTCGTAAAGTAGGTTTGACGAGTAAACTTTTTATGCCACCAAAACTTAAAGACAGTGTCAGCAAGGCGGGTAGGGTGCCTAAGCCAAAACACAACATAATGCTTGCGCCCGTTATAAGGCTACCGCTGGCGAGTGCCCAAGTAAGGGTTGAATAGACAAGACCACAAGGTAGCCAGCCCCATATAGCGCCTAAAGAAAAGGCTTTTGCTGGGCTACTGACCGGAATAACTTTTTGTGCTAAAGGAGATATATGTTGCCATAATCCTTTTCCTAAGGCTTCAATACGGTTTAGCCACATTAACCATTGCCCTAAATAAAGCCCCAATAACACCACAAAAATAGCAGAGAACATGCGTAAACCTGCCAGTGGCATACCGATATTTTTAGCGGCAATTGAGCCAGTATATCCAACAATAGCGCCAATAACGCAGTATGATGCAATGCGGCCAATATTATAGAAAATGACTAATACTAGCTTGCTTGTTTGGCGACTGTTTTCGTTTTGATTACTTTTTTTATTTTGAGTGTTAACTGGGATTTGTTGATTACTATGGTATTTGTTAGTAGGAAGTGCTGAGGTTAGCATGGTAGTGATGCCGCCACACATGGCGATACAATGCCCTGAGCCAAGTAAACCAATGATGAAAGCAGAGAGTAAATCTAAACTCATTTGTGAATGTGCTCATTACTTGCCACGGCCGATTCGCTACTTTTGTCTTCTTTCTGTTCGCTACTCGCTACTTGCAACTCGTTACGCTGCTCATCTTCATCAAACAGAATACTCATGCCTTGCTTTTCAAGATCATCAAATTGTTCGGTTTTTACTGCCCAAAAAAATAAATAAATACCAAGAGAGGTGAGTAAAACGGCTATTGGGATCAAAATATAAATTATGCTCATGTTGTACTCTTTATTTTTAGTAAGCTATTTTTTTAGCAAGCGTAGTGAATTGGTGATCACTAAAATCGAGCTCGCAGACATACCGATAACCGCCATATAAGGGGTAATAAAGCCCGTAACGGCTAACGGTAACACAATAGCATTATAACCAAAGGCCCATAAATAATTTTGAAAAATAATGCGTCGAGTTTTTAACGATACTTTGCTTAAGGTTGCGACGCTCATGAGCTGATTATTCAACAAAATTACGTCAGCACCACTTTTAGCTATATCGGTGCCACAGCCCATGGCGATAGAAACATGAGCGGCACCAAATACGGGTGAGTCGTTAACACCATCGCCGACCATGGCAACCTTTGTGTCATGCTGTGTTTGTAGTTTTATCAGTCTATTCATTTTATCCGTGGCAGAGAGGTCACCATAACTGTTGTTAATTGCTAACTGCTCGGCTATTTTCTCACAGGCTATTTGGCTATCTCCAGAAAGCATCAGGGTTTGTTTGTTATTATTTAGCAAGCTTATTAATGCTTGAGCATCATTTCTGACTTGATCAACTAAATGAAAAGTGCCTATAAGTTCGTTATTGCAAAGTAAAACACAAGCAACTGATTTTGTTTTGTCATTAAGGTTATCTAACAGCCATGTGGGTTTGCCAATGCTAAAGTGTTGATTGTCTATCTTGCCAGTAACTCCTTTTCCTGACTCAACTTTTACCTCATCGGCGACAATACTATAATCTCTATATTGGCTAAAAGGTTTAGCTAGCGGGTGTTCAGAGTGTGCCTCTAAAGCGGCAGCAATGGCTAATAGTTGTGTCTTTGTATAATCACTTTCATTGCTGACGTTTACTTGCTCAATAGCAAATTCACCCGTGGTTAATGTGCCTGTTTTATCAAAGGCAAAGCAATTGATATTTGGCATGGTTTCCATGACGTGAGCCGATTTTATCATTATGCCATCTCGATTGAGACGTGTTGTGGCACAGGTTAATGCTGTCGGTGTCGCTAAAGAAAGTGCACAAGGGCAGGTGGCAACTAATACCGATAAAGTGATCCAAAAAGCTTCTTCGGGCAAGTGCTGTTGCCAATAAAGGGCGGTGGCAATAGCAGTAAATAAAATGATAGCAACAAAATATTGGGCTATTTTGTCAGATAGGCGGGCAAGCTTAGGTTTATGAGCCTGAGATTGTTCACTTAAGCGAATTAATTGGCTTAAAAAGGATTGATTATTAGGCTGTTTAACTTTTACTGTTAAATTACCGTCACCATTAATAGTACCGGCAAAAACATGGTCATCAAGGTTTTTATTTACCGGTAATTGTTCACCGGAAAGCATGGCCTCATTGATTTGTGAGCGGCCTTGAGTAATGACGCCATCAGCGGGAATAGTCTCGCCAGGTTTAATGAGCACTAGGTCATTTACGGCGAGTAATTTAGCGGCTATGAGCTCTTCGCTACTGCCTTTTATTCTTGTAGCTGTCATGGGCATAAGTTTCAACAAATTAGCGGAAACTTGTGCCGCATGAGAGCGAGCTCTAAACTCTAAAAATTTACCGATAAGTAATAAAAAGGTGAACATAGCAACTGATTCAAAATAAACATCACCTTGCTGGGTAATCGTTGCCCATGCGCTGGCACTAAACGCGAGGATAATAGCGATAGTAACAGGCACATCCATGGATAAGTGCTTTAGTTTTAACGCATTCATCGCGCCAATATAAAAGGGCAGCGCCCCATAAGTCACAATAGGTAGTGCTAAAATAAAACTAACCCAACGTAAATAAATTTTATTGTGCTCTGACATATCGGCAAAGGCGCCAAAGTATAAACCGACGGCAATCATCATGATTTGCATCATTAAAATACCGCTGATACCCAACCTTTTAATAAAGGCTTTACTTTGTATTCTATTACGTTGTTCAACTTCGTTAGCTTTAAAGGGTAATGCCTGATAACCAATTTTTTCTATGGCGGTTAGAATTTCACTTAGCGCGAGTTTGTTGTCTTGCCATTTGATTGTCGCTCTTTGAGTTGTGGCATTAACATTGACGTTTTTAATGCCTGCTTGCTTGCTCAATTGCATTTCAATTAACCAAGCACAGGCCGCACAACTAATACCTTCTACGGTCAAAATGGCTTCTTTGGTATCTTTATCTTGATAAATGAACTCGTTTTGCAGCACTTCTTCATCAAGCAGTTGGTTTTTTTGTAATTGCTCAGGCACCAGCCCTGTGCCTTTATGCGCAGGCTCTGTTCTAACGGCATAATATTGAGTCAAATTATTATCAACAATGGTTTGTGCCACTGCTTGGCAGCCAATACAACACATAGGTTGTATTTTATTGTTAATGTTGACATTAAGCTTAATACCTTGCGGTATTAACTCATCACAATGAAAGCAGTTGTTTTGCACTAACGACATAGGGGTATTTAAGTAAGTAAATATAGTAACTAAGGCTTATTGCGCTTTAGTTGGGTTGGGAATTATATCTATAAAGGCACTTTGCGGTAAGCTAATGGTTTCTTGAATTTTCCACGTATTGTCAAATGGCGTGATAGTTATTTTCCATTTTCCGGCAATGTCATGGTCAAATGTTTGTCTGAAATGACCATTACCATCGGGTGTTAATGCAAGATAAAAATCTTTTTCTTCAAGGGTCGGGTGGAAAAAATTAATATTAAGTAACGGGAAGGTTTTTTCAATACCGGTTGGTTTTACCACCAATTGATTGTTTGAAAATTGTAATGCGAAACGCATACCTAATTTTTGTGCGTGTTTAACCTTAGACACTTCTAAATTGATCGTTTTCCCTGTTTTATAATAGTCGCCGACAACTAAGGTATCGGGATCGGTATTAGCAATAATATAGGTTGCAATACCCGCGACCACAGCAGTAAAAGGAAGAATAAAAACTAACCAAGCCCAAGGCTCGCGATACCAAGATGATTTCATAGTGTGAAACAGTATATAGGATGTGAAAACTGGCGAGTATTATAGCGTTTTTATTTACTCGGAGCTAGTTTTGTTGTGGGCAAAAAGATAATAAAAAAGGCCAGTTAACAATAGGTTAACTGGCCTTGGTATTTTATTTTATCTAAGCGAAATTTTAATCGCGCTGTACTTTATGATTTACACGTTAATCTTGAGAAAGAGAGTAAACATAAGCACTTATCACGTGTACTTTTTCTTCGCCTAAAATATTTTGCCAAGCTGGCATTACCCCTGCGCGACCATTACGAATAGATTCTTCAATGGCACGTTGTGAACCACCGTATAACCAAGTATTGTCAGACAAGTTTGGTGCACCCATGGGTAAGCCAAGTGCTAAGCTACCTTGGCCTTCTGAGCCGTGACAACCAGCACAAATAGCAAATTTCGCTTTACCCGCTTTAGCCAAATCGGCATTGACAGAGCGACCACTTAAACTAATAACGTAAGCGGCAACTTCTTTAACGCCTTGTTCACCACCTACAGCTCCAGCCCAAGCCATCATACCAACCGCCTTACGGCCGTGCATAATAGTTTCTTTGATTTGCTCAGGTGTACCACCATATAACCAGTCTTTATCAGCTAGGTTAGGAAAGCCAGTAGTACCACGAGCATCAGAGCCATGACATTGTGAACAGTTTTGGATAAATAAACGTTGACCTACTTTTAAGGCCTCTGCATCGGTAGCTAAGTCTTCAATGCTACGAGCGGCATAAGCTTCAAAAATTGGACCGTACTTTGCGTCAGCTTGCGCTATTTCACGATCATATTGTACTAATACGCCAGAGTCTTTATTTAAATACTCTAAGGTTTTCGCTTTAGACTCGGCTAAGTTCAATATGCCTTGGTTGGAACTTTTCCAGCCTAAAAGACCCGTCCAGGCACCTAAACCATACATAGCAATATAGCCAAAGGCCCAAATGATGGTTAGTAAGAAAAATGTGCTCCACCATTTAGGGAGTGGATTGTTTAATTCTTCAATACCGTCAAAAGAGTGGCCCATAGACTCGCCTTCTTCAACGCCTGCAAAGTTCTTTAAGCACCAACGTAGTAGTAAAAAGCAACCTACTAGTGAGCCTAGGGTAAGAACCCAAACCCATATATTCCAGAAGCTAGACATACTTATTTTCTCTCCTGTTTGCTATCTGTTTTAAGGTGGCTTTCGTTATTTTTTTTATTGAGTTTATCTTCTTCAAAAATAGAATTTGCTACATCATCAAATGAAGACTTACGTTTCTTTGAATAAGACCAAAGCACAATAATAATAAATAAAGCCAGTATAAGGAGGGCAAAAAACCCTCTAAGTGTTCCGTAATCCATCAGGTGTTCCTAATAAATAACTATTTCAACGCATGACCAAGTGATTGCAAATAAGCAACCAAGGCATCCATTTCAGTTTTACCCTTAACCGCATCTTTCGCGCCATCTATTTCTGCTTGAGTGTAAAGCGGAATAGCGTTGCCATTTTCATCTTTATGGCTGCGGTTACGTGTTAGCCAGTTGAACGTTTCAAGCTTTTTACCGGTAATTTCACCGTTTAGCTGATTTTCAGCTAACCACTTGAATGCAGGCATATTTGACTCAGGCACCACTGAACGTGGATCAAGTAGATGGGCAATATGCCAATCATCACTATAACGACCACCAACACGGGCTAAATCAGGACCAGTACGTTTAGAGCCCCACAAGAAAGGGTGTTCCCAAACATGCTCACCGGCAACTGAGTAATGGCCGTAACGTTCTGTTTCTGCTCTAAATGGGCGGATCATCTGGCTATGACAATTACTGCAACCTTCGCGGATATAAATATCACGACCTTCCATTTGCAGGGCAGTGTAAGGCTTTAAATTATCAACGGGTTGGGATAATTCTTTTTGAAAGAATAATGGTGTTATTTCTACTAAGCCACCGATACTGATAGCGAACACAGTAAACAGAAAGAATAAACCAACATTCTTTTCAACTTTCTCATGCTTATTTTGAGGATTACTTTGCATGTTTATTCTCCTTAAGCTTCTTCAACAGGCTTAAGACTTCCGTCTTTAGCACCGATTGTTTTAAACATGTTGTAGGCCATTAAGATAAAACCAGTTACAACTAATACACCACCTACAAAACGAATAAAATAGAAGGGATAAGATGCGGTTAAACTTTCAACAAAACTGTAAGTTAACGTACCGTCAGTGTTTACTGCACGCCACATTAACCCTTGCATTACACCTGAAATCCACATAGCAACAATATAAAGAATAATACCCGCAGTATGTAACCAAAAGTGCACATTAATCAAACGAATGCTATACATACGGCCTTGATTGAATAAAATTGGAATTAAGTGGTACATAGCACCAATTGATACCATGGCAACCCAACCTAAAGCGCCGGAATGAACATGACCAACGGTCCAGTCAGTATAATGAGATAATGCATTGACTGATTTAATTGCCATCATTGGACCTTCAAAGGTAGACATACCGTAGAAAGAAAGTGAAACAATTAAGAAGCGTAAAATAGGGTCCGTACGAAGTTTATGCCAAGCACCCGATAAAGTCATAATACCGTTGATCATGCCACCCCAAGAAGGAAGGAATAATACGATAGACATTACCATACCAACTGATTGCGCCCAATCTGGTAGAGCGGTGTAATGTAAATGGTGCGGACCAGCCCAAATATATAAAGACACCAATGCCCAGAAATGAACTATAGATAAACGATAAGAATAAACAGGGCGTTCAGCTTGTTTAGGCACGAAGTAGTACATCATACCTAAGAAACCAGCAGTTAATAAGAAACCAACGGCATTATGTCCGTACCACCACTGCATCATGGCATCAATTGCGCCAGAGTAGATAGAGTATGATTTCATTGCTGATACTGGGATAGCCATTGAGTTACCAATATGTAAAACAGCAACCGTTATGATAAAGCCACCAAAGAACCAGTTAGCTACATAGATGTGTGATGTTTTACGCTTGATTAGTGTGCCAAAAAAAACAATAGCATACGAAATCCAAACAACAGCAATAAGAATATCAATGGGCCATTCTAGCTCAGCGTATTCTTTTGATGTGGTATAACCTAAAGGTAGGGAAATAGCTGCCGATAAAATAACCGCTTGCCAGCCCCAGAAAGTGAAAGCAGCTAATTTTCCGCCGAACAATCGAATTTGGCAGGTTCGCTGTACAACATAGTATGAGGAGGCAAATAAAGCACTTGTACCAAAGGCGAAAATTACCGCATTGGTGTGTAGTGGGCGAAGACGAGAGTAGGTTAACCAAGGTGTATCAAAGTTTAACGCAGGCCAAATTAATTGAGCCGCGATAAGCACACCTACGAGTGTACCCACGATCCCCCAGATTACAGTCATTACAGTAAATTGACGAACAACATCGAAGTTGTAGTCTACTGCTGACGTATTACTAATGGTCATGTTATGGATTCCGCAGTGTTATTATTAATAATAATAGTTAGTATCGTTTTTATTTAGACTTAAACCAAAAAAGCGAACAATATTTATACTATTTTTGTTTATTTGCCAAACGGCATTGATATATGTCACAAAATCGAGCTAAAGGCGTCATATACAAGGCAATTTTACCCTTTGCTTATGACATAAATCAACCAGCACGGCTGTTTAAATTTGACATGGATCAAGTTTTAACTCTATTGCCCATAAATACTATGTGATATAGGAAATACAACTGAAACTTTACTGATATTGAGCTCAGCTAAAGTGAGTAAAAATTAAACATGAATGGCTAATTAACAAGGTAGACTAATTTTTAAAAATCAGCCAGTTTGGTGAGTTTTGCTACTTCAATAAGCTGGGTTTTTTTTGCTTCTATTTGAATTAGCTGCTGTTTTTTGAGTTTAGAAAAAACACGACTTAAGGTTTCTCGACGTAAGCCTAAGAATTTGGCGATATCATTACGGCTCAGTGGTCATTCAATGCTGTCATGACTTTAGGTATAATCAGCATTTCTTTCGATAATATGTAAAAGAAATGCGGCTAATAAGCTATCCGCTGATTTTTTACCTATATAAGCTTGAAAGTTGTGTTGACGGACATGGCTTTATCTCTTTAATAAAACCACGTGCTTATGCACGTTGCTCAGGAGATTAGTAAGCAAGTTTAGTTTTCACCTGTAGGAAAGGACTTATCCTCGATCTATTTTAAAAGATCGCGGTTAAAACCACTCCTGCAAACAACAACACCGCATTAAATAATGGCTGCTGAGTTATCTACATAGCCATGTAAAGCAATAATTTGCCGGTATTAATTTGCCGTACGAAGAATAAATTTGCTCTTGTGGCCTTTTTTATTCGCTCAGAGTTTGTTCTCGATTTACTAGGCACAGTCATTACTTATTTGTTAGCATATTATGCAATAAAATAGGTTGGTTAATTTAAGGGAGTTCGGTGAAAATAACAATTACCGGATTTTATAAAAGTCAAAATGATTAAAGTTACTATTATTCTCATCTGTATTTTCAATGTGTTAGCGTGTAATCCTGTTGAACCACATTCAGCTCAACATTCAGTTCAACAAATACAAAAATATCCTTTCTCTTGTTTATCATCACAAAGTCGTTGTTTGGTTGAAACAGAGCTGGGTCAAGTTAGCATTGAGTTTTCAGGGTTAACAGAGCAGGGGAAACTAAAAACCGAATTACCTTTTCAAATTCAACTGCAATTTGAGCCAGGTGATAAAAATCACCAATTAATGACTATTGAAAGTTATCTTGAAGGCACAACGATGTTTATGGGTAAAGTCCCGGTGTTTTTTGAGCAAGGCTCAACAAAAAATAAAGCGAAAGCTGAAACCTTGCTTGCTAGTTGTAGCGAAGCGGTAATGACGTGGCGACTATGGTTAACAATAGATGTATCTGTAGGTGATAAAGTTAAACAACAACGTTTTTTTATAGACTTTGATAGTAAGCGGCTGTAATGGTAAGTGGCTTTAACTGTCGGCGGGGGGAATCACGCTTGTGATTTAGGCGGATACTTTCCTTTAAACCTCAAAAGGTAAGCCGCCAACGGTTAAATATTATTAGTGACGTCAACCGATAATTTTAATCTTTGCCCCGGTTGTAAATATTTATTTCGACTCAAGCTATTCCAACGCTCAATATCACTAATGCGAACATTGAATTTATCAGCTATACGGGCGAAGGAATCTCCACGACGCACTTTATAGGTAATATTACGCATGATGGCTTGTTCAATACCTGAGCCTAGCTTCGCTGTTTTGCTTGATGCCGTCGTTTTTTGCCAAATAACCAGTTTTTGACCCAACTTTAAGGTATCGCGAGGAGCAAAACCATTCCATTTGGCGATATTACGACTACTCACTTTATAATGTTGACTAAGATCCCAAAGGTTATCGCCGGAGACAACGGTATGCATTATTTTAAAACCTTGCTGAGGCTTAGCTTGTTTTTTAGCAATGCGCTGCTGCTGCGATAAAATGTAGCTGTCGAGGGATTTTGCCGCCACAGGAATTAATAAATGTTTACCCGCGTGGATTTGGTTACCTTGAATGTTATTTACTTGCCGTATTAAGTCAATGTTAGTGTGGAACTTGTTGGCTATATAACCTAAGTTGTCACCATTTTTTATTTTATAACGCTGCCAAGCTAAATGATCGGCTTTATTGAGCTTTGCTAGCCCTTGTTCAAAGTTGGCTACTTTATGTTTAGGTAATACTAAGCGATGTGGACCATCGGGATCGGTAGACCAACGATTATAGCCAGGATTTAATCGTTGCAGCTCGGCAAGGGATAAATTAGCTAAGCTTGCTGCTTTGGCTAAATCAAGCTGAGATTTAATATCCACTTGCGTGATCACTTCTTCATTGGCTATTTCATATATTGATAAATTGAAATGCTTAGGACGCTTGATAATATCAGCTAATGCTAGCAGTTTAGGCACGTAAGCACGGGTTTCCTTGGGTAAATCTAACGACCAGAAATCAGTGTTTTTACCTAGTTTTTTGTTTTTTCTAACTGCACGTTGTACTCGGCCTTCACCCGAATTATAAGCCGCCAATGCTAATAACCAGTCACCATCGAAAAATTTATGCAAATACTTCATGTATTTGATCGCGCCTTGAGTAGAAGCAACGACATCACGCCTACCGTCATACCACCAGTTTTGCTTCATGCCAAAACGTTTGCCAGTAGCAGGTACAAATTGCCACATGCCTGAGGCTCTGCCATGAGAATAAGCAAAGGGATCGAAGGCGCTTTCAACAATAGGTAGTAGGGCAAGCTCTACAGGCACATTGTTCTTTTCTAATTCTTCCACAATATAATACAAAAAGGGTTCAGCACGCTTAGCAACACGATTTAAATAATTGGGATGCTTCACATACCAATTACGCTGCATTACCAGACGATTATTTTCAGGAATATCAAAGCTTAATTGGCCACGAATACGTTGCCAGACATCATTGCTGCTTTGCAGCGGTTTGTCTTTGAGCGAAAAATTAACATCGGCAATAGGATGAGTGACATCAACATTTTCATCAGCGAGTAATGCTTGATTTATTTCAACGGTACTCGCGATGTTTTGGGGATCTAAATTGTTATTACTTGCGCTAGTGGGAGATAAGCTTGTGCTTTGACAGCCACTAAGCAGTATGAATGCAGGAAAAAGAAAGTATTTCATGAATAACCAGTGATAATTTAAAACATAATAACGACAATGAACAAAAGTAACCGCGGAAGTGTTAATTTTTATTATCGAAAAACCGCGCCAAGATTACCACGTTAAAATTGGTCTTTCCAGCGTCTAATCGTGGTGAAAGTACCAAGCGTCGTTGTTTGACTCTTACTATCAAACTGTACAGCACTGATTTGTATCGCTTGTTCATGGCTACGTAAAAAGGGATTAATTTGTTTCTCAACTTTAATTGATGTCGGAATGGTGGCTAGCTCTTTAGTGCGTAACTCATTTACCTTGTTACTATAATTTTGCAAAGCCACGTTTTTTGGCTCAACCGCTAAGGCAAATTTCAGATTGGCTTGCGTGTATTCATGCGTGCAATATACTTGCGTACTTTCAGGTAAATTGCTGAGTTTTGTTAGTGAATTAAGCATTTGCTCGGCACTACCTTCAAAGAGTCGACCACAACCACCTGAAAACAGCGTATCACCACAAAGTAGTATAGGTTCAACGCTGTCATTGGCAAAGTAGGCTACGTGCCCAGCAGTATGACCTGGTAAATCTATTACTTGGAAGCTAAGTCTAAGCTCCTCTAGCTTAACTATATCCTTTTCAGCTAACTTAACATCACAATGTGGGATGTTTTCATTAGCAGGGCCATAAACGGTTAATGGCCATTGTTTTTGCTGACAATAAGCCCTTAACTCGCTTATACCGCCTGTGTGATCTGGATGATGATGAGTAATCAATATCGCGTTAAGGCGACAGTGGTTTTTCTCTAAAAAATCAATACAAACAGCAGCATCGCCGGGGTCAACTAAGGCAATTGTTTTAGTGTTTGGATGGCTAATAGCCCAGATATAGTTATCAGAAAAGGCTTTTATTGGGGTGATCTTAGTAAGTGAACTCATAACTTTAACTCAGTACTAGCTTGCTTAACATTGTCAGTTAATTATACTGATATTATCAATGAAAACATCTATAACTTAACTAATATAATTTAACTAAGTATGATAAAGATAATAAATATATGAAGCCTGCCTTAGCATTTCGACAACCTCATTACCCTAAATCTTGGCAAGAACTGCCCAATGGCGCTACTATTCTGTCGGCGATTGAGGAAAGGTTACAACCTTGGTGGCAAAAATTTTTTGGTTATCATTTATTAAAAATAGGTGCCTTAAGTCATAGTATTAACACCAGTGATAGTCCTATAAAGCATCAAGTGACTTGTTGCCTTAGCAAAAGTTGCGCGGAGCAAAACACAGTTGTAGAAAGTAGCTTTCATAATCAACAGGCATGCATTATTGGTGAGTTAGATGACTTACCACTACTTGAACATAGTATTGATGTTTGTTTACTTAGCCATACATTAGAGTTTTCACTGGATCCCCACCACGTTATTCGTGAAGCTAATCGGGTGCTGATCCCCAATGGTTATTTAATCATTACCGGCTTTAATCCTTTATCATTAGCAGGGATGAATCGCGCTATTCCCTACAGAAAAAAGCAAACACCATGGAATGAGCATTTCTTTTCACCTATGCGGGTTAAAGACTGGTTACATTTAATGGGTTTTGAAATACTTAACGATGAACGATTTTTGTACAGTTCATTGGTTGGAAAAATGAGTGATCATGGTATGGCTAATTATTGGCGAAAATTCGCTAACAATTACTTAACAAGCTTAGGCTCAGTTTATGTCATTATTGCTAAAAAAAGAGTGTTACCTTTAACCCCTATAAAGCCTAAGTGGCAAATCAGAGCCAAGTTTAACCCGGTAAAAGTACCGGCGATGAATGTTCATTCGAGTAATAAAAGTAACCTTTCAGTAAAGCCCAAATAAGCACTTATCTAACACTTTAGCTAACCTAACAAGAAGTCCCCTTATGCAACGTATTGAACTAGAAAAATACTTAAACAATTTACTCAAGCCTGAGCAAATTAAAGATTACGCTCCTAATGGTTTGCAAATTCAAGGCACTGAACAAATCGATAAAATAATCACCGGTGTGACGGCATCACAGGCCTTGATTGATAAAGCTATTGCAGAAAAAGCGGATGCGATAATCGTTCATCATGGTTATTTTTGGAAAAATGAGTCTTATGTGATCCGAGGCATGAAACATAAACGCATTAAAGCCTTGCTTGATAACAATATTAATTTATTTGCCTATCACTTGCCGTTAGATATCCACCCAACGTTAGGTAATAATGCCCAGTTAGCAAAATTACTTAATATTAAGGTAACAGGGCCTTTAGAATTAGCAAACCCTATCAGTATTGCTATACAAGGAGAGTTACCTGAGGCACATACAGGTACGCAGTTAGCACAATTAATAGATAGCACGCTTAACCGAGCATGTTTACATATTGCGCCGCCATCAAATAAAACAATTAAAACCATTGCTTGGTGTACCGGTGGTGGACAAGACTATATTGAACTGGCTGCAGAGCAGGGCATTGACGCTTTTATTTCAGGAGAGGTTTCAGAGAAAACCACCCATATCGCTCACGAAATGGATATTCACTTTTTTGCCGCAGGCCATCACGCTACTGAGCGTTATGGTGTTAAAGCCTTAGGCGAGTATATTGCCAAAGAGCAAGGTGTAGAGGTGGTGTTTGTTGATATTGATAACCCAGTATAATTGCTGGGCTGAGATTATATGATTACTAATTCTCTAATGATAGCCTTCTAACTGATGCTTCTAACTAAATAGCGCTTTAAGCCACTGCACTAAACGCCCTAAGCTTTCATACCAAGCAATAGTGGTTTGCTCGAGCTTTTTACTGTTGGGAACATAATAGCCCCATTTTTTTTCATTATATTGATTTTTCACCCAATGTCCTGTTGGGGCCGCAATAGGATAAACCCCTTGCGCTTGGAAATACTTCATAGCTCTTGGCATGTGATCGGCATTAGTGATTAACACCACTGTTGCCCCTTGCACTCTTGGGCTGATCAGCATTGCTTCTTCTTCGGTATCTTTGGGGAAATTTTCACTGATGATTTTCTGTGCAGGAATACCTAATAGCACTAGAGATTGCTTCATCTTCTTGGCATTTGACACAGGATCTGCACCCGCAAAACCAGAGGTGATGATTCTTGCTTCAGGATGAATATGGTAAATACGTAATGCCTCAACCAAGCGTTGTAACGACGCCACTTTTAATTGATCGGTAACGGGTAATGTGTCGTTGCTGTAATGGCCATTCCCCAAAACAATGATGTAATCAACGGGCTTACTAGCGCGGGTAAAAGCGTCATAATTATTTTCAATGCTGATCATAAAGGTATCTGAAATGATTGGCATCGAGGAAATAAACAATAACAACAAGGCAGACATTAAGCATTTGAAACTTGTACGGGGACGTTTTCTAAAAAAAACCACCGATAATATTAATAAAATCAGTACGATATTAATAGGCATAATAAAAGCTGAGATTATTTTTTTTAGTAGAAATAAATCCATTAAATTCAATAAGGTTAGATGATTCTTATTCACTACTATAACAAATTTTTGAGTCTTTGATTAACAAAAATAAAATTGTCTTAGCCGTCTAAAAGTCTATTGCATTTATTTATCATTTAAGGTTTAATAGCGCTGTTACTCAGTGTGTTTAAGTAAACTATATTGGTAACACCAGAAGAGGAGCGATAACTAGGTAAATAGCGTTATACCGAAAGGTATTAGGAACCACATTCTGATCAACGTTATTGAGGGAGTTTATCGCCGAGAGTTCCAAGCGTGTGGCGTTTGCAGCTCGGTCGCTAAGGCTGAATCCTTAGGGCTGTCACCTGTCTTTAACTGTCTGAAAAGACAAAGGTGGAGAGCTTCTGGCTGAAAAAGTTAATTTTGCGCGTATTTTCTTCTATAAACACGTTAGCCTACCAAACTGCTCAGTCATGCTCTTCCTGTATTAATTAGCGAGTGACCTTGTCTTTAGCGCATAATCATGTCTTTAGCGCATAATCATGCCTTTAGCACAGAGTCATCATCGCATTTAGGAAGAATAAATCATGTTTCACCAAGAATCGTCTCAGCAAGCACCTAGACAGAATGTAGCCTTTACTGTTGCCAAATTTGGTGGCACCAGTGTCGCTGACTATCAAGCCATGTTGCGTTGTGCGCAGATCATTAAAAACGATAGTAGCACCCGCTTAGTTGTGGTTTCTGCTAGCGCTGGCGTTACTAACTATTTAGTACGGTTAAGCCAAGAAAATATCTCAGTGGTAGAGCAAACCGATATTATTACTAATATTCGTGCCATTCAGCTAAATATAACTCAGCATTTAAGCAACAATGTTGAACAGGCCTTAAATGCTGAAATAGACACTTTACTTGATGAACTCTCAATACATGCGCTAAAACAATCGCAACAGTATAGTGTGAAACAAGGCGATACCATTCTTAGCTTTGGTGAGCAGCTCAGCTCTCGTATTTTTGCGCAAGTGCTACAGTCAGTTGACGTGAATGGCGCTTATTTCAATGTTCAACAAGTAATGAAAACCAATAGTTTATACGGTAAGGCGGTGGTTGATATTGAGCAATTATCAGTGGCTTGCCGTGAGTTATTAGCACCCAAATTATCACAACAAATTTTAGTGACTCAAGGCTTTATAGGTCAAGACGGCTTAGGTGAAACCACCACATTAGGGCGTGGCGGCTCTGATTACAGTGCAGCATTACTTGCCGAAGCATTAAATGCCAGTAACTTAGCTATTTGGACCGATGTTGTTGGTATTTTCACCACAGATCCTCGTATTACTGAGCAAGCGCGCGCTATTAAAGAAATTAGTTTTGGTGAAGCGGCGGAAATGGCGACCTTTGGCGCTAAAATATTACATCCTGCGACGTTAATTCCAGCAATGCGCCATAATATTCCTGTTTTTGTCGGTTCAAGTAAAGAACCTGAAAAAGGTGGCACACAAATAAAGCAGTCGGTTGCATCCAATCCTACTTATCGTTCAATTGCACTAAGGCGAGAGCAAACTTTAGTGACGGTAAAAAGTCCTGAAATGTTACATGCCAGTGGCTTTTTGGCGAAAGTGTTCGGTATTTTAGCCAAACATGAGCTGAGTGTTGATTTAATCACTACCAGTGAGATTAGTGTTGCGTTAACTTTTGATAACCCAAGTGGCTCAACACAAGCACTATTAACATCAATCGTTTTACAAGAGCTAGAGCAATTTTGTGATGTTAGCGTTGAAGGTGGTTTGTCGTTAGTTGCTGTTATAGGCAATGGTTTAGACTCTGCCAAGGGAATAGGGCAGAGTATTTTTCAAACGATTAATGACACCAATATTCGGTTGATTTGCCATGGTGCCAGCGCCAACAATTTATGTTTTTTAGTGGCAGAGCAAGATGCGAACAATGTTGTGGAAAAGCTTCATCGTGAACTTTTTGTTTAATCGCCACTACTTATTTATTCGTGACAATGTACTAGTGACTATTTGGTATTCATAGTTACTAGTAAATTATCTAATTGATTATTCAAACCTTGTAAGTCATCAATCGACATGCCGGTAACCGAGAACATTTGCGCAGGAATATCCTGAGCTTGTGCCTTTAACTGACAACCTGAGCGAGTGAGTTTAATTTCCACACTACGCTCATCTTCACTATTGCGGAGTCGGCTAATTAACCCTTGCTTCTCTAACCGCTTTAATAGTGGCGACAAGGTACCAGAGTCTAAATCAAGCTTTACACCTAAATGCTTCACTGAAATAGCTGAGTTGGTATTATTATTTTCCCATAATACCAGCATCACTATGTATTGCGAATAAGTTAAGCCGAGCTTTTTCAATACAGGGCTATAATGACGATTCATTAACTTTGTTAGGCTATAAAGTCGAAAACATAGCTGGTTTTCTAACTGTAAACTTTCATCATTGTTCATGGTTTATAAAAGTTTTTCAATGTCAGCTTCGATAGCTTCAGGTTTTGTGCTTGGCGCATAGCGTTTAATCACTTTGCCTTCTTTATTCACTAAGAATTTAGTGAAATTCCATTTTATGCCCTTCGAGCCTAATATGCCTGGTGCCTGTGTTTTTAAAAAACTAAACAACGGGTGAGTATTATCACCATTAACGTCTATTTTGCTAAAAAGTGGAAATTTGATGTTAAAACGTAAGTCACAAAATTGTTTAATTTCTTCATCACTGCCTTTTTCTTGTTGCTTAAATTGATTACAAGGAAAAGCGAGTACTTCAAAACCTTGCGCTTGATGATTCTGATAAAGCTCTTGTAAGCCCTTATATTGAGGAGTGAAGCCACAGCCGCTAGCGGTATTTACGATAAGCATTACTTTGTTTTCGTAATCGGCTAATTCAACCGTTTCGCCAGCAGTGTTTTTAGCTGAAAACTGATAAATATTAGTAGTCATAGGTAGTCCTTAATAGATTGGTAATTTGGGTTGGTGATTTAGGTTAGTAACTTAGGTTAGTAATTTAAGTTGTACACAATTTAATTTCACAAAGCTTACATTGTTTTTATTTTAATTGCAAAAAAAGGTAAACTTGCGTTATTAACATTAACTTTAGAAAACACATTCAGTAAACCCACTCAAAATAACCATAGAGAACAGCGTAAAATGAACCCAATTATTCAAATGCTAAAAGAGTTAAACGTCAGTGAAGAAAAAATTAATGAGCTTTTTCAAGCACTGACAGACAATCCATTAATGGCAATGGGCCTTATTCAGCAATTGGGTATTCCACCCGAAAAATTACAAGCCATCATGGGAACCGTCATGACGCAACCTGAGTTAATTAAAGAAGCTGTTGAAGAGTTAGGTTTAGATTTTTCAAAAGTAGCAGCGGCAAAATCTAAACTGAAAGAAGGTTTGTAATCAATAATGAAACATAACAATAGTTGTACTGTCGCTGACTTAATTACCCAAATTAAGCAGCAAGAAAAAGACGTAGCGTTTGAGCAAGTAATTAAGGTTATTGAAGAAAATTATCATTATCAAGCAACACTTTTTACTAATGGTGAGCTTGTCAATAACGCGGGCACTAATGAAGGTTCGTGTAAGATATTTTATTTTGCCCAGTTAAACACATTAAACCAGCAGCAAACGTTAGCTTGTTTTGGCCGTTACTACCGCGAAGACGTTTTAGAGAACCCTACCGGTGATGATCACGGTAATATTAGAAATTTTATCAACACAGGTTGGCAAGGTATTGAGTTTAAGTCTGTGGCACTATTACCCGTTTAAAATATAGATTTAACCCAAATTGTATTACGTTTTATAAAAGGATTAGTTGGATGAAAGTAGCATTTATTGGTTTAGGCGTGATGGGATATCCTATGGCCGGGCATCTACAAAAAGCCGGTCATGAGGTTTGTGTTTATAATCGTAGTGAAGCAAAAGCTCAACAATGGCAAGCTGAATTTTCGGGCCGTTTCGCCACAACACCGGCACTAGCCGCAGCAGGTTGTGACATTGTTTTTTGTTGTGTTGGTAATGATGATGATGTTCGGCAAGTGGTTTTGGGGGAGCAGGGCATATTTGCAGGTATGCCTAAAGGCAGCATTTTAGTTGATCATACCACAGCGTCGGCAAAGGTTGCTCGTGAACTAGCTGACATCGCGGCTAAGCAGGGGCAATACTTTCTTGATGCGCCAGTCTCGGGTGGTCAAGCCGGCGCAGAAAATGGTGTGCTAACGGTTATGGTTGGCGGTGAACAAGCTATATTCGATAAAGCGCAAGCTGTTATGGACGCTTATGCCCGTTTTAGCCAATTAATGGGCGCTGTAGGTAGTGGCCAATTAGCTAAAATGGTTAATCAAATTTGTTTTGTTAATACGGTACAAGGTTTAGCCGAAGGCTTGAATTTTGCACAAAAAGCAGGATTAGATACGGATAAATTACTTGATACTATCGGTAAAGGAGCCGCAGGCTCTTGGCAAATGGATAACCGTGGTAAAACTATGTGTACGGGTGATTTTGACTTTGGTTTTGCCGTCGACTGGGTAAGAAAAGATCTCGCGATTGCTTTTGAAGAAGCTGAAAAATTAGGGGCAGATTTAACCGTAACTAAGCAACTTGATGGTTATTATCAAGAAATTCAAGGAAATGGCGGTAACCGCTGGGATACTTCTAGCCTTATTTCAAGGTTTAAAAAGTAAAGGTTTAAAGACTCAAGCTGTAAAAAGTAGACATTTATTTAAGCACTGATAAATTTTCATTATTGCTTAGTGAAGCGCTGTAGTTGCTTATTAATCGCATTAACAGCGCTGTTTATTTCTTCCGCCATTGTTAATAATTGCTGACTACTTTCGTTGGCATGGGAAGAAACATTTTTAATGGTATCAATATTTTGATTAATTTCATTACTTTCCAGCGCTTGTTGCTCTGCTGCGGTTGATATTTGTAGATTTTGTGCCTGAATATCATTAATAACTAGGCTCATTTCATTAATAACACTGTTGCTTTCATTCGCTTTACTATTACTGGTTTCAATGCTTGTATTACCTTCTTTAATCGCTTCAACGGCTGATTTAGCACCATTTTGTAGTTGCACAATCATCTTATTAATTTCTTCCGTAGATTGCTGAGTTCTGCTTGCCAGCGTGCGAACTTCATCAGCAACCACAGCAAAGCCTCGCCCTTGCTCACCAGCACGTGCGGCCTCAATAGCGGCATTAAGTGCCAGTAAATTAGTTTGCTCGGCAATACCGCGAATAACATCAAGTACGCCGCCAATGTTTTGGCTGTCAGACTCAAGTTGGCTAACGGCATCAGACGTTTGCTGCATCATAGTTGACAACTGTGCTACTGACTCTATGCTTTGCGTCATAATGGCTTGACTGTGCTGTGATTGCTGTTGTGCTTTTTGAGAGTTTTCTGCCGTACTTGCCGCTATTCCAGCCATTTCTTGAGTTGACGATTTCATATTATTAATAGCATTAGAAACCTGATCGGCAAGGTTTTCTTGGTTTAACGAGCCTTGCTGAGTTTTATGGGTAATTGTTTCCATAGACTGTGTTGTTTGGCTAAGCTGGATAACTTGTTGATAAATACCGCTTAAAGTTTTTTCTAATTGACCAATGAAGTGATTAAAAGCATTAGCAATATTACCTATTTCATCTTTGGGTGTTTCATCTAGGCGCTGGCTTAAATCACCTTCACCTTGCACAATTACTTCTAACGCAGCATGTACCTTTTTTAAACGCTCAGAAACTAATTTTCTAAACATAAAAAATAACAGCGCAATTGTGATACTTAAAGTAAAGATCATAATTAATGCAATGGTGATGTTTAGGCTGCTAGCGCTATTAAGTTGTTGCTCTATCGGAATTTGAACTTCTAATACGCCCCGAACATCATGTAATCCCCAGTCTTTTTTTGGCGTCTTAGGGTGTGAATTGTGGCAGTCAACACAACCTTGTTGGCTCATGGTATCGGCTAATGCTACACGGACAACTTGTTTATTGTTAATGGTTTCTACTTGGGTGAAGCTCTGCTTGGCGTTTTTGTTTAAAGCTTGCCACGCTTGTTGGCCAAAATCATCGAGTTGCCTCGTACTGCGGTTGGGAAAAGGGTATGGACTATATAGCTTTAATGTCATTATGCCTTTTTTTGTGAACTCTTCACTTATTTCATGAATGAAGGTTGCGGGTAAGGGGATTTTGTTAGGGTTGTCTTTATGTACATAGTCAGGACTAATGTCAGCAATAGGCAATATTTTTTTTATAATGTTTTTAGTGTAGTAACCGCGAATGGTTTTGTATTGCTTAACGGTTGATTCAGCAGAATTTATAGCGGCTTCAATGGCATTTTCTTTGGTAATGTTAGGGACATAAAAACTAAGCACAACAAAAATAAAGATAAAAATGATCACTAACGGCGCAAATAGCCGAGTGCTGAGCTTGTTTTGGTATGCAATTGCCATAACTTCCCTATCTTTATAAACATCGAAGTTAGAATATAAGTGTAGGAAAGAAATTGAGTGTTTGCGTAACTTTATCTTATTTAGTTTGGCTTAAATTAAGGAGTAAACATTAACCTTGTACATAGTCATATAGTGCTTTTAGTACTGACATCTTGCCTTTGTTTTCTTCATGTTCATGCGCTAAGTTTTCAATTTTTATCATAAATTCATCTAGGCTTAAAACACCCTTACCGCCATATTGCAGCTTACTTTGGCAGTAGTTTTGCCATTGTTGTTGCTCTTCATTGGTTAAGGTATAAGGGTAGTTTCGAGCTCGGTATCTAAATAACAGTACCGATAACCGTTCATCTTGAAATTTAAACGGGTGATTGCCAAGTTGCTCAGGTGATAAACCGCGTAAAATATCCATTTGGGCTTTATCGCTATGACTAAAGAAGCTGCCACCATATAATGCTTGTTCAGCATCAGTAGCTGTATTGTCAAATGACTCAGCTGTAAAGACATCACTAAGCTTGTCTCTTAGTTCTGCGTGTTGCTTTAACAAGGCTAAATTCTCTAAGCAATACTCACGAGGAATGTTCAAGCGCTGTGCATTTTCAGGTAATAAGGTTTTTGCTGGGGCAACAACTGGGCACTTGTTGATATGAATTAATTTAACAGGAATAGGTTTTTCATCGGGCGCTAAATCATCATGGCGAGTATATAAACGTGCTTTAATTTCTTCACTGGTTAGCGTTAACAGTGGCTCAATATCTTGGGCTAAATCAACACAAATAACCGCATTTTTATTAACAGGATGGTAACTAATAGGCGCGAACCAACTTGTGCAACCATGTATTGATGAAATTTTAGATGAAGTGTGTACCACAGGTGTCATATCAGCCACATTAATTAGCTCTGCAACTTGTTTTTTACCTTTTAGGTTAAAGATAAAGTTATAAAGTTTGGGTTGTTTGTCTTTAATAAGTTTTGCCATGGCAATGGTGGCATAAACATCACTCATGGCATCGTGAGCAGCTTCATGGCTGATGCCATTGGCTTTAGTTAATAATTCAAGGCGAAAGCTTACTATTTCTTCGCCATCACGCTCAACGGTTGGCCAACTTATACCTTCAGGTCGAAGCGCATAACAAGCGCGCACCATATCAATAATATCCCAGCGACTATTACCGTTTTGCCATTCTCGGGCGTAAGCATCGTAAAAGTTACGATAAAATAAGTAGCGTGATACTTCATCATCAAAACGAATATTGTTATAACCGGCAACACAGGTATTTGGGACACTAAATAGGGTATTAATTCGTTTGGCAAAATCAGCTTCGCTCAATCCCTCTTGCTGTGCTTTTTGTGGCGTAATGCCCGTCACTAAGCAAGCTTCAGGGTGAGGTAAATAATCTACCGGAGGTTGACAATAAAAAGTTTCAGGCTCACCAATAATGTTGAGATCTAAATCAGTGCGAATGGCTGCGAACTGGGAAGGTTTGTCAAATTTTGGTGATATTCCCCAAGTTTCGTAGTCGTGCCACAAAATACTAGCTTGTTCGCCGGTGTTCACAGATGTTTTTTTATTCATGGTTTTATTGTTTAACTCTATGTTTTATCGTTATTTAACTTTATTTGTTATCTGTGTAAATCCACAGATGTTTTCTATACTGAAATTTAAAGTGTGCGTCACGACAGTGTGAAATGCGCATTATAAACGGATTGTAATTATTGGCTCAAAGCTCATATCATCTCAGAGAGTAAATTAAGAAACATTAAAGCTCCTTTCCTTATATATGTATAGGTAAATCTGAGCTAACTGATCGTGAGGGTTTAACCGTTTGGATCACACGCAAAGCGATAATTACCTTTAATTATCGCTTTAGATGGTGCGGTAAGCAACACCCAAGGGGTTTAAGCATGAACAAGTTGTTTACCAATGTCTGCTAACAATTCATAAGAATGTAATTTGGCACTTTGATCAAAAATACCGGCACTCACTATCAATTCATCGGCTTGAGTTCTATTAATAAAGTGTTGAAGTTTCTCTTTTACGGTTGTTGGATCTCCGACAAACGCACAACTTAACATACTTTCAACCTGTGCTTTTTCCATTGGGTTCCAACAGCTTTCAATATTATCAATGGGTGGTGCTAATTTCCCACCTTGATTTCTAATCATACCTAAAAATCTCTGCTGCATGCTGGTGAATAAATATTCAGCCTGTTCATTGGTATCTGCCACAATCACAGAAATACATGGCATAGCATAAGGTTTTTTTAATTGACTTGATGGCTTAAATAGCTGGCGGTATTGTTCAAAAGCTTGCTCCAGTGATGCAGGAGCAAAGTGTGAAGCAAAGGCATAAGGCAAGCCCAGTTGAGCCGCCAATTGTGCACCAAATAAGCTAGAACCTAACATCCAAAGAGGTACATTTAAGTTTCCACCGGGCACAGCTTGAACGGTCTGATCTTCTTCTACGGGATTAAAATATCCTTGTAGTTCTTGAACATCTTGTGGAAAGTTCTCAGAAGATCTTGGATCTCTACGCAAAGCTCGCCATGTTAATTGGTCGGTTCCGGGCGCTCTGCCTAAACCAAGGTCAATTCTATTAGGATATAATGACTCTAAAGTGCCAAACTGCTCAGCAATGACTAAAGGCGAATGATTAGGAAGCATGACCCCACCAGCGCCAATTCGAATGTTTTTAGTCCCTGCTGCTAAATAACCAATAACTACAGATGTGGCAGCGCTGGCAATACCAACCATATTATGATGTTCTGCCACCCAATACCGCAAGTAGCCTAAACCATCAGCGTGTTGCGCTAATTCGAGAGATTCGGTTAATGCATTTGCAGGTGTTTTATCAATTTTTACAGAGACTAGATCAAGAACAGATAAAGGGAACATAGGATTTGTGAATTAAATAAATAGGTAGTTGGAGATTAAAGGCTCTTATGTTTTGGTGCAAGCTAGATAGAAAATATTCAAACAAAAAAGCAATACTCTTCAATCAAGTCTATTCTCAAAGTGAATAGTTGGTTATTAGTATTATTCACTTGTTTAATTGTTAGGTTGCAATTAGCATAATGAAACAGGGTAAATCTTGAACTGAAAATAGCGACTCAATATAAAAATTGAATATAACAAATCAGCAGTAAAAACTATAGTTCGAGATAAAAGTAGTCTGATAGGGTTAAATGGTTTAATAAAATAATAATTGAATATCAAGTAATAATTAATGCTTAAATAATGTCTTTGAGTGGCAAGGTATCTAATTGATATTCATACTTTTAGTATAATAGTAATCAGGGGAAGTAAAATGAAAAAACAAAAATTAGCAACAACATTATTTAAGAGATCGTTACTCGTTTCAGCAGTGGTCAGTGCGCTTGGTTCAACAGCACTATATGCTGAAGAAAGCGGTGCAGTAGCGCAAGATGATGATAAAAGTGTTGAGCGGATAATGGTAACTGCCTCTAAGCGACTTACCGGTTTACAGGAAACGCCTGTTGCCATTACAGTGGTAAGTGGTCAAACCCTTGAACAAGCAAAAATTTTAGACATTAACGACTTACAAACGCTTGTTCCTACCTTACGCGTTACCCCATTACAACGCTCAACTAATACTAACTTTGCCATTCGTGGTTTTGGTAATGGTGTCAACAACACAGGTATTGAACCTTCTGTTGGTGTATTTATTGACGGTGTATACCGCTCTCGTGCGGCAGCTCAAATTGGTGATTTACCAAGAGTGCAACAAATCGAAGTACTCAGTGGCCCACAAAGTACCTTGTTTGGTAAAAATGCCTCTGCTGGGGTTATCAGTGTACGTACGCTGGAGCCTTCTTATGATTTAGAAGGTAAAGTTGAAGTGGGTGTTGGTAACTATAACCAACAATCAGCGAAGGGTTATATCACTAATGGCATAACAGAAACGTTGGCTTTTAGTTTATCTGGTGGTTTTACCACTCGCGATGGTTACACTGACAGTATTTCCGGATTAGATAAAATTAATGACAAAGATCGCTGGAATGTGCGTGGACAAGCATTATATGAACCAACCGACGATGTTATCGTGCGCTTTATTGCCGACTACAGTGAAATTGACGAAGCCTGTTGTACTATTTCTAATGCTATTAGTGGCCCAGCAGCTGGCGCTATTCAGTTTTTAGGCGGTCAAGTTACTGACCCTACTGACCCGTTTGGATATACTTCAGCCCTTAATATTGATCCTGAAAATACCGTAGAAGATGGCGGCATATCTATGCAGATAGATGTTGAATTTGAAAGCTTTGCTTTTACCTCAATTACCGCACTGCGTAACAATCAATCTATTTGGAATTACGATATTGATTTCACCTCTTTGGATATTCTGCGAGAAACCGGTGATATTGAAATTGATACCTTTACACAAGAATTCCGTCTGATTTCTACTGGTATAAACAAGCTAGATTGGATGGTAGGCGCTTTTATCTTTAATGAAAAAGTTGATTCAAAAGATCAATTGTTATTTGGTAATGATATAAGAAACTACTTTGATGTCTTAGCCCCAGGTTTGTTAGCTCCTGTAGAAGGTCTTTATGGTGATGCTCCCGGTTCATACTTTTCAGCAGACACGGTAATCGCGACTCAGTATGTGCAGGATAATGATGCCTACTCGCTTTTTGCTAATTTCGATTACCATATTACTGATGACTTTACTGCTACTGTTGGTATTGCTTACACCAATGATAAAAAAGACATCACTATACAACAACAGAATAACTCGACGCTTGGAGCCATTGATATAGACAATGACTTGACTGTTTTGGGCGTGCCATTATCATTCATCCCACAGCTAGCGCCAGCTATCCCTGCTTTAAAAAGCTTTCAATTTTTACCACCATTGCTTGAACTGCCTAACTCGGTTGAAGAGAATAGTACCTCTGATAGCAAAACAACTTGGTCAGTGCGCTTAGCTTATGAGCTTAATGACAATATTAATTTATTTGCCACGGCAGCCACAGGCTTTAAAGCATCATCATGGAACTTATCTCGTGATACGCTGCCGTTCACTGCCGATCAAGAGGCGATTGAGGCCGCTGGTATAGCACAAGTCAATCAAAATTACGGTGGCCGATATGCATCACCAGAAGAATCAACTGTCTATGAATTAGGCCTGAAAGCTCGGTTTGAACAAGGTGCCTTTAATGTCACTGTTTTTGACCAAACCATTGACGGCTTCCAATCCGCTATTTTTGTCGGCACAGGATTTGTTCTGGCTAATGCCGGTAAGCAAAGTACGCAAGGTATAGAATTCGACTCTGTCTATAATCCAACCGATAATTGGTCATTAACTTTAGCGGGTACCTTCCTTGACCCAGTTTATGATTCATTTAAAGGCGCATCAGGTGTTGATGGTCCAATAGATTTATCCGGTGAAAAACCTGCGGGCATACATGAACAAAGTATTATCGCCGGCATTACCTACAATTTCGAATTTGATAATGGTATGTATGGTTATATTCGCACCGATTACCTTTACGAAAGTGAAGTAAATCTTGTTGAGAATGTTCCTGATTCGTTAACACGTGAGGTCAGTACTTTTAATGCCAGTGCTGGACTTAGCTTAGAAAACGGGGTGAATATACAGCTTTGGGCACGTAATCTAAATAATGATGAATATTATCTGTCTGCTTTCCCACCACCAATCCAAACGGGCAGCTATGGTGCTTATCCAAATCAACCAAGCACTTACGGCGCAAGCATTTCGTATGAATTTTAATTCGTCTGTGCTTTAAGTCACAGAGTAATTACTGTCGCTTTTAAGCAGTAGTTACTTTTCGTTTAAAGTCTTTGAACTAAGCCTTTAAACTATGTCTTAAATAAAAGCCTTTAAACGATGCCTCTAAAAAAGCCTTGTAATATTTTATTGCAAGGCTTTTTTATTTTTATTGTCCCCTCTTAAAAGTGTCAACACATCAAATACACTAGGCACTACATAGCTGCAGTTATCACCAATAAATTTAGATACACCTCATCTTTTCCCCATTCAAACCAGTCAATAAATAAGCAATGTTTTCTGTCTAGCCTCTGTTTATTCTCCTTTTACTATTTGAAATTTGAATAGTTGCCCATAAAATTTGTTTATTTGTTTAATTTGCAAGTTACCATTACTATCATTAAACAATGGAAATAGGGTACTGAAAAAAGGTACGTAATTAACGTTGAATATAATAATCATAAATGAAAACGCTAGTTCGAGATAAAACAGTTTGGTTAGGATGAGAGCGGTTAATAAAAATAATAATTGCATCTCAAACAATAAGTCATGCTCGAGCAAAACTTTTAAGCTGAATCACATTGCTCTAAAAATGTGTTTTTGGTTTAAATAATAATAATATGGGGATTCAAAATGAAACAAAAATTAACTACAACATTATTTAAGAGATCGTTACTCGTTTCGGCAGTGGTAAGTGCATTAGGCTCTACCGCACTTTATGCTGAAGAAAGCGGTGCAGTAGCGCAAGTTGGCGAGGAAAGCGTTGAACGGATCATGGTGACCGCGTCTAAGCGACTTACCGGTTTACAGGAAACGCCTGTTGCGATTACAGTCGTTAATGGTCAAACCCTTGAACAAGCAAAAATTTTAGACATTAACGACTTGCAAACACTTGTCCCTACCTTACGTGTTACACCCTTACAACGCTCAACTAACACTAACTTTGCCATTCGTGGCTTTGGTAATGGTACCAACAACACCGGTATTGAACCTTCAGTTGGCGTATTTATTGACGGTGTATATCGCTCTCGTGCGGCAGCTCAAATTGGTGATTTGCCCAGAGTGCAACAAATAGAAGTCTTAAGTGGCCCACAAAGTACCTTGTTTGGTAAAAATGCTTCTGCAGGGGTTATCAGTGTACGTACGCTGGAGCCTTCGTATGATTTAGAAGGTAAAGTTGAAGTAGGGTTTGGTAACTATAACCAACAATCAGCGAAGGGTTATATCACTAATGGCATAACAGATACGTTGGCTTTTAGTTTATCTGGCGGTTTTAATACGCGTGATGGTTACACCGACAGTGTCTCTGGATTAAATAAAGTCAATGACAAAGATCGCTGGAATGTGCGTGGACAAGCATTATATGAACCAACCGATGATGTTATCGTGCGCTTTATTGCCGACTACAGTGAAATTGACGAAGCTTGTTGTACTGTCGCCAATGCTATTAATGGCCCAACAGCGGGCGCGGTTGAATTTTTAGGCGGTCAAGTTAATGACCCTTTAAATCCGTTTGGATTTACCTCAGCCCTTAATATTGATCCTGAAAACACCGTAGAAGATGGTGGCATATCTATTCAGGTTGATGTCGAATTTGACGGTTTTGCTTTTACTTCAATTACTGCACTGCGTAATAATGAATCAACCTGGCATAACGATGTTGATTTCACCTCTTTGGATATCCTTCGAGAAACAGGTGATATTAAAATAGATACCTTTACACAAGAATTCCGTCTGATTTCTACCGGTATAAACAAACTTGATTGGATGGTAGGCGCTTTTATTTTTCATGAAGAGGTTGATGCAAAAGACAGCTTGTTTTATGGCAATGATGTAAGAGACTACTTTGATGTCTTGGCTCCTGGTTTGTTAGGTGGTGTAGAAGGCGTTTATGGTGATGCCCCCGGTTCATATTTTTCTGCAGACACTGTAGTAGCTACTGAGTATGTTCAAGATAATGATGCCTATTCGTTTTTTGCTAATTTTGACTATCATGTTAGTGACGATTTTACGGCTACTGTTGGTATTGCTTACACCAATGATGAAAAAGACATCACTGTTCAACAACAAAATAACGACACGCTTTCAGCCATTGATATAGACAATAGGTTGACTGTTTTTGGTGTGCCATTATCCTCTATCCCACAGCTAGCACCAGCTATTCCCACGTTAAAAAGCTTTCAGTTCTTACCGCCAATGCTGGAACTGCCTAACTCGGTTGAAGAAAACAGTACCTCTGATAGCAAAACAACTTGGTCTGTGCGCTTAGCCTATGAACTCAATGACAATATTAACTTATTTGCCACGGCAGCCACAGGTTTTAAAGCGTCATCATGGAACTTATCCCGTAATACGCTGCCGTTTGTCGCCGATCAAGAAGCGATTGAGGCCGCTGGTATAGCACAAGCCAATCAAGGTTACGCTGGCCGTTACGCGTCACCTGAAGACTCGACTGTTTATGAATTGGGTATGAAAGCGCGGTTCGAACAAGGTGCCTTTAATGTCACCATTTTTGACCAGACTATCGAGGGCTTCCAATCTGCCATCTTTATCGGCACAGGGTTTGTTCTGGCTAATGCCGGTCAGCAAAGTACACAAGGGATAGAATTTGATTCTGTTTATAATCCAACCGAAAATTGGTCATTGACTTTGGCCGGTACTTTTCTTGACCCAGTTTATGATTCATTTCCAGGAGCAAGGGATGTGGATGGCCCAGTAGATTTATCAGGTGAAAAACCTGCTGGCATACATGAGCAAAGTATTATCGCTGGCATTACCTACAATTTCGAATTTGATAATGGTATGCATGGTTATATTCGCACCGATTATCTTTACGAGAGTGAAGTTAAGCTGGTTGAGAATGTTCCTGATTCGTTAACACGTGAGGTCAGTACTTTTAATGCCAGTGCCGGACTTAGCTTAGAAAACGGGCTGCATATACAACTTTGGGCACGTAATCTAAATAATGACGAATATTATATGTCTTCGTTTCCACCAGCGATCCAAAGTGGCAGCTTCACTGCCTATCCAAATCAACCAAGTACCTACGGTGCAAGCGTTTCGTATGAATTTTAATTCGTCCGTGCTTTAAGTACAGAGTGATGACTGTTACTTTTAAACAGTAACATCCTTTGAACTAAGCCTTTAAACTATGCACTAAAAAAGCCTTACAATATTCCATTGCAAGGCTTTTTTATTGTCAATAAATCACCATGGCAGTTGCTTTTTTACTCAGTGCCAAACCCCACCATTATTAAATGGAAGCCATTAATCTCATCATCTGTTTTTGGTGATAATTCTACCTGTGTTATTCGAGTAGGGAATAGTAGGTTATTAGAAGTATTTATTTGTGTAATTGTCTGGTTACGCTTAGCATAGTGAATAGCATCAATAGCGTGTTTAAATAATAATAGTGAGTGATGAAGAACATGATAATTAAAGAGTGTTTTAAGCTACTACAAGGTCAATCGCAAAATCAACGCCTTATTGTGGTGGTATAACTTTATGGCTGCGATCTATCTTATACGTCACGGACAAGCATCCTTTGGTAAGGCAGACTACGATCAACTGTCTGAAAAAGGCAGTGAACAATCTCGTTTGTTAGGTCAATTTTGGCAATCTATGTCAGCACCAGACCGCATCTATTCAGGCGATTTACTACGACATAAACAAACCTTAGATAATTTTATCATGGGTTATCAAGGTAAAGAGTCTTCTGTAACGTTACATTCAGGCTTCAACGAATTTAATCATGTTGAACTGCTCACTTGCTATGACCGACAGTGGAAAAATTTTGCTGATATGTCGATTGCAATAGGTAAAAAGCCAGCAGCAAATATACGCTTTCAAAAAGAATTTTCCTATGCACTTGAGCGTTGGGTCAGTGGCAAGCACGACCATGACTATAAAGAGAGCTGGACTCAATTTAAAAAACGCTGTGTTAGCGCATTACAAGATGTTATTGAACAAGCGTTATTAGCAAAAAAATCGGCAAAAGAATCATCAATGAATAATCAACATTCAAAAGACATTTGCATATTTACCTCGGGTGGCGTTATTGCTGTGCTCATCCAACATGTTTTAGGATTATCAGATGAAAAAACATTAATGATAAATCAGCAAGTACGCAATACCAGCGTCACTAAATTACTTTTTTCAGAAAACGATGTAAACATTGATTATTTCAATGATCATGGCCATTTGACATCTACGGGTGCTGATTGGGTGACTTTTAGATAATCGAAAAGTTCTACAAATAAGGTTCATCGTTATAACTTATCATCAACTTATATTGAGAGCATTGCCAAATGACGCAAGTTTTATCTATAGATACTAAAAAATTAACCGCATATCTTGAGGCTAATGTTACCGGCTTTATTGGCCCTATCACGTTAGAGAAGTTTTCAGGAGGGCAGTCAAACCCTACCTTTAAAGTAACCGCTCAATCTGGGTTATATGTGTTGCGTAGTCAACCCGCGGGTGAATTATTAAAGTCGGCACACGCGGTAGATCGTGAGTATCAAGTGCTCGACGCGCTTAAAGGCACTAATGTTCCAGTAGCCAAGGTTTATCACCTTTGTACCGATACGGATATTACTGGCTCGATGTTTTATCTGATGGAGTTTTGTGATGGTGAGGTGTATTGGAGCGCTTCACTTAATGACATTGATGACAATACTCGGCGTGGCGAAATGTATGATGCGATGAACAAAGCGTTAGTTGCTCTGCACAGTGTCGATATTAAGGCGTGTGGCTTAGAGGATTTCGGTAAACCGGGTAACTATTTTGAACGACAATTAGGACGTTGGACAAAACAATATCGGCTATCAGAATTACAAAAAATTGCCGCCATGGATGAACTTAGTTTATGGTTAGAAAGCCACTTACCAGCAGATGATGGCAGGGTTTGCTTGGTACACGGTGATTTTAGATTAGACAATATGATGTTCGCCAAAGATAAACCCGAAGTTATCGCTGTGCTTGATTGGGAGCTTTCCACATTAGGACATCCGTTTGCAGATTTAGCTTATCAATGTATGGGGTTACGGATGCCACAAGGCATGGGCAGTATTGATGGTTTGCAGGGGATTGATCGACAAAGTTTGGGGATTCCAACAGAAGAAGAATATGTGTCGCGGTATTGTCAACGTATGGGCATTGAAAAAATTGAACATTGGACCTTTTATTTAGCTTTTAGCTTCTTCCGATTGGCGGCTATTGTCCAAGGTGTTGCAAAACGAGCTTCACAGGGCAACGCCTCTAATAAAAATGCCAATAGCATTGGTCAATTTGTCGAACCTTTGGCTCAAACGGCATTAAGCATCATAAAACAAGAAGGCTAGCGTCAGGCGTAATATTATAAAAATTAGCACTCTGAAAACAAGTACTATGAATATGAGCACTATAAAAAAAGATTAATATAAAACTATTGATATAAAAATAATAAACCGAGAGCAGTGAGTCGAACTATTGGCTGCTCTACCTATTTAATAATGAGGGAAGTATTATGGAAAAAATTTGGCTTGAAAAAAGTTACCCACCTGGCGTTGCACATGAAATAGATGCAGATTATTACAGTTCTATTGTCGATATGTTTCATATTTATACTAAGGAATATAAAAATAACACCGCATTTATTAATATGGATACGTCTCTTTCATACGGTGAACTAGCTGAACAAACGAAGACGTTTGCTGCGTATTTACAGCAAGATTTAGGGCTTGTAAAAGGCGATAAACTCGCCATTATGTTACCTAATACCTTACAATATCCTATCGCTGTATTTGGTGCTTTAATGGCTGGGTTAACGGTCGTTAATGTGAATCCGCTCTATACGCCACGTGAATTAGAACACCAACTTAATGATTCAGGAACAAAAGCGATCCTAATTATTGAAAACTATGCACATGTGTTAGAGAAAGTAATTAAAAAAACAGCGGTTCAACACGTTATAATCACAGGTGTTGGTGACAGACTGAAAAAAATGAAAGGGGCAATGGTTAATTTTGCCCTAAGACACGTTAAAAAATTAGTGCCTGATTATGACTTAACGGGCGCAGTTAAGTTTAATGATGCCATGAAAAAAGGTGCAAAGTTAACGTTCTCACCAGTAGAAATTAACAACAGCGATTTGGCCTTTTTACAATATACCGGTGGCACGACTGGCGTATCAAAAGGTGTGATGTTAACTCACCGCAATATGATTGCGAATGTTGAGCAGTCAAAAGCGATGACTGCACCTATTTATGAAAAAAGTGCCGAGTTTTTAGTCACAGCATTGCCGCTTTATCATATTTTTGCCTTAAGCGCGAATTGCTTAAGCTTTCTTCCCAGCGGTGGTACCAACTTACTGATCACGAATCCACGCGATATGGTTGGTTTTGTTAAAGAACTGAGTAAATATCAATTTAGTGTCATCACTGGGGTTAATACCTTATTTAATTCACTTTTACATACGCCGGGTTTTGCCGAGTTAGACTTTAGTAATGTAAAAGTTTCTTTTGCTGGTGGTATGGCTACGCAACGTCCTGTGGCAGAACACTGGGTAAAAGTTACCGGTAGTCATTTATTAGAAGGTTATGGTTTAACTGAGTGCTCTCCAACCGTCACGTTAAGCCCTCATACTCAGTCTGAATATAATGGTTCTATTGGCATTCCTGCTGCATCAACTGATGTTAAGTTACTTGATGATAATGGCGAAGAAGTGGCCTTTGGTGAACCAGGAGAAATGTGGGTAAAAGGGCCACAAGTCATGAGTGGTTATTATAATCGACCAGAAGCATCAGCCGAAGTCTTAAAAGATGGTTGGTTAGCCACTGGCGATATAGTGACGGTTGATGAGGATGGCTTCTTTCATATTGTTGACCGTAAAAAAGACATGATCATTGTTTCAGGCTTTAATGTTTATCCAAATGAAATAGAAGAAGTTTTGGTTATGCATGAAGACATTTTAGAAGCCGCTGCTGTTGCTGCGCCTTGTGAAGTAACGGGTGAAAAAGTCAAAGTATTTATCGTCAGTAAAAATAAAAACTTGAGTGAACAAGCGATTAAAGAACATTGTCAGCTTCATTTGACAAAGTATAAATGTCCGAAGGAAATAATCTTTAGGGACGAATTACCAAAATCAAATGTAGGTAAAATACTACGTAAAGAGTTACGTTAAATAATTACGTTAGATAATACCGCTAACATAGCTTATTAGATCTGTGTCGAATTACTGTTGCATTGCGTAGCAGTAATTCGTTTATTCAAAATAGCTTTAAAAAAGATAAATAGTATTTATTCAGCTTAGAAATATTTACCACAGAGAGTACCGAGGTGCTAACGCACTACACCGAGCATAACAAAGTCTCTGTGTCGGCTCGAAGAGTCCTCTATGAAGCATCGCGGCTCGGTGGTGAACAGTTCAGGTAAACATAAGTAGAGAAAGGAATGAACAATTGAACATGATAGAAAATGGCTGCCTTTTATTGGGTCGTTTACTGATGGGAAGTTATTTCATAATCCCCGCGGTAAGTAAAATAAACAATTTTGCGGGTACGAGTGCCTATATGGAGCAACATAATGTTCCTATGGTATCGGTCTTGTTAGTGATCACTATTCTAATTCAATTGACGGCCGGAGCGGCAATCATTGTTGGTTTTAAAGGTAAAGCGGCGGCTTTTTTATTAGCCGGTTTAACGCTGGTGATCAGTATTTTCATGCATAACTTTTGGGGCATGGAAGAAGGTTTAGCGCGTAGTCATGAATTACAAAACTTTTTCAAAAATATGGGCATTATGGCGGGCTTATTAATGATCACCGCTTTAGGTATGGGCAAATTTAGCTTAGATCAACACAAGGCTACTGCAAGTTGATATGAGTTAATTCATTTTATCGTCATAAAAACAGCTAACAACAAACACATTAATGCGGATAAAAGGAAAGGGTAAATGTTTGAAAATTTATTTTCTATGAAAGGGAAAACCTGTTTGATAACGGGTGGCTCTAGAGGCTTAGGCGCCTATATGGCACAAGGCTTTCTTGAGGCAGGAGCCAAGCGTGTTTATATTACCGCACGTAAAGCTGAGGCTTGTCTTGCTGCAGCACAAGAATTAAGTCAATTTGGCGATTGCGTCGCTCTCCCTGGTGATGTGGCAACAACCGAAGGGCTAGCGAATTTAGTCGAGCAAATAACTAAGCGTGAAAGTCATCTTGATGTCTTGGTCAATAATGCCGGTACTGGCTGGGGCGCACCTTTTGGGCAGTTTCCAGAAAAAGGTTGGGATAAAGTTATGGACATTAATGTCAAAAGCCCCTTCTTCTTAACGCAAGCCTTATTACCCTTGTTAAAAAACAACGCCAACAAAGAAAATACCGCTTCAGTGATTAATATTGGTTCAATTGCGGGATTATTAGGTAATGGCTTAGACAATTACAGTTATGCGGTTTCTAAATCAGCTATTCATCAAGCAACGAGAATATTAGCCACTGAATTAGCGGCGACACATATTCGTGTTAATGCCATCGCGCCGGGAAGATTTTATTCTAAAATGACCGAATTTCTCAGTACTGATGAAGCGGCTTTTGCAGAAGAAATAAAGGGCATCCCCATGAGCCGCTGGGGCGAACCAACCGATATTGCTGGTGTTGCTATTATGTTAGCCAGTCAAGCGGGCGCTTTTATTACCGGACAAATAATCCCGGTCGATGGTGGCACTACATTGGTTAATTAGTGGCTTAAAAACCAAAGATGGTAATAGGTCTATGTGATTTTCAAAAGGTAATCATCAAAAATCGATTATCAAAAAGACAGTTATCACAAAAAAATAATCAAAAAGATATTAACAGCAAGTGAAGTCGATAATCGAACGGTTATCGATTCCACTTGCTATTACTTACATTTACAATAAACGGAGAACTAGCAACAATGACTACTTCAAAACAACTCTTCACGCATATTTCAACAGAGGGGAAACTTGAAATATCTTTAAAAAATGTTGATGTGCCTCAGCCTAAGCCTCATGAAGTGATAGTACGTATTGAAGCTGCTCCAATCAATCCATCAGATATGTGGCCTATGTTTGGCCCTGCAAATTTGGCTGAAGCAGTACTTAGTGCCGATAAATCAACATTTAGTGCCCCCGTGCATAAAGGTATTTTACCCCATATTAAATCGCGTTTAGATCAAGTATTACCTATTGGTAATGAAGGTGCGGGTACCGTTATTGCCGCGGGTGACAGTGCAGCAGCACAGTCGTTAATGGGCAAAACTGTGGCTATTTTAAACGGTGGTGCTTATGCACAATATTGTTGTGTGCCAGCACAAGCCTGTATTGTTCACAACGAGGGTACCTCAGCCGCGGATGCTGCTTCTTCTTTTGTCAATCCTTTGACCGTTTTAGGCATGGTAGAAACTATGCGCATGGAAGGACATACCGCATTAGTACATACCGCGGCAGCGTCTAGTTTAGGACAAATGCTAAACAAGATTTGTTTAGCACAAGACGTTGCTTTGGTGAATATTGTTAGAAGTCAGCAACAGGTAGACATACTTAAAGCAATTGGCGCCCAGTATATTTGTGATTCGTCCAGTAAAACCTTCAAAGCCGATCTTTATAAGGCGATTGATGAAACAGGGGCAACGTTAGCCTTTGATGCCATAGGCGGCGGCGAAATAGTTAGCGATATATTAACCGCTATGGAACAGTCTGGCAGTAAAGACGCGGTTGGTTTTAATACTTATGGGTCAGAATCAAACAAACAAGTTTATATCTACGGTGGCTTGAACATTGCCCCTAGCACTTTAAATCGTGCGTACGGTATGACATGGGGCATAGGTGGTTGGTTATTGATGAGGTTTTTAGGTAAGTTGAAACCTGAGCAAGTGGGTCAATTGCAAAAACAAGTTGCCGATGAAATCAAAACCACGTTTGCTTGTGCCTTTACAGAAGAGTTAAGTTTTGAGCAAGCCATGACACCAGAGATTGTTGTGCAATACAACGCCAAAAAGACCGGTGAGAAATACCTTATTAATCCCAATAAATAGCGGTAAATTTAGCTTGTGGCAGGCGATAACTATGACGTAGTTATTGTCTGCCTATCTCCTCTCACACGGCTATATCTTCAATGATACGTTGCTTCTGTATTCTTTATATGAATGGCTTTCTATAAGTTCTATTCATTTGTTTAATTTTATTCTAAAGTTTACGATACATTAAAGCGATATAGAATCGATATAAAAGCGATATAAAAGTATCAGCCTTAACCAAACTTAAAATTAAACATGGATATGAATATGTACCATAAAGTCGTAAATAAAGTTATATACACAGCAATGCTTGTTTGTTTCAGCTCATTGTCAGTACATGCAGAAACAACACAAACAGAAGCAACAGCAACAGCAGAAGCAACACCAGAAAGTGTCCCAGAAGTTGTCGAGATAAAGGACGCTTTAGCAACAACCGTTGTCAATATAGATGAAAAAAGTTTTAGTTGTATAAGAGACATGACACCAGTACGTCACTTTTATGTAGACAATCTTTTAGGGGATGTTGAAGGGACTTTAGCCGCAGCGAATGCACCTGATGGGGCGATATATCCTGAAGGCTCTGTGGTACAACTTGTACCAACCGAAGTAATGGTAAAGCGAGAGTCAGGCACTTTTCCTGCGACAGGTGATTGGGAATTTTTTGAACTTGAAGTGAATGAACAAGGTTCAAAGATTGCTAAGCGTGGTTTTGTTGATGTGGTAAACCGCTTTGATGGTAACTGTTTCTCTTGTCATGCACCTGCTCGTGAGAAGTGGGATTTTATCTGTGAATCAGGACATGGCTGTGATCCAATCCCAATTGATCACAAAATGACTGGCGCACTGCAGCGTTCAGACCCGCGTTGTGGCGAAGCAGAGCCTGAAGATGGCGACTGGATGGCACTTTTTAAACTTAAATCTATGGTCACTATTGGTTTAACTAAAAAGTGGATTGAAGATAAGCTTTAATTTACTCAACACAGCTTAATCAACACAGTAAAAGTAAATTAGTATAAGTAAGTCAGGATAAGTAAGTTGATATGATCAAAAGGATTATTGAGTGATAAAACTCTAACCGTACAGGTTTTCATTTATTAAGTAGGGAATAAAGATGAGCGAAATTAAAACACATTATCGAAACTGTAATATTTGTGAAGCCATGTGCGGCTTAGAAATTAAATATCAAGACAAAGAAATATTGTCGATTAAAGGAGATCAAAAAGACCCCTTCAGCAAAGGGTATAACTGTCCAAAAGCTACCGCGCTACAAGACTTTTATACCGATAAAGATCGTTTAAAAACCCCCATTAGACGAACCGCTACCGGCTGGGAAGATATTTCATGGGATGAAGCGTTCGCTGAAATAACCGAGAAATTTAAAAGCATTCAACATGAACATGGCAAAAATGCTTTGGCGGCTTATTTAGGTAACCCTAATGCCCACAACGTAGGTAATTCCATATTTTTAAAGCCGTTTTTGAAGTCGTTAGGGACGATTAATCGTTTTAGCTCAGCGTCTGCGGATCAAATGCCACATCATGTGGCTTCTAACTTTATGTTTGGCGCCGGTATGTTAATTCCAGTTCCTGACATTGATCGTACCGATTTTATGTTGATTATTGGCGGCAACCCCGTCGTATCAAATGGCAGCATGATGACAGCACCCAACGTTATTGGCCGCATGAAGGCGATTCAAAAACGCGGGGGTAAAATAGTTGTCGTTGATCCGCGTCGTACTCGTACGGCAAAAATCGCCGATCAACATTTATTTATCCGTCCAGAAAAAGATGCCTTACTGCTATTTGCCATGGTCCACTGTGTTTTCGCCACCAATAGCGTCAATTTACGTCATTTAGCCAACATGGTTGATGGTCTTGACGGGTTAGAAAACATAGCGAAAGATTACTCACCTGAGTCAGTTGCCGCGCATGTTGGTATAGCAGCAAACGACATTAGAACGTTAGCGGATGAAATGATATCAGCGGATTCTGCCGTTTGTTATAGCCGTATGGGCGCATCGACTCAAACCTTTGGTGGTTTATGCCAATGGCTAACGAATGCGCTTAATATTTTAACGGGTAACTTTGACCGAGCAGGTGGCGCTATGTTTCCACAGCCGGCGTTTGATTTATTAAGAAATCATAAAAGAGGTCATAAATCCTCGTTCGGTCAGCATGAAACCCGGGTACGAAAACTGCCTTTTTTCAATGGTGAATTTCCGGTCGCCACCTTAGCAGAAGAAATTCAAACCGCAGGTGAGGGGCAAATAAGAAGTTTAATCACCGTTGCCGGTAACCCTGTGCTTTCATCACCTAGCGGACATAAGTTAGCCGAAGCGTTTAAAGGCTTAGATTATATGGTCTCGGTCGATATTTATTTAAATGAAACCACCAAATACGCCAATATTATTTTACCGGGCACCACGGGTGTTGAAAACGCGCAATTCGATATTTTCTTTAATAGTTTCTCGGTCAGAAACACGGTGAAATATTCAGCGCCCTTATTTGAAAAAGAAGACTATCAGCGCAGTGACTGGCAAATTTTAAACGAACTTTCAGCACGAATGACCGATGCGCCGGTTGATTCCCCTATGCATAAAATCACACCAGAAATAATTTTGGATATGGAGTTAAAAAAGAGTGCTTACGGCGAGCAAGGCATGAGCTTACAGAAACTTATCGACAATCCTCATGGTATCGATATTGGACCACTGATGCCGTGTATTGAAGAACGAATAAAAACGGCAGCAGGTAAAGTAAATTTACTGCCTCAACTTTATGTTGACGATTTACCGCGCTTAAATGCGGTGATGGTGCAACCGGCTCGTGATGAAAACTATCCTTTTGACTTAATTGGTCGTCGACTGGTGAAAAGTCATAATACTTGGACACAGAACTCTGATCGCCTTGTTAAAGGCAGAAACCCTTGTACTTTAGAAGTTCATCCTGAAGATGCCAAAGTGTTGGGGATCACTAAAGGACAGCTGGTAACCGTTAGTTCAATGGTCGGAGCAGTGCACATTGAAGTGGTTATTACTGATGACATACAACAAGGGATTGTCAGTATGCCGCAAGGTTGGGGACATAACCAAAAAGGTACCAAGATGTCGGTAGCGGCTACGCAGCCGGGCGTAAGCATTAACGATTTAACCGATGCTAATCGCGTCGATACTTTAACGGGTAATGCTGCATTTAATGGCACCCCCGTGGCGATTAAAGTCGCATAACTGTTAATCAATTATAGTAGGTAAAAAATGAAGTATTTCACGCCATTATTGGTGTTTATTGCGGGTTGGGCGTTACTGTTCTTCACCAATACGTTAGCGTCAATTGGTTTGCTCAATGGTCTGTTGCAATTATTATTATTCTCCTTAGTGGTTTGTTTGCCAACTTGGCGCACTGGGCGCATGTCTTATGTTGATATCGGTTGGCCATGGGGGCTTACTTTAATTGGTGTCATCACTTGGATCTATGGCTGGAACTATGGAGAGGGTGATAGTACCCGTATCGCCATCGTTAGTATCGCGTACATCTTTGCTGGCTGCCGTATGGGATTTGGTGCCTTAAAAATGTGGAAGTTGGGTTATTTACAAACTGAATTTCCTCGTTATGAATACCAGAAACGCCGCTGGCAACGAGACGGAAAAACTAACACTCGTTTGGCAATGCAAGTTGAAGCAATATTGCAAGGACTAGCCAATGCGTCATTTTTAGCCATGCCAGCTTTGGTTATTGCCACTAACCCAGAAGCGAGTATTTCAATATTTGAAATCGTTGGTATCATGGTGTGGTTAGGCGCTTTTGCGATGGAAAGTGTAGCAGATATGCAAAAGCTCGCGTTTCTTCAAGACATGAAAAAACAGGGGCTGAAAAATAAAGTCTGTAATGTGGGTTTGTGGAAGTATAGTCGTCATCCCAATTATTTTGCCGAATGGATGGTGTGGAACGGCTTGGTTATAGCCGCTATTCCTTCATGGTTGGCGTTATATCAACAAGAGTCTATGATTGTTTGGGGCTTGTTAGGGCTCGGGATTATTATGGCCTCGAGAATGATGTACACCACCTTAGTCTTTTATACAGGTGCAGTGCCTGCAGAATTTTATTCAGTGCAAAAACGTCCCGAATATAAAGACTATCAACAGACCACCAATATGTTTTTCCCAGGGCCTAATAAAAACTAAACCTAGCTGCTCACCACCGAGCCGCGATGCTTCACAGAGGGCTCTTCGAGCCTACACAGAGGCTTTGTTATGTTCGGTGTCGCGTGGTGGCCTCGGTGATCTCTGTGGTAAATGTTTTAAGCTGAATAAATATAACTAAACGAGCATGACAGCAGTAAACTAGATGACAAAATGAGAGGTTGAGTAAAATGAACTTGAGCATAAAGATAAAAAAAATAAAGCATGAAAAGTCATTTACAGGCTTTATTTACGCTTTTATTTTATTGATGACATTCACTTCAGCGACTGTTTTTGCCAATTCTGCAGAAAAATCAGCATCTAAAATTAAAGATCAAGCTAAGCGTGAAACTATACATGAAGCTAAGCATGAGACTATGCATGACAGTGCTTTACGTGATGTCCTTATCGTCGGTAATAATTGGGATGGTATGGTCGATATCATTGACACCAACAGTTTTGAGTTAGTTAAACGCCTTAATGTTGTTCCCGATAAAGAAGCACGACTAGCAGAAATCTATTCATTTGGTCTACCTTGGATAAAGTCTACCTTTATCAATAAAGTGATTGGTGAAGGGCACGATCAATTAGTTGATGATATGTTTCTGTCTAAAGACGGGCGTTTTATTTATGCTTCACGACCGAGTTTTTCTGATGTTATTGCTATTGATGTTAATAGCGGAAAAATTGTTTGGCGCACAGCTGTTGAAGGGGATAGATCTGATCATGCAGCAATATCACCCGACGGTAAAACCTTTTTAGTGTCTGCTTCTACAGCCAGAAAAGTGCAAGCCATTGATACCGCGACCGGTAAAATTATTGGCGAGTTTGAATCAGGGGATCAACCCCATGAAAATACTTATTCACGCGATGGACAACGTATTTATCATGCCAGCATTGGTAAAGTGTTTATTGCTTCTACTTGGTTAGATTGGCTCAAAGGTGATCGCTGGTTTCAAGTGGTTGATGCCCAAAGTCTGAAAGTAATCTCTCGTGTTGATATGGGTGAAAAGCTTGAGGAGTTTGGTAGCCCATGGATTGATAAAGCAATAAGACCCATGGCGATAGCACCGGATGATCGCTTTGCTTATTTACAAATCTCCTTTTTTCACGGTTTTTTTGAATACGACATGCAGCTTGAAAAAATCACCCGTAAATTAGAATTGCCTATTCCGCCAGAAATTCAGCAAATGGATTACAGTGATTATCAGCTTAACTCTGCTCATCATGGTTTAGCCATGAATCATGCTGGTACTAAGCTTTGTGTTGCGGCAACGATGTCAGGTTATGCCGCTATTGTTGATCGCGAAACGTTTGAATACAACATCATCCAATTATCGGATACGCCTTTAGGCGCTAAGCCTTATTGGGCAACAGAAAGCGCCGACGGCCGTTTTTGTTATATCTCGGTCAGTGAACAAGACCGAGTATCTGTCATTTCATTTGAACAAGCAAAAGAAGTGGCCAGTATACCTGTTGGCGATCATCCGCAACGTATTCGTACCGGTAAAATATTGCTAATTAAAAACGCTAAATAATCAATTGAGAGAGTGATATGAAATTTTTACGCACTGACGATAGCTGTTTTGACAACTTACCAGATTATGCCTTTTCACCTAATTATCTTATGGTTGATGATTTTGAAGGCGGGCAATTACGTGTTCATTATTTGGATGAAGGGCCAAAAGATGCCGCACCCATATTATTAATGCATGGTGAGCCGTCTTGGTGTTTTTTATACCGTAAAATGATCCCACTATTGACGGCAGCAGGGCATAGAGTGATAGTGCCTGACTTGATTGGCTTTGGTCGCTCAGATAAACCTAGCAACCGCTTAGATTATACTTATCAACGCCATGTCGACTGGATGAGTTCAGTACTGCAACAGTTGCAATTAAAAGATATCACCCTTGTTTGTCAAGATTGGGGCGGATTAATTGGTTTACGTTTAGCCGCCGAGCATAGTGACAACTTTAGCGGCATTGTTGCTGCTAATACAATGTTACCCACGGGGGATCATGATCCCGGTGAGGCGTTTAAAAACTGGCAGAAGTTCTCACAAGAAACTCCCGAATTTAATGCCGGGAAAATCATCAAAGGGGGCACAACGACCGAGTTATCAGCTGCGGTGATCTCGGCCTACAACGCACCGTATCCTGACGAAAGTTATAAAGAAGGTGCTCGTCAGTTTCCTTTACTTGTACCTATCAGCCCAGATGATCCCGCGGCGGAAAAAAATCGTACTGCTTGGAAAGTTTTATCGCAATGGCAAAAGCCTTTTTTAACCGCTTTTAGTGATACCGACCCAATCACCAAGGGTGGCGATAAATTGATGCAAAAATTAATCCCTGGCACAGCAGGACAGCAACATACCACTATTGTGAATGGCGGTCACTTTTTGCAAGAAGACCAAGGCGAAAAATTAGCTGAGGTGGTAGTAAACTTTGTTAAAAGCAATCGCGTCGAATAATTTTATATAATGATCAGACACTGAAAAATATAACAATCCAATTGGGTTGTTATATTTTTCTTCAACCTAATACAATGTTGTTTTTACTCTATTCTCAATTAACTCTTCTACTGCTTTAACTTCGTTGTCCGTTTTTGATGAATCTATCTGAGCCATTAATATTCTTCCCAAACTTGGCATAATATTACGCTCAACGTTAGATGCTTCTTTCCATAAACCAGACCGAGTTATAGACTTTGCGCAATGGAAGTATATTTCATTGATGGAAACAACTATAACTGATTTTGGTTGCTTTCCTCGATATTCAAAACGCTCTAACAATTCATTATTAACCGCTATTTTTGCTGAACCATTAATCCTCAGACATTCACCAAAGCCAGGAACTAAGACCAAAATACCTATAGTAGGATTATCAATAATATTACTCAAAGTATCCAATCGATTATTACCGGGTCTATCTGGAATAGCGATTGTGCAATCATCTAATACTTGTACAAAACCAGAATGATCACCTCTTGGTGAGCAATCCATATTATTATTCTGATTTGAAGTTGATAGTATTATAAAAGGTGAAAGGCTTAAAAATTGAATACTATACTTATCAAGTGTATTTTTTTGTTTTTGTAAGACTAAATCCATAGGAGGTTTATACAGTTCCCTAAGCGCTGCTTTTGTTTTCACTAACTCTAGTTCCATGAATATTCCTACCTACACATAACGATCCGTAGTATTACGCATTCTTGTTATTGTATTATTATATTGATTTTTAATCTTAACATTATAATTATAATAGTTTTTTTAACAATAAAAATATTTACGTTTACAGGTTTTATTACTGTGTTAATTGAGTCTTGATAATTGATGAGGGTGTTAGTGTTGGTGCTTTTAGTGACTGAATTCATCTTAAAAGGCTTTATTTTAATATGGACTCAATCACGCTAATTGGGTTTTATATGCCCGTTATAACAGACACTGCGCTAAAGCTAACATCAATGATAGAATACGGCTTTGTATACTCTACTAATTGGCGAGCTGAAATATGAAAGATTGCAATCAATGCGGTAAGTGTTGTATCAAATATGGCGGGGGCGATCTTTCGGCGACCAAAGAAGAAATTGACCTCTGGGAAATATTTAACCCAACAATCTTTGAGTTTGTTAAAGACAACGAAATATGGTTCGATCCTAAATCTGGCTCTAGGCTCAAAAGCTGCCCCTTTCTCGAAGTCGTGCCCAAAATAAACTCTCTTGCCGCTAATAAATATACCTGCAGTATTTACTTGGATAGACCTGAAGACTGCCGTCATTACCCTAGTCTTATCCCTGAAATGGTTAGAGATGAATGTGAAATGATTGAAATAATAGATCTAGAACAGCCGAAAAAAGCGCAGATAAAGCTGAACCTATTAATGATAGATAGTCGTCCGCCAAGCTTTTCATAGAACAAGTGGATGATGGTAAGTAACGAGCTAATAATGGCTTAGTAATCTGTTTTTTTATAGCGCAAAGGCCAAAAGCTTTACGCTGCAAACGGCGAGGAACTAGACCCGCTGTGATTAAAAATTTGCTGAACTTTTTCACGTAGCCACATCAGTGCATCATCTTGTTCAGTATTTTTATGCCAATATAAATGCATAGACACTGGCGGTATTGTATAAGGAATGGGTCGGATAATTAAATCACTATCCACCAATTTATGCGCAATATGCGATGGCAATGTCAGTAAATAATCGGATACTTTGACCAACTCCTTCGCTGTTTGATAACTTTGGCAGCGTGTATTTATCGACCGATCAATGCCTTGTTGTAATAGTGCATAATCTTCGACTACCACACCACTTGCGCGGTTTGAAACCGCAATATGCTTAGCAGATAAATAGCTTTCAGGGTCAATATTTCTTACCCCGTAATGATGTTTATTTACTAAAACACAAAATTCACCACTTGATAACTTTAAGTGTTTAATCGGTGTTTTCAGCGGTAAAGCGATATCAATGGCGATATCAATTTGATTTGTTGTTAGCTTTCGTGCCATATCTGCACGGGTTAATTTACTACTAATGAGCTTAGCATTAGGCGCCTCTTTCATCAGTACTTGTTGAATTTTAGGTAAAATTAACGACTCAAACACATCAGGAACAGCCAACTTAAAGGTTTGCCCTGTCTGCGATAAATCAAAATCACCACAGGTTTGTAATATCTGCCGTAACTTTTCTAACGTATCTAAAAGCTGTGGCGCCATACGCTGACAAACGGGCGTTGGTTGCATTATTTGGCCTTGACGGGTAAATAATTCGTCGTTAAGTACTAAACGTAAACGCTTGATTGCATGACTTACTGCCGACGGGCTAATAAACAATAATTTAGCCGCTAAACTCATGTTTCGCTCTTGATAAAGACATTCAAATACCTTAAGTAAATTAAAATCTAACTGTTGAACTTTTTTTACTTCAATCATATTTATCACCAGTGAATATTATTCATAATAGGTTAACAATATATTTCACTTAATTCATCAATGAATTTACCTTATGCTAAATCAACTTAGCATAACAATGCGCCAAATAATTCAGTTAGAGGTATAACCATGAACTTTGAACCCAGTGCGAAAAGCCAAGACTTCTTAGCCAGACTAAAAACGTTTATGAACGAAAATGTCTATCCTATCGAGCAAGATATACTTGAAGAGAATAGACGTTTAAATGAATCATCTGATTGGCGTACATGGCAGGTTTCTTCACGGATAGAACCATTAAAAGCAAAAGCACGCCAAGCTGGCCTTTGGAACTTATTTTTACCTGATGCTGATTTAGCCCAAGGCCTAACGTGTTTAGAATATGCGCCCCTTGCAGAAGAAACTGGCCGTACCTTAATCGCGCCTGAAATTTTCAACTGCAATGCGCCAGATACGGGCAATATGGAAGTGCTTTATCATTTTGGTAACGAAGCACAAAAAGCCAAATGGTTAACACCATTACTTGAGGGTGAAATACGCTCAGTATTTGCCATGACTGAACCTGATGTTGCTTCTTCTGATGCGACAAATATGGAAGCCACTATTGAAGCCGATGGTGAAGAACTCATTCTTAACGGTAAAAAATGGTGGACCACAGGTCTAGGGCATCCGAATGCTAAAATAGCCGTTTTTATGGGATTATCTAATCCTGAAGCGGCTAAACACAGCCAGCATTCAATGGTTATTGTACCGCTAGATACACCGGGCGTTACGATTACGCGTATGTTATCGGCATGTGGTGAATACGACGCCCCTTATGGTCATGGCGAAATGGAATTAACCAATGTTAGAGTACCAAAAGAAAATTTAATTATGGGGCTTGGTAAAGGTTTCGCAATTGCTCAAGGCCGCCTTGGGCCAGGCCGTATTCACCATTGCATGCGCGCAATTGGTGCAGCTGAACGCTCACTTGAATTAATGATCAAACGTGGATTATCGCGTACTGCTTTTGGTAAGCCACTTATTCAATTAGGCGGTAATTTAGAACGTGTTGCACAAGCAAGAATGGCAATAGACCAAGCGCGTTTATTAACACTACATGCCGCATGGAAAATTGACACCGCAGGTGTTAAAAACGCAATGACTGAAATTTCGAGTATTAAGGTGGTAGTACCCAATATGCTACAACAAGTATCCGATATGGCGATTCAAATATTCGGTGGCGCGGGCGTGAGTGCAGACCATCCAGTAGCCGCATTTAATGCCATGGGACGTGTTTTACGACTGGCTGATGGACCTGATGAAGTACACATGGGCATGGTATCTCGCCTTGAACTTAATAAATACATTAACAATAAGTAATTAAAATGACAACGAGATTATTAATCACTGGTGGTGCCACAGGCTTAGGCAAATCAATTGCCTTAGCCTGGGCTGAAAATAAAAAATCATCGGTTAATATTTGCATCGCAGATATTAACCAAGAACGTGGTAATGCAACCGTAGCGGAGCTTAAAGTAAAGGGGGCTGATGCTATTTATGTTCATTGTGACATTACCAAACAAAAAGACATTGACAATTTACGCACCGAGATTCAAAGCCAATGGCAAGGACTAGACATTGTTATCAATAATGCTGGGGTTGCCTCTGGCGGTTCGTTAGAAGGTGAAGGTATTGATCAATGGCAATGGATACTTGATATTAATTTGCTTGGTATGGTGCGCGTAAGTCAAACTTTTTACCCTGATTTTAAAGCACAAGGCCATGGTTATTTTATTAACATTGCTTCGCAAGCCGCATTAACGCCTATTCCGTTTATGAGCAGTTATAACGCGGTTAAAGCTGCCGTTGTCAGTTTTTCTGAAACCATGAAGCTTGAGTTGGCAATTGATAATATTGATGTCAGTGTCGTTTGCCCGAGTTTTTTCAAAACCAACTTAACTGAATCAATGCGCACTAGTGAACCCGCCATGAAAGACATGATGGACCGTATACTAGAAAAAGCGGAAGTGAGTTCAGCGCAAGTAGCGTCAACTATTTATCAAGCAGCACATAAACGTACTTTTTTAATTCTTACCCATAAATTAGGCAAACAAGCCTTTTTAATAAAAAAACTGATGCCTACTGCTATGTATATTAAAAGTATGCTGAAGAAAACCAAATTTATGCACCGAATGGCCCAAAAAAGTTAGACATTAGAGCAAAAGTAGAATTATTCATGAGCAAAAAACTAGTAGATCAAGCTAAACAAGTCCGCCGTGGTGAAGAACTTGACATTAGCGCGGTAAATAACTGGCTAAAATCACAGGTTAAAGGTTTGAACGGAACGCCCAACGTTACACAATACGTAGGGGGAGCGTCAAACTGGACATATTGTTTAGACTACCCTGATCAATCACTTATTTTACGCCGCGGTCCTGAAGGAACCAAAGCCAAAGGCGCTCACGATATGGGGCGAGAGTTTCGTTTACAAGAGGCTTTGCGTCCATTTTATCGCTACGTACCTGAGATGAAAGCATTTTGTGATGATGACAGTGTACTCAGTACTGATTTCTACGTTATGGAAAAGTTAACCGGTATTATTCCACGGAAAAACCTACCTAAAGATTTATCGATAACACCCGCACAAACTAAAAAATTATGCGAAAACGTCTTAGATTGTTTAGTTGAGTTACATCAAGTTGATTACCAAAAAGCAGGCTTAAGTCATTTAGGCAAAGGCGTTGGTTACACCGAACGACAAATTCAAGGGTGGAGTGAACGTTACAGTAAAGCAAAAACGTGGAATGTACCATCCGGCAAATTTGTGATGAAGTGGTTAGCAGAAAATATGCCAAAAAATGAGCGTATTTGCGTTACCCACAATGACTTTAGATTTGATAACGTTGTACTGGATGAAAACGACTACACCAAAGTATTGGGTGTTTTAGACTGGGAACTCGCCACCTTGGGTGATCCCTTAGTGGACCTAGGTAATACATTAGCCTATTGGGTAGAGCCCGGTGATGATTTTTTAGCGCAATCAACACGTCGTCAACCTACGCACCTTGAAGGTATGCTAACGCGTAAAGAAGTGGTGGAATATTATTGTAAAAAAATGGCTATCACCGTTGATGATTTCACTTTTTATGAGGTCTATGGTTTATTTAGATTAGCGGGTATCGCACAGCAAATTTATTACCGTTATCACCACGGTCAAACAAAAAACCCAGAATTTAAAAATATTTGGCTTTTTATTCATTATCTTATGCATCGCTGTAAAAAAGCGATCCGTAATCAAGGTAAATAATATGACCGCTATATATCTTATAAGACACGGCCAAGCAAATTTCGGTGGTGACAACTATGACCAATTATCCGATAAAGGCATTGAACAGGCTACGTTACTAGGGCAATACTTACAAAAAAAAATGTCGTCACCCACCACAGTGACTTCAGGTAATATGTTTCGCCATAAACAAACGGCAAAAAATAGCCTGAATGCCTTTAGTGCTATAACAGGTAAAGGTGCCATAACGGGTGAAGAGGACATAATACCCAATGAAGATGTACGTTGGAACGAATACGATCACCGAAACATTTTAGGTGTTTATAATGCTGAGTTAGCAACGCCCAGCAGTACCCGACAATATCTCGCTAAGCAATCAAATTCACTCGAGCATTTTAAGACGCTATTTATTAATGCAATTAATCAATGGACTCTCGCTGACAATAATCAAGATTATACTGAATCATTTGAAACATTTAGCCAAAGAGTAATTGCTGCATTAAAAGATGTTACTGAACAAAACCAAGCAGGTAATATCATTATATATACTTCTGGTGGGCCCATAAGTATTATTATTTGTTATTTACTTGGTATACCATTATCACGATTTATTGACGTGAATTTGAGTTTAGTCAATGGCGGTGTAACAAAAGTAGTAACGAGAGGGAAAGAGCGAAAATTAGTACTTTCAACATTGAATGAACATGACATTTTTGAGCAACATGCCGATAAAAAGCTGATCACTTACACCTAGTTTTTATTGCAATATCTGCCCAGAAATACGACCGACAACACGATAGAAAACACGATAAATAATAACGCACATTAAACACGGGTAATCGCATGATTCGACAAAATATTTTAATCACAGGCGCAAGTTCAGGGCTAGGCAAAGGCATGGCAATTCAATTTGCTAAACAAGGTCGAAATTTAGCCTTGTGCGCGCGCCGTTTAGAAAACCTTGAAGCCCTTAAAGCCGAGCTAGAACAAATCAATCCGAGCATTACCGTTATTATCAAATCACTTGATGTTAATGACCATGCTGCTGTATTTGATGTTTTCAAACAGTTTAGCGCTGAACTAGGTAGTTTAGACCGTGTTATTATTAACGCAGGCATGGGTAAAGGTGCCTCAATTGGTACCGGCCATTTCCACGCAAACAAACAAACGGCTGAAACAAATTTCATTGCGGCCATTGCACAAGCTGAAGCCGCAATGGAAATTTTTAGAAAACAAAACAGTGGACACCTCGTCACTATCTCATCAATTAGTGCGGTACGTGGCTTTGGACGAGCGATGACAGTGTACGCAGCAACAAAAGCGGCCATAACATCACTGAGTGAAGGCATACGCGTTGACGTAATGAACACACCAATTAAAGTAAGTTGTATTCACCCTGGTTTTATCCGCAGTGAAATTAACGAAACGGTTGAAAAAGTACCTTTTATTGTTGACCTTGAAACCGGATGTAAAGTACTGGTAAAAGCAATTGATAAAGAAAAAGCGAATAGCTTTGTACCAAGCTGGCCTTGGTCATTCTTACATTGGGTATTACGCATTGTACCGTTGAGTGCGCTAAGAAAGATGAGTTAATCGTATAATGAAAAAGGCTTAATCAATGTTATTGAGTGAATAGCAAACATGCTATTCACCGTTAACCATTTCAATGTGTAAATCGTCATTATAAACCACGCCCGATGTAAGTTGTGGAGGGCTATACATACCAAAATGTGCCTGTGCTAATTTGTTTTTAAAGTTATCAATATTAGCATGCGAGACCAATAGCCCATTTTGCCAAACTTTTGCATAGCCATCAGTATTAAGATCTAAATAGATTGTTAACTCAACCCATTCTTGCTGGGGAAACAATAATGTTGTGGTTTGAAAAATAATATCATTTTCACCTTGCCCTGATGTGTGCTGTAAATGCACAAAACCATCATGGCTCAAGTTGACCAGAATTGTTCTGTTCCAACTATCAGATTCATCATCCGTAAATGTAGCAAAGCTAAACCAGTCACTTTCCTCATCGGATGCATTAGCCTGCAAGTTTATATCTAACCAAACCCAAAGGCTTATGGTAAGAGGGGACTCAAAAGAACCTTTTTCTGTTTTATAGAGTTGGACGGTTGGGTATCCACGGTGATTATTATTTACTGATAGCGATGAAGGGGAGTTTGCTCCTTGTATCCAAGCTTTGTGTGAATAATTGCCACTATAGACAACAGCATCAGACTGCTCGTGAAAAGATGTATTTAAATGAGCTTGTGGAGTAATATAAAAATTAGAAAAATCATCGACGCTTTCGAATGACGAACTAAATTCTCGATTTACCTTGCTATTAACAGCAGTGTTTTCATTAGAGCTATTGTCATCAGAGCCACTTCCACAAGCAAACAGTATGGACGATAGCACTAAGGCCATAGTAACTATTTTATAATTCATAACCACCCCTTTTTTATTGTGAATATTGTGAAAATCAGCGCCTACGTTAAGCGCTTGATTATCGTTGGTTAAAATGTGCAGCGCAGCGGAACCGAGCAAACGGTTAGCAGTCTTGTTTTCATTGGTTGATATATGCCATTGCTAATAGATTTTATTTGTTTTTTTTCTGCTGCAGTTAAAGCCTTATACCAACGAGAGTATGACCAACCATAACCCCACCTAAACGACGTTGGAAAGTAGGGACTGCCGCCAACACGAACACCAGCTAACATAAGATTAGCTATTTGAGGTTCTCCTACTTTGGCAACACATTGGCGAAGTTCTTTATCTGCAACAAGCCGTTCTTTATAAGTACCACCTTGCCAATAAGCATAATCGTGGGCAGTACAACAAGATAACCATAATTCCTTTTGCTCAAGTGTCCCATCAGGAAACATACTACATCCGTCTGAGGTGAAAGGTTTAATACTTTCGGCGTTGACAGTGGCTGCAACGAAGAAAAAGATAAAAACTAAAACGATACGCATATACTTTCCATGACTGACATATATTCAAGGATCCTTAATAGCTATCGTACTAGAATTAACGTTGATTTAGCAAAAAAGTTATTCAGTGGTATTTATAAAAATAAAAGGTGTGGCGGTAATGCTTGTTTATTGTGGTCAGTTTTGTCGATTGTTTATTAGTTGTGTTAGTTAAATGACCTCCGGCAGAGCCTTATTAGATGACGCCCTAAAAGGGCTAAAGTAAGCACCCAAGGCGCGTTCAAAATTCTGTGTCAGCTTAAATTTTTAAATATCGAGTACGCTGTCTAAACGTCCTTCAAAATAAATTGCTAACTGAGATAAACAAAGGCTCCAATTATGTATTGGCATGTCCATTACTCAGTGGCTGATAGATCCCCACAAATATTAACAACAGGCTTTGGGCTCTAGAATCAATTGTATCCCAGCAATCACCTTTGCGGCTCATGCTCCCTTTAATATCATTGGCAAGTAAAAACTTTCTATAAGCTTTACTGGTATATTGAGAGCCTCGGTCCGTGTGAACAATCAACCCTGCACTTGGTCTATGTTTCCAAATAGCCATCGTTAGCATGTCATAAACCAACTGAATCTTCATACGTGAACCAATGATCAAACCACCGGTTTTTCTTGAATAATGATCAATTACCACGGCAAGATATAGCCAGCCTTCTTGTGTCTAAACGTAAGTGATATCTGCAACATAGGTTTGATCTGACTGAGCAACATCAAATTCACGTTTAAGCAAATTATCGAATACAGGTGGCTTGTGGTTGCTATTGGTCGTTACTTTATATTTCTTTTTACTGCCAACCCAAACACCAGCTTCTTTCATCAATTTCGCCACTGTATAGCGGCTCATTGGAAAACTTAAAGCATCTAGTGCGGCTTTAATGCGTCTTTCTCCATAAGTGTAACCACTGAATTTAGCGATATATTGTATCAATTTTATTAGCTTTCGCTTCTGAGAACTATAATAATTGCTGCTGTTAACTTCTAATACTTTACACATTAGAGTTACTGGCCAGATCTTCTTATGCTGAGCAATAAATGAGTATTTCACATCATTTTTTTGGCAAAGAAGACCGTCACTTTTTTTAGGTTTTCTTTCTCCATTTTCAAGCGTTTAACTTCTTCACTAAGCTCCAACTGCTCTGGTGTCAGCTTGCCATTACCTCTAAAAGCATGACCATCATCTTCTTTAAATTCACTAACCCAACGACCTAAAATATTAGGACTAACTTCAAGGCTTCTAGATGCCGCTGCTTTGGTATAATTTTGCTCAAGGACTAAGTTGACGGCATCTAGTTTAAATTATTTTGAGTATTTCTTTTTTCGTGTCATTTTATTTTCCCTAGTTAAGAATATTATCTCTTAACTAGGGTGGTTGTATCCATTAAACCACGTCAATATGTCGCATAATACGAGTAAGGGAATAGTTACAGGTTGAGTAGGTGGTACTGCGGGTGTTGCTGCTACTGCGGCTGGTTTACTTGTAACCGCTCCAGCTTGGGTACCCGTAGTTACTGGTATTGCAGTTGGTGTAGCCGTTGGTGCTACTGTTGGTGAAATATATGACTGGGGTGTTGAAGGCTTGCAGGAATTTGTGCAGGATGAGGTGAAAAGTTGGCAATAGGAAAGTTAAGGTATATCTATGTTAAATAGTTCAGACAAAGGTGAGTTAATAAACTATACAGTGATGTTCTCACTTTACTTATTTATGTCAGGGGTGTGATTTTTTATCCATCCATTTTTTGAAGGTGAGTATTTTAAATACTATGTAGGAACTTTTTTTGTTGAGAGTGTAATCATAATTTTAGGATGGTTTTATTTTTCATCAAGAGATAAGTTATCGTTGAGCTTTTTACTTTGGGGAGGAATTCTTTCTATTTACTCATTAGCCATATCAGTTATTGCGATATTGACCTTATGGACAAAAGCTCAAGGAGATATTTTAGGGGTAATAGCTGTTTTTACATTACTACTTTCTATGCTTTTATTCTCTTTTTTTGTAAGAGTTCTCGAGACTAAATCTAATTTTAAAGCGGGTATAAAAAATGGAAGATTTATACAAGGAACATATACGTTTAATTCAGCTGTTTGGCAAAAAGACGTTTCAGAAGATAACCCTGCTTATGTTTTTTTTGGTATGAATAAAAAGAAAAATCAAACAGATATTAAAAGTTTTCAAAAAATAGTGCGCTCTGGAGGAGTATGGACGGCAATTGTTGGTGCATTAGGGGTGATTATTACGTCAGCTGGTGGTAGTGGTTATTTTGAGATAATAGTGATAACACTTGGCTCTTTGGGGTTTGGTTATATTTTTTCTTTTACAAATCTTGCTAATTTGTGTTTTTGTTTAAAAGCTGGTTTTTCAAAGAAATAAAATGATATAAATGAACGGGGCCAGATACACTTTAAATTCGGCTAGCGTGGAATAAATGGGGTCAGATACACTTTAAATAAACACCATCTCCCACAGCGCCTTTAGTTTACCAAAGGGGGGGATTATCAGCCAGACATCTGTTTGGCTTGATGCTTTAAAATGATTTTTTTCAAGCAATGATTTAATCGTTAGCTGATCTTGCCAATCAATTCATTGAATCGCTTCAAATTTCAGCTGTAAAGCCTCGTTTAGTTGCCGTTTTTCTTACTCAAAAATTAATGCATCAGTGATCTTAAGAAAAATTTAAAAGGGTGATAAACTAATTAAGTCAGCAGCAATAAAAAGTGAGTTAACCATGACAGTTATTAATTATGCACAAGCATTACATCAAGAAATAGAGCAAACGCCACAAGAATATTTAGGCGCATTATTAAATATTGTTCATACATTTAAGGAAAGCGTAACGGAAAAGCCGTTGTTAGATGAAAAAACACGATTGGCTTTAGCTGAAGGTCAGAGGCAAGCGGATAATGGTCAATTTGCCAGTGATGATGAAGTGACAAACTTCTTCAAAAAATGGGACGTAGATGCTTAAGCTCAAATGGACACAGGCAGCCTTACAAGATATACAAGAAACCGTTGATTATATAAATCAACGTAACCCTAAAGCAGCGCGAGGTGTTGCTAAAAAGTTTCATGAAGCGAGTCTTTTATTACAAGAAATACCCAGTTTAGGTCGAGAAGGGCGCTATCCTGATATGCAGGAATGGGTAGTGAGTGGTATTCCTTACACACTTTGGTATCGAGTTAATCATATTCAAAATACACTAGAAGTATTACGTATTTTACATGACGCAAGAGAAACGCCATCAAGCACCTAATAAATGGTAATAAATGGGGTCAAAATAAATGGGCTCAGATACACTTTAAATTCAGAAGTACCACCTTGCCAATAAGCATAATCGTGGGCAGTACAACAAGATAACCATAATTCCTTTTGCTCAAGTGTCCCATCAGGAAACATACTGCATCCATCTGATGTGAAAGGTTTAATATTTTCAGCGTTGACAGTAGCTGCAACGAAGAAAAAGATAAAAACTAAAACGATACGCATATACTTTCCATGACTGAGATATATTCAAGGATCCTTAATAGCTATGGTACTAGAATTAACGTTGATTTAGCAAAAAAGTTATTTAAGCGAGTATTTATAAAAATAAAAGGTGTGGCGGTAATGCTTGTTTATTGTGGTCATTCTTATCGTGGACAGAAAAGCGTTAGCCTTATTTGACACGGATTCATGCCGATTGCCTTACGTCATTAAAAATCATCATTCTTTCTTTTGTTTATCCAGCATGGATGTGTCTAGAACTTACTCCAGACTCAATTCGTTTTGGTTACTATCAACCAGCTTGGCGTCCAAAAAATGAATAACACGTTCTGCGTATTCACTAGGATGTTCGGCATAAGCATGAGTATGTTTAGCACCGGGTACTTGCCAAAACTCCGTTTGAGTTTTTTGTTTTAGTGCCTGCCATAACAGTTTACCGTCTTTTATTGGGGTGAATTCATCGGCCTCGCCATAAATCAATAATATCTCTGGATTACCCACTAAGTGCTCTGCGGCATAAGTTGGACGCAAACTGCGCTCACCTGCGGGGTAAAGTATTTTTGAAAGTTGTATGCCCAGCTTGGGAATAGGGTAGCGACGCCAAAAGTGCAATAAAGTAGGGAAAGCAGATTCCAGTACCGCTGCTTTAAAAGGATGTTTGGGCTGAGCCATTGCACACACGCTCATAGCTGCTCCCATGGATGAACCCATTACCGCGATGGGTAGTTCAGGATATTGTGCTTGCAAAGCTTGCCCCGCGGCTAACACGTCGAGAGGAAAATCCATGGTAGCTGAGGTACTTTCGCCAAAACCATTTAAATCGAAAACCATGACATGATAGCCTGCCTGACGTAACAGCTCTGCATGCCCGTATTTCATCCAAAAACCTTTTGCTACCACACCCATGGGGTGAGACATTAGCACCGCTCCCTTAGCATGTTGAGTGTGTGCGGTGGCTAAAAGTGCGGCAATGGTTGCGCCGGATTGACTTTCAACACCTAAGCGTTGCCACTGATCTTGAGCAACGGTTTCAGGCCAACGCCATGGTCTTGCGAAGCGCCCGAAAAATGGTTTTTTAAAGATCTGATACGCGGTGTTTTTCATAATATATCCTCTACTTTTTATTAGCGAGCCGTACCGGCGATTAGCGTTACGGTTGAATGGCTCCATAATAAACATTGACGACAAGAGCAACTATAGGCAAAGATGACTATTAACATGCCATTTTTGCCTTATGGCGACATTAAGAATACTCACAGGACAATAAAACAATGAAAGTCACAATATTGATGGCAGATAAATGCTCTTCTACCAGCGTTGCCGCTGCTATGGAGTTTTTCGAAACGGCCAATGTCTTACACCAGTATGCTAAAAAAAAGAGCACTGGTAGCACTCAAAATAACGTTACATTATTTGATGTGGAAACCGCATCTATTGATGGTCAATCAGTTAAATGTACAGGTGGCTTAAGATTAACGCCGGAAAAATCTCTTGCCGAGGTGAGCGATACACAGTTGATTATTGTGCCAGGTTTTATGTTTAATATTTTAGAGGTTTTACCAACGTTATCTGAGCTGATCCAGTGGTTAAAGTTTCAACATAGCCAAGGTTGTTACATTGCCAATATGTGCACAGGGGCATTTTTAACGGCTCAAGCGGAGTTGTTAGATGGCCGCTGTGCCACCACACATTGGGCATTTAGCGCACAGTTTGCACAACGCTTTCCGCGCGTTAAATTGCAAACAGAACGCACCGTCACCGATGATGGCTTAATTATGTGCTCTGGGGGATCAACTAGCGGTAGTGATTTATTACTCTATCTTATTCGAAAGTTTGCATCGCCTCAGTTAGCGGCTGAGTGTGCGAAGAAACTATTAGTGGATATCTCCGTACGTAGCCAAACACCATACTCCAGTACGACATTTAAAAAGAACCATACAGACGCAGAGATACTTAAAATTCAAATATGGCTTGAAAAGCAGATGATTGAAAACATTCAGATGGAAAAAGTGGTGGCAAAGTTTGGTTTAAGCATGCGTAGCTTTATCCGCCGCTTTAAAGATGCGACGGATCAAACCCCCATTCAATATTTACAAAATCTACGCATTGAAAAAGCCAAACATTTATTAGAGAGTAGCAAAATGATGTTTGATCAAATCACTTTGCAGGTAGGTTATGAAGATGGCAATTCATTTAGACGATTATTTAAAGAAAAAGTAGGAGTCACACCCAGTGCATATCGCAAGCGATTTGAGATTGTTCTAGTGTAAGTTACTATAGCTTCACATTTTTAACTTGTCGTTTAACTTATTGTTTAACTTATTGTTTAACTTATTGTTTAACTTATTGTTTAACTTATTGTTTAACTTATTGTTTAAGTCGTTTTCTTACTTGTTGTCTAACTTAAGTTACCAAGCATAAATGTAGAGCCCAGTTTAACGAGTTTATCTATCTGCAAAAAGTTAAAGAGAGTAAGAAAATATTATAACTGCTTTAGGCCTATCGATAGAGCTAAAGCAGTTAAGACGAGCAAACCAGTTCAAAAGGTTAAAATTTAGGGGTTAAGCCTCTTCTCTGGCTTTAAATTCTAATACCGTGGCGTTAATACAAAACCTTGGTTGTCCATTCGGCCCATCTGGAAATACGTGACCCAAATGGATGCCCGAAGTTTTAGAACGAATTTCTGTTCGTTTCATACCGTAACTATTATCAGACTTTTCAATAGTTGCACCATCAACCGCTTTAGTAAAAGATAACCAACCAGTCCCTGAATTAAAACGGTCACGAGTATCAAATAAGGGCGCACCGCTAAGCTTATCAATAAAAACGCCATCGGGTGTGTTCTTGAATATCTCATATTCTTTACAAAAGCGACCATCAGTTCCTTCATCGAAAGCGACATTGAATGCCTCACTTTTTCCTAATTTAAAAACTCCCAAGGCTTTATAAAAATGTTCAGGGCTCATGTATCCTTGTCTACCAAAGACCTCTTTACCATCTTGAATAAATAAAATGGTGGGTGTTGCCCAAGTTTCAGTCTTTATCGTTAAACCTTTAAGTTGGCTTGCTAGGCGAAACTTTATAGCAATCGTGCCTTGATAATCATTCACGACATTTTCTTTGAATTTTTCACAATAAGGGCAATAATTTTCTGACTCAATAACAACAATATGTTTGCCTGTTAATAATGATGCATTATCAATTTTTTGATCCGCTAATTTAGCTGTATTCACATCGGCATCAAATTTAACGCCAGTAGAATGATCTGGGCAGTAACCATTGGGGTTTTTGGCTAGATAATCTTGGTGATATTGCTCTGCTTCAAAAAAGTCAGTCAGTGATCTTATTTTTGTTTCGATTTTTCCATAACCCGAGTCAGTTAATAGTGCTTGATACTGCCTAGTTACTTTTAGTGCAATGTCATTTTGTTGTTTATTACTCGTTAAGATAGTTGAACGGTATTGCGTACCAACATCATTGCCTTGGCGATTAAGTTGCGTTGGATTATGTCCCTCATAGTAATTATGTAAAATAGTTTCCAAACTAACCTTTGAGGGATTAAAAATGACTTTAACGACTTCCGCATGATTATTTTCATTAAATTTATTTTTACTTTGAGTAATGGTTCGATAATTAGCACTGACATTCTTACCATCGGCATAACCTGATATCGCATCAACAACACCTGGAATCGCCTGATATCTTTTTTCAGCACCCCAGAAACAACCCGCACCTAGTACAATACTATCTAAATGGGCTGTTGCCGGCATTTTGTCAGCTGATTTTGATGATGGCGGCAGTATTTTTTCGATATCACTTTGAGTTTTAGCTGAATCTGTTGCTAAATACTCAGTAGACTTTTGTGCCACAGCATAAAACGTAAGTACCGAGATTAATGCGATAGCTGCGATGAATAATATATTTTTCATAATTTTATCCTGACCCAATCGTTCGTTGATAAGAGATTGATTTGTTAAACTTGGCCTGAATTATAAGGTACTCATATCCCTATTTAGTCACTTAGTTATCACAATTTCATCACAACGAAGCAATGATTATTGTTCTTGATAGTGATAAATGGAATCTTTGCTGGCTTTTATCTGCACTTAATAGCACTTTTTTAATGGCTTAATTATGTTGCCGGCTCGTATTGATGCCCGATCAATTTTTGTTGTTATAAAACTCAACAAGATGATCTATTAACGCCCTAAAGCGAGCCGTTAAATGCCTGTTGGGAGGGTAAACTGCATACAAACCAATTTTAGATACTTCTTCATTTTCAAACAGTATTTGTAAAGCTCCCTCTTCTATATGTCGTTTAACAGTATACATTGGGCATCGAGCAATACCGATACCACTCATTGCCATTGCTGTAATGGCTCGTGGCGAATTTGCATGAAAGCGACCATTTACTTTATACGACACTAATTCGTTATTAATGTTAAATGGCCAATTAGTCGGTTGTTTAATAGTCATTTGTAATAAACAATTATGTGTTGTTAATGCACTTGGATGTTTAGGTTGCCCATGCTCAAGTAAATAACTAGGGGCAGCCACTACGACAATTCTCATGTCTAAGAGCTTTCGCGCGATTAATGTTGAGTCATCTAATTTCCCAAAACGAACGGCTAAATCAAAACCACCCTCAACAATACTCACCACGTGATCAGCAAGTTGTAAATCTACCATGACCTTAGGATTAGCCAGTTGAAATGCTGCAATAGCTTTCACCAGCTCTTTACTGCCAAAACCCGTAGGAGCCGTAATTCTTATGGTACCTGCAAGCTCTGCTTGACGCTTTTGCACTATACCTTCTAATTCATCAAACTGATCAAGCAAAGGAACACAACGCTCACAATAAGCTTTACCTGTATCTGTTAAGGTAACGCTTCGCGTAGTACGGTAAAAAAGCTGAGCTCCCAACCTTTCTTCTAACTGCTGCACATACTTACTCGCCAATTTAGTACTAATACCCAACTGTTTAGCACCATCAGTAAATGATTCATTCGTTGCGACAGCAACAAATGTTTCCATACATTTAATCGTATCCATAGAATACCTCCTGTTCTACTATCCTCATTTTGTACATAAACATTCTACAATTCAAGCTATTGTCTTCAGTTTGATTGGAAATTATAGTAACCACACATTCAAGTATTACATTATCCTTAACTATTAAGAGAACTTATCATGACAAACACCATTATTATTCATAGCTTTCCACTTTCAGGCCACGCTCATCGTGTTGAGTTATTTGCTAGCCTTGCGGGGATAAAACATGAGGTTAATAATATAAATTTAGCTGAAGGTGAGCATAAACAAGCGCCGTTTTTAGTCTTGAACCCGGTAGGTCAAGTACCAACAATTGAAGATGGCAATGTTGTCATTAGCGATTCAAACGCTATATTAGTGTACTTAGCAAGAAAGTATGCACCTGATTACTTACCTCAAGATCTTCAAGAAGAAGCTGAAGTACAAAAATTTCTTACCTTAGCGGCTGGCGAACTTGCTTTTGGCCCAGCAGCAGCTCGCATCATTAATGTATTCAATTCAACTAACGATATAGAATTCGCTAAAGCAACGGCACAAAGCGTATTGACAAAACTTGAAAATCATCTGATAAATCGTGAGTTTTTAGTGGGAAATAAATTAAGTATTGCAGATATTGCTATTTATAGTTACACCGCACATGCTCCTGAGGGCGGTATTTCATTAGCGCCATATCCTAATGTGCAACGTTTGCTGGCAAGCATTGAATCTCTACCTAGATTTAAAGCCATGCCAACAACAAAAGTAGGTTTACTGGCAGAATAAGAAAGTTAATAAGCTTATACCAAATGAAATAATGAATGATCTATTCATTACTTCAATTGGTATTACATGCCTCAAATAGTTTACCTATTGGGTATGTGATCTTTTCATTTTACCTACTGTACTCACCGAGATTTTTATGAATAATCACAACGCTAATCAAGAAAATAATGAGCCAACCGTGTTATCTCCTTTTCATCGTGGTGAACAAGAATTACAAAGTAGAGCAGGTAAACGTGAAAAAATAGAAAGCATGGGTAGAAAAATCATTCGATCTTTTCTGCCCGATCAACATCGAGAATTTTACGCACAACTTCCTTTTATTATCGTCGGTAGTGTTGATAACGATGGTTGGCCATGGGCTTCTATTTTAGTGGGCGGAGCTGGTTTTATACGGTCGCCAACACCAGCAAGGCTTATTATAAAAAGCTCAGCAATTATAGGCGACCCTTTAGCCAATACATTAAAGAATAGTAATGCGTCATTAGGTTTATTAGGCATAGCGTTAAATACGCGTAGACGAAATCGTGTCAATGGCCGAATAGCTGCTGCAAACGCTAATGAAATAACCGTTAACGTTGATCAGTCGTTTGGTAATTGTCCGCAGTATATTCAACGCAGAAGTATCGATTTTATACGTGAAGTAGGAGAAACAGGCCGAAACTATAATAAACAAACTTTTACCACATTGAATGAAGAGGCTTGTTCATTAATTAAAGCAGCGGATACTTTTTTTGTTGCTAGCTCTGTGCCAACAAAACATCGACCAGAAATAGAAGGTGTCGATGTTTCGCACCGAGGCGGGCATCCAGGCTTTATAAAAATAGAGGGCAAAACACTTACCATTCCTGATTATCCTGGTAATAATGCTTTCAATACCTTAGGTAACTTTATTATTAACCCTAAAGGAGGTTTGATTTTTATCGATTTCAGCACGGGTGAGCTATTAATGTTAACAGGTACCGTAGAATTGTTATGTAATATTGATGAAAGCATGCAAGTATTTAAAGGTGCTAAAAGGGCATGGAAGTTTACTCTTCATCATGGTATTAAATTAAAAGATGCCCTGCCTTTTAGAGCAACACTAGATGAATTTTCTACTAATCGCTTACTGACTAATAAGCCCCCAATTTCCTAGACAGCTAATTTAATAATTTAAAAAACACCTGCTTAATCATTGAAAATAAGCAGGTGCAAAATACGTTGTTATTGAACGATGCTTTCTTTCTCTCTCTTTTAACCGTCTTTAACAGTCTTTAATTGTCCTTAGCTGTGCTTAAGGTAACGATTAAAGAAAGTCACGACGCTAGTTTCGGCTTTTTCGTTATCTAGCTGCCATAGTCTCGTATGTTCACCGTTTTCTGCGCGCCAAAACTGTTTAGGCTCTTTTGCTGCTTCAAATAAACGTTGTCCGTGCTGAAAGCTTACCGTTTTATCGGCGGTGCCATGCATGATGTAAACAGGGCGAGGGGAGATCTGACCAATGTATTTTTCAGGGTTTATTTCATCAATGTCTAAATCGCCACGCCAGGCAAAAAATTTCGCAACCATGGGCATTAATGGGTAACGAGGCAACCCGTGTATTGCTTTTGCTTGCTCAGCTAGTACGTCCATTGAGTTGGCATAAGCGCCACTAAATATCCCCGCTTTGATACGCGCATCTTTTGCCATAACAATCATGCTAGTCGCTGCGCCCATTGAAAAGCCCATGACACCAATTGACTCAGCCCCTTTTTCCTTTTCTAAAAAATCTAAAGCGGCAATCACGTCTTTCTTCTCGTGATAACTCATGGTGGAAATAATATCAGGGTGCTGACGGGGATGACGCATATCAATTGCCAGTACATTGTAACCAGCATTAACAATGGCTTTTGCGTAACGCATACCTTCGGTACGGTTTGCTGAACGACCATGTACTAGCACAACAGACTCCTTGGTACTGCTATCAGTAGCAGGCATGTACCAAGCAGGTATTGTTAAACCATCACTACTTTTAAAACTTACCTCTTCAAAAGCGATGCCTTGCTCACTAGGCTCTCCGCAAAATACGAAACGTTCTACGGTACATTCGGTGATCGGTAACGTTAATATTTGTGAAGAAAAATACCATGCACTACTAAAATATAGACATCCAAGTAATAAGGACAGCGTGAGGATGATTTTTTTTATCATTATAAAGTACCTAAATGGTTATTTACTTATTATGGGTAAAATGTGTGAGTAAAAATGCGGGCAAAAAGCATACATATTATAAAACATTTGAGTCATCAACTTTGGCTAGGTCGTCAAATTTGGGCTCTCGTTTTTCAGCTTTAGCAGTAAATGTTTCCATCATATCGGTTTGCGGTTGAAACATACCACTTTGCCATACTGCCATGTAATTTAAACTATCACTGACGGAATGATCTCGAGCATAGTTGATCATTTCTTTACACCCTAACACCGCTAAAGGCGAGCGGGCAGCTATATCCATGGCAATTTTCATTACCGCTGTTATCATGACTTCTTGATTTTGGTAAACGTTATTAACGAGTCCCGCTGATTTAGCTTCCTTTGCTGGCATTCTCCGGCCTGTGTAGGCTAACTCTTTCACTAGGCCGGTGGATATTAGCTTAGGTAAACGTTGTAGGGTGCCTAAATCAGCAGTCATACCAAGTTTGGTTTCTTCAATGCTAAAGAAGGCATCTTCAGTACAATAACGGCAATCGGCGGCACTTATCATGTCGACTGCACCACCAATACAACCACCTTGAATAGCCATTAACACTGGCATACGAGCTTTTTCAAGGGCGTTAAAACACGCTTGCAGTTTTAATACCGTACGGCGAAGTTGCTCGTGTTTTCGCCCAAGCTCTAGGTTTTCGCTTTGGTTACCTTGGGTAAATACGGCTAAGTCCATACCCGCACAAAAGTGTTTGCCTGTTGACGAAATAACAATAACTCGTACAGAGGAATCATTACTCACTTCATCAATGATTGTTGGAAATTCTTGCCAGAAATCACCATTCATGGTGTTAAAAGCGTCAGGACGGTTTAACGTGATATGTGCTACGTTATTGTCGATTTTTACTGTCATACTTTTGTGCGTCATACTTTTATGCATCCTATTTTTTACGCCATAGTGTTTTCTATAAATTCTTAGATAGACATTTTATGAATTGCTTGCTATTGCTCTTATCTTTTAATAAAAGCCTTTTATTAAAAACCTGTTAATAAAGGCTTTTGGATAAAGGCTTTAACTAGTTCCTACTATTCACCTCTTGCCCTGCCACGTTAATTCTTACTGTATCAACTTCTTCTGTCTCTTTTGTGTGTTCGCCCAAATGATATTTTGAACGTAAAAACTTTACTAAAATACCCGCAGTAAAAAACATGATCAGCGTATAAATAGCAGGGGTGAAAGACATTTCATAATTTGCTAGCAGGGTTAATGCCATAAACATTGATAAGGTACTATTTTGCAAACCCACTTCGATGGTGATTGAAGACGTTTGAGCCGGGTTTAATTTAAACCATTTACTTGAATAATAACCCAGTGCCATGGTTGAAATGTTTAGCACAAGGGAAATAGGGCCGGCGGCAATAAATGCTTGCAGAACAATCTCTTGTTGAATATAGGTTAAAAATATTATCAGCAAGGTGAGAAATAACATGCCAAATCTAGACACATAAGCTTGCGATTTTTTTGCAAATTTAGGCGAGAACTTATTAATGAGCATACCTATAGCAATGGGGACAATAGTAAGCTTCATTAAACTCCACATCGTTGCCATAATGGGTAACTGAAACTCACTTCCTTCGCCCATAAAATGCTGCAAAGATAAACTTAGCACGATAGGTATACTAAAAACGGTAATAAGGCTGGCAACAGCCGTCATTGTCACCGAAAGTGCTACATCAGCTTTAGCTAAATGAGAGAACATATTTGATGTGGTTCCCCCAGGACAAAGTACTAACAACATCACGCCAACGGCATATTCTGGTTCTAAAGGCATAATATTTGCCAAGGTAAAGCCAATAATAGGTAAAAACAGTAATTGATTGATCAGGCCGACTGAAACGGCTTTAGGGTATTTAACGACACGTTTAAAATCATCAGGTACCAGCGATAAACCCATACCCATCATAATCAAAAAAATGCAGATGGGAATAATTTGTGTATTCACAAATGTAACTAATTCAGTACCTTCCATATTAACCTCACTGTTTTAACCATTGTTTTAATTATTATTTCAGTTATTTATATCGTTCAAAATATTCGTCAGCATCATTTAAAAAACGGTAACTTGTAAGCCTTAGGTGTTAATAAAACGAGTAATGGCACTGTTGATTTCAAACGGCTTTTCGTGCATAAGCCAATGACTGGCAGTTACAAAGCGTTCAATAGTGCAATTTGGGACGTAATCTTCAAGGCCATTGAGGTTTTCGTTTACAAAGGCCTGATCTTGTTCGCCCCATAATATGAGTGTGGGTATATTAATGCGAATATTAGGAATTTTCATCTCAGTGGTGCTTTTCACTGGCCCATCGGCGGCTAAATTTTGATGTTCGCTATCGTCTTTATTTGTGTCGGCCAGTTGTGGCATGGCTCGGTAGTACTGCAACATGCCATTTATTGCCCCAGATTGTTGCCACACTTGTTTATATTTTGTTTTTATTTCCTTGCTAAACACCGTTGGGCTTGCACTCACCATCATTTTTTCACTGAGGTATTGATAGTTGTCTTTTGATAATAATGCTTCAGCATCCTTACTTATTAGATCGTGAATATAGGCACTCTTATCACGTTGTCGCGGATTATTAATCATTTCTCGGGTAAAGGTGCTGGGGTGGGCGGCATTTAATATCACTAGCTTTTCGACTAATTGTGGATAAAACGCCGCTAAAGGCCAAGCGATAGCGCCGCCCCAATCATGAGCAACTAAATACACTTTTTCACTCGGGCTAACGGTTTTGATAAACTTAGCGATGAATTTAATTAAATTGGATATTTGATAAAATGAAACATCTTGGGGTTTATCGCTTAAATTATATCCGGGTAAATCGGGTGCAATAACATGATGATCTTGAGAAAAATAACTTAACTGGTTTTGCCATGTTTGCCAATACTCGGGAAAACCATGTAGAAAAACCAGGGTTGAGCCAGCCAAAGCCGTATTTTTGGTAGGTCCAGCAGTAACATAATGTATGTTGACATCATCAATGAGTGTATATTTATGTTCAAGTTCCATCGTCTGCTGGTACTTATGGCTAGCTAATTAAAAAAAGAAACAGCATTGGCAATTTCTTCACGATCGGTACGAGTAGTATTTACTGGGGCACTTTCATCCGCGTAACCGAATGACATACCAAATAAAATACCTCGTTGCTCTGGCAAATTCAACGCTTTCTTAACAGGGTCAGGAAACTGGCCTAGCGCGCCTTGCATGCAACTTGATAAACCATGTTCAGTGAGTATCAAGGAAAGGGATTGCGCGTATATGCCCAAGTCAACGGCGCCCATAATGTCTAAATATTTATCCATGGTGAAAAACGCAACGTGGGGGGCATCAAAAAAGCTCCAGTTACGTATCATGGCTAATTGACGGCCGCGCTTGTCTTCACGGGTAACGCCAATTGAATTATAAAGTGCATTTGCCGAACCAAATTGGCGGTCTCTATGAATACCTTCATATTTAGGTAACCAGTTAAAATCAGGGTTTGCTGGTTTGCCACTCATGACTGCTGTTATTAAATCATCTTTAAGAGCATCTTTTTTCTTGCCAGAAACCACGCATGTTTGCCAAGGTTGTACATTGCAATTTGAAGGGGCGAGCTGTGCTTGCGCAAAAATAGTTTCTAAAAGCTCTTGTGGTGCAGGGGTATCCAAATAAGCACGAGTTGAATAGCGGTTTTCTAACATAGCGATTACAGACATAAAGGCTCCTTTATTTATTCAAAGTAATATATTCAAAGTCATATATTTAAAACAATATATTCAAAATAACGTCATATAAGGGGGAGCCTATATGAGGTTTACTAAACCTCTGCTGAGAGGTGATAGTAAGTATAACGATCAAGAAACTGTGTATTTAATAGACTAGGTACAAGTAAAAACCATTTCTGAGCGCGTTATTGATGCTAAAGCGGTTGGTTTTATAAAACCAATGAATAATTGTAATGGAGCTCTATTAAAAATATATATAGTTAAGTTAAGTTAACTATATATGAGCTTTGCGTAACATGGGGAGTTATCGATAATTATTACCTGTTCACTTACTCAAATGCTTTGGTGCTTATTTGCTTGAATGTTCTATTTGTATTTGCCACACTGTTTTGATTTTATTTTCTGTCTGTGCAGATGACGTTATCAATAAGTTCTTGAGTAAACTGCATCGTTAAGTTTTATTATAAAGGTTCAAAATATGGATTGGTTGTCGGTAATTCCCCCTATTGTAGCAATAGCCGTAGTTTTATGGCGCAAAGAGGTGATATTAGCCTTACTGTCTGCTGTATTCAGCGCAGAGCTATTATTAGCGATAAATGAACATTCCAATCCCGTTTTTTATGCTTTTCTTGGTGCTATTGAACGGGTTGTTGCTGTTGTTAGTTCTCCGGGCAATGGCCGGTTATTAGTTTTTAGCTTACTTATTGGCGCTTTACTTGCCTATGTTAGAAATTCGGGCGGTGTAACGGCCATGGTGAATAAGTTGGTTAGCAAAGGCATTGCTAAAAGTAAGCGTCAAGTGGGTACTGTCACCATGTTCACGGGGATGGTTATTTTTATCGAATCTAATTTAAGTGTGCTTACTGCGGGCATTTTGTCTCGAGATTTATTTGATAAATTTAAAATGAGCCGGGCTCGGCTTGCTTTTATCATCGATAGTACCTCTGCACCAGTCTGTATTTTGGTATTGCTTAATGGTTGGGGCGCTTATGTGTTGGGTTTGCTTAATAACTATGAACTAGAGCAGTCGTCAATGTCTATTTTGTGGGGTACAGTTCCTTTTAATTTTTACGCGATTATTGCCTTATTGATGGTGGCTTATACGGTGGCAACCGATAAAGTTCATGGGCCAATGAAGCAGTCTGAGCTTGAATTGCATAAGTCAGTCGTAAAAGATGAAGACAGCTTAAAAGAAGCATTAGTGGCACCGACCAAAGCACGATTTATGGTTGTACCTTTGCTGACTATGATTTCTTCAATGTTCTTTTTCATGTATTGGACGGGAGATGGCGATATTACCCAAGGTAGCGGCGGGCAATCAGTGCTTTATGCTACTTGTTTTGCCTTGGCGGTAGCTTATTTTTTATTATTGTTTTCTAAACGTTTTACTCATAAAGAATTAGTTGATGTTGGTTTTAACGGCTTATCGGAATTACTGCCTTTAGTGACCATTGTTTTGTTTTCATTAACATTAGGGGCGAGCTTAAAAGAATTAGGCACCGGGTTGTTTATTGCCGGTTTTGTTGGTGATAATTTACCATTAATTTTTGTTGTGCCTATGTTGTTTATCGCCGGGGGGATTATTTCATTTAGCACCGGCACTTCATGGGGCACATTTGCCATATTGATTCCCATTGGTGTGCCATTAATTCAAGCTTTAGGCTTACCGCCCTCATTGGTTATTGCGGCTATTTTAGGGGGAGGTGTTTTTGGTGATCATTGTTCGCCTATCTCTGATACTACCTGTGTTTCCGCTATAGCGTCAGGTTGTGATTTACTTGAGCATGTTAAAACTCAGCTTCCGTATGCTCTCTTTGGTGGTGTTTTAGCCTTGATAGGTTACTTTATTGCCAGTGTTGTAATGTTATAAAAATATGGGAAAAGGGTTATTTGAATAAAAAATTGACGATACCGACTGGTTGGTTTAGTCTGCTTTAGATAAATAATTTATATTTTTTACTAAAAAAGGAATAAAGAATGTCAATATTATATGGCGTTTCAGCTTCACCGTTTGTAAGAAAAGCTATGCTAGCGCATGCCTATAAAAATATCCCTTATGAGCTAAAATTGACCCCGCCAGGCAATAATGATGCGGAGTTTCGTCAAGCTAGCCCTTCAGGTAAAATACCCGCCTACAAAACAGATGATGGCGCTGCTTTTGCAGATTCCTCCGTTATTATTGCCTATCTTGAGCGTATCTCTAGTAAGCACAGTCTTTATCCCGAAAATGCTGCAAATTATGCTCAAGCCTTGTGGTTTGAAGAGTGGAGTGACTCAGAATTAATGCCAGCTACCGGGGCTCTTTATTTTCAGCGAGTGCTAGGGCCGATTTTCTTCCAAAAGGCAACCGACCCAGAACGAGTCGAAGAAATTTTAACAGAGTTAATTCCTAAGGTACTGGACATACTTGAGTCACGTTTAACGGATAAAAATTGGCTTATCGGTGAAGATTTTTCTGTTGCCGACATTGCCGTAGGATCTTGTTTAATAAGTTTACAGCATGCAGATTATCAAATAGAACAGTCCCGCTGGCCTAAACTGTATAGTTATAATGAGCGCTTTTTAGCCTTACCAATAGCTCAAGAGCAAATGGCTAATGAGCAAGCTGTTATTGATAAAATTACTGGCTAACGTGCAAGTAAGTAAAGTTCTCAGCGGGTAAATTCTGAAAATGAAGAGTATATTAATGTGGTATTAGGTATTACATTAATTTACTGAATTAATGTACTGAGTGAAACGCTGATAATCGATATTACTCCCGGTTAATATAATCGCCACTTTTTTAGCGGCCATCTGTTCTTTCTCTTTATTTAGCGCTGCTAACGTGATTGCGCCAGCACCCTCTGTTACATTATGAGTCGCTTGATAATACTGCATCATTGCTTTGGCTATTTCATTATCGCTTACTTGCACAATACGATCGCAACCCTTGTTAATTATTTCAAAAGCTTCATGCATTGGCGAACGAGTTTTTACGCCATCAGCGATGGTTTGTGCTGTATCTGTGTTGACTATTTCCCCAGCGGCAAATGACAAGGCAAAGGTAGGAGCTCCCTCAGCTACAACGCCAACAACTTTAGTGGATAGCCCTAGTAAGTCCCTCGTTTTTATCACACCCGCAATACCTGAGCCCATACCAATAGGCACATAAACCGTATCAAGCTCATTGACGGCGTTGAAAAGCTCTAAAGCATAAGTGGCAACACCAAGTACAAGCTCATATTCAAAGGGGGCAACAGCGCGGTATCCTAACTCATGTTGCAGTGTTAAGCTGTGTTGACGGGCGGCCTCAAAGTCATGTCCATAAACAACTAAGCTAGCGCCATGAGATCTTATGGCTCGGTTTTGATCTTCGTTATTTCCCTCAGGTACCACAATAGTAACGGCTAAACCCGCGCGTTTTCCTGCGAAAGCTAGGCTCTGTCCATGATTGCCTATGGTGGCAGATATGAGTCCTTTGGGGGGATTTTCTGACTTCATCAAAGCATCAATTAAAACAATACCGCCACGCACTTTAAAGGCCGAGGTCGGGGTATGATTTTCATGTTTTACCCACACTTCACAGCCACAGGCTTCGCACAGTTGTGGCCAAGCATATTGAGGGGTTGCTGAAAAGACTTGATGTACTAGCTCACTGGCTTGATTTAATTGCTTTAGAGTAAACAAAATAGCTCCTTTTTTATTTCCATCATTAGTTATTACATGACATTATCACATTAATTAAGTTTTTTGATCATGTCGTCGTTGGTAGTTTATTGGCAACAGGAATTCGGTGGGCTAAAGTAATATTGCTTACGTTATCAATTTCATATTTAGTCAAAGTAGTCAGCATAGGTAAAATCTAGTCTAGCGTTTTTATTCAGGAGAGGAGTTTGTATGTTCAAAGTGGAATTGTCCCTCGATGAAGACGATCGTACCGTGACCATGACGGTCAGCCTGGCTAAAGGAAAGCCTTTACCTAAAGTAAATAGCTTAATAAAAGAGTTTGAAAACTCACTTTATCGACATTATGCCTTTAATGAAGACGAATTAAGCTCATCATTTGAATTGTTTAGTCAAACTGTGCCAACTGATCCTGAGCAGCCATTGCCTGTTTTTAGCTGTGTTATTGCTAATGCTGTTGATGCAGAAATGGAGATAACCTTTGGCACTGATGATATGTCAGCTGCCATAGAGCTTATCTGTGCACAAGGAGGGCAAGACATTACCATGAAAAGCCTTGCAAAATTTTTACTCGATAATGATTTGAAAAAAGGCATTAGCCAAGCTGGCATGAAAGCGCTAGTAGCATATTCTAAGTCGTCAAAAAAAGCTGAAAAAATAACGGTTGATATCGCTAAAGGTAAAGAAGCTATTACTGGTGAAGATGGTTATATAGATTATCTTGTCCCTAATCCTATCGATCGGGTATTGCGTCCTAAAAAGCTCGATAATGGTAATGTTGATATGCGGGATCTAGGGCAACTATGTTTTGTCAAACAAGGAACAAAACTTGCTCAATTGATCCCTGCAGGCACAGGTGTTAATGGCTTTACGGTCAAAGGAAAAGAGTTAAAAGCTGAAGAAGGTAAACCGGCTAAATTAGATGAAAGTGAAGGCTGTAAATTCAAAGATGAAGAGCAGGACATTATTATCGCTGAAATAGATGGTATGCCAAAGCATCTTGATGAAAGTGTCAGCGTTACTCAAATTTTTAATATTGACAATGTTGATGTTAGCACGGGCAATATTGAGTTTGATGGCTCAATTGTGGTCGAGGGTAATGTTGGTGAAGCAATGAAAATTATTGCGACCGGTGATGTTATTGTTGCCGGATTAGTTGACTCTGCTTTTATTAGTGCCGGTGGCGATATTTGCATCGCTCAAAGTGTAATAGGGCATCAAAAAGAGGATGCTCTTGAGGGGTTTAGTAATACGGTAACCCTGTTGGCTGACGGAAATATAAATGCAAATTTTATACAATACGCCAATATACGGGCGAAAGGGGATATTAATGTTGTGCAATACATTGCCCAAAGCCAAGTTACTCTGAATGGCAATTTATGGGTTGGTAAAGAGGGGAAGGCTGATGGAAAGGTTTTTGGTTGTTATGTACAAGCAGGAAAATCCATACACGTTGGTACCTTAGGCTCACCTTCAAGCTCAACCGTTAGTGTCGACTTCAATCATTTGATTGATGCTCTTGCAGAAGTTAGACAAAAAATTCAAGCTAAGGCGGAATGTACTTTAGAAAAAACACAAAAAATTGGTAAACTTATAGCGCAAATTGAAAATAAAGAAATTGACAGAGCAGACTTGTTAACACGACTTAATGCAGAGTTAAAAAAATATTTACCGCTATTAGATAAGCTTAATAATATGGGCTGCGCACATGAAAAGCACCTTGAACTACATTTGAATGAAATTGACGTTATTGTCACTCATGCCATTTTATCGGGGGCTGAAATTGTTATTGCAGATGGAATTTTAGCGTTTAAGCGTGAATATGGGCCAAGTAAAATAAAGTATATTGAAAATAAAGTGCTTTTAGAGCCTATTACCCAAGCCGAGTGAGCATGACACCGAAAAGGTAAAGCTCTTTACACCATAGATAACATTGCGTGTTCAAGGTGTTGTAAGAACTGACCCGCGACTTCAAAATCTCCTTCGACAACAACCTGCTCTGTAAACTTTTCTTTAGTAATTCGCCCATCTCCGTAGGCAATCATAGGTTCGTAGGGCACTGAAATAACTGCTTGTGGTTTTCGTGCGGGCCTATAACGCACTTGCACACCGTTCTGGCTCATGCGTATTTCTAAGGGCTTTCCCTCGATGCGAAGCTCTATATCGAATTCTGAATTGTCTGCAACTCGCGATAAAGCTTCCTTGAGGGTAACGGCTGCAAGCCTTAAATTACCTGGTGTTCGGGAATTTTCGTCGGCAGGAAAGCGAGTGCCAAGTTTTGATAATTCAAAAAGCAAAGGGCCGGTCGCTTCACCAAGTTCAGTTAATGAATAAAGTGGCACGCTATGTTCGTTAATCGTTTTTTGGATCAACTTATCCGCGAGCAATTCCTTGAGGCGTGAGGCTAACAGGTTAGATGGAATGCCAGTCAGACCTGCAGCCAGATCTTTGTGGCGGACGGGTCCTGCATGCAAGTCTCTTAAGATCAACAAAGCCCATCGATCACCTACATGATCAAGGGCTCTAGAAATGGGACACAATAAATTATAACTACGGCTGGGCATAATTTATTTTAACAAAGTCCTGTTGGTGCGTCCAGAACGATATGAGTTGTAGGCTGGTACAGATGGACTGCGTCACAACGGGTTTTTTGAACCAGTTTGGGTAAGCTGCCATAAATGGGACGAGAATCTTACTCATGACATCTTACCTACTACTGTGTTTGATATATTGATATTTATTATCTGCGTCACTTAAAGAGCAGAGCAGATCATCTGGTCGACACGGCTGAAAGCCTCATCTCGTAATACTGACAGGGCTTTAAACTCATCGGTAGACAGAGCCTCTTTGATTGCTTGGCCGCTAGGGAATTTCATTACCGCAATTGCTTTCGGGCCGCCTTCGCCATTCATTTGTTCAACTACTCCGTAACGAGCGATCATTTCACCGCCGCCCTTGAGCAGTAGAGGCGTGACTTGCGATGCATAATTCTGCATTTGCTCCATTTTGCCGGGAATCATGGTTGAGTTAACGATGAGGTACATGGTTGGATCTGACATTTCTATTTCCTTTTCAGTTATTGCTATTTTTTTGGGTATAACCACGGTAGATTATCTACCGCGTACTCAAAAATACTATTGTTGGGCAGAGCTAATATATAGCCTGCTCAAGCTGTTTCATTCGACCTTATGTTGGGCTGTGTAAACTAGCCCAATCCTCTGAGCCGTTGGCATACACACCATCCGTGATCAACACATGATCACCAGCCTGTTCTATGGCTGGCACACTAGGTGTTGAGGTGAGCAAAATGCGAAGCATACCAGTCACGGTTGTAATCCAGTTACGTGCTGAACGCACTGCTTCGGGATTGTTGTGTACAACTCTTTTGGCAATGGTTTCGAAACTTTCTGGCTCTTGCCCTGTTACTGTGCGCACGACATCGTTAGGCGCATTAACCGCGAAGGTACCTCGTTGATACTCGTGCATGTAAAGGCGAAATTGGGTCATCATCGTTGGGTTGATGCCATCAGCTTTCATGGCTTTTAAGAACATCCATTCAGGAGCGTCGGTGTAAGTCACTGTTCGTCCTAAAGCTTTACCGATAATTCCGGCGATTTCATTGTTGCTCAATAATGTCGGACCTGTAGGTCGATATCTGTGTCCGGCATGGGTCTTGGGATCGGCCAGACATGCCACTGAAACGGCTGCAATATCTTCGTTAGACGGCGGAGCATTACCTTTTAACTCTGGTGAACCTAATGGCATAGCCAACATGCCGAGCTGCGCGGCGGCGGCGAGGCCTCCGAAGTAGTTTTCGGCGAAAAATCCTACCTCATTAATGGTGTGAGTGGTATTTGGTAGAGCTGCTATCATTTTATCGAGCAGCCATGCTTCTCTAGTTGTTGATGCTAGATGATCGTGGGCTGACAACCACTGGCTGAGTGTTACCACATGCTCTAACTGAGACTCTCGGGCAGCCGTGACAAAAACGGAGGCAAAATGCGCAGTGTTAGGACCAGGTGGTGGGCATACATAAGCGCGCTGCACCTCTTTAAGCGCATTACGCATATCTCGATACGAGAACATATCGCCGACAAACAACTCAGCACCGGCTTCTTCGAGTCGCAGGCTGCGTGCGTCTCTTTGTCGGACGAATGCACGTACTTTATAGCCTTTTTCTAATAAACCGAGCGTTGTGGGAATGCCGGTATTGCCTGCAGCGCTTGTTACTAGAATACGTGCTTTCATGATAACTCCTATACTTTATTACTGATGAATTATACGCATCATCGCATGTCTAGTTTAATTGCGCAAGTTCTTACTTTAAAAAATGAAGTGGCTGCCGGTTTTGTTAAAACTTCCTATATTTGAGTTATTACTAGTGAGAGCGTCGTTGACTTTACTCTTTCAATATCAGCTGTTTACATCAGTATTGGTGTCAATATGTTGGGCTGTAAAGGAGGTAGATAATGAGATTAGCAAGATTAGATATAATGGTGGAGGACAGAAGTCTCTATCTCGCTTTACTGATGAAAGCGAGATAGAGCAAGATTAACGATACAACCTAAAGTTCAGATGCTTGTGGCGATAACGTTGTTTTGTAACCTGTGTCGGAGTCGTTATCTTTTTCTAAGATAATAAATTGATCTTTACTCTCTTCGGTGAGTATCAATTCGGTAGTAGCCAGAATGATATCACTGCTATCAAGCCGGCCAATAACATAAATATTGTAAGTCTTATTGAGTAAGGTAACAGAATTTGGCGTGGCAAATGCTGCGGTTAAACTCTGCTCAGCGGTTTCAATTATTTCATCGCTGCGGACAAAATATACTTTGATACTACTAAAATCATCAATTATTTCATCTTGATCAATTAAGTTGATCACCTTCATTTGATGGTTATAGATACTGTCACTTTGGTTGTTGTCAACTAATAGTGAGTTGATTGTTATCTCTATATCATCAATGTGGCCATCACCATCTTCGTCAATATCACCGTCGTCATCTTCATCGACAGCTTCTTCTAATAGGTAGAAAAAGATGGTTTTGTCAGTGTTTTCATTCAGCGCTAATAAATGATTGCTGAGAAGCGCACTTTGTTCTTGTGGGGTAACTAGGCTCATACTATAGTCACCAGAATCAGTGATAATTGACTGACTAAACTCTCTAAAACCTAACGATGCTATTTCAGGAGTATCATCTACGCCATTGATATGAAAGTCGAAATTTTGCTCATATTCAGGCAGTAACTCGTGTTCAATAATGCCATTATAAACTTGATATCTAGCTTCAGAATTTGTGTCAGGGTACTCAATTGTCGATGAGGTTGATACTTTGTCTATAACAAAAGGAGAGGTGCCAACCCCTTGGTTTTCTCTAATAACTAGAATATATTCAGAGGCATAAGGAAAAGAGATATCTTGAGAGGTGTATAATATCTCATCACTGCCTGCTGAGGTGAGATAAAAATATAGTCATCTTGATTAAGTTTTTGGTTATCAGCCATTGCGGTATAAGTTGTTTGGCTGAGTAATTGAGCTTCATTGAACGTTTCGTCATCTTCAGAGTAATAAAAGTCTACACCTTCAGACATAGTATGCATATTAAGCACCCTGATATTGAATACTTCATCGTCGTTGTCATCATCAATTTCATCATCATCTCTGACGGGTATTTCATAAACAAGCACACTTGGCGCTTTAATATCTTCGGCAATAACAACAAACTCAACCGTATCGCTAGTGACTTGTAACTGGTTTTCATAGACCATTTCTAAATCACTTTGGTTGTTATATTCATTTTGCCAAGCAAGCTCAATGTCGTAAGTGTCAGTGTCATAAGTGAAGCGACTGCTAACCTGAGTGAAGGTGATTTCTGAGTGAGTATTTTCATCAAAATCATCATCGTTATACTTGTCTACCGTTAAATATATTCCTGGCGCATTAGACGACAAATTATAAAGTTGAATGTAACCAGTGCCGCTATCGTCATCACTACCACCACAGCCAAATAATGATAATGGCATAATCGTGGCTAGTAGAAATATCGGTACCCGTTTTTTTCTTTGGCAGTTATGATCATTAATTTTCATTTATGTTTCCTAATATTTAATTATACAATGAAAGCCTTAAAATTTGGCCGTAAAAGTCCCTCAACATTAAAGCTGACTTTTGAATTTATATTGGGCGTTACTTAAACAGGTTAAACAGATTAAAAAGGTTTATTCACTGAGGTAGAGTGATATTAACGTAAGAAGTTCATCACGGAAATGCAGCTTTACATTTCTTTACCTAACCTTACAAAAAGATTTTGGAGATACTTGGCAATAGCTGCTTTGAAATAGGCTATTACTTGTGGCTACGCATAATGGTGGGATCAGTCTTATTAACGGTTGTTTGCTTTTAAAAAGGCTACCACTAGGTTTACTTTTCTGAAACGACGATTTTTTAGCGATAATACCTGAGACTTAATCAGCAAAATTTAATAGCAATTTTTGCGCTAAGCGGAAGCTAGACTCGTTATAGCTAACGCCCGCTTCAAGCTCATTATACTGCCTGTGAGAGTCCACCTCTGCACGCTAACTTTTGGTGGCAAAGCGGACTATTTACTGTAATGAATTCGAATCTAAATTAGAGCCGTTTTGTGGCAAAAGTACTCACACTAGGCTAATTATCATTTGATGATTGGCATTCTCAAACATTAGGCGTAGTCACATACAACGGTTAGTCACATACTGCTGTTAGTTACAGCTTGTAGTCTTCGTTAGCTATAGACAAAAAAGAAGTAAAAGAGAAATAAAAAAGAGTGAGGACAATAGTATTGTCATCACTCTTTCTAAAATTATTTATCATTGCATGACAATGATAAAATTGGATAATTAAGCTTAAGCGCGAGCTTATTTAGCGTCTAAAGTACAAGCTTTTTCTTCAATGATTAAACCCGCTTCAACAGCGTCGATTGCACGTTGGTCATGCTTGTTTGCAGGACAACCACAAGTATGATCGCTAACATTGTGTAAACGAGCTTGCTCTAAGTGCCATTGTGCTACTTTAATATGTTGATCTACATTCATTTTTACTTCTCCAGGACGGTAATGATTAAGGGTGAAATCTATCAAAATTGATAAGATGCGTGATTGTATTGAAAAACACGCTTATGTCTAGAAATATTTAAGAATAATTCAAACGATTGTTTTATATCAATGATTACAGGAATGATTAGTGTTAAGTGATCAGTTACTTCACTTGCTCTTATATTTTGGTGGGCAGCACTACTTTAATGGTGACACCTTCAGGCGAGTGATGGTTATTGGCACTGATTTCTCCTTGGTGAAATTGACAAATTAGCCGCGCAATATAAAGCCCTAAACCCAGATGAGGTTGCGTTTGTTGATTGTTTTTCATTGTGTAAGCTGTATTAGTTGTACTGGCTGCGTAAGCGCTACGTAATGACACCATAGAATCAAATAAACTTTCACTTAATTGTTCAGGTAATAAAATGCCGTTATTGCTAACAAGTAACTCGGCATGATCATGTTGTTGTTTTAAGGCAACGGTGATTATTTTGTCTTGGCTAAACTCAACGGCATTATTAATCACTTTATCTAAAAGCTGCACTATGTGCTCTGGTGAGCCGTTGAGGGGTAATTTTTTTCGCTCACAACTTAAGTTAAAAGTCTCTAAGTTAAAAGTATAGTCAGGATAAACTTGCTGGTAACCGGCCATACATCCAGAAATGACTGTGTTTAAATCAAATTCAATTTTTTCAGTGGTCGCTAGCATTTGTTCAAGGCGAGTCGCTTCACTCATGTTGGTGAGAATTAAGTTTAAGGTGTTAATGCCTGTTTGCGCGCGTTCTATATAAGCATTTTCTTCACCATTTTTATGGGCAGATAAAGACTGTTTTTCTTGCAAAACAAGGTTTTCTAATGATGTTTTTACCACCGCGATAGGCGTTCTTAATTCGTGAGATAAGCGTGCAGACATATTTTCTAAATAATGATTATATTCGCTTAAGCGATTAACTGCGGTGGTGAAACTACGTGATAAATCACCTATTTCATCATGACTTGTTGACGCTGACATTTTACCAATAATGCGTCCTTGCTTATCAATAGCTTGCTCAGCCTGGGTTGATAAATGTCGGATACGTGATGAAATACGGGTGGCAAAAATAATAAAGGTTAAGGCGCCTAACACCATAATAGCTAAAATTACCGTAAAGAGCTTTTCTAAAGCACGATTTCTTAAGGTGCGAATACCATTGGTGGTTTCTTCAACAATAACCGCGCCTTGTACCTTATTATTAATAAAAATAGGGTAGGCGGCAGAGAGTACTAGTGCTTGTTTGTCTGTGGTTAATCGCCATTGTGATTTGGCTTTGCCCATTAAAGCGCTAACAATATGCTCACCATTTAAATGCTTGGCATCGTATATCTTGTCGATAAAGTCTGTCGGCGGTTTGGTGAGTATTTGATAATACAAAGGCAATAAAACTTGCTGTTTAAATTGATACCAAAAACTATTTTTTTCATCGATACTGGGCGACTTTGCTTTGTTATGCCAAACGCCGCTAGCTGATTTTAACGAACCAGCACTGGCCAGTACTCTGTGGTGCTGATCGACCACCCAAATACTAGAGTTAGTGTAACGCATACCTTTAACTATACGTTCAATTTCAGGTGAGGGCACAAGTATGGTGCCAAGGCTAGCAAGCTTACTTGGCTCAGCTGAACCAATGGCAGAGTCAATTTTAGCACCGGGCTGATTAACATCATAAAAAGCAAAAGCAATTTTATCGCCTAAGGTTGTTAATGGCACACGCAATTCAATATTATAGCCTTGTGGCGTAAGTAACCAATGGCCTTGAATGTGAGTGGCAGGTTTTGGAATATCTTCAATATTATCAGTAATGCTAAAAGCGGATATCCAGCCTGCTTGTTTATTACTGATAATAAAACGATTCAGCTTATTGTTTTGATCGCTAAACGATAACGCTAAATGATCATTGTTGGTTATGCTGCGGCTATTATTTCCGCGAAAGGTAACTTGTTTATCAACTACTTGAAAAAACAAATATAGATACTTGTCATATTTTCCTACGCTCGCTTTAAAGTTCAGGTTTAGGTTAAGTGACTTGCTGGCAAAAAGCTGTTGTTGGTGATCATAAAAGTGTGCTCGTTGCGAAAAATTAGGCCAGTCATTGTGTAAACCATCAAGTTGAATGGCTTCGGTGAGTTGATAGCCATATAAGTCTTTGCCTTGTTCAACACTCGGTAAAAAGCTCGCTTGGTTATTAAATAGCTTTTCACGCTCGTGTAATGCGGTTGCTAAGGCTCTGGCAGTACCAACGAGTGTTTGCTCTTGACCAAAGCGCAGGTATTTTTCCATTTCCCACACGTATTGATAGCCAAACCACGGAATGACGAATAAAAAACTCGACAGTAATAATAGTTTTGCTCTTAAGCCAAAGCGTAATTGAAAGGTTTTTTTACTGGTCATGTTTTGTTGGTCAGTGTTTTGCTGGTTAGTGTTTTGCGGGTCATTGTTTTACTGATCATTGTTGTTGGTGTTTTCAATTTCACTCAACCAGCGATAGCCCATGCCATAAACAGTTTCGATACAGTCAAAGCTAGCATCGGTTTTGATAAATTTTTTGCGAATACGTTTTATATGAGAAGTAATAGTGCTGTCATCAACATATATTTTTGAGTCAGTCATTAATTGGGTTCTATTTTTAACGTGTCCGGGGTGTTTAGCTAGGGCATGCACAAGCCAAAATTCAGTAATAGTTAAATCAATAGACTTGTTATACCAAGTAATGGTCATACGCTGGCTATCAACCGTTAATGAGCCTGTTTGGGTGATATGTTCATCACTTATTGGTTGTTTAAAGGCTTCTTGGCGACGAAATAGCGCGGATATTCGCGCGGTTAAATGCGGTAAACTAATATCTTTAGTCAAATAATCGTCGGCACCAATTCTTAAGCCTGATACGGTGTCAAAGTCGTTATCGCGGGCGGTTAAAAAAATAATGGGTAAGCTGGCTGATTTTGCTCGCAATTGTTGACATAAAACAAAACCGCCATCATATTCTTCGTTCAAACCAATATCTAAAATCACCAAGTTAGGCAAGCGTAAATTAAAGGCTTGGGTTGCGGTTTCTCTACTGGCATAAGTTTGTACTTGATAGCCTTGGCTACGCAATACATCAGCATAGTTTTCACGTATGGCTGCTTCGTCTTCAACAATGGCAATTCGTTTGGTCATTTATATTCTTCTAATAGGTTTAGAGCAAAAATATTCAGTGTCGAGTAAAAAAGTAGCGAGTTACTCAATTATTACACACTGAGTATGTTGCCTTCAGAACTTGTTAATAACAACGCGCTATTCTTTACTTTCTTTGACTATATCTAAATTTTTCTTAGAGCGCGCCTAATTTTTGAAATTGCCATATTGTTGCCACAATTGCTCATCAATTTGCCATTTTTTAAGCACTTCAACGTCCTTTTACTGCGGTTTAATAGCTCCTGTCAGCAAAACTGTTTTAACAACACATTTTAACAACAAAACTATATAAAAGAGGAAATATGATGAAAACAATTCAAAGCTTGAACATTAAAAAATCGTTATTAGCCACGGTGATAATAGCCGCTATTGCCAGTGCACCGGTTTCAGCTTATGAAAACCCTAATCAAGAAAATTTAAACCTAACCGATAAGCATCAAACACAAACGAAAAATGAAAATATTGGTTTTGGTACGGGCGCCGTTATTGGCGCTATTGCCGCTGGACCATTAGGCGCTGTTATTGCCGGGCTAGGTGGTATTTTTATTGCTAAATATATTAATGTTAACGATGAAAATGAAGAATTAAACCTAGCGTTAAACCAAGAGCAGCAAGCACAACAATTACGTCATAGTGAGGTAAAAAGTCAGTATCAAGTCAAGTTACAACAACTAGCAGCATCATATCAACAGCAGTTAGCCGCTTTAGAAAATCAGCAGAGTCAAGCAGGGTTATCACAAGCAGAAAGTTTATTAATGAGTTTACAGTTTTCTACTGGCTCAAGCGATATTGCCGCCCATTATCAAGAGCAAGTATCAGCACTGGCGCAAATATTAAATAACTCACCAACAATGAAAATAGACCTGTCAGGTTATACCGACTTAACCGGTGAAGAGTCACTCAACCAAACGCTGTCAAAAGCCAGAGTAGAGTCGGTAAAAACCTTGCTGATGGCACAAGGGGTTGATGAGCAACAAATCGCGACTTTTGCTTTTGGTGAAGGTGCACCAGTTGTTGCCAATAATGAGCGAGAAGTGAGCTTTTACGATCGCCGTGTGGTGCTCAAATTACACCAACCATCAGCGTTAGCAAATACTGACATGATAAAGAACCAAATGGCGAATAATCATTAGTTTTAAATCTTATTGTAAATTCAGCTGCCACCCGTAGTTGTTAGTGTTTTATAGCAATATTTATACCTATGCAGGTATGTAGGAGGTGTTTATCAGAATTTAATTTAGTTATTAGTACAAGAAAATAAAAGATGTTGTACATCTAAAGCAAAGCCGGGGTTTTTTAATTCACTCCTCGGCTATTTTTTGAAACTAGAGATTAGAAACGTTAACTAACCAGTCACTTTTCTCACCATTGCTCTACCCACCATGCGTACCTTAGTTGGTAGTGGCATACGTTTTAAGTTGGTTTTTACTGCGCCCTCGGTAAAAGCTGTGGCTTTTGAGTAATCAATATTGATATCTAAAATCACGGCTTTATTATCGAAGGCTAGCGCTCTAGCTTTGGTTAAGCCTGATTTAATATCGCTATTAGTTTCAATGCGCACATATTCTGCGCCCGTAGCCATGGCTAAACCTTTTAACTTAGTTTGTGGCAACACAGTACAGGTTTTACGGTTGTAAGGAATCTGCTGTGCTTGAGCAATTTGGGATAATTCGCCATCATTAAAGACACCAATCACTAATCCTAAATTTTGACTTACCGCTGTGGCTAGCTCGGTTGCAGTCATCATAAACGCACCATCACCCACAATGGCGTGCACTTCTTGATTTGGTTTGGCCATTTTGACGGCGATAGCGGCGGGAGTAGCATAGCCCATACAATTAAAATCTGTTGGTGAAATAAAGCCATAAGCTTGATGAATTGGCATCAGCTCGGCGGTTAAAAAAGTGTGATTGCCATCATCAACCACTAAATGGGCATCATCATCTAACTGCGCTCTAAGTTCATCAAAATAAAGGACTGGGTTGACTCTATTTTTTGAGTCATGTTGGTACCAAGATTCGCGATAGGCTGTTTTATCAGCGGCAATTTGTTGGCTAACTTGGCTAGCCTCTTTGGCTGAGCCTAACAGTTTTAATTCGATCAGTAATTGTTGGCAAATTTGTTCTGAGTCACCTTCAATGGCAATAGCCGCTTTAAAATTAGCATTAAAAACTTTCGGGTTTATATCAATATGAATTAGGTTCTGTGGTAACTCACCACCAAAACTACCTGTGGCAATTTCACCAAAACGTGTGCCTATAGCTAATACACAATCGGCATGAGTAAAAGCGTTTTGCGCGGCAGGCACGGCGGCAGGGCCAAAACAAAAACCAGCATGTAAGGGGTGGTTAGCAGGAAAGACGCTAATACCTTGCATGGTAGTGGCAACGGCGCCGCCAATTTGCTCGCTAATGGCAATTAATTCTTCACTGGCGTGTACTGCGCCCCAGCCAGCAAATATTGCCGGATTATTCGCTTGCATCAACATTTTTGCTGCGCTTTCAATTTGTGCAATTACCTTTGCAGATAAAGGTGGCTGCAAAGGTGCAATATAGGCTGGTAAATCACTTATATTGGCTTTATCAAGCTGCAAATTAACGGGCAATTCAATAAATACAGGACCAGGCTCGCCTGAGGTGGCGATATTGTATGCTTTGTAGATGGTTTTAATGACTTCATCATGGCTGTTAATTTTAAACGCGGCTTTGGTAAAACCTGCGACTAATTTAAGTTGATCCATTTCATGCAGTTGATAATCAAAATTTGAATCATTACGAATGCCGCCGGTAATAACAAGCATAGGAATACCATCAAGATAAGCTTCTGCGATACCACTCGCTGCATGAGTTACACCGGCTGCTGGCACTATCACCAGTGTGCCGATAGTGTCAGTAACTCTACTAATGGCATCCGCCATAAAGCCGCCATGGCCTTCGTGCATTACTAAATTCGGGGTGATTTGTGCTGAATTATTTAATTCGTCATAAAGCTCGGTATTGTGAACACCGGGAATGCCAAAAGTATATTTCACACCAATTTGCTCTAATGCGTATCGTGTTAACCATGCGGCTGTTGTTATTTATGTTATTTATGTTATTTATGTTTTTTGCCGCTTGTTGTGCAGTTAGTGGGCAGTCTGCTAAAAAGGTACATTCTAATGACTTTTCACCACTTGAGTCGCCACCGCCAAAAATTAAAGCTTCTACCCTGTAAATAATGGCAGCAACAAGCGTTTTCTGAAATTACCTTTTATTTTAGATTTAGTCCAGAAAACATACGAAGTTGTTGGTTTGCAAGTGCAACTTAAGGCTTTTAATGATTTAGTGATTATTGAAATTTGGCTAAGGACTTAACCTTTAAGGAGGCGGTAAGAGAGCTTGGTTTATAGCCCTCTACAGTTTCCAATCATCTTTATCGTATTTGCCAAAATTTAATATTGGCAGTAAAAGTGAGCTGTTTAAGCTATTACTTTAGAGAAGGAAGCTTTAGATAAAGATTGATAAAGTGTCAGCTATAGGCCTAGTGACTGTTATGAGCTGACACCTAGTGCAATATTAATACACAGCTAGTGCTTTGTTGATGAATAGAGGCTATTGCTTGAACACTTTGCCAGCGTTCTAAATTCTTTCAATAAAGCTTTACCTTGCTCGGTTTTTTCCATTATATTTTCACCTGCCGCCCAAGATTGCATATTGGGATAAACATCGACAAAAAGAAATCCGCCATGGTTGCCAACTCTAGGCTCCATATCATAGGAGTTTATGCCACCGCCTTTAACATTTGCGTTCATGAATTTTACCCATTTATCGTTTAACACACCGGCATCTTTCATGGTTTTATTTTCTTTTAACTTGCATTGCCAAACATCTACAATAGTTGAACCCGCATAACAATTTGCGCTAAATATAAATATTAAGGCGACTGTAAATTTCATTAAATTATCCATAGTTTTTCCTTAATTAATTGCCTAAAGAAAACAAAGGTAGAAAATTAACACCTAAGACGTCATTCTTAAAATTACTTCGCGTTTAATTATTGTTCACTAATGTCATTAACTCAAATTTAGTGATGATTTTTATCCTTTAGCTCCCTATCCTTCAAACACTCGTTCAAACGGTGGTAAAGAGTCTAACAGTTGCTTGCCATAACGTTTGGTCACGACCCGTTTATCCATCAAGGTGATCACGCCTTCGTCCATTTCATTACGCAGTAAGCGGCCACAGGCTTGTACCAATTTCTTTGAGGTGTCGGGCACAGATAAAGACATAAAAGGGTTACCCCCTTTAGCACTGATATATTCAGCTTGCGCTTGTTCAACAGGAGAGGTTGGTACTGAGAAGGGCAGTTTGGTAATGATTAAGTTATTCAAATAGTTACCGGGTAAATCTAAACCTTCAGAAAAACTTTGCGTGCCAAAAATAATGCTTTCTTTATTGTTATCGCAATGCTTTTTATGACTTTCAATAATATGTTGGCGAGAATGCTCACCTTGAACGGCAATATCGAGTTTGTGTTGCTCTCTTAGGGCTTGGGCGACTTTTTCCATTTGCCAATAGGAAGAAAACAGCACTAAGCTGGCACTGCCTTGGGCTAAATACTTAGGCAGTTTTTCAATGAGTTCATCGGTAAATTGTGTGGCGCTTGGTTCGTTAACCATCTTAGCGACGACAAGCTGGGCGTTGTTTTGATAATCAAACGGTGAGGTGACCTGTTGGTATTGGCTACCGTCGTTATTTTTTAAACCCGCTTGAAAGCGAAAGTGATCAAATGAATTTAGTGCTAGTAATGTTGCTGAGCATAAAACGGCGCCTTCACATTGGCTCCAGAGTTTGTCTTCTAAGGTAAAGCCAACTTCTATGGGTGAGGCGCAAATTAAATAATCTTGACGGGCGCTGGCTTTACTTGGTTCTTGCTTTTGTAACCACCTAGCCATGGGAGCTGCTTTTTCGCTGTCGGTTTTTGCATACATAAACCAAAGTGCTGCTAAGTTTTCTAAGCGCTGCAACATAAAGCCCGCTTCACCTAGTACTGGCTCCGCAAGATACATTTGGCAATCGCCATCTTTTACCGCTTCAATTAAAGCGTTGTACAATTTATTTAAATGGCTTAACGATTTTTTACTGAGCTCATGACAATCTTCTGCCCAGTTTTTTAATGTTTTGGGGATAATGCCATTATCAAAACGATAAACTTGCTCGTCATTTCTGTTTTGTTTGGAAAATTTATCATCGGTATTTTCTCCAAAATAAACACTGGCATTGTTATCAACAAAGGTGAGTACTTTTTGCATTTCTATCAGTAAATCTTGGCAATCATCACTGAGTTTTAAAGCGGGTGAAATGGCACGTTGCGATTTTATCAGCTTGGCCATTTTATCGCCTGTTTCTCTTAACTTAGTTAACCAGTCAATCGCACCGCGTAAGGTAATATTAGCACTAGAATGATCTCGGGTAACTTTGGGCAAGTGGTGCGCTTCATCAATAATATAAAAGGTTTCATCGGGAGCAGATAATATTCTACCGCCACCTAATTCAAGGTCGGCTAATAACAGGCTATGATTTACCACTAATACATGAGCTTGCTCCATGGTTTCACGTGCTTTATGAAATGGACAATGGTTGTGTTCGCTCAAGCTTTTTAAACAACTGTGTTTATCACTTTGTACTTGTGACCAAATATGGTGGGGAATAGTGCTTTTCCAAGAGTCAATATCACCATGCCAAGAGCCATCAGTTAATGCTTTGTGCATGGCATTTAAGGTGCGAATGTCAGTGGCTTTAGGTTTTTCTGCAAAGGTAAAGCCTGCTTGTGGTGAATCGGTCGCCACGGCTTGGGTCAATTTTTGCCGACAAACATAGCGTTGTCGGCCTTTAGCCAAGGCAAAGTCGAATTTTAAGCCCGCATGCTTTTTCAAAAAAGGTAGGTCTTTGTCGACTAACTGTTCTTGTAACGCCACGGTGGCGGTGGAAATACACACTTTTTTATCGCGCGCTATCGCCAGCGGAATAGCGCCTAAACTATAAGCGAGTGACTTTCCTGTACCTGTTCCTGCTTCGATGGTAATTATTTTTCTATCTTTGCTATATTCACCAGACAATGTTTTGGCAATTTCAGCAACTAAAAAGGTTTGTTGTTTTCTTGGATTGAAATTGTTTAAATTTTCACCAAGTGCTTTATATGATTGGCGGATCACTTGTTTTAACTTGTCGGTTAACATCGAGTGGCAGTTTCCAAAGATTAAATAATAAAGTACACTGCTGTATATATTAACAGGTTCTTAGTTTTTCTCTCAATAATTTTCAAAATACTTTTTAAATATGCCAATTAATTTACCACCACAGCTCCAACAAGGTTTTTTACTTAGTCGCCAAGTGCAAGACAAAGGTAATTCGTTGCAGATAAACTTGTGGTTAAAAACGGCTCAGGGGGCAAAAAAAGTTATTATTGAAAACGAATTAGCGGTGTTTTTTGTTGAAGAAAATCAGGCCCAGCAAGCGATGATTTTATTGCAAAAGCAGGGTGTTTTACTTGCTAAACAACAAGGTTTAACACTGAAAACCTTTAGCCAGAAAATGGTTTATGGTTTTTACTTTGCGACCTTATCGCAGTTTTATCGCGCCCGTGATTGCCTTAAATCTCAACAGATAAAATGTTACGAAGATGATATTCGTCCCGATGATAGATATTTAATGGAGCGTTTTATTACCGCCGATATTGATTTTGTTGCTCATCATCAAACCAATATGCAGTTTCAGCAAAGTAAGTGTAAAAGATCGTCTGAAAAGCTAACCATTAAGTTGACCATGTTGTCCATTGACATTGAATGTTCAATGGCTGGAGAGCTTTATTCTATTGGCTTATACGCTAAAAATGATGTTGAATTTAAATGTGTGCTGATGATTGGTGAGCCACAAGCCGATTCTCTGCCTTACATTGTGTGGCTAAAAGATGAAAAGCAGTTATTAATTGCGTTGAACAAGCACATTGCCATGATTGATGCCGATATTTTTATTGGTTGGAATGTTATTAATTTTGATTTTCGTTTACTGCAAAAACGCATGGATTTACATGGCATTAAATTTGCTATTGGCCGAGATGGCACAGCACCTCGTTGGCGTCAAAATAGTAATAATACTGAGCAGCAATTTATCGAAATAGCTGGGCGTGTGGTGCTTGATGGTATTGATTTACTGAAAACGGCCACTTATAACTTTCCTAGCTTTTCTCTTGATAATGTTGCTCATAGCTTATTAGGCATAGGTAAAAAAGTTGTTGATGTTGATAACAGAGTACAAGAAATCACCGATAATTTTTTACACAATAAGCCTGCATTAGCGGCGTATAATCTTGAAGATTGCCGTTTGGTGTGGCTGATCTTTGAAAAAACACAACTCTTAGAGTTTGCCCAGCTTAGAGCGAAATTAACGGGCCTTGCCATTGATAGAGTAGGTGGCTCTGTGGCCGCTTTTACCAACCTTTATTTGCCAAAACTGCATCGCAGTGGTTATGTTGCGCCTAATATGGGCGATGGTGACTCTGATTTAATCTCCCCCGGTGGTTATGTTATGGACTCTATCCCGGGCCTTTATGACAATGTGCTCGTGCTTGATTTCAAATCTTTGTATCCAAGTATTATCCGCACCTTTAAAATAGATCCGATGGGTTTAATTGAAGGATTGAAGGAGGCTGAAAAAGCAGGGCTTATCGTAGAAAACCAAAATGATCAGGTTATTAAGGGCTTTGATGGTGCTTATTTTTCACGAGATAAACATTTTTTACCCGCTATTATCACCTCACTTTGGTTAGAGCGCGATAAGGCTAAATTACAAAAAAATGCCGCCTTATCACAAGCGATAAAAATTATTATGAATAGCTTTTATGGCATTTTAGGCTCTACGGGTTGTCGATTTTTCGATCCACGTTTAGCTGGCTCTATCACTAAACGCAGCCATGAAATTTTAAAAACCACTAAGCGCTGGATTGAAGATAAGGGCTATCGCGTTATTTATGGTGATACCGACTCTATTTTTGTGCATGTTGGCAGTGAGCAGTCGATATCGCAAAGTAAAGCTTTGGGAAATGAGCTGCAAGATTTGATTAATACCAAGTGGCAACAGCAGATAGCCGATGAGTTTAATTTATCCTGTGAACTAGAAATTGAATTTGAAACGCATTTTAGCAAATTTTTGATGCCAACTATTCGTGGGCAAGATGTGGGCAAGGGACAAAAAAGTATAGGAACAAAAAAACGCTATGCTGGTGTTGTAAATGGCAAGTTATTATTCAAAGGATTAGAGACTGTCAGAAGTGACTGGACAGAGATCAGTAAGGATTTTCAGCAAGAATTATATCGGCTTGTTTTTAATGAAGAGCCTATTGATGATTACATCAATAATATCATTCATGAACTAAAAGAAGGGGTACATGATAGTAAGTTAGTTTATCAGAAAAAGATAAGGCGTAAACTGGTAGATTATGTAAATACTCCACCTCACATCAAAGCTGCCTTAATCGCTAACAATATACTTATAGACAGAGGAAAAAAGCCTGAATATGAGCATAGAAAGACCATTCGATATGTCATGACTCTCGATGGAGTACAACCTTTAGAATTCAATACTAGCGTTCTTGATTACGATTTCTATGTTGATAAACAGTTTAGGCCCATAGCTAACGATATATTACCTTTTATTGGTAAAGACTTTGATTCAATTACCAGTAAACAAATAGGCTTGTTTTAGTTTATTACTTAGATGTTATACAAGAAAAAATAACTAGATAGATTTTTTATTTATCAATTTGAGCAAAATAACAGATGAAAAGCATTCAATTTCAGGGTATAAATACAGTTAAGTTTTAGATGGCTAGATAGCTATTGCACAAATCATACTCAAGGGTTAAAAATGAAACAGGATACAAAAATTGTTACTGCTGGTCGTAAGGCTAAATGGACTAATGGCGTAGTAAATCCTAGCGTTACGCGCGCTTCAACTGTGGTATTTAATACGGTTGCTGAAATGAATGATGCCTTAAAAAACCGTCATAACGAAACAATGGTTTATGGCAGGCGTGGTACTACAACCGCATTTGCTTTTAGTGATGCCATGACGGAACTTGAAGGTGGTGCTGGTTGTGCGTTATATCCGTCGGGTACTGCGGCTATTACTAATGCGATAATTTCTTTTGTAGAAAGTGGCGATCATATCTTAATGGTTGATAGTGCTTATGAGCCAACCCGCGATTATTGCGATAAAATTTTGGCTAAAATGGGTGTTGAAACCACTTATTACGACCCATTAATTGGCGCTGGCATTGAAGCTTTAATTCGACCTAATACTCGCATTGTTTTCTTAGAGTCTCCCGGCTCTATTACTATGGAAGTACAAGATGTGCCCACCATCGCTAAAATAGCACATCAGCACGATTGTATTGTTATGCTTGATAATACTTGGGGAGCGGGCATTAACTTTAAGCCGTTTGACTACGGTGTTGATATTAGTGTGCAAGCGGCAACTAAATATATTGTTGGCCATTCTGACGTTATGCTTGGAACAGCAACGGCTACTGATAAGTATTGGCCGCAATTACGCGATAATAGTTACTTGATGGGGCAGTGCACTTCACCAGATGATCTTTACCTTGCCTTACGTGGTATTCGTACCATTGGTGTGCGTTTGAAGCAGCACCAAGCAAGCGCGTTAAAAGTGGCTAATTGGTTAAAAGACCGACCTGAAGTCGATACTATTTTGCATCCTGCTTTTGAGTCTTGTCCGGGACATGAATTTTTCAAACGTGATTTTAGTGGCTCCAATGGTTTGTTCTCTTTTACCTTAAATTGTGGTAACAGAGAGGCATTGACTGCCTTTCTTGATGGCTTGTCACATTTTAAAATGGGTTATTCTTGGGGCGGCTTTGAATCACTTATTTTAGGTATTACCAGTGTTGACTCTATTCGTAGCGCGACTAAGTGGACGGCAGAATTTCCATTAATTCGTTTACATATAGGTTTAGAAGATGTTGATGATTTAATTGAAGATTTAGCACAAGGCTTTCAGCGTTTTAATGCACTTTTATAAAATTTCACGCTGTTATGAACAATACAAGCGATAAACTATAAGTTAGCTTATTGCTTGTATTTATTTACCTTAAAAATATCACCTTAAAAATATTTACCACCGAGATCACCACACTACACCGAGCATAACAAAGTCTCTGTGTAGGCTCGAAGAGCCCTCTGTGGAGCATAGCGGCTCGGTGGTGAATAGTTACAGTTTTTTTATCTAGCTTTTCTACCTAACTTCCTTACCTAGTAAGGTAAATATTTTCTTCGCGATATCGGTATTATCTTGTGCGCCATTAAATAACTCGCTTTGTTTACCAAAAGCAAATACCGGTACGTCTATCGCGGTATGCCCACCAGAGGTCCAGCCGCTGTTAGTGCGATTATCCATGATAAGTTTTACCTGCTTTAATAAGGCTAACTCGGCAGCTGAGGTGTTTTTATCTTGATAGATATTTTTATGGTTATCTAACGGCGGTGTTGCCTTTGCTTTGCTCAGTAAATTTAGTTCATCTTGGCTTAATTCAAGATTAAACAAAGTGTTAACATAGTCAGCATTAATTTCGTTCGCCGCTAACTGTTTAGCAATAAAATAAACCGAATGCTGCATGGTGCGTAAATCTTTCGCTTGCCATTCATATTTACCGTTGGCGGCAAGGGTAAAACCGCCCGTGCTGTGATCGGCAGTAACAACAACTAGTGTGTCAGGGTGATGTTCAACAAAATGCTCTAAGTATTCCAATGTTTTGGCTAAATCGTCCATCTCAGCCATGGCATCGCTAATATCATTACCGTGTCCTGCCCAGTCAACTTGGCTTGCTTCTATGAGCATGAAAAAGCCTTTATCAGGAGATTCATCATGTTTTTGTAAATTAACAAGGTGATGCGCCGCAGATTTGGTCATAGCAGATAAACGGTGTTTGTTGGTATCATCTAGCGCCCAAGGTAGGCCGACATCAGCAAAAAGCCCTAACACAGGTTTGTTGTTAGGTAAGTTTGCTAAGCCTTGGTAGTTATCAAGATAGTGAAAACCAGCTTGTTTAAATTCATCAACTAGGTTTCTGTCTTCTCGGATAAAATATTTCCAACCGCCACCAAGGTATAAATCGGCTTTAAGACCATCATCAAAATAACTGTCAGCTATTTCATTATAGTTATTACGACTTTCATTATGAGCTAAATAAGAAGCAGGGGTGGCATGGTTAATTTGCGATGTGACCACAACACCTGTTTTTTTACCCTGTAATTTCGCCCATTCTAATACGGTTTGAACTTCCTTTTTATTAACATCAATACCGATGGCGCCGTTATAGCTTTTTACACCGGTTGCTAGCGCGGTAGCACTGGCTGCTGAGTCGGTGACTACTCCTGAAACAGGCGCAGGGTAAGTGCTTGATAAACCTCTAAGGTGGCGATCAAAAACAGTTTCTTCTACTGCTTTAGTGTCGGGGTTATCACTAAAATATCGATAAGCAGAGGTGTATGCGGGCCCCATGCCATCACCAATAACCATGATAACATTCTTTGGTAAAGAGCTTGCTTGTTCTGATACGGCTAACTTACTTTTATCATCTGTTAAGCCAGTGCTAGTACAAGACACAGTAAGTAAAGAAAGTGCGAGTGTAGGTAAAAAAAGTTTCATTGAATATTCCAATTGTTTAAAACAAATTATTGTGTCAATTCGACATCAACCCAGACCAAGCGATGATCTGAAGAGGCTTGTCTATTTTTAATGAGACGGTAGCTTTCTTGTTGTTTTTCAGGCCAATAGACACCTGAATCTATTAAGGTAAAACCATAGGTAGACGGCAACACATAATCGGGTCGCATCCCCCAATGAGCTGTATAGTATTTGGCGCTGTTGTTATTGGTGTCGTGCTGTTTACCACCTAAACTTGTTGGCATAGGATCTTGGATTTTATCGCTATTGAGTAGGGCATAAATACCTTGACTACCTTTAGTTGCGATGGCATTGCCGTTTATGGTTGAAGCATTTTGATCGCCTAAAAGCACGAATGCTTGCTGAGCGGCTAAGCTGCCTTTTTTCCCTGAGTCATCATAAATGTAATGACCTTGCTCACCATTAATATAATCGACCCAAAATCGAATTTCGTCATGGTTACGCTTACCGTTGCGATCTTCTGGACCATCAAATACTGGCGGAGTAGGATGGCTTGCTAATACATGTACTGTTTTGCCATTAATATTGACAGGAATATCCCAATGAGATTTTGACGATAACCTTAATGCTTGCCATGCCTGTTCACTAAACCAAGGTTGATTAGTGTCAGGGTCGATGGGTTTTAATGCCTCAGGCATATCGCGCCATTTAAAATGTTGAAACGTTCTAATTTCTGCTTCATTAATAGGGTATTTAGATAATAATACCATGCCATAATGGCCTTCAAAAAAGCCATAACCGTGGGTGTCAGCAGGTGTTTGATTGCTTTTGCCATCATGATTCATGTCAGCATTTATTTTAACGCCAGTATTGACAGCACCTTGATAAAAATAGGGGTAATGAACACTCGCTTGATCATTTTGCTCATGCGCTAAATACTGATTAAGAAAAGTGCGAATGTTTTTGTGGCTGTTATCAACGCGATCAAACTCATTGAGTAAAATAATATCAGGATTGATACGTTGAATGATTTCAGCAATGTTCCTTATTTGTAGAGAGTTTTGCTGTAAGGCTTGCGTTAATTCGTTGCCAGTAACATTATTACTGGCTAAAGAGTTAGCCGCGTCTTTATCAACATAGTTAAGGGCTTCCATGCTGACATTAAAGGTAGCGATACGAAGTTTGGTGGTGGGCTCAAGTGCCATAGCTTTGCTCAAAGTAGTGGTAGCTGAAACAAAAAGGCTGCACAGTGCCAATGATAGTACTGGCACCGTTAATTTTATTAAACATCTCATTGTTTAAGCCCGCAACCACGTAAAATAAAATCAGTTAAAAATGCAGTTATATGTTCAATGTCATTTTGTTCATAATGGGAGTTGCCCATAATTGTTAATATTTGATTGTCAAAATCTGCGTAATGCTGGGTTGTTGACCAAATAAGGAAAATTAAATTAACTGGGTCAACACATTGCATTTCACCATTATTAATCCAGTGTTGAAATATTTTTGCTTTTTCTGTTACCCATTGGCGTTGATAGGTACGAGCAAAATCTTGCAGGTGTTGCGCCCCTTGAATAATTTCCATCGCGTAAATCTTTGATGCTTGAGGGTTTTTAAATGACATGGTTATTTTGGCGCGAACAAATTTTTCAATGGCAAGTTTAGGGCCATCTTCAGGTACAATGTCGCCAATACCGTCATCCCACATATTTAACGTTTGCTCTAGTACCGCGTGATAGATGTTTTCTTTATTCTTAAAGTAGTACAGTACATTAGCTTTTGGCAGTTGTGCTTGATCGGCAATCGATTGTACTGTCGCCCCTTTATAACCTTGCGAGACAAATTCACCTTGTGCAGCTGCTAAGATTTTTTCAACGCTCTTTGCTCTGATAGTTTTGTGCTGTTTTTTTTGCATATTTAATTAGTTAACGTTGTTGTGAGCAAGCTTGTAAAAGCGTGATTATTTCCTATTTTTTTGAAAAGTAACAGATAATTTTTATGACAATTATACTTTTTCAAAAAATAAATATAAAAAATTTATTACTGTTTAACCCGCTCGTTTAGTTTGTTTTCTTATTTATTACATCACATTACATTACATTAGAACTCGGTACTTTTTCAATAGTATAAAAATAAAAGTTGACCTCGTGGTAAGTTTATTTGATTTGTAGCTGTTTTTTAATTAAATTGTAATAAAACTGTTGCAACATGTGCTTAAAATCAACTTATCACTGTTATTGCTATAGTTTTTTATGTTCAGGAAGAACGGCTTATCGCGGTGCCATGAATGGCAAAGAGCGTATTGAATAAGCAGTAATAATAATAAATAAATAAATTAAAAACACTAAAGGAAATTACAAATGAAAACCCACACTCTATCACGCATCACCGGCGCGTTGGTTGTTGCGCTTGGTTTATCAACATCGGTTATCTCTACTGATGTTTTAGCAAATACAACAACATCTGCGGTAAAAGGACAAATAGTAGGGCCTCAAGGTAATGCTGCAGTTGGTACTGAAGTAACCATTCTTCATGTTCCGTCAGGAACAACTAAAACAGCAGTAGTAAATAGTTCAGGTTCATTTACCGCCAAAGGATTACGTGTTGGCGGACCTTATAAAATAACAGTTGATTCTGATAAGTTTGCAGATTCAATTCTTGAAGATGTATTTTTAAACCTTGGTGAACCTTTAACTTTAAATTTAAGTTTAAAGAAAGATCAAGAAATAGAAACTATTACAGTAACTGGTAATAGAATTAGTAGCTTGGCAATGAATGAACGTGGCCCTGCGGCTAACTTCTCTCTTATGCAGTTACAAAATGCTCCAGCTATTAATCGTGATATTTCGGATGTTGTTCGTATTGATGCTCGTATCAGTGTTGATGAATCTCGTGGTGATGTGAATTCAATTCGGTGTGCGGGTAAAAACCCACGCTTTAACAGTTTAACTGTTGATGGTGTGAGAATGAATGATTCTTTTGGCTTGAATTCAAATGGTTATCCTACTGAACGTATGCCATTTTCTTATGATGCAATCGAGCAAGTGACTGTCGAATTAGCGCCATTTGATGTGATTTATGGCGGGTTTACTGCCTGTAACATTAATACCGTTACCAAGTCGGGTACTAATGAATTGCACGGGTCTTTTTTTTATGATTATACAAACGATAGTCTAAGTGGTGATTCTTTAGAAGGCGACAAGATAAATTTAGGTAGCTTTAGTGAACAACGTTTAGGCTTTACGGTTGGAGGAGCTATTTTAGAAGATAAGCTGTTTTTCTTTGCTGCTTATGAAAAATTAGACGGTGCTAACTTATTTGATCGTGGAGCAAACGGCTCTGGTGCCGTTCAAGAAGTAGATATTTCTCAAGCTGATCTTGACGAAATAGTTGCAATTTCAAAAGAATTATACCAATACGATCCAGGCGCAATTCCATCTAGTTTAGACAATGAAGATGAAAAACTTTTAATAAAATTAGATTGGAATATTTCTGAAGCGCAGCGTTTGTCTTTTACTTATAATTACAATGACGGTAATAATTTCACTCAATCTGATGGTGATAATAATGAATTTGAATTTGTAAATCACTTATATGAAAGAGGTGCTGAACTTAATTCATACTCAACAGTATTATACTCTGATTGGTCTGATAAGTTTTCAACAGAACTGCGGGTTAGTTACTTAGAATTAGATAATCGTCAAAATTCAGTAGGCGGGAACGATTTTGGTGAAATTCGTGTTGAAACAGAAAATGTTGATGTTTATTTAGGTGGAGATGATAGTCGCCAATCTAATAGTTTAAATTATGACGTATTAAACTTCTCTTTCCGTGGTTACTATTATTTAGATAACGGTCATACCTTAACATTTGGTGCAGATCGTGAAGATTTAGAGGTATTCAATCTATTTGTTCAGCATACCGAAACAGAAATTCGTTTTGATGGCATTGATAATTTCCGTGATGGTTATGCATCCGCTATTTATTATAATAATGCTCCGTCACAAAATCCTGACGATGCAGCCGCTGTTTGGAGCTATGCACTTAATACCGTTTACCTACAAGACGAATTTGATATCGGTGATTTAACCATAGTTGCAGGTTTACGTTATGAGTGGTATTCAACCGATGATGCCCCAATAGAAAATGTAGACTTTACTGCTGAATATGGCTTTTCAAATTCAACAAACCTAGATGGTGAAGGGCTTTTACAACCTAGAATAGGCTTAACTTACCAGCTGGATGACGAAACTATCTTGCGTGGTGGTGTAGGTTTATACTCAGGTGGTAATCCTAACGTATGGTTGTCTAATAATTTTTCAGCAAATAACGTATTGCAATTTGGTCAGCGTGGACGCTCTTTTGGCTATACTGATGGCTCTAGGTCATTGTTTGATGGTGATGTAGAGTACTTAGGTCTAGAAAGTGGCGTACCGGCGGGACCTGGTTATGGTGTACCAGCAGAACTTTATAACGCGGTATCTGGTGGTACTGGTGATAATTTTGAAATTAATTATTTAGACCCTGATTTTAAGCTTCCATCTGAATGGAAGTTTGCAGCAGGTATAACTCATTTCTTTCCTAATGATTATGTTTTCAGTGCTGATTTATTAGTTACTAGAACTGAAAATGCAGCTATTGTACTTCATGGCGATTTAGAGAGAACGGGTACAAATGATGAAGGCTACCCTATCTATGATAGTGTAAGGGAAGCGAGTTTTGTCTTAACTAACACAGATGAATCAAGTACTTCTATTTCTGTGTCAACAGCGGTGCAGAAAACACATGAAAATGGTATCGATTGGATGATTTCTTATGCCTATAGTGATGCGGAAGATGTACAACCAATGACAAGTTCGGTTGCTTTTTCAAATTATCAAAATCGTGCATTCTTTGATCCACAAGAACAAGTTTCATCAAGATCAAATTATAATATTCGTCATCGTTTTACCACTACCTTTAACTACGAAGCCTCGTTCTTTGATGAATATACTACTCGTTTCTCATTATTTGGTTTGTTAACTGAAGGTCAGCCATATAGTAATACGTTTAATGGCACCATTGATCCTTATGGATTTACGCCTTATTTAGATTTTCAAGATAATGTACTTCGCCCTGGAGATGAAAGAAATAGTGAATTTGGCTCTTGGTGGGGTAAGATTGATTTGAAGGTAACTCAACAAATCCCAGGGTTTTCTAAAGAACACCATGGTGCAGTCTTTTTGGTTGTTGATAACTTAACTAACTTGATGAATGATGATTGGGGTGTTCTTGAACAAGTGAGTTTCCCTAATAACGTCGGAGAAGGTGACGATGCAGAATCACGTATTGGTGATGCATCACGTTATCAAATTCGTGTAGGTATAGAGTATAAATTCTAATTAATTTAGTGATATAAAGCCGCACTTTTAGTGCGGCTTTTTTATGTCTAATTTTTACCTATAAATTTTTTAATTCACTATCAATAAATGAAATAGATGTTAGTATAAATACTTGACCACAAGGTCAGTTTTTATTTGGTAAAAGCAAATGAATGAATTTAAAAGTAAAGAGATTGATGTCAATATTTGGCAGGCATTGGTTAAAAATGCACAGCAGGCTTATCAAAAGGCTTATGCCCCTTACAGTAATTTTAGTGTCGGTGCTGCGGCGATAACGACTGACAATAAAATAGTACAAGGTTGTAATGTCGAGAATGCTTCTTACGGTTTAACGGTTTGCGCTGAACGTAATTGTATCGCCCAAGGCGTTATTGCCACTGAGCATAATAATACTAATAAGCTTGAGTTTAAGGCGTTGGTTGTTTACACCGAACAAGAAAAACTAACGCCACCTTGTGGTGCGTGTCGGCAAGTGATCAGTGAATTTTTTCCAGGTGATGCGCAAATAAAGGCAGTGAACCATCTTAACCAGCAACAACAGTGGACGGTTGAACAGTTACTTCCTGATGCTTTTACACCTTATGACTTAATTAATAAAACATAAATTAATAAGGTATAAGTTAATAAGACATAAATGAAGATGATATAGATAAGATATAAACAAGAAATAGAGATTTAAATAAATGTTATTACCCCAAGAAATAATCGCTAAAAAGCGTGATAATAAAATTCTGCACAATGATGAAATTAATTTTTTTGTTGATGGCCTAGTATCAAATAACTTTAATGATGCGCAAGTGGGCGCCATGGCCATGGCTATTTTTCAGCAAGGACTTTGTGAGCAAGAAACAGTAGCGTTAACTCAGTCTATGATGCATTCAGGCGAGGTTTTATCATGGCAAGGCATTGATGGCCCTGTGGTTGATAAACATTCAACTGGTGGTGTCGGCGATAAAGTGAGCTTTATGTTAGCCGCCATTATTGCTGCTTGCGGCGGTTATGTGCCGATGATTTCAGGTCGAGGCCTTGGTCATACAGGGGGCACTGCAGATAAACTTGAAAGTATCGCGGGGTTTAATGTACAGCCAAGTTTAAGTGATTTTAAAAATATTGTTGCAGAACTTGGTATGGCTATAATTTCGCAAACACCCGAGTTAGCCCCAGCAGACAGGCGCTTATATGCAATTCGTGATGTTACTGGCACGGTTGCTTCTATTCCGCTTATTACCGCGTCAATATTATCGAAAAAACTTGCCGCAGGTTTAGATGCTTTGATGATGGATATTAAAGTAGGTAATGGCGCTCAAATGATCTCGCTTGAAGATGCAAAGCTATTGGCGCAAAGTATTACCGGAGTTGCTAATAATGCTGGGGTAAACACGCAAGCTATTATCACTGATATGAACCAAGTACTGGGTAGTACCGCAGGTAATGCCTTAGAAATGTATGAAACGGTAAAATACTTAACAGGTAAGTTACGCGAGCCAAGACTTCATCAAGTTGTGGTAACACTAGCTCAAGCCATGCTGATTAATACGAAGCTGGCAAAAGATGAAAAAGAGGCGCAAACAAAAATTGACCATGCCTTATCATCAGGTAAAGCGGCAGAAATTTTTAGCAAAATGATTTGTGCGTTAGGTGGGCCAAGTGATTTGTTAGAAAACCCTTGGCGCTCTATGGCCAAAGCTGAGTATATTATTGAAGTATTAGCGCCGTGCCATGGTTATATTAGCGCGATGCAAACCAGAGATGTTGGCGTTGCTGTGGTCACACTGGGTGGCGGCAGAACGCATAATGCGGCAAAAATAGATCACAGTGTTGGTTTTGATCGCATTTTGCCTGTAGGTACGCGGATAAATAGAGGTGATGTGTTAACCCGAGTGCATGCTAGCTCAAATGAAAGTGCTCAATTAGCGAGCCAGCAGTACCTTGAGGCGATGAGTTTTTCAGAGACTCCCGTTGTTGCCCCAAAAGTGATTTACTCATAGCCTTTTTAAGTTAAGCTTCGCTATTGATGTGTTTTACTACATAAAATAAGCAATCATTTAAGGCTGCTTCTTTGTTGCTCGTTGCCTTAAATAGCCGTAAGTTTTGCTTGCACACTAACTGATTTTCTCGGGCGTAAAAATAGTCATCAATAACATTTTTGCCCTTTTTATCTAGCAATTGTAGGTTGTTTAGACCGTCACCATCGATCCAGCCGATCATCTCATCTTGATGGGCACCACCAAAATTAAAATATTCTATATTATTTTTTAGGGTAACACCGCTGTAACCTTCATCATGTTCGGCATAAGAAAGGTTAACATCAGTTTTAACTTGTAGGCGCAGGGGACGATAAATAACTTCAACATTTTTTTCTTGGTGAATATAACCAATATTGTCGCACTGGGCGACATGACTAATACCGGCAAAAGCGACTTCATGTGCTTGTTCATCAAAGCTGCCACCGCATTCAATGGTGATGAAAGAACAGGAAAATTCTTGCTCCATTAGTGAGTTTAAATTGAGATCGGATAAAATTAACGTTTGGCAAAAAAATGATGCTAAAGATAATGTTTCTGTGGTGATTATTGAGCTAATTGAGAACGTAGGGCCAGGGCTTGAGGCATTATGAAGATCGATCACCATTTCAGGATTTACCTCGCGTATGGCTTGTTCTATACGTTGCGCTCTTTCATAGCAACCTTGTTGGCTATGTTGAAAGCTAGGATGTTGCTTTGTTATGCCAAAACAGCGATTAATGTCTTTACTGCCGTCAATAAAGCGGTGAGTAAAAAGTGACTTCTTTGATGCTGCTTCTACCGAACAAATAATGAATCGTAAATTAGTCTGTGGTAATTGGCTATCATCTCTGGTGGTTAACCATCGATGCAGAGCAATTAAACCCGAGGGCTCGTTACCTTGCAATAAGGTGGTGAATACCCGGCACTTATTCGTGTTTTTGCCCGTTATATCAATTACTGTCGGCCCTGTCATTGACAGTAAAAACTGTACGTAGTCAGCATGTAAGTCTTGCCAATTTGGATCTTGTAGGTAGTTGAGCTCGCTATAATCTATTTCCATATTATTTCCCCAAATAGGCAGTCATTGCCAAATTAAAAACTGTTAATATATATAATCGCTAGCATGTCATATATTGCTATTATTGAGGTTTGATTAAGGTCAATAAAAGTGGTTGATGTCTTTAAAAATTGTGTTTAAAAACTTTTTCGCGCTAAACTATTGCCAAGATTCATATTTTGAGTATTAAACATGCTAGAAGAAACTATTTTTTCAAAAATAATCCGTCAAGAAATTCCAACCCCTTTGTTATATCAAGATGAGTTAGTAACAGCCTTTAGAGATATTGCCCCCAGAGTTAGTACACATATCCTCATTGTGCCCAATAAACATATTCCAACCGTTAATGATGTTACCGAAGAAGATGAATTAGTGATGGGGCGTATGATCAGTGTTGCCAAAAAATTAGCTAAGGAAGAAGGCATCGATGAAAAAGGTTATCGTTTAATCATTAATTGTAATGAAGACGGCGGACAAGAGGTTTTTCATATACATCTGCACTTACTTGGTGGTCAACGATTGGGCTCAATGTTGTCGTTGTAATTTCTTTAAAGTGATAGATAGCTTTAAAGTGAATAGAAAGCCTTAAATAAGCAGCATAAAAGCGATAAACGGCTACAAAGTCACGACTAAAGACAGTGCCTTTAAGTGTAAGCTGGAGCATAATTAGCCTTATAAGATAAAAATTTGCCGCTGTTGGAATTTTATGTGAATTGGAAAGAACTGCTCGACAATAGAAACCGTTTATTTTGGTTAGCCCATAGCGCCGGCTGGTTTGGCTTTGCGCTAGTGCACTACCTAGGATCATTGTTACACGATTTACGTGATATTTTTGTAGTGATAATTTTTTTAAATGCCTATGCTGGCTGGCTTTTTACCGTGCCTCTGCGTTATATCTATCGCCGTGTTTGGAATATGTCACCCGTTAAAATTGCTCTTGTGGTGGTTTTTTCTTCTTATTTTACTGGCGTTTTATGGCAAGTTGTTAAAAATATTAACTACTGGGAAATATACAAGCACGGTTATAAACCTGATTTTTGGTTGATGTATACGCAATCAAGTGTTTGGTCTTTTTATATTATTCTTAGTTGGAGCGGCTTGTATTTTGGTAGCAAATACTATCAAATGCTGCAAATAGAAAAACAGCACGTATTAAAGGCGAATACGGTTGCCCATCAAGCTCAGTTGAAAATGCTGAGATATCAGTTAAATCCCCATTTTTTGTTTAATACTTTAAATGCTATTTCGACACTTATTCTATTAAAAGATAATGTTATTGCTAATGGTATGGTGACAAAGTTGAGTGAATTTTTACGCTATTCTCTTGATAAAGACCCAATGAAAAAAGTCACCCTAAGTAGTGAAATTCAAGCGCTCGAATTGTATTTAGCCATAGAAAAAGTGCGTTTTGAAGATAGATTACAAGTGCACTTTAATATTAGTGATGATTGCCAAAAAGCACTTGTGCCCAGTATGATTTTACAACCCTTGGCTGAAAATGCGATTAAGCATGCCATAGCAACTCAAGAAGAGGGAGGCTCTATCACTATTTCTGTGAACAGTTTTGCTAATGACTTAATGATTGAAATGGCTGACGATGGCCCTGGTGCTGACATTGTTGATGGTAATTTATATCGAGAAAGTGGTGTTGGGTTAGTGAATACACGCGAAAGGTTACACGCCTTGTATCAAGAAAAATTTTCGCTAGTGGTTGCCAATAATACCCCTTCTGGTGTTAAAGTGAGTATACGAATGCCGTATGAATTCACTTGCGAGTAATGTTTGTAACGAATGTTTGTAACAAATGCTAGTAATTGATGGTTACAAATAAAGAGCAGGACACCAGTATGACCCTTAGAACAATTATTGTTGATGATGAACCTCTTGCTCGTAAAGGGTTGATGATACGGTTACAAGCTTATGACGATATTACGGTTGTTGCACAGTGCAGTAATGGTAGGGAAGCAATTGAAGCCATCCGTGCTTATCAAATTGATTTAATGTTTCTTGATATTCAAATGCCGGGTCTTAATGGCTTTCAAGTGATAGAAGAAATAGCAAAGCAAGGGTTAAAATTACCTGCTGTTATTTTTGCCACCGCTTTTGAACAATATGCGATTAAAGCCTTTGAAGTACATGCGCTTGATTACATTATGAAGCCCACTGATGACGCCCGTCTTGATCAAGCCATTAATAAAGTAAGAAGCTACTTTAACTCTAATACTGACGCTGATCATAAAGCCAAACTTATTCGACTAGTGAGTGATGTAACAGGTAATGACTGCAAGCAAATATTAACTGAATTAGCTAATAACCAACCGGTTAGCTTATCTAGTTATTCTGATGTCTTAGCGATAAAAGATGCTGGTGAAGTCAGTCGGGTACCTGTTAAAAATATAACTTGGATAGATGCTGCGGGTGACTATATGTGCGTTCATACCTGCAGTGACGCCAATAACATTAAAGAAAGCTCGAAAGAAAGTTTGAAAGAAAACACGCATATTTTACGCAAAACCATGAAGCAGCTTGAAGCGCACCTTGATCCAAAGCTTTTTATTCGAAATCATCGCTCTACTATTGTTAATAAAGACTATATTCAAAAGTTTTGTAGCCAAGTTAATGGTGAATATTTTCTGGTATTGAAAAATGGCAAAGAATTAAAAGTGAGTCGAAGTTACAAAGAAAAAGTTAAACAAGCAATAAATAACTAGTTTTTTTTCTTAGCTTTGGATAAAACGTCTATACTCAAGTTAATAACAAAATAACAAGAGTATCAACTATGAAGGTAAGTTATATTGCCCATGTCTCAGGGAGAGTGCAGGGCGTATATTTTAGAGCGTCAAGCCAACAAAAAGCCATTGATTATGGTTTAAGTGGCTATGCTAAAAATTTAGCTGACGGTGATGTTGAATTGATGCTCTGCGGTGAAGAAAAAAATGTTGAGAAAATGCTTGTCTGGTTAAAGGATGGTCCAGATAAAGCCGAAGTAACCCAAATGCAGCAAAAGAAAATTGTTTGGCAAGAACACAGTTTTTTCTCTATTAGTTAGTCAGCAACCAATTGAAAACGTTGTATTGTTTTACCATTACGCTCAATAGCTTCAGTAAACATTGCTAATGGTCTCACCCAAATATCATTGCTGTTACTAAAAGGGTGATAAACAACTAAATACTCCTCTGTTTCACTATGGCGAGCTAGGTGAATAACTTGGTAGAAACTGCCTTTAAAGTGTTGATATTTTCCTAATTTGATCATTGGTTTACTCCTAATTTGATCATAGATAGCTTGATCACAGATTTACGCTTAAATTAATTAAAATGAAGACTGTAAAGTATTATGCTTTACAGCCTTGCCTTACCGTATTACAAGCTAAACTCTTAAGGCTTTTTCGCCACGTGCTATACCCACACAACCCGAGCGTACAGACTCAATTATTTCAGTCTCATTATTGAGGGTTTCAATAAAAGCAGTTAATTTATCACTACTACCTGTTAGTTCAATCGTATAAATTTGCTTACCAATATCAACAATAGCACCTCGAAAAATATCACTAATTCGTTTTACTTCTGTTCTTGATTTGTCACTTACCGCAGCTACTTTAACTAATAATAACTCGCGTTCAACATGCTTTCGCTTGGTTAAGTCGGTTATTTTAATAACATCAACTAATTTATTTACTTGTTTAACAATTTGCTCTAATACTCTGTCATCGCCAATGGTAGCAATGGTTATACGCGATAAAGTGTTATCGTCAGTAGGCGCCACGGTTAAACTTTCAATGTTAAAAGCGCGCTGTGAAAACAAACCGACAATACGTGATAAAGCACCAGCCTCGTTTTCTAATAATATCGATAAAATATGACGCATTATGCTTTTACTCCTTTTTTTCTAATATCAGCCCAGATGTTATTAATGCTTTTGTGATTGTGCTGCGTAAAATAAGTCACTATGCTTTTACTCCTTTTGAAACCCACATGTCATCAATAGCGCCTTGGCGAATTTGCATAGGGTATACATGTTCCTTCTCATCAACCAATACATCAACAAAAACGAGTTTGTTTTTAATGTTGAAGGCTTGCTCTAGTTTACTGTCAAGCTCATCTAAGGTATCTATTTTTATACCAACATGACCATAAGCTTCTGCCAATTTGATAAAATCAGGTAGTGACTCCATATAAGAGGAAGCATGCCGGCCATCATAAACCATATCTTGCCATTGGCGTACCATGCCTAAAGAGCGGTTATTTAGGGTAATAATCACAACAGGCAAACTGTATTGCATGCAAGTAGACAATTCTTGAATGTTCATTTGAATTGAGCCGTCGCCAGTGATGCAAATAACATGTTTATCAGGGAAGGCCAACTTAGCCCCCATAGCAGCAGGCAAACCAAAGCCCATAGTGCCAGCACCTCCTGAATTTATCCATTGACGCGGTTTAGCAAAGGGGTAATATTGCGCGGCAAACATTTGGTGTTGACCAACATCAGAGGCAACATAAGCTTCACCCTTGGTAATTTTATACATGGCTTCTATAACTCGTTGCGGTTTAATCTTTTCACCAACAACTTGTTTATAGCCAACATGACGCATATCACGCCATAAATGAATTTGTTGCCACCAATCTTGCAGTGCTGCTTCATTAGGTGTGAATTTTGTTGCGACAAGTTCATCGAGTATTTGTTGCATAACCACGTCAACTAAGCCAACTACGGGAACATGGGCGTTTATAGTTTTTGAAATAGAGGTAGGATCAATATCAACATGGATAATAGTGGCGTTAGGACAAAACTTTTCTACATTGTTGGTTACTCTGTCATCAAAGCGTACACCTAGTGCTAAAATAACGTCAGCATTAGCCATGGTTTTATTGGCTTCAACTGAGCCATGCATCCCTAACATACCAATAAAATTTTCATGAAGGCCTGAAATGCCACCTAATCCCATTAACGTATTGGTTATTGGTGCTTTGAGTGTTTCGACTAGTTGGGTCAATAGCGCTGCAGCATCAGCAAGGACAATGCCGCCGCCAGAGTAAACAACAAGCTTTTTCGCTTCATTAATTGTTTTAACTGCTTTGCGAATTTGCTTTGGATGGCCTTTAATATTTGGATTGTAAGAACGCATTTTTACATTAGTTTCTATGTGAAATGGCGCCTTATTTTGCGGGATCAGTAAATCTTTAGGTAATTCAATAACAACAGGCCCAGGGCGGCCAGTATTGGCAATATAAAAAGCTTTAGCAATGACATTGGGGATGTCAGCTAAATCACGACAGTTAAAGCTATGTTTTATAATTGGACGAGTACAACCAACAATATCTGTTTCTTGAAACGCGTCATTGCCAATAAGTGCTGTCGGTACTTGCCCCGCTAAAATCACCATGGGAATAGAATCCATATACGCGGTGGCAATACCGGTGACACAGTTTGTTGCCCCAGGACCTGATGTTGCTAATACAACGCCTACTTTTCCCGTTGCACGGGTGTAACCGTCAGCCATGTGGGTAGCAGCTTGCTCGTGACGAACAAGAATGTGTTCAATTTCATCTTGTTGAAAAATTGCATCGTAAAGATCTAAAACTGAGCCACCGGGGTAGCCAAAAATATACTTTACTTTTAGTGCTGATAGCGCTTTAACTACCATTTCGGCACCCGTAAAAAGCTCTGTTGTCATGCTGATATCCTTAGTTAAGTCTTTAAGTAGTTTAGTAATTATTACTGCGATATAAAAATAATTTTAAGATATAAAAAACCCTCGGTCTTTTTAGAGCGAGGGTTTGATTTTTGTTTATTTGCTTTATTTACACTTAGCTTTTCACACAATCTCACTCTCACCGTGATTTGACGATCACCACGACCATGAGGACGACATTGAGCTTGCTAGTTCGAGTAAATAAATTCATGCTTTTTTATAAGTCTTTATGTCTTTAATGAATGAGTGTTTAAGAACAATATTAATGCTTGGCATTATTTTTAAAGGGTTTCGTTATGAGTGTCAACCACTAAATACAAAATGAGGGGTATTTGTTATGAAAAAATAGTTAAGCAAGTATTGACCTTATTCTTAAGCCGTTTATAAAACTCATAATTAACTGTTTTTACTATTTTAGTCGCTCATTATGACTTATAATTAAAGTAGTTACACTTCATGACAATATTGTCGATATTAACAAGGTATGCTGTAAGTATTAAACTTATGGACAAAAAATGGAAAGATCATGATTAATTTAAAAAGAATATGTATTGCAGCACTTGTTGTTGTTATTGCTAGTTGTTCAAGTACTTATGAAGCTAATGTGGATTTTGATAAAAATACGAAAGTTGATACCGCTAACTATAAAACTTTTGCTTGGTTAACATCTGGTAAAATAATGGCACCTGCAGAAGATATTAATCCGGTGATGAAAGTACGGGTTGATGAAGAAATTGAGCAAGCGTTTATTGCCAAAGGTTATCAACTCATCGAAGATGCAGAAAAAGCAGATTTTGCTATTTCTTATACGGTAGGTAATAGAGATAAAATTAAAGTGAGTAACTACCCAGCAACCTATAATACTGGTTTTGGTTGGGGACGAGGTTATTACGGTGGTTATTATGGCGGCATGTATGGCTCAAGTATGGCAACAGAAACACGCGTTAGACAATACACTGAAGGTAAACTAGCTATTGATGTTTATGATGTAAAAACGCATCAACCTGCTTGGCATGGTTGGGCAACTAAACGTATTACCTCAGCAGATAAAGAAGCGCCGTCAGCAGCAATTAAAGGTGTTGTTAATCAAGTGGTTGCCCAGTTTAATTAAATTCTGAGTCATCAATTGATTATTTAACTATAAAAAGCGGCAGTAGCCGCTTTTTTTTAGTTTTCTCAATATTTTAGTGCAATTTTGTTTAACTGTATTACACTGTTATACAAGGCTTATTACAAAAATAGTATATTGAAATGAGTGATTTTATATTTAAGGATGAACCGTTAGAAGTTGACGAACCAACGAGTAAAAAGACGCAAAAAAAATGGCGTATTTTAGTTGTGGATGATGATGTCTCAGTTCATCAAGTGACTCGGTTAGTGTTAGCTGATGCTGAAATCGAACACCGTAATTTAGAAATTGTTTCTGTTTATTCAATGGATGAAGCTAAAAAAACCTTATTAGATGATGAAGATTTTTGCATGGCATTTGTTGATGTTGTTATGGAAACCGATCATGCTGGCTTAGAGTTGGTACAATGGATAAGGGAAGAGCTAAAAAATCAAGCTATTCGTTTGGTATTAAGAACGGGACAAGCGGGTACTGCACCAGAAGCTAAAGTCATTAGAGATTTTGACATCAATGATTATAAAGACAAAACAGATTTTACCTCCAACAAAATGATCACCACGGTTTACGCAAGCATTCGTGCCTACCGCGATATCATGATCATTCAACGTAGTTTGGATGCGTTTAAAAAGCTTATTGAAACCACTCATGATTTACTTAAAATACACCAATTAAAATCTTTTGGCTCTGCGGCCTTAAATCATCTATTAGCATTAATGAATGTTGAAAGTTCAGCTTTGTATATTGCCCGCACTCAAGTTGACTTTGACTTACATACAACCAACTTAATTATTGCCTGTACCGGAAAGTATGTTTGTGAATCTGATTCTTTAGAAGACTCAGATATTGCCGACGAAGTGAAAGAAAAAATACAACAGGCGTTTATCAATAAGTCTCATTATAATGACGACAGCTGTTTTGTTGGTTACTATCAAGCCGCGGTAAATTCAGCCTCTGTACTTTATATTGAGTTTGAGGATGACAATGAGCATTTTAAAGCCAGTTTAGCTGAACTTTTTGCCACTAATGTTGCTTTGATCCTTGAAGGATTAACGAAACAAAAAGAAATTGAAAAGACACAAAAAGAGTTATTATTTATTGTCGGTGAAGCCGTAGAAGCTCGCAGCAAAGAAACGGGATCACATGTAAAAAGAGTAGCGTTAATATGTGAGTTAATCGCTCAAAAACTTGGCATGAGTAGTGCTTTTATTGAAGCCTTACGCTTAGTCGCGCCATTACACGACCTTGGTAAAATAGCGGTGCCAGAGCATATACTTCATAAACCAGGTAAACTTGTCGGTGATGAGTGGAAAATTATGCAAACACATGCGCAAATTGGTGGTGATATTTTAGAAAAATCAACGGTGAGTGTTTCTAAATTAGCAGCAAGGCTCGCTCATTATCATCATGAAAATTGGGATGGCTCTGGTTATCCAGAAGGGTTATCCGGCAAAGAAATTCCCATTGAAGCTAGGATAATGGCGATAGCTGATGTGTTTGATGCGCTTGGCTCGAAACGTTGCTATAAAGAGCCTTGGCCTGATGATAAAATTAAAGCTTATTTAATTGAACAGAAAAATAAAAAATTTGAAGACAAGTTAGTGGATATTGTTATTGATGATTATGGTAGCTTTACTGAAATAAGACGCAAGTTCCCAGATAAGCATTAGTCATGTTGTAGTGGGTAGTTAATTTATTTGAATTGGTATAAAGATGTTTCACCACAAAAAAGGTAGCTTTACTGCTTGGATGCTCAGGCTAAGAAAAATCATTCGTTGGCCACTAATGACATCACGAGAAGCTGAAACATGCGCTCAACACTCCTTTGAGGTCTCGTTAATTAGTCACCAAATTGCCTTGATTGGTAAAATAAAATTCAATCGCAGTTATGATCCCTCGGCTATTGCTATTGCCGCGCTTTATCATGAAGCAGCAGAGTCGGGTGGTGTTGGCGATATTCCTAGTCCATTAAAATATTATAATCCTGATTTAACTAAGCAAATTAAAAAAATTGAAAGCGAAGTTGAACATTCTATGGTTTACGAAGGATTACCTGAGTATTTACACGAAGCTATGGCGCCTTTTGTTATTCAGGCCAATGTTGATAAACAAACTAAAGCGATAGTGAAATCGGCCGATGACTTGGCCGCTTATCATTACAGTTTAGCTGAAGTTAATGGTGGTAATCGTGAATTCATCGATGCTAGCAAATTATTAGAGAAGAGGGTCATCGACCATTGCCAACAATGGCCAGAAGTCGCTGAATTTTTTGACTCTCAGTTTCCTGCCTGTATGCAAACTCTGGACGAGCTTTCTCGCCCCGATTAGGTTTGTTGGTAGGTGGCAAAGAAGCTTTTTAGCTTCTCTAGTGCAGGTATTAATTCATCGACATGAGGTAAAAATACCAGTCTAAAGTAATTATTTTCTTTAATATTAAACGCGCTGCCATGCACTAAGAGAATTTTTTCTTGCTTGAGTAAGTCTAAGATCATTTTCTCATCGTTAGTGATATTGAACTTCTCAGCGTCAACTTTAACAAATAAATACAAAGCTCCCATCGCGGGATGGCAAAATAAACCGTCAATATCATTGATCATTTTGGCGGCAATATTACGTTGCTTTAATAGACGGCCATCACCTTTTATCAATTCATTGATACTTTGGTATCCGCCTAAGGCTGTTTGAATGGCATGTTGGCTAGGTACATTGGCACATAAACGCATCGATGAAAGTATCGTTAAGCCTTCTAAATAATCTTCGGCATGAATTTTAGGGCCAGATACCACCATCCATCCTGCTCTAAAACCTGCGATGCGATAATTTTTAGATAAGCCACCCATAGTAATGATTAATACATCTTGAGCAAGTGAAGCTGTTGGAATATGTTTGGCTTGATCATATAAAATTTTATCGTATATCTCATCACTGAAAATAATTAGGCTATGCTTTCTGGCGAGTTCAATGATACCTTGAAGGATTTCTTTAGGATAAACAGCACCCGTTGGATTGTTAGGGTTAATTAATACAATGGCTTTAGTTTTATCGGTAATTTTACTGGCCATATCTTCAAGGTTTGGATACCAAAAATTTTCATCGTCACAGTGATAATGTATTGGTTTACCACCTGAAAGTGAAACCGCCGCCGTCCATAATGGATAATCGGGGGCAGGGATTAACACTTCATCATCATTATTAAGTAAACCCTGCATAGACATTACAATGAGTTCGCTAACACCGTTACCAATAAAAATATCATCAACACCGACATCTTTAATACCTTGCTGCTGAAAATATTGCATTACCGCGACACGGGCAGAATAAATCCCTTGAGATTCACTATAGCCTTGTGAGTTAGGTAGGTTGTGTATGACATCCTTTAAAATATCATCGGGTGCTTCAAAACCAAAAGGGGCAGGGTTGCCAATATTTAATTTAAGAATTTTGTGGCCTTCATCTTCTAAACGTCGGGCTTCTGCGGCAATTTGTCCTCTAATTTCATAACATACGTTGTTGAGTTTAGATGACTTATTAATTGCTTTCATGATCAGTACTTCTTAAATTAGTGAGTTGGGGTTATACCAAGGGGTTAATCTTCCATTGTTGCGAATAATGACTGTTATTGAAATAGCTAAGGTTAAGTTTTTAATGAAAAATTGTGAATTTTTGTGATAAAAAGGCATAACAAGTTGTTTTTACCCTAAAATAGAGTGCAAAAAGGGGCATAGCGCCCCTTTTGGTTATCTTTTACTGGTTTACTTATTTATGTGGCTGGTTTCTATTCATCAAAAAGCGACATCACTTTCGCGATATCAATGAGTGATTTTTCGCCGGTGATACGATTTTTCAGTTCAATTTGTTGGGCATCTAAATTGCGCTCACCAATAATAAGTAATAATGGTGTGCCCATTAATTCATGATCAGCAAACATAACACCAGGACGTTCTTTACGGTCGTCAAACAATACTTCAATGCCTGCTTGATTTAATTGCTCGTATAACGCTTCTGCTGTTTCTTTGACGCGAGCAGATTTTGCCATGTTCATTGGCACAATAGCGACTTGAAAAGGGGCGATGGCTTTTGGCCATTTGATACCATATTTGTCATGGTTTTGCTCAATGGCTGCGGCAACAATACGAGAAACTCCAATACCGTAACAGCCCATCGTTAAGGTTTGGTTTTTACCACCTTCATTGAGTACATTACAGTTCATCGCTTGGGCATATTTTGTCCCTAGCTGGAAAATATGACCCACTTCAATGCCGCGTTTAATCACTATTTGGCCTTGACCACATGGGCTGGGATCGCCTTCAACAACATTACGTATATCGGCAATATCAAATTCAGCACAATCTCTCTGCCAGTTTACGCCCGTTAAGTGCACATCATCTTCATTTGCGCCACACGTAAAGTCACTCAGATGTGCAGCACTTCTGTCGACGATAATTTTACCCGCTAATCCAATCGGGCCAATTGAGCCAGCACTACAGTTTACCGTTGCTAAAATTTGCTCATCACTAGCAAAAGTCAGTGGCACGGCAACTTGAGATAAATGTTCGGTTTTTATTTCGTTAAGTTGATGATCGCCTCGAAGGACCAAAGCAATAATAGGTGTATCACCTTGCTCTGTTTCAATGCCACAAACAAGCAGCGTTTTAACCGTTGTTTTAATATCAATAGTTAAAAAGCTAGCAAGGTCATCAATAGTTTTAACGTTTGGTGTTGCCACTTTAACTAAGTCTTGCGTTGGTTGTGCGCGTTCACCTAGTGGTGATAATGCTTCTGCTTTTTCAATGTTGGCGGCAAAATCACTAGCATCACTAAAGGCAATGTCGTCTTCGCCGGAATCAGCAAGCACGTGAAACTCATGGGAAGCATCGCCACCAATAGAGCCTGTGTCAGCTAATACGGGTCGATAATCTAGCCCTAATCGGTCAAAGATCTTGCAGTAAGCATCAAACATGGTTTGGTAGGTTTTTTCTAAACACTCAGGCTCTAAGTGGAATGAATAAGCATCTTTCATTAAAAATTCACGACTACGCATCACGCCAAAGCGAGGTCGTATTTCATCGCGGAATTTAGTTTGAATTTGAAATAAGGATAATGGCAGCTGTTTATAGCTGTTTAGTTCGTTAGCGACTAACTTAGTGATCACTTCTTCATGAGTTGGCCCCAAAACGAATGGGCGTTGATGGCGATCATGTAAACGTAGTAATTCTGGGCCATAATCATCCCAACGACCAGACTCTTCCCATAAATCAGCTGGCTGTACCATAGGCATTGAAATTTCATTAGCACCTGCTCGCTGCATTTCTTCACGAACAATGTTTTCAACTTTTTTCAATACACGTAAACCTGTAGGTAACCATGTGTAAAGGCCTGAAGCAATGTTTCGAACAAGTCCTGCTCTTAACATTAATTGGTGGCTAATGACTTCGGCACTAGCAGGTGTTTCTTTTAAGGTAGACAGTAAATATTGGCTGGTACGCATTACTAAAAAATTCCGAAAATATAGAACTAGCGATAGTAGTGGCTAGTCGATAACAAATAAAATTGTTGCTATTCTAGCAGGGCGTTTGCTGTTGAAACAATAATAAATTATAAATTTATTTACTATTAAATAGAGGAGGGATATAACCGTAAACTATCTTTTACTATCGGGTCATTTTCTTGACGAAAACTACAACAAAGAGGGCAATAGTAAAACTCCCGGTAAAAGCTTCAATGGCGGCAATAGCGCGTGAAATCCCTATCGGGTTAAAATCACCGTAGCCCAAGGTAGTGAAAGTCACGACCGAAAAATAAAGAGAAGAAAAAAATAGCGATATATTGTCACTGATACCTTGAGTGTTTTCGACACTATGAATGGTGCCTTGATAGTTCAGCCCAGTGAATGAGTAAAGTACAGCACAGATTAATATAATGAAAATTGATAAGCCAATAATGCGTAGCGGCGCTTCGCCATAACCACAAAAAATATCGACTAATTTAGACATCAAGCGTTTAGTGCTGTAACGAGGCAGTTGCAGGCGGCGCATGGTCAACTCTTTATGAATAAAGAAGCCTGATAAAGTAAAAATACCTTCCTGTTCGGCATGTTTGCGTAAATCTCGATATATTTCTTCTGCTTGCTGTAATAAGTCGTGTGACTCGAGCGTTTTACCTTGTTTAATTGCTTGCTTGGCATCAAGCTCTTGTTTTACTTTTTTGCCGATAATTATATTTTCAAATTTACTCCCCGCCCACTTTACGCCAAGCAAATTAGTATTTTCAAGCTTTGCACAGTTAAAATTGGCATCACGACAATCGGCTTTCATTATGCTGGCGTTGGTTAAATTGATATTAAACAGATGGCCATTTCGAATGTTTGCATGATAAAAATCAGCATAGGAAAAATCATAGCCTTGTTTATGATGATGATTAACGAGATCGATACCTGATAATTGTGCGCGAGATAAGGCTATACCACGCAATAATCCTCCTGATTTAGCGTAGTTTTCTAATTTAACTTTTATATCATGTCCTGATTTTTCGGTAGACTCATCATGCCAAAAACACAAACCTGACTCATTTGCTGGCTCACCACAACAAAATGTTTGTTGTGGTGAGTTATCGGGATCTTGGTATTGGCATAAGGCCTTTTTTTTATTCATATAAAGAGTATAGTGCCCCTTAATTAAATAATGTAATTCATATCGAGGTTAATTATGGCAATAACGATGTTGCACGCTGATTATAATAATCCCCAGCATGCGAGTGATTTAATCATGCTACTTAATGCTTATGCACTTGATCCCATGGGTGGTGGTGAAGCGCTTAATGAAAGCGTCCAGAAAAATTTGGTCTCCGCACTCGCTAAACGCCATGATGCTTTGACGATACTTTGCTATGTTGATGGGCAGCCTGCAGGTCTTATTAATTGTTTTGAAGGTTTTTCTACCTTTAAGTGTATGCCGTTAATTAATATACATGACTGCGGGGTTTTAGCTAAGTTTAGAGGTTTAGGTTTAAGCCAAAAAATGTTTGCTAAGGTAGAAGAAGTAGCCGTTGAAAAAGGTTGCTGTAAATTAACGTTAGAAGTATTGCAAGGCAATACCATAGCGCAAAATGCTTACCAAAAACTGGGCTTTGCTGGTTATGAACTTACTCCTGAAACAGGTCATGCCCTTTTTTGGGAAAAAAAATTGCTATAAACAACTCGCTTGTTTATAGCAACCTGTTTATAGTCATTTGTTTGTATCAATCTATTTATACAGACCTATTTATACAAAAAAGTATACCGAGCAAAATAGGGCTATTAAAATGAAATAGGCTTTCTCTTTCTTGGTTCTTTATTATTGCTGCCTATGTTGACATTAGTCGCTTGTTTGCTTGAGGAAATTTTTGTGCTTGCAGCGGCTTGTTCACTATTCACAGTCGGTTCGCTAATTTGTTCAGCTAATGCTTCATTAATAATAACTTGTATAACTTCACCATTAAACTCAACAACATCGTTATGGTAGATTTTTTTACGTTTTTGAAACTCAACCTCGCCGTTAAGCAAAACATAACCTTCGCTGATCACCACTTTGGCTTCACCGCCACCACCAACAAGATTGGCCACTTTAAGTAGTTTACATAACTCTATTGGCTGTTGAGCCAGTTGTATTTCTAGATAACTTGACACTTTATTCCTTAATGAAACCGTTGTGGATAAATGCTATTAATAGATTGATTTTTGGTAATCTGTGGTTAAATTATTAACGAGAGTCATTTTATCATTAATTTTCATCATTGCGTTAATGGCATTATTATTTATTATAATACTAGCTCATGAAAACTAAAACCTAGTGCCTAATGATTTGTAATCACTTAATATAAAAGTATTTTTTTATTCATCCTTCAAAAAAAGCAATATAAATTTTTACTATTAGTCCTTTAAATTGAAAAAATCTGGTATGACCAGTTTACTATTTATTCATTCTAAGCTAGGCTATAGACAATAAATTATTCTAAATATTCTTGGAGCCAACATGCTTAGTTACAAAGCACCGCTAACCGACATCAAATTTTTAATGGAAGACGTATTTGATTATTATGGACATTTTAAAAAATATCCTGAATTTGAAGAGGCTACTCCCGATTTAGGTGATGCTATTTTTCAAGAATGCGCCAAGTTTTGCGAAAATGAATTACTGCCTTTATATCAAAGTGGTGATAAAGAAGGTTGTACTTTTGATAATGGTAAAGTTATCACGCCAAAAGGTTTTAAAGAAGCTTATGATAAATATGTTGAGGGCGGATGGCAGAGTTTGTCACATCCCCTTGAACACGGTGGTCAAGGCTTACCACCATCATTAGGGTTAATTAAATCTGAAATGATGGGGACAGCAAACTGGTCATGGGGAATGTACCCTGGTTTAAGCCATGGTGCTATGAATACAGTACAATCGCATGGCTCTAAAGAGCAAAAAGAATTATATTTAACTCGTCTTACTGAAGGTACATGGACAGGCACTATGTGTTTGACCGAACCGCAATGTGGTACTGATTTAGGGCAAGTAAAAACTAAAGCTGAACCTAATGGCGATGGTACTTATAATATCACCGGCACCAAAATTTTCATTTCAGCAGGTGAGCATGATTTAACTGACAATATTATCCATATTGTTTTAGCTCGATTACCCGATGCACCAGCAGGTACTCGTGGTATATCGTTATTTATTGTGCCTAAAGTAAAAACTGATGTCCAAGGTAACTTAGGTGCATCTAACAACGTAACCTGTGGCTCAATTGAGGATAAAATGGGTATTAAAGCCTCATCAACGGCAGTGCTAAACTTTGACAACGCAGTCGGTGAGTTGATTGGTCCTAAAAATAAAGGTTTAGAATGTATGTTCACCTTTATGAATACCGCGCGTATTGGTACTGCATTGCAAGGTATTTGTGCCGCAGAACTTTCTTATCAAAATGCACTTATTTATGCGAAAGAGCGTTTATCTATGCGTTCATTAACGGGCAAAAAATTCCCTGAGCAAGTTGCTGACCCTATCATTGTGCACCCTGATGTACGTAAAATGCTAATGACCCAGAAAGCCGTGTCTGAAGGTGGTCGTGCTATGATCTATTATGCAGCAAAAATTGTTGATGAAATAGAAATGGCTAAAACAGATGAAGATAAAAAAATAGCCGATGATAAATTAGGTTTTATTACCCCTATTTTAAAAGCATTTTTAACTGAGCTTGGCTTAGAAGCGGCAAATCATGGCGTACAAATTTTTGGTGGCCATGGTTACATTAAAGAGTGGGGCATGGAGCAAATTGTTCGTGATACCCGTATTGCCACCTTATATGAAGGCACGACAGGTATTCAAGCGCTTGATTTACTTGGTCGTAAAATTTTACTCACTCGTGGTCGCTCTTTAAAAATCTTTACTAAAGAAGTACTGATTTTCTGTAAAGATAAAAGCATGTTGTCGAGTAACCCTCATAAACGTCAAATGAATAAGTTTATTTGGCCGCTAAGTAAAGCCGTTGCTAATTGGCAGCAATACTCATTACGATTGGCGCTTAAAGCGAAGAAAGATCGTGATATTGTTGGCTCTGCTTCGGTAGATTACTTAATGTTTTCAGGTTATGTGGTTATGGGTTACTTTTGGGCGCAAATGGCACAAGTAGCTTATGAAAAATTGGCAGACAAAAACACAGAAAACCGTGATTTTTATCGAGCTAAAATTAAAACAGCTGAGTTTTACTTTGAACGTATGTTACCTAAAACCAAATCGTTAGGTAAAACTATGATGGCGGATCCAAAAACCTTAATGCAACTTGATCCTGAATTACTTTCTTTCTTGTAAGTATTACTGATAACAAATGATAAAAACGCACAAGCTTAAAGTTTGTGCGTTTTTGTTTGAAGAATAAGACATTACTATCTTTTAATCTTGTGTTAAAACGTGGTTCAATGATTTTTTACCTGAGCAGCTAGCTCAGTGGCATCAAAATCATCAACCGCAATAATTGCTTTTCTCCCTTGTTCGGTTTTAATTAATAGCTGAGCTTCCTGCTCAGAAATAGCATCAGCGGCTAGTCCTAACTCTGCTACTTTGTCTAAGTGATAAAAGGGCAGTTTCTTATCGATGGCTAAACACACTTTAGTAAAGATAGGCTCACAGGCAATGATATCTTCTAACGTTTGTTCTAATAAACCAAAAACATTATCGCTATTACGTGTTAAATATTGCCCATGACCAAGCCTGTTTCTTGCCGCGCTTGGTGTTTGCAGTAATTTTGCTACTTGATGATCTAAGCTATCACTCGGCTTAGTTAACCAAGTGCCTAGTGGAAAGATAATGACCCGTAATGTATAAGCTAGCCACTTATTTGGGAAATTATTAAGTATGGCATCAACGGCTTGTTGGCACTCATAAAGAGCATTTTCGACTGACCATTGTAATAAAGGTAAGTCATCTTGCTGCCTACCGTCATCATTAAAACGCTTCAGGCAAGCACTCGCTAAATATAAATGACTTAAAATATCACCTAAACGTGCCGATATGCGCTCTTTGCGCTTCAAATCAGCGCCAAGAACTAACATGGCAATATCAGAAAGCATCGCTAAGTTGGCACTGAAACGTGTCAGTAACTGATAGTAGTGCTGGGTTTCATCATTAAAGGGGCTAGCAAGAAAGCGTGCGCCAGTAAAAGAGCACCATAAGCTTCGGGCAATATTACTGACACTAAAGCCAATATGACCAAATAAGGCATGATCAAAATCATTAATCGCTTGTGTTTCATCGTTATTATTTGCGGCTTGTAATTCAGCTAAAACATAAGGATGGCAACGAATAGCACCTTGACCGTAAATAATCAGGCTGCGGGTTAGTATGTTGGCGCCTTCTACGGTAATAGCAATAGGTGCACCTTGGTAACCACGAGCAAGGTAGTTAGTAGGTCCCATACAGATGCCTTTACCGCCATGAATATCCATGGCATCAATAATGGACGCACGCATTTTTTCCGTTAAATGGTATTTAGCAATGGCTGAAATAACCGAAGGTTTTTCGCCTAAATCGATAGCCCCTGTAGACATAGTAGTAACAGCGTCCATTAAATAGGCATTACCGCCAATGCGTGCTAAAGGCTCTTCTATACCTTCCATTTTACCAATAGGAATTTTGAATTGACGACGGATACGGCTGTAAGCACCGGTTGCTAACGCGATTGTTTTAACTCCGCCAGCACTGTTTGAAGGTAGTGTTATAGCACGGCCGACAGATAAACATTCAACCAGCATTCGCCAACCTTGGCCAGCCATGTCACTACCGCCAACGATATAGTCAAGTGGTACAAAAACATCTTTACCTTGGGTTGGACCATTTTGAAAAGGTACATTAAGCGGGAAGTGTCGTCTACCAATAGTAATCCCTTCAATATGAGTAGGGATTAATGCACAGGTGATCCCTAAATCAACTTCTTGAGATAATAAGTGTTCAGGATCTTGTAATTTAAATGCTAAACCAAGCACTGTAGCAATAGGAGCTAGGGTGATATAACGCTTATCCCAGTTAAGCTTCATGCCTAATACTTCTTCACCTTCAAAGGTTTGACGGCAAATAACACCAGTATCAGGAATAGCTCCCGCATCAGAACCCGCTTCAGGGCTGGTGAGTGCAAAGCAAGGAATTTCTTCGCCGCGGGCGAGGCGAGGTAAGTAATGTTCTTGCTGTGCTTGAGTACCATACTCTTGTAATAATTCTCCGGGTCCTAATGAATTTGGCACGCCAACAGTACTTGCTAAAACAGTGCTCACTCCCGTTAATTTTTGTAAAATTCTTGATTGCGCATAGGCAGAAAACTCTAAACCGCCAAACTTCTTCTTTATAATCATCGCGAAGAATTGATTGTCTTTTAAAAACTGCCAAACTTCGGGAGATAAATCGGCAATTTCGTGGGTGGTGTGCCAATCATTCATCATGGCGCAAACTTGCTCAACAGGGCCATTAATAAATGCCTCTTCTTCGGCACTAAGTCTGGGTTGTGGATAGTTATGTAATTTTTTCCAATCAGGATTTCCTCTAAACAGCTCCGCTTCGAACCAAGTAGTGCCGGCATCAATCGCTTGTTGCTCGGTTTCTGACATTTGAGGCATTATCTTTTGGTATAAAGATAACAGCGGCATTGAGATAAACTGTTTACGAACACTATCAATATTTAAAGGTAAGGCAATAACGGCAAATAATAGCCAAGAAACAAAACCAATAACATTTAAAAATGTGCCGAGAGCCATCAGCACGGTAAAGGCTAACGTGAAACTTGATAATGAAAGTCTTTTGTAACTCATAAACCAAGATAATGAAAATGCGGCTAACAACCAAATACAAATGTCCATGAACTTCCCTTCGTCGATGTTTATAAAGTAATGTTTATAAGTTAATGGCATTGAAAAAATTTCTTTCTTCTTTCAGTGATATACTCTATTTATAGAGTAAATTATCCCGTTAGCCAAGCATATTTTTAACTTTGCTTGGCGATAATATAAGAGAAAAAATCATACCCAAGGGGGAGTTATGTGCGAATTATTGGCGATGTCAGCCAATGTACCAACTGATATTTGTTTCAGTTTTAGTGGCTTGATGCAACGCGGTGGTAATACTGGGCCTCATAAAGATGGTTGGGGCGTTACTTTTTATGAAGGAAAAGGCTGCCGTAGTTTTAAAGACCCTAAACCTAGCGCACATTCACCGATTGCCGAATTAGTGACAAAATACCCAATGAAGAGTGAAGCTGTTATTTGCCATATTCGCCAAGCAAATTCAGGCAGAGTTTGTTTAGAGAATACTCACCCATTCATTCGGCAAATGTGGGGGAAAAACTGGACTTACGCTCATAACGGTCAATTAAAAGCATTTGAGCAAAAATTACCAATAAAATTTCACCTACCTATTGGCACAACCGACAGTGAACATGCGTTTTGCTGGATACTGGATCAGCTGCATCATCAATTTGGCGCTGTACAGCCATCCCCAAAAATTTTATTTAGCTTTATTGCCACCTTAACGAGTGAAATTGATGAACTAGGCGTGGCTAATATTATTATCACCGATGGTGAAAGTTTATTTGCTTATTGTTCAAACAATTTGCATTGGATCACACGCCGAGCGCCCTTTGGTAAAGCGAGTTTAATTGATGCTGAAATGGCGGTTGATTTTCATCAAGAAACCACTGCTAATGATATTGTTACTATTATTGCCACTAAACCACTCACGGATGATGAAACGTGGCATAAAATGCAGGCAGGGCAGTGGCAGTTATTTTGCTTAGGGGAGGCTGTTATTTGTACCGATGGTGAATAGCTTAACGTTTGGCATTTATTCAGCTTAAAAATATTTACCACAGAGATCACCGAAGTGTTAGGCACTACACCGAGCATAATAAGGCTTATGTATAGGTTTGAATAGCCCTCTGTGGAGCATCGCGGCTCGGTGGTGAACAGTTACAAAGTTTTAAGTTATTAAATTTGCTAATTTTTACAGAAAAGGATAATTTCAATGGCAAATAAATGATTAATAATGGAAAAAGGATTATCTATGCGTACAAAATTAAGTACTATTACTCTGGCTGTTTTACTTGCTGCTTGTCAACCCAACCCTTCAAACGATAATGGTACTAGCCAACCCTCGGCGAGTACAAAAATAGCACCAGAGACTAAACCAATGACAGCGCAAAGTGAAAGTGAGCGCATAAATGATTGGTTTGCAAAAAAGCATGAACAACAATTACAGCTAAGTCCAATAATGTTAACCTTTTTAGGCCGTAAAGATCATTACGATAAAGTTGATATTATGACTGAGGCGGAAGAGATTCGTCAGTTAGCTTGGCAAAAGCAAAATGTTGAAGAGTTAAAAGCTAATTTTGATTATGAGAAGTTAAATGATGAAGCAAAAATTTCTTATGACATCTGGGTATATCAATACGAGCAAGCAGCAGAAGGGCAGCAATATAACCAGAATAATTATGTCTTTACTCAAATGCAGGGCATACAGGCATTTTTAGCACAGTTTTTGATCAACTTTCACAAGGTTGATGAAGAGGCTGATATGCTTGCCTATAACCAACGTATTTCAGGTATTTCTCAGGCCATGGCTGATTTACTTGTTAGAGCTCAGGCAAATGCTAGTAAAGGTGTACGACCACCAAGATTTGCTTATCAAGGAGTTATTGAGCAAGCCCAAGCACTTATTACCGGAGCACCATTCTTTGAAGGAAGCGATACTGCTTTATGGGCTGATGCTAAGCGCAAAGTTGCCGCACTTGTTGAGGCTGGTAAAATAAAGCAACCCCGTGCGGATGAATTGTTAGCGCAAGCTAAACAGGCATTACTGTCAGATTTTCTTCCTAGTTATCAAGCTTTAGTGGCTTGGTTTAGCAAAGATATTGTTAATACCGATGAAATCGCTACGGGTGTTGGTAAACAACCTAATGGCAAAAATTATTATAACTTCAAGTTAAAATCGTCAACGACCACCAATTTAACCGCGGATGAGATACATCAAATTGGCCTTGACGAAGTTGCGCGTATCACCGAAGAAATGATTGCCATTAAAGATAAAGTAGCATTTGAAGGTGACTTACAGGCGTTCTTCTCTTTTGTTAAAACCGATCAACAGTTTTTTTACTCTGATACTGATGGAGGTCGCCAAAGTTATATTAGCGATACTGAAAGTTACTTGGCAGAGATAAATAAACAATTACCCAATTTTTTTGGTCTTTTACCAAAAGCCAATTTAGTGGTTAAGCGTGTCGAGCCTTTTAGAGAGCAAGATGGTGCCGCGCAACACTATTATCCCGGTACGCCTGATGGCTCGAGAGCTGGTGTTTATTACGCCCATTTGTCTGATATGACTTCCATGCCAAAAAATGAAATGGAAGGTATTGCCTATCATGAAGGTAATCCTGGCCATCACATGCAAATTTCTATTGCTCAAGAGTTAACAGACGTACCGCAATTTAGAACGCAAGCTAGATTCACCGCTTATATTGAAGGTTGGGGACTTTATGCTGAGTTATTAGCAAAAGAGATGGGGGGTTATCAAAGTGATTTTTCTGATTTTGGTCGTTTAGTCAATGAAATATGGCGAGCAGTGCGCTTAGTTGTTGATACGGGCTTACATTCAAAAGGGTGGACTGAAGCACAGGCGATTGCTTACTTTAAAGCAAAAACTCCGGTGTCACCTGAAGCTATTACCTCTGAAGTTAGACGTTATATTGTTTGGCCGGGTCAAGCAACAGCCTATAAATTGGGCATGTTGAGAATATTAGCGCTGCGCGCCAAAGCGGAAAAAGAGTTAGCAGGTAAATTTGATATTAAGGGCTTTCACGATACCGTTTTAGGTGGGGGAGCTGTACCACTGGCTATTTTAGAACGTAGAGTGGATAGCTGGATAGCTAAGATGAAATAAATAGCGATTGTTATTCATTTTAAAGGCCAGAAAGTTAATTTTCTGGCCTTTTTGTGTAATTTATTTAAGGTTATCGATCAGTTGGTGTTATGTTTTACTGTACGAAATAGCTAAGCTTATTTGGTTTGAATAGCTAGCGATGATAACTGTGCTTCAAACTGTTCTGTTCCTGCTTTAACTTGGTAAAGTTTAACTAATAAATAATTCAACTCAGGGGCGAACCACGCATAAGTGATGCGCTCTTTAGCTTTTACTTCACGTTTAAAGCGAATAGTTTTTACCATGCCGTAGGGTAAAATTAACTCTTCTTCACCATCAAATTGATAAACATAATCTTTCACTGAGCCAGAGGTACTCACCACAGGGTAAACATAGCTTTCCTTGCTCGCATCAGCAATCAAATTCAACCTGTGTTGTAAGTGGTAGCTCAATTTATCTTGTAGGTTATTGGAAAAATCTAGCGGAGTAACCTTACGTTTGCGGCCTAAATCTTGTGCGGTATTGTCTTTGGCGTTATAGCGCCACTCGTAATGTTTATCTTTGCCTGTGCCTTCTCTACTATAACTATAATGTACAGGTGTAACCTTGTTATTATTAACCGTAACAATCGAGGTTTCAGAGCGAGTTTGAGAAAAAATCAACCATTTAACTTTAGTTTGGTAATGGTAATTAAGTGTACCATCTGCTTGATAGGTTAATTTTCTAACCGCACTACCAACAGGATCTGATTTATGTAAGACACTATAGTTAGCAGAAAATGCAGGGATAATACTTTCTAGCGGATTTAGTTGTTTTTCTGCTCCTTGCACTAGCAGTGATGGCAAGAGACATAATATTGGTAGTAAAAGCGATTTTTTATAAGCGATTTTTGTAGTCATAACAGCAATGTAACAATGTGAGTTGTATAAAAATAAAAGGTAAGAAAATTAACTTACCTTATCTTCATGCAAGTTACTAGCAGTTTATTAGTCGTTGGCATAACCAGAGGCGGGCAGTACTTTATCATCTAAAATAGCTTGTTCTTGCTCAGCGTTTTTGTGCATGCTTAGGCGGTTTTGGCAAAGCCACTTGACTACTAGCGGGTAAATTCTATGCTCTTGCTCATGCACTCGTGCGGCTAAATCGTCACTGCTGTCACCGTCAAATACAGGTACTTTGGCTTGCAAAATAACCGGGCCACCATCAAGCTCTTCTGTGACAAAGTGAACACTAACACCATGCTCTGTGTCACCAGCATCAATGGCACGTTGGTGGGTGTTAAGTCCTTGATATTTAGGTAACAGTGAAGGATGAATATTGAGTAGTTTACCTTGATAGTGTAGAACAAATGCTGGCGTTAAAATACGCATAAAGCCTGCAAGTACAATAACATCAGGAGTAAATTTATCAATTTCTGTCATCAGTGCTTGATCATAGCTTGCGCGGCAATCAAAATCTTGATGAGCAAGGGCAATATTCGCAATACCCGCGTTTTCGGCGCGAGTTAACCCGTAAACATCGGCTTTATTTGATACAACACCAACAACTTCGCCCGGGTAATCACTGTTTTTACATGCATCTATTATGGCTTGTAGATTGGTGCCACTACCTGAGATTAATACTACTATTCGGCTAGACATTATATATTCCTAATATCGGCGTAATAAAAAGGGCTAAAAATAGCCCTTTTATTATTGTTTTTATGTTATTTAAGCTTAAGCAAAAATAACTTGTTCAGCATCGTCTGCTTTATCGGCTATTGCACCGATGTGCCATGCTTTTTCACCATGAGCGGTTAACACGTCGATACTTTGCGCTACTTTATCTTTTGGCACTACAATGATCATACCAACACCACAGTTGAAGGTGCGATACATTTCATGCGTAGTGATATTACCTTTTTCTTGTAACCAGTTGAAAATAGCAGGCCACTGCCAGCTTTCTCCGTTGATAACCGCTTGCGCTGTTTGTGGTAATACACGAGGAATATTTTCCCAAAAACCACCACCAGTGATGTGTGATAATGCATGTACATCAACGTCTTTAAGTAAAGCCAATACTGACTTCACATAAATTTTTGTCGGTTCAAGTAAATGTTCGCTAATCGCTTTATCGTTAAGTAATTCGCTGGTATCAGTATTATTTACCTCTAACACTTTACGAATTAATGAGAAGCCATTTGAGTGAGGGCCAGAAGCGCCTAAAGCGATTAGTTGATCGCCGGCTGCGACTTTAGTGCCATCAAGCAAGCGTGATTTTTCAGCAACGCCAACACAAAAACCAGCAATATCATAATCGCCTTTATGGTACATGCCAGGCATTTCTGCTGTTTCACCGCCAACAAGTGCACAACCCGATTGAATACAACCTTCCGCAATACCTTCAACAACGGCAGAGGCAACGGCAACATCAAGTTTAGCGGTGGCGTAATAGTCTAAAAAGAATAATGGTTCAGCGCCTTGTACGATAAGATCGTTAACACACATAGCAACCAAATCAATGCCAACAGTGTCATGCTTGCCTAAATCAATAGCTAAGCGCAGTTTAGTGCCAACACCATCAGTTCCCGCAACTAAAACCGGTTCTTTATAACCCGTTGGCAATTGACATACGCTGCCAAAACCACCTAAACCACCCATAACCTCTGGGCGAGTGGTGCGTTTAACGGCACCTTTAATGTTTTCAACAAGGGCGTTACCAGCATCAATGTCAACACCAGCATCTTTATAGCTTAAAGACTGTTTTTGTTCGCTCACGGGAAACCTCAAAAAATACCAAAGAATTTAAAGGTGCGTATTCTACCAGCGCAAGCGCACATACTCAAAATCTTTATCTCAAATAGATAAATATTTTTATTTGACGGTAAAATCTTACTTTGTTGTGATAATATTAACGTTACAAAAATAGCCTGTTTTTTTTATATGTTTAGACGTTTACTTTTATTACTGTTTGTTATTGTTGATTTTATATTCTTAATGCCCGTACAAGCGGTAGAAGTGAAAGATCTTTATCAAGCCAGTGTCGAGATTAGCTCGCAAACTAGTCGTGATAGACCTGCCGCCTTAAAAAGGGCTTTAGGAGCCGTTATGATTAAAGTAGGCGGCGAAAAAAGTGTTTTAGCGAATGACATTATAAAAAAAGCATTAAAAAATCATCAACAATACTTAACGCAATATCGTTATCAATATAAAACGGTACGCGTTGAAAAAATGCTAGCAACAACAAAGCAACAGCATGAAAAACAATTGTTTTTATTGGCTAGCTTTAATGAAAACAAAATCAATCGTTTATTTCAACAAGCTAATTTACCTTTATGGGGCAGTTTACGACCACAAGTGCTACTTTGGTTGATTGATGAGCAAGGCTTTTCCCGCACTATTATGTCAAATTCGACTGATTCGGTGCTACCTTCTATGGTCAATGAGTTTTCTGCCCGTCGCGGATTGCCTATTCTGATGCCATTAATGGATTTAACCGATGCCAGCCAGGTTAACGTTAGTGATATTTGGGGACGCTTTGAACAGCCAATACGAGCAGCTTCGGCGCGTTATTTTGCCGAGGCTATTGTGGTGATGAGAATGTCTAATTCTAGTCTAAAAACTGCAGATAATGCTGTTGACCAAACAGGTGAGAGTTTTTCTGATGAGCCGCATAATTGCGGTTTGTTATGTGCTCAGCCAAAAAAAGCGCAGCAAAGTTACGTACTTGATTGGAGCTTGATTACCGGTCAACAAATTTTTAGTCAACAATACCAACACAGCGAGCGCCAGCTATTATTACAACAAGGATTAGCCGACATTACTGAGGTTATTTATCAGCATTATGCTTTATCAACAACAAGCGATAATGACTTTGTGCTTGAAGTGGCGAATGTCGATTCCCTCAGTACTTATGTACTAGTGTTCAATTTTTTACATGATTTATCTTCGGTAAAAACCGTGACGTTATTGAGTGCTAAGGGAGAATCTAGACGCTTTAAATTACAACTATTAGGCTCTGTTGAGGCCTTATTAGCATCACTGAAACTGAATAAACAGTTAAAACAGCATAATGATCCCCTGGCTGAGATCAATAATGACGCTGAAAATGTATATGCTCCTGTTTTTTATTGGGGAATAAAATGACCGATAGTCGTCAATTAGCGTTGTCAGTGCAATTACCTGATGATGAAACCTTTGCCAGCTTTAGAAGCAATGCTAACCAAGGTGTCATCAACCAGCTCGCTCATTTTGTTGAGCAAAAAGAGCGTGGCGAGCTGAGCCCACCGAAAAGCTTTTATTTGTTTGGTTTATCGGGGGTTGGCAAATCACATTTATTGCATGCTAGTAGTGCTTATGCTGCTCAGCTCGGTAAAACCTCTGTTTGTTTATCTTGTGCAGAGTTAAAAGAGTTACCTGTTGATGTACTTGAAGGTTTAGAGCAAATAGATTTGATTTGTTTAGATGACGTTCACCTTATTGCCAATAATAAGTTGTGGCAGCAGGCTATTTTTGATTTATACAATCGAGTTATAGAGCAAAATAATTGTTTATTAATCAGTGGTGAGCAAAGTGCTAGTCAGCTTGGTTTGAGCTTACCTGATCTGGTTTCTCGACTCACTTGGGGCTTAACAGAGCAAGTTAAACCCCTTGATGATGTGGAAAAAGTACTAGTGCTTCAATATCGCGCTTCACAACGAGGTTTAACCTTAAGTGATGACGCCGCTAAATTTTTACTGAATCGCTTATCACGTGAAATGGCCTACCTGCTTAATTCTCTTGATACTTTAGATAAAGCCTCTATTCGAGAACAACGAAAAATCACTATTCCTTTTATTAAAGAAGTGCTTAAGCTTACTTAACACTTAGAGACTCTTATGCAATCTGTTACCCTAAATAATCAAACTATTACGCCATCAAAGGTTATTTGTATTGGCCGTAATTATGTTGATCATATTGCTGAGCTAGGCAATGAAGTATCTGATGAAATGGTGGTTTTCTTTAAACCTAACTCGGCTATTGCTACGCAATTAAACGCCTGTCATCAAGAGCCATTGCATTATGAGGCAGAGTTATGCTTTTTATATCAACAAGGGCGTTTTAGCGCGGTAGCTATAGGTTTAGATTTAACTAAACGAGGGCTACAAGGGCAATTAAAAGCCAAAGGCTTACCTTGGGAGCGGGCTAAAGCGTTTGATGGCGCGGCAGTGTTTAGTGAATTTGTGACAATTGACGGCATTGATGATGCGCTAAGCTTAGAACTCATGATTGATGGCAACATTGTTCAAGCAGGAGGCGTTGCGCTGATGATGTATAAACCAGATGTTATTTTAGCGCAATTGCAAGAATTTGTGACGTTAGCAGAGGGTGACGTTGTGATGACGGGCACACCAAAAGGCGTTGGTGAAATTATTGCGGGTAGTGAGTTTACCGGTAGGGTTATCCATCAAAATAAAATCTTAGTGTCGGCAAGTTGGTTTGCTGAATAACTTAAAGCTTGAGTAACTCAGTACCGAGTCGCTATGCTTCACAGAGGGCGCTTCGAGCCTACACAGAGGTTTTATTATCTCTATTAGTCTCGGTGTAGTGGATAGCAAGGCCTACATGGATGTAGGTCACTTAGGTTATGCATGGAGCATATAACCTGCCTCTGTATTCTTTATGGTATTATTTTTGAAGCTGAATAAATACAAACTTTTAAGATATAAACCCTTAAAGTTAAGTCTTAAAGTAATAGCGCGCTTTATTGCTCAGGCAAACCTTTATGATAATACCAGCCTGATACTGGTCGTTGCTGTTCAGCTGCTAGCTCGTTCAGCGTTTTGCGTTTTTTACTTGCGGTAAGAGCATTTGTGATTGGGCTAATGGTTAAATTGTCCAGCCAGTTATCACCACTAATCATGGCAATAGGCGCCGCTACTTGTGTTAACGCTTGTGTACTATCAAATTCTGGCAATACTCTTGAGGCACTATAAGCAACGCGCTGTTTGATACTTTCTTCTCCTATACGTCCCCGTTGTCCCCAAGTGACCATATAATCTGTGGCACTGATATCATCACCGCTCGGTAAATTGGTGATGGCAACATCACGAAAAACATTAAAGCGAGCTTGCATCAGCAACTCTTCAAACAGTAGCGCATAATCTTCTCGCTCACTAGAATAAGCATAAAAGCCTGTCGCGAGATCTGGGCTAAAAAATGCTTCAATATCGCGGGTTGAGTATGATTTTTCTGTGGCAGTGGCCGACTCACCGGCAAAGCTGACTTGCGCTAAGCTACGCATTTCACTACTTTGTAGCGGGAAAGCTACCGCTAAGCTATCAGATTCAAAATTTGTGCTCAGAGCGGCATCTAAAATACGGCTTTGATCATTATGAATGAACCATTCAGAGCTGGGGAAAAAGTCATTGGCATGGGCTAGCTCATGATAGAGCAGGGAGGCAAGACGATAAAAACCATCGTTTGTGGTACGAGTAACTCTTTGTTCAATGGCAAAATAACCGTCAGCGTAGTCGTTATCTTTTACATAGCGCCATGGCATAAGAAATTGTAGCTCTTGACCAAAGTCAGCGCGAAAGTCGGGTGCTTCATTGATGGTGTCTCTTTCATTTGCTGTTAACCAAAAATTTTCTGCATCTAAATAGATTGCCCCCGTTGCCGCCCAATAAAAAGAAGGGCGAATATCATACGAGATAACAATGGCAGTGGTGGCGCGCAATAAATGTTTGAAATCATTATTGGTGTCGCTGTTGGTGAGGAAATCTTTAAACCTATCAGCCATCCATTGGTGAGAAACCACCACTCTGTCCATAATGTTATTGATGGTCGGTGTGGTATTTTCTTGGGCCAACAAGGGCAGTTTTGCTAAGGTACAAGAGCTAGACAAGGTATTGCTATAAACACAATCAACAAGGTTGTTAGCGTAAGGGCTATTACTGTTATAAGGAAATACCTGCGCTACTCTCTCATCAAAGTAGGCATTGCTCGCAATGCTACTTGCGGGTTCTACTAAAACAATGATTTGATCACTATAGTCTTGATTTGTGCCATTGGCCGTGGTCTCAAACGTTAATAAGGTATCTTTATTGACATTTGGCGCGGTAAAAAATATCGCTAACTCACCATCGGTATTGCCTGAAACGCTACTGTTTTGATTAAGGCTAACTTCTGGGCCTGATGTTTGTTGCCAGCGAATACTACTTTCATCAATGTCTGGCTGGGTAAAAACCCGTAAAGATACTTTATTATCACTTAAGACGGTATGGGCAAGTCGAATAGCTATTTTATTGCTTTGCTCATTAACCGTAATGGTATGGCTTAATGTTTGACTAGTACCATTATTAACAGAAAAACTCACCTCAAAGCGATAATTTCCTGCTGCCTGTGGAGTGAAAGCAATGACTTTACTATTTTTTGTCAGCAAGGTTACTGTGGCGCCGCTGGTTTGTTGCCACTGAATATTACTGAGCTGATCATCAGGATAAAAAAGCGCTAATTCCGCACTTTGACCAGTAAAAGCAGTGACATCTACTTGGACTATTTTTCCTGCCTCAGCGTTTATGTCATCATCAGGTATATCTGATGAATGACCATTGCAGCCAGCTAAGAGTATACTCATCGCAGCAAAAGCCGTTACAGTTAACCGCTTAGGTGTGAGAAAAGATAATAGTAATGTTGATGTCATGCTGCTTGTCCCAATGAGTACAATCTTAACGTTTACGGCTCTTCTTTTGCCTTTCTAATACTTAGACCTAACTCTTGGCCACGATATTTCGCATAATAACTACAACCAATAAACATGGTAGTGGCAAATACTAGCTCTAATACAGCCCAAAGCCTATCGTTTGGTACGACCCAAAGCGTGGTTAGACTATGCAGAAAATAAATCAATACAATAAAGTTTGCCCAAGCGTAAGTATAAGGATTACCTTGTAATAACCCCTTCAACGGAAATAATAGCGGTAAGGTAAATAGTATTAGTGTCGTGGATGTGCTTAACGCGCTACTTGGCGATAGTACTAACAGCCATAAAGGCATATAAATAAGTAATGAAAAATAGCCAAACAGAGCCATTTTTCTTAAATTTGTAGTGCTAATTCTTTGTTCTTTCATGATGTTTAAAACCTAAACTTTAAATGAATGTAGCTATTCACCACCGAGGGCTTTCGAGCCAACACAGAGGGGAGATTATTCTCGGTGTCGTGTGGTGATCTCGACTGCCTCTATGGTAAAGCTTTTTAAACAGAGTAAATACTAATTAATTAACACAGCGCTAATGCGTTTTCAGGTGGGCGACCAATAATCGCTTTGTTGCCATCACTGACAATAGGTCGTTCAACTAATTTTGGTGTTAATACCATGGCTTGAATTAATTGTTCATCGCTAGCAATATTTAAATTTTGCTCTTTAAATTCAGTTTCTTTAACGCGCATCATATCAATAGGCTTACAGGCTAGTTGTGACAATAACTGCGTTATTTCGGTATGGGTTAACGGTTGTTTCAAATACTCAACTATGGTGAGTTTTTTTGTTGAGTTTTGCTTTATTAACTCAAGCGTTTGACGGCTTTTTGAGCATCGAGGATTATGGTAAATAGTTAACATGTTTACTCTCTTTTTAAAATAATAATGACAATAGGGAAATTTATAAACGTTTTAATTTGTTTTCTTGCTCTTGAAATTGCAATATTCGCGCTTTAATACGCTTTTGTAATAGAGGTTGTTTGGCGACTAATTCATAACTGGTTTGCAATTCGTCAACCGCTTTTTGATAGGCGCCAAGTAAAGCAAAAACCTCTGCTTTACTGATATGCATTAAGCCTTTTTTTCTTTGCGCTCGATAAACAGAGGTTAAAATATCGTAGGCAATAAAATTACCGGGGTTAACTAATAAAAAGTCTTGCAGTACGCTAGCCGCAAGGTCATATTTTTTCGCTGATAATAACGCGTTACCATAATTCAGGCTGACCACTTGATTGTTAGGCATTAACAAAGTCAGGGGCTCCAGCATAGCAAATGCATTATCGTATTCATGCAAGTCTAGATAAACATCGGTTAGTGCATCTATATAAAACAAGTTGTTTTTATCTGTTTTTATTAATGTTTCAAGTATGTCTTTAGCAGGTAAACTCTGTTTGTTATCAAAATAAGACAAGGCTAAGCCATATTGAGCGGCTGCTTTTATAGCATATTTTTTCTTGTTGAGTTGCGACTTATAATAGGCAATATTATCTTTGGCATTACCTTGATAACGCGATTTTATCCGCGACTTGGCGAGTTCAAACGGTAAGCTTGGCGGTAACTGCTTAATGGGGTAATTATGGGCTCGCTGTCTCGCATCGGCAATACGTGATTCTGGCAATGGATGTGTTAATAGCATTGCTGGCGGCTTACTAGCATAACGGTATTTTTCAGACATTTTATTAAAAAAGTTAGCTGCCCCTTGCGGATCAAAATTACTATTTGCTAATAATGCTATGCCCACTCTATCAGCCTCTTTTTCATTGCCGCGAGTATAGTTAATACTAGCTTGTTGTGACGCAGCCATTGAGGCACTAAGTGCCGCTATACCCACGGTTGGGTTAACCAAAGCTAATAATATTCCTGATACCATACCGGCCATAGTTAATGATTGGCTTTGACTTTGTGACTCTAATCGACGGGCCAAATGACGCTGAGTAACGTGAGATATTTCATGAGCAAGCACAGAGGCTAATTCGCTTTCATTACTTGCTGTGGTAAGTAAACCACTGTGAACACCGACATGACCACCAAAAAAAGCAAAGGCGTTTAACTCATTATTATTGATGAGAAAAAATTCAAAGGCATAGTTAACATCTTGGGCATTTTTAACTAATTGGTTACCTAAATGATTGATATATTCAATGAGTACAGGGTCTTGCATAATGGGCTGGCTAGCACGTAATTGGCGCATCATGGCTTTACCAATTTGGCGCTCTTTGTCGAGTGATAAGACACTAAAGCCTGAAATGCCTATATCAGGGAGTTTGTTTTTATTATTTTGGCCATCAGCGACAACATCAAAAGTAGACAGAGTCGCGATGAGTAAGGTAAAGACACAAGCAAATAATAAGGGTTTAAAAGTAAACAATGGGTTTTCCTATTTTGATTAATTCAGCGCAGTTCAACCATTCATAGCGACTAGTTTGGTGAAGTGTTTTGGTTATAGTCACTGGTGAGTATATTGCCATTTCTGCGGTCAATTTCTTGGTAAAACTCGGCAATGCTATAACCTTCGACCGTTAAAATATCAAAAGATTCGGATAAAAGTGTAATTAATTCTTCAACCCGATAATAAGCATATTTAACCAATGCTAAATCAGCCTCATCGCCACTTTGATAAGTAAAAATGCTAAAGGCGACTAAGCTATTTATTCTAAATAACATTTGCATACTTTCTGGTAGCCAAATTTGAAAAGGGCAACGGCTGTCGCGCACTAATGGCTTGATAATTTTCTCGTCATCAACAACAGGGTAGCAGTGTAACTCATAGCCCATATCATTATAATTGTGACGTAATATAATTTTTGGTTTTATGTTAACGTGAACATTGCCATTACTATCTCTATGGCCATTTAAATGAGTTAAATTCCAAGTGTTGCGATCTAAAACTTGTTTATAAGCACTATCAAAACCATCAGATAAAATACCGTTTAGCTCGCCTAATGATGAAGAAATAAGGCGATAAATGGCTGGCACATCGCCCCAAGTGAGTTTTTTCTTGTAAGCATTAATTGCTTTTAAGTTAGGTTTTTCAGCTAAACTAGTCATTTAGTATAGTTTCCTGCATTTTTCTTTATTTAACAACCGCTGATGCGTTACTATGATTGTCTATTTAAATCGCTATTTAATTGTCTCAGATTATTTTGTTAAATAAAAGAAGCTTAGAATGATTTTCCAGTACGATGCTAGTCAAGAAAAATGCCCGTTACCTTTGGTTAATTTACGTTTACTATTAAAAAAAATGCAAAATGATGATACTTGTATCATTAAAATTGCCGATGCTGGCTCTATTGATGACATTCCCAAGTTATTGGTGAAATTAGGCTACCAACACACGTTAAGCACTATTGATGAAAATATTGTCGAAGTAACGATAACTAATAACAAAAATAAAGGCACATTATGATCAAGTTGTTCTCTGATTGGTATACCCGTAAATTTTCAGATCCACACGCAGTCACTTTAGCGGTGATTTTATTATGCTCATTTTTATTTATTGCTTTATTTAGCCATTTGTTGATGCCGGTACTTGTGGCCTTGGCGATTGCTTTTTTACTTGATTTACCGGTTAACAAATTAGTGAATTTAAGCTTGTCTCGTACTAGCGCGACAGCGTTTGTGGTTAGCACCTTTATTGGCATTACTTTGATCGCTATATTGGGTTTAATGCCAATCATTTGGCAGCAGAGTAGTAGTTTATTGCAAGAAGTCCCTCACATGGTTTCTGAGGGGCAAAAGTATCTATTAACCTTACCTGAAAAATATCCTGACATTATTCAAGCATCTCAAATAGAAACTTTTATCTCTGCGGTTAAAGAAAAGTTGCTTGAATGGGGACAGCTCATTTTAACGGCATCGTTAAATTCAATTTCGGACTTAGTTGCTTTAATGATTTATCTTATTTTAGTGCCATTAATGGTGTTCTTTTTTCTAAAAGATAAACAAGATCTATTAGCGGGCGTTACACATTTTTTGCCGAAAGAACGTCGAATGGCAGTACAAGTGAGTAAGGAAATGAATCAACAGATCCTTAATTACATTCGCGGTAAAGTCATTGAAATTTTGATTGTTGGCATTTCTACCACCATAGCTTTTATTTTTCTAGACTTACGCTACGCCGTTTTATTAGGTGCGCTAGTTGGTTTATCCGTGTTAGTACCTTATGTGGGGGCTACTATTGTCACTATTCCGGTATTTTTAGTGGCCTTGTTTCAGTGGGGTTTTAGTAATGAATTAGGTTATGTCATGTTAGCCTATGGCATCATTCAAGCACTGGACGGCAATGTTATTGTACCTTTGCTGTTTTCAGAAGCGGTTAACTTGCATCCCGTGACTATTATTATTGCCGTTATTTTCTTTGGTGGGTTATGGGGATTTTGGGGGGTGTTTTTTGCCATTCCATTAGCCACTTTGGTGAAAGCGGTGATTAATGCTTGGCCTTCAAGTCAAACAGAAACAGAGTAAGTGGCGGGGCTGCCAATAAGATGATTATTGGCAGCCCCTAGGCATTATTTTGCTAATTCATTTAACATATCAAGCACAACTTGATGATGTTCTTTGGTTTTAAACTTATTAAAGACATGACTGATTTTACCGTCAAGGCCGATTAAAAAGCTTAATCTGTGTATGCCGTCATACTCTTTACCCATGAATTTTTTTAAGCCCCAAACACCAAAATCATCAGCAACGTGGTGATCAACATCAGAGAGTAGGGTAAAGTTTAATTCATCACGCTGACAAAATTTAGCTAAACGCTTGGGTTCATCGGGTGATATACCGAAAACAACGGTGTTGAGTGCTTGTAATTGACTTTGGCTATCACGTAGCCCTTGTGCTTGTACTGTGCAGCCTGGCGTCATTGCTTTTGGATAAAAATACACTAATACTTGTTTCTTGCCAATAAAGTCGGCCAGTGACACAGCCTGAGCATTTTCATCTTGTAGGGTAAATAGTGGTGCATTATCGCCAACGGTAAGAGTATTCATAATTATCCTGTTAATTTATTTGATATTTATTTGATATTTATTTGGTATATATTAGACAAGGCCATAAGGCGCTTTTTTGATGCAGCCTTGTACAGCAATTTGCTCACAAAGTTGTAAAAATTCACTCTCAATATCTTCAATGTTAATTGACTCTGTTAAAGCAAATGAAATACAGGCACTCATGTTATTGGTTTGTGGGTCTATTTCAGATTTTAATGACGAGATGTCAATTTTGCGGGTAGCAAAAAAAGCCGTCATCGCTTTTAAAATTCCGGGCTGGTCAATACCGGCATATTCAGCTTGATAATGTTCTACTAAATCATAAGACTTGTGACCGGAAGTTCTTTTCATCATGGTGATCAGCTCTAAAGCGTGCGCTACCATTGGAATTCTAGCTTCAATTTTATTGATAGCTCGGTTGTCGCCATTAAGCAGCATGATAAAGGTGAACTCGAGACCAAATATAGCCATCCTGCTATCTAATATATTACAACCGCATTCACTTGCTAATTTAGTTAACTCACTAACACAACCTGTTCTATCAGACCCCATGGCTGTTAGTACTAAATACTGTGACATTAAAACGCCTACGTTGAATAAGAAAACGGCATTATACCTTAAGCCCATTAGAAAAAATATGCTAATCGCTTGTGTTTGCAAAACCAGCAAAGTACCATGGTGCGCTAAAATTTGCTCTGGTAAATTAATGAACTAAATGTTTTTTTTACCATCCAATGAACAGCTATACCCATGTTACTTCAAGATGCGAGTTTCAGGATGTCTGAGCGATTCATGATCAAGGCGCATCTTTTTATTAAGGGTTGTTCCCTTAAAAATAGATGCAACGAAGAGCATGATTTGCTCAGACATCCCCGTAGGGCTGGTTTAGAAACGCTTTATGCTACGTTATTGATTTCGACAAGGGAATAACCATTCTCTTCAATCAATGCCTTGCCTAAAGGCGTTTCTAATTCCAGCTGAATCCTGCATCTTGAGGTATCATGGGTATTAATTATTAGTCGCTTTGTCTTAAGTGTTTCCTCGGGAGTTTTATGAGTCGTCAATTGTTTTGTTTTTCAGTGCTTAGTTTGACACTGTCTGCATGTAGTGGTGTTGATAGTAAGCGAGCACAAGGAGGTTTTGATTATGCCCAAAAGGTAGAATCAAAGGAGTTTGTTGTTCCAGAGTCTTTAGATAAACCGGCCAAACACAATGATTTTTTGATCACCAATAATATAAACCATAAAGGGCCTATTGGTGAGAAAATGGATATCCGTGCTCCGTCATTAGTGCTACCTTTGGCAGCATCATCGCGCGTAGTGCCTGAATCTCAGCAAGCCATTATTTGGTTTGATAAAGTATTTGAAGATAAAGACCTACTCATTTTCATTAGAGATGCTCTTATCAATCAATTAATGTCAGACGATGTTACTTATGAAGAAATTCAGTCGCATGTCGATAAAGAAAAAGACATAACCAGCCAAGTATTAGAATCTAGCTGGTATCATAATGAAGTTGAAACAGGTTGGTTATTCACTGAAATTGAATTATCGACAAGTTTACGTTTTCGCTATCAACTCGATGCAAAACCACATGGTCGTAGTGTGTCTTTGCAAGTTGCTTTAATTGATTATATGAAAACAGATAGCGAAGGCGGCACTAAAACGGTTGACCCTATTGATAAGCAGCGTGCTGAAATGGCGATGCTCAATGAAATTGTTGCTCAAGTTGATTATAACTACCGTTTACAACAACGTGAAAACCGCCTGATGCGCGCAAGCCAAAAACTGGTTTCTATTGGTGAAAATAGCGCTGAAGAGTCAGCTTATATTGTAGAGATGTCCTTAGATAACTTATGGTCAAACATGCCTATTTTCTTTGAAAAGCATGGTTTTACTATTACCGATCTTAATGAAAGTGATAAAATATATTATGTTGATTTTGCTAAACCAGAGAGCAGTATTTGGGATTCGATTTGGGGTGATGAAGCGCCAGTTATTGAAGTAGTTGATGCTAAATATCAGTTTGTGTTAGCACCGCTAGATGATAAAGACCAAAAAACCTCAGTGAGCATTTATAATGTTGATGGTGAACCATTACCATTGGCAACATTAGAGCGTATCTTCCCTGTAGTGGAAGCGGGTTTGTCTTTTAGAAACTTTTATTAAACGTTTATTAAATATTAAAGAATAAATATTAAAAAACGCCGATTAATCGGCGTTTTTTTTGTTTTGAACGAACAGTAAAAAGCAATGAGCTCTACTTGTTAATTTTACTTCAGTTTATCTTTATTAATAGTTGGCATTTTATGCGCTGTTTTATGTGTTTTTGGTAATGTCTCTTTCAGGTCATTTAAGTTAGTTTTACGTAATTTATGATGGCTACTTTTTTGAAAAGTACTTAAATTGCCGATGATGATCATGACGGCAATGACTATCATTAAAATTGCTAGCCAGTTATCCACGAGTAGCTCCTGTTGCGGGTGTCGCTGTTGATAAATTGTTGGGATTAATATTAAGTACAAATTGTTTAACAATGTTAGTTAACTCGTTAATAATAATATTTTTACCTTTAATATCTGTTTCGTTTAAGCACTGCTTTAATGTCGACATATCGAAAGCTTGTTGGTATTTGTTGGCTAATGGTGCGTAGGACAAATGCCAAGGCTCAGCAGCAACGCCACCGCGATAGTTATCATAAGGGAAATAAAACCCTAGTGGTTGTGCTTCTTTTGCTAGAAACTCAGTTAGTATTGCCATTGGGCCTGTTGGCTCATATTCCCAAGGCTCAAGCTGTAATGACTGCTCTTTTGGCAATAAATTAGGCGCATAAATATCTATATCGCAGCCCCAATGGTGACGACTAGCGCCGGGCAGGGCAGAAAACAGTAATATTGACTGAATTATCTCTAAAGATGATAGTTCAGCAAGCGCTAACGTTTCACCATCAATATTTTTAACGGCGGTTTTACCGGTGTATTTATTATTCCATATCAGTAATTGCCGTTCAAAAGAGCGAAAACCACTGGCTATTTCAATAGTAATGCCAACGTCTTTACCTTTGGCAACCAATGCTTGAAAAGCAGGCAACACCTGTTGATGAATGCCGACTTTTGTTTCAGGAAACTGTGCATTTTGGGCAAAATAGTGAATATGGCTGTCTGTTAAACCAAGAATTTGTGCTTGCAGGTTACCATTAGCAATATTATTCAAATCACTCACATCACTGACATTATTACTGCTTGTTTCGCTATTCATTATCTTCGGTTAATACTTGCTTAAGACAAGCATAATAGATGTCGCAAAGCTTGTCTAAATCTGCACATGAAACCGATTCATTCACTTGATGAATAGTCGCATTACAAGGGCCAAGTTCGATAACTTTAGCACCTGTTGGGGCAATGAAGCGGCCATCTGAAGTGCCACCAGACGTTGACAACTCGGGTATAATGCCCGTGACAGATGTTATAGCGGTAGTCACTGCGGTTAGAAAATCGCCTTTTGCTTGGCCAAGTTCCGTTAAAAAAGGTTTGCCGTTGAACGTCCACTTAATATCGTAATCTAGCTGATGCTTATTTAAGATAGACTCTACTTGCTCAACAATAATTTGATCGGTTAATTCTGTGCTATAACGTAAATTAAACAAGGCGGTTAAATGCCCCGGCACCACATTGGTTGCACCAGTGCCTGAGTTGATATTAGATAACTGAAAGCTGGTGGCAGGGAAATAGTCATTGCCATGATCCCAATGCAATTGGCTTAACTCTAGTAATGCGGGCATGGCTAAGTGAATAGGATTTTTAACATGCTCAGGATAAGCAATATGCCCCTGTTTACCTTTAATATCTAGATCTGCTGATATCGAACCGCGTCGGCCGTTTTTGATCACATCGCCTACTTGATTGGTGCTAGAGGGTTCTCCAACAATACAATAGGTGATTTTTTCATTGCGCGCTTCTAGGGTGTCAATAACCTTAGTGGTGCCATTAATAAACGGTCCTTCTTCATCGCTGGTGATTAAATAAGTAATAGCGCCATGGTAACTTGGATAATCATTAACAAAACGCTCTGTAGCAACAATCATGGCGGCAAGGCTGCCTTTCATATCTGCAGCACCTCTGCCATAAAGCATACCGTCAATAATAGTTGGCTCAAAAGGTGGTGTTTGCCAAAGTTCAAGATTTCCGGGGGGAACAACATCAGTGTGGCCAGCAAAACAAAATACCGGGCCATCGCTTTGGCAATCGCCATCATGTCTTGACCATAAATTGGTGGTGTCGTGAAAAACCATGGTTTCGTTATTGAAACCAAGTTTGGCTAAACGCTCTTTGATCAATGTTTGACAACCAGCATCTTCTGGCGTGACAGAGGGGCGTGAAATTAAATCTTTTGCTAACTCAATAACAGCACTATTTGCATTCGTCATGGTTATTTTTCAGCCTTAAAGATATCGTGATAAGTTTGTGCTTTAAAACCCAAGTGTAGTTGCTTACCTTGTAGAGAGCCTAGTTGAGAGTTTTGTTCAGAGCTTGTTTCAGAGCCCTCAATCAACAATAATGGTCTTTTCAACAATGTTGGTTGTAATAATACCTGTTCAACAGCGACATCATCCGTTAAATTATTTTTAATGTCATCGGTTAAATTTCTATAAGTGGTACTGCGTTTATTAAGTAGTTGGCCCCAGTCACTTAAATGGGTAAATTGTTGTACGAGTTCAGCCGTTAAAGGCTGCTTTTTAAAATCATAAAAGTCATAATTTATATTTTCAGCGGTTAACCATTTAAGTGCTTTTTTAACGGTATCGCAGTTGTTTATACCATATACGGTGATCATGTTTAGCGTTATCCAAAATCTAATGATTATGGCTAAGATGATATCAGAAACTGTCGGCTATATCCGCTTTTCTTCGGACAGAAAATTAGCCGTAAAGCCTGTCATTGATTAAATTAGTAAGTGCTACATTGCGGTCTTAATTTGATGCTTATTTTATTGGGTGCTTATTTCATTTGGTATAAGTTAGCAAGGTTAATTCGATACTGGTAATTTATCGCCTATAATAAACTCTTCAATTTTGTTTAGCACTAACTCCGACTTTAAAATTTGCCGATGACCTAAACCTTCGGTTACAAGAAACTCTGAATTAGTAAAAACAGGCAGCATTCTTTCTGACTCAATAATAGGCACTTCGTAATCCATGCGGTCATGTATAAATAGCGTTGGAATTTCGGTTCGCTTTTGTACGGTAATTAAATCGATGTCTTCGGCTTTAAATCCAATTAAATCACCTGCATGTTTGATGAAAAAATTAACCGCATTGTTATTTAAGCCAAGAAATCTAGCAAAGCGTCTAAGTACATTTTCAATGGATGAAGGGCCAGATATCAGCACTAGCTTTTGGCTTGCTAATCCTTGTGTTATGGCAATATTTGCTGCCCCAGCTCCCATCGAATGACCAATAATAACCTCAAAGCTACCCAGTATACTTTCTGCCAATAAAACGGTTTGTGAAAATTCATAAGGATTGGTTGTTGACCCTGAAGAGCTGCCATGTGCAGGCATATCAAGTGCTATTACTTCATAGCCTTGCTTTAACAACTGCGGCACAAAACCATACATTTGCGTGGCTCTACTTTCCCAGCCATGAACGAGTAATACCTTTTTGGATGGCTTGCTTTTTGAGCCTTTTGTGCCGTTTAAATCACTAGCGTCGTTGGGTAACCAGCGAATGGCACTGATATCATCACTAAGATTAAATCGTGTGCCTTTTTCTTCAGCTTTTACTTCCCAAGCTTTAATTTTTGAGTGGCGCGGTGTTAAAAACTTTAACAGTAACTTTTTAGCCGTCCAAGATGGGGCAATCAAACTCGTCACTTGATTTACTAAACGATAACTACTCAATGCGATATTCATTCAACTATCCTTTATATTGGTGATGATGTTATATTAAAACACCTAACAAATTAAAATACCCACCAAACCTACCTGTCGTCAGGTAGGTTTGGTGGGTAAACTACGTCCTAAACACTCAATTTATGATTGATACTCGTGCAGGCCGATTACACTTTGTATAAAAACTTCTGGGCTATTTTTATACTGCTATTAAACGATTTATTACTACCCATAATTCGACTGGTTAATAAAGAGCCCTGTAAGCAGGAAACTAGCCATAAAGTTAAATCATCCAAATTGAGATCATGGGACTCAAATTCACCTGACTTTATCCCAGCCTCAATGATGCCTTTGACACCTTGAATTTGTATTCTTATTAATTTGTTTGCTTGACTTTTAACCGGCTCAGAAACTTTCCCCCATTCACCAGCAAAAACGCCACCTGGGCACATTCGCTCGCCAATACCTATAAAGTCACGATAAATATTGAAGAAATATTTCAATTGTTGAGTGGGTGTTTTGTTATGTCCACGGGCAAAACTTAGCTTCAGCTCTTCGCTAGCCCTTGTCAATATAGCCACTGACAAGTCATCTTTGCTTTTAAAATGGTAATACATACTACCTTTTTTTATGCCGATGCGATTAGCGAGTTCCTGAAAACTTACGCCACTAATAGACTGGCGCTGGAGCAAATCCTGTGCGGCATCGAGTATGGCGGTTTTAGTATCCGTTGCATTTTTCATATTACCTACCTTACGTCAGGTAAAATGAAATATCGACTTAATTTTTAACATAGTTTGTTAGTTGAGTAGCATTGGCTTTGTTTCTTTCTTTATACTTTGATGGTGAATAACCTGTCCAACGCATAAAGGCTCGGCTAAAAGATGCCAGCTCACTAAAACCACAACGATGTGATACTTCTTCAAAAGCTTTCTCGGTATGCTCTAAGTAAAAGAGTGCTTTACGTTGTCGAACCGCATCTTTAATTTTCATATAGTTAATATTTTCATTAGTAAGCTTGCGTTGCATTGTTCTTACTGACATACCTAATTCTTGGGCTAATGATTGCTGGCTTGGAAAATTAGAATAGGGGCAAAGGGCTAAAATATGCTGAATTTTTTCAACAATCCCTAAGCTAACTTGAGAGTAGTAGGTTAAGGATAATGGAATTCTTAATTGCGGTTTAACCTTGTTATAATTGCACTTAATAGGTTCATTCAGCCATGAAACATCAAAAGCTATTTCATTAACTGCTTGTCCAAAGTTAATTTGGCAATTATACATAAATTTGTAATCGCAATAATATTCAGAGAATTCTTCCTCAAGGTTTATATAGGATAATACTAATTCTTTTTCTAACAATAACGATATAAGTTTCTTTGCTACAAATAGGTTTATCGAGGCCATTAATGAATAGAATCTTTGCTCTTTCACCATGGGGGTAAATTGCCAGCGAACTAAAGTCTCATCGACAGTAATGTTAGAGCCTGCACCGCTCTGCGATATTAAAAACACCTGCTCTATCGCTTTTAATCCTTGTCTTAGGGTTTGCTCGGCGCTGGCTGATTTTACCATCAGCTCTACTGAGCTTCTAGAAAGTTTGGCTACCGTTGCCCCTAAAAGTTCATCATCAGCATATTCAACTAAAATCTCATAACCTTTATAAATATATTCTTTAGCAATGACCACTTGAGAGTCTTCAATTGATTTTAGGCTCAAGCCTAGTTTTTCAGCAAAAATTTCTTTTTGCAGTCCAATGGACTCACCAAGCAAGCAAAAGTCTTTAAGGTAATTATTACCCGTAAATAAATCACCTGAGATCCCCGAATAAACAATATTTCCAAGCACGCTAATTCCCTTGTTTAGAGTTAATTATTAATCAATTCAAGACAATATTAGTATCATAACTTAACTCTATGCGCCAACAAATTAACATTATGACCACTGTTGTCATATAACGCCTTTAGGCAAACTGCTAATTTTTAATCATCAATTTTCAACGTGTTTACTTCACAACAACTCATTTTCAATTTTGAATTTATATCGGGTGTGTGGGTAAACAACACCAGATTTGCAATACAGCGAAGACAGGGCGTTTTCTTAAAATAATAAGTCACTTCAGTGACTAATCAATAGGTAATAGAGGCTAATATGAGATTCAATGGTTTTAAAATAAATATGCTTACTGCGGCGATAGGTTTATCTCTGTCAGCTACGTTTTTTTCAGCGCCACTATTGGCTGAAGAAAGTGAAGATAAGAAAAAAGCCAAAGGTGGTGCGGCTATGTTTGAGGTGATAGAGATCACCGCGCGTAAAAAATATAAAGCGGAACCCGTGCAAGAAACGCCACTATCTGTGACTGTTTATGGCTCTGAGCAATTAGAGGCGTTAAACGTAGCTGATCTTACCGATTTATCTTACACCTCGCCAGGCGCACAATTTGAAGAGGTAGGGACTTTTCCCGGCGTACAAAACTTTTCCTTTCGTGGTCAAGGCATAACGTCTTCAATTCCCTCAGTTGACCCTACCGTAGGTACGTTTATTGATGGCATGTTCTTAGGTGTCACTTACGGTGTCGTCATGGATATGTTTGATATGGAGTCTGTTGAAGTGTTGCGTGGTCCTCAAGGGTTACTGTTTGGCCGCAATGTTACGGGTGGTGCCGTTAGTTTGCGCACAAAACGTCCTGATGGTGAGTTTGGCGGCAAAGTAAAAGTGCAAGCCACTGATCATGACGAATACACTTATGCCGGTACACTTGAAGGCTCGTTAATTGAAGACAAGTTATATGCAAAAATTGTTGGCTATCATAATAACGATAATGGTTATTTTACCAACATAGGAACAGGGCATATAGACGGAGTAGATTATTTAACACCTAATAACAAAACCGTTGGTGCTATTGATACCACTTTTGTGCGTGGCACGTTGGTTTTTGAAGCAACTGATGATCTCGAGTTAACGCTTATTGCTGAAAGTGGCAGTATGGAGGGTGATGGTGCTGCTTGGTCAAATTTAACGGGCATCTTAGATCCAGCAAAAGGTGAATATTTATCTGATCAAGAAGGTAAATTTACCTTAGAGCCTGATGCTGGCAGTTTTACCGATGGTGAGTGGAATCATGCTGTTTTTGAAACTAATTACCAAATTGATGAATATAGTTCCATCACCAATATTTTAGCTTACCGAGAAATTGATTTTGACGGCGCAGCAGATATTGATGGCAGTATGGCTCCTATTTTCGAAGTGGGTGCTAGAACCATACAAGACCAAATTAGTAACGAATTACGTTATGCAACAAGTTTGATGGACGGTAAGTTAGATTTAACCATAGGTCATTATTATTTCCAACAAGACATTGAATATCTAGAAGATCGTTATATCGCTGGCGGTGCGCTTAAATTTGTTTTGGGTGGCAGAATGGATCACACCTCTTATGGTGCATTTTTTAGCACCGATTATCATCTTTCAGATAAGCTTTCTATTTCTGCGGGCGCTCGTTATACCGTAGAAGATAAAAAAGCAGAGATAATTGATTCAACGAATGGTCGATGTACTGATGTGGGTACTTATATTTGTGAAGGAAAATGGGAAGACCTAGAGCGCGAGTGGACTAATGTTACCCCAAAAATTGGTGTCGATTATAAGCTCAATGATGATGCAATGGTTTATGCTTTTTGGACCAAAGGCTTTCGTAGTGGTGGTGTGAACTTTCGAAATTCAAAACCAGAGTTATATAGTCCTGGCCCTACTGAAGCCGAAGGACAAGACACTTATGAAATTGGTGTGAAATCTGATTTACTTGATGGCACATTACGTTTGAATGGTGCGTATTTTTTCACGGATATTAAAAATAAGCAAAGTGAGATTAATGTAGCTGATCCTGATGTCATTTCCTTACAAGCAACATTGAATGCAGGTGATGTTGAAATTCAAGGGATTGAAGTTGACTTTTTGGCATTACTTTCCGATTCATTTACTCTTATGGGATCATATAGTTGGTTAGACGCTGAATACACCAAGAGAAATTTTGGTATTGAAGTATTTGGTGATGACTTACCTCGATTAGCACCTATTTCTTACAGTTTGGCGGCCAACTATACGCTAGAGTTAGAAGCTAACGGTTTTGTTGTTGCTCAAGTGGGCTATTCATACAGAGATAAGAGCGCTTATACTGATGATAACACCTCTTATTTTCCTGAAACAGAGCAGGTAACCGCTAAAGTTGAATGGAATAATAGCGATGATAATTTTAAAATTGCCTTATATGGCAAAAATTTATTAGATGAAGCGCGATTTGGTAATATAACCTCAAATATGTGGGGACCAATGCAAAAAGGTCGTGTTCTTGGCTTAGAAGTTTCTTACTCCTTTTATTAACATAGTGGCACTATCTGTCTAGTAGTTAGCCTCAACAAAGTTCCTCACTAAACATAAATAGCGTGGAGCTTTGTTGAAAACACATAGAGTATCGAAGTGAGCCGAAAAACTAAGATTAATTGGAAACGCTACTTAGCGTAGTTGTTTATGCTGTTTAAGTTGTTAATAAAAGTTAAGAGCATAAATAATCAAGAAAATGGTGGTAAATTCTATAATAATGTTTACAGTGACTAATGCTATTTAGACGAAGGAAAGCGTAGCTCTCTTTGAAACGTTAGTAGTCGCTGCATTCTGAATTTTTAAATAAAATAGATAACGTTATTATAGGATTATTGGAACTAATTGAGCACTTCAAATGTAATACCTAATTTATTTATTCGTCGTCAGCTTGGACCACTACTCGCGGACGAAAATAAGTCAAAGTCGCTATTACGCTCTCATAATATTGATCTGTCAGCGCTTACTTCTGATGGTTATACCGAGTCAACAAAATTAGCAGAGTTAGCCAAAACCGTTTGGCATTTACTCGATGATGAGTCCACTGGCGTTGCAGATAAGAAACTGCCAGTCGGTTTTTTTAATATGTTATGTCATGCCTGTAGCGACTGCAAAAATTTAAAATCTGTATTGCATCGAACCTGTAACTTTTTTGCTTTATTTAGTGATGAATATAAGTTTAGTCTTGAAGTGAAGGGTGAAGAAGCTATTTTTAGTTTGAATATGGCGAATAAACCTGATGGCAGTAAAATTGATAGCTACCAAAGGGGCGATTACTTCATCTTGTATGTTTCTATTGTTTTACTCCATTGGTATTCGTGGTTGATCAATGAACCAATAAAGTTAGAGCGGGTAGAGTTTTCCTTCTTTTCTTTTTTACCGATAGACGATTACGAGTCAATGTATCGTTGTGCGGTCACGTTTGAAGAAGCGAACAATAGCTTAATTTTTTCAAATGATTTTCTTAATAAAACAATCGCTGTGGGGCAAGAAAAGCTAGCTGATTTTTTAATTAACGTGCCGTATTGTTTTTTAAGTCAATATAAAAAAAATAACTCGACGGCCGATGAAGTCAGAAAAATTTTGTCGAAAAATGGCAACTTAGCTCAAACCAGAATATCCACTATTTCAGAGCTATTACATTGTTCAATAGCCACATTAACACGTAAGCTTAAAGCCGAAAATACCAGTTTTATGGAAATAAAAGATAGAACACGTAAAGTACAATCACTGTCTTTATTAAAAACAACAGACCTGTCGATCACAGAAATATCTAATCTGCTGGGCTTTTCTGAGTCCTCAGCTTTTACCCGAGCATTTAAAAAGTGGACTGGTGATAGCCCGATGGAATATAGAAGTAATTGTAGTTAAATTATGTCTAAGTGAATTATCTTCGGATAAATCATGCCCCGATAAATTACTGTAGGGTAAATTATTTTTGTAACTGGCTGTTTTATCAAAAATTCTCAAGTGGTCATCGAATTCAATCTTAAATGGATCTCAAGCTGTTTTTAATTACTAAAATTAATCTTCATTAACTCGTCCTCTTAAATAGCCCAAATCCCGAAATGGTATGAATGGTATTACTTGTGGGGTTTCACGAATCATGAAGATTATCGAGCAGGGCTTTCTGACTTGGCTTATAGAAAGTAGAAAAGTAAAAATAAATTAATTGAATATTTTGCGTCAATTTATTTACCCTACATTTTATAATACTTATTTAGGCTTGGTAAAGTGAAACTATCCTGAGGATGACTTTTTACCACGCTTTCTCCAGAGAAAGCGTGGTAAAACACGAATTCAGCAATAGTTCATTAAAGAAAATAATTAAATGCTTGATATAATTGAAATATAAAGGTAACTTTTGTTTCAGTTATTAAAAATATAGACGGGTAATGGCCTGTAGAAAAGAAGATTTTTCCTGTCTAATAAGCTGTTAGGTGCAACCAAGGATTCCGAGTATGGCAGATGTGAATACAACACCATTAATATCGAAGACAGCTTTCAGTTGTCCACATTGTGGTGCATATACAACTCAAAATTGGTTTAAATTACGAACGGATTCATATAGTGAAGATAATCGAACTCCAATGATACCAGATGAAGCTTTAGCTGAAGACTTTAGAAAAGCTAATGACATTCCTGAGGAACAAAAAAAAGAGTTAGTGAAATGGGCTGAAGACATGCTTTCTGGTAAGCCTTTTTTCGAGTCTTCCAGCGGTAATTTATATTCTGCTCCTATCCTTCAAAACTGCAATGCTTCACGTTGTTATAACTGTAAGGAAGTATCTGTTTGGGTGCATGATAAAATTGTTTACCCAAATACTAAAATCGATATTCAGCCAAATATAGATCTTCCTGAGCATATTCAAAAACTTTTCAATGAAGCTAGGGAAATTGCTGACCTATCACCCAAAGGTGCCGCTGCTTTATTAAGATTATGTATTCAGCATCTGTGTAAAGAGCTAGGTGAAAGCGGCAAAAAAATCGATAAAGATATTGCTAGTTTAGTCGGTAAAGGGCTTAACCCTTTAGTTCAAAAGGCACTTGATGTAGTGCGAGTTATTGGCAATGAAGCGGTGCATCCAGGCGAAATTAATCTAGATGATAATAAGGGCATTGCTATAAAATTGTTTGGCTTAGTTAATTTGATTTGTGAGCAAATGATTACTCATCCAAAACATGTAGAAGCATTGTATGGTGACTTACCTGAGGATAAACTCAAAGGTATTGAACAACGCAATGCTAAAGCTATAGAGGTATAAGCACCTAACACATATGAGCCTATCTCTCGTTAATAGCCAATAGTGTTCTTTTAGCTGCCGTTAGGCAGCTAGTTGTTATCAATCAGTAAATTCGTCTTCTTCGCTATGTCGGTTAGTCGTTAAACACTCGTTTACGGCAAACACATATTGAGGCTCTCTTAGTGTGATCTCATCACTACCTGCGTTTCCTCAATCCTTTTTGGTCGCAGGGGCACTAGACATTTATCGGTTAACCTTTTACTGGCACTATTCAAGTAGGGTGACTACAGGCTATTAAACAAGTTTCAGTTAGTTTCAGGCTCAGTTAAGGTGTAAACGAGTTTACTCATTGCGCTTATAAGGTAGTGTGCACCAATGACGTGTCTAATCAAGGCGATGTGGCTTGAACTGCTTGGCATAATAATCATCAGTGAACATCGTTAAACATACTGGCTTGACAATTACTGTGATGCTCTGTTTTATCCAGTTAGGCGACCAGCTCGCGCTATTGTGCGACTTAACCTTTTAAAAATTTAGTTTCATCAAATACGGTTTTATCCCTAAGCATGAAATAAATACAACGACCAATTTTATGCGCTAAAGCCGACAGGGCTTTACCTTTACTCATGCGTCGTTGTAATTTATTAAGGTAGTTTTTGGCTTTGTCATTGCCACGTAAATATAAAATAGCCGCTTCACTAAACGGCCACTTTAGGTGCTCATTGCCAATTTTATTACCGCTAGTGCCATAGGTGTTCTCGTTCAGAAACGTTTTTCAAATTAAGGTGTTGTATAGGTAGATTATATTGACTGTCAGTGTTAACCACATGGGCTTTAAGGTTGGCACCGTGCCTAACGACGCCGATTCTTCTACGCAGTAAATCTCGGGTTGCGCGCATTTCTTTGGGATAATTATAAGCAAGTGGAAAGTTGCCACCTTTTAACAGACTGGCGATTTTGTATGAGCCGATTTTATCATTTTTAGCTTTACCACCATGAATGGCTTTCATGTAAAGCGCATGGCCGAGGACAAAATCTACCTGATGAGTTTGGCAAAAATCACTGACCCAGTACCAGCAATGCATGCATTCAACGCCAACAACGGCATTGCCTATATAAGGTTCGAGTAATCGAAGTAAAGCCAGTGGGTCTGCACCAATCTTTTGATGGACAAGCTTATTTCCTTGTTGGTCTAGG
>MAAB01032292.1_pt1 | contig 168763 bp, 150 predicted proteins | sample 1115991 | NCBI WGS metagenome assembly MAAB01 (sample SAMN04961124, study PRJNA320927) | seawater metagenome | isolation source: sample BD02T18 sea water enriched with oil for 18 days | place: USA:Gulf of Mexico | collected 2013-07-27 | reverse complement strand
TAGCGTTAACTGAAAGTACTCGATTGCTTCTCGGCTTCCATGATTGACGGCCAATAATTGTAGGTCACCATCTTTGCGCAAACTAAGATGAATGCCGTGAGGTGCAAAAATCCTCGGCGCGTACTGAGGGCAATCAGGGTGACCCCATATTTTATTGTTTTTGATCTTAGGCGAAATGCTAATGGAAGAGAGGTCGTTATAAAAGTCGCTCTTATTATTATCGATGGGATAAAGACGTGTAAAGATTTTTGTTTCAGTATTTAATACCGAAAGACTGCCTGCTACCCCATGATCAGTAGGGTCCCCCATCTCACTAACAATTAACATAGGTTGGTTTGGTATGAGGGCCATATCTTCGGGGCGTCGTGTTCCACAAATAGGTTGTTTGGAACCGACCGCTTCACAGTTACTCTTTATTCGTACACATCCAGTATTTGATAAAATAGAAATACATAGACTCAGTGCGACAAAATCACTCAAATTCATGTTAGCTCACCTCAAGGTATCGGAGGCAATTAACGTAGCATTTTATCTATGTTCTGAGGTGTCGATGTCTGCCAATCTATTATGCGAGATCGCCAAATTAACTTCCTTCAAATATGGGGGTAAAGATTGTATCTTTCTCTATATTCTTTTGGTGTTATTCCTTCTGTTTTTTTAAAAAGTTTTGAGAATGAACTGGTATCATCATAACCTACCAATCTAGTGACAATGTCAATTCTATTGTTAGTGTGTTGTAAAAGGTCTTTTGATATGTGTAGACGTATTGATTTCAAGTACTCGCTTGGGGTTTCACCTGTTGCACAACGGAAGCGGCGATAAAAGTTACGTTGGCTCATATTGAAGTTTTTTGCCACTTCTTTAAAACACATATTTTCTGAATAGTTTTCTTCGAGCCAATGTTGAACTTCAAAAATGGAGTGGTCGTCATGAAAGTATCTTCCAAAGCTAAAAGACGTGCTTCCCATGCCTTGTTGCTTTTTTCGACCAGTCATTACAATTTTTTCAGATTTTTTTGCTAATTCTCTAGTGCTTAATCTAGACATTATTTCAAACAGTAAGTCATTCCAAATGAGCCCACCGGCACAGCAATAAATATTGTTGTCATAGGTCATCAATTGTTGGCCGTTTAATTTAACTAGTGGGAAATGGCTAGTGAATTCGTCGATATAAGACCAGTGGGTCGTAGCTATTTTGTTATCCAAAATACCCGTTTCAGCAACAAAAGGGACAGAAAAATCATTTACAGCAATAGGTGTTCCAAGTTTGTGAAACTTTTCTATAACATTTAGGTATGGTTGATTGACACTTTTACCCTTCACGTATTTTTTACAAACGGTAGGTATAACAAGAAGGTCAATATGGGAGGGTAAATCTCTGAAGGATAGGTGTGCATCTATAGTGATTTTGTTGGCGCACTGTACGGGGCATCCGTTTTCGGTTGCAATAGATACAGAAAATTCTTGATTGCCACTTTCACCATAGATCTCCTTGTAGTGGCTGCCGGAAAGTCGAAAAGTATCCACTGCCGCTACAAGTGGTGATGCCAGTGATGTCTCGAACCCCAAAATAACAATCGTTTTCATTATTATAAAACCCACTAATCTTTCGGTTATGTCAAAAGATTAGATAATTATATCTACTAAGTTTAGTTGGCAATATGTCGCCAGTAAAAATGTTATTCGGGGGCTGATATCACCAAACTTATGGCACTAGCCGCCATTGTTCTTATAGCCTTCGAATCCATAATAGATCCAACTTTCATTAATTGTTTTAAACAGAATATCGTTCTTTAAGAGATATTGTCAATTAGTCAATCTGATTCAAATAGTATTTTTCAATCAAGTGTCAGGTTTGTAATTAGTAATTAATGTGGGCCACAAAATATACTAAAATAACAAGACGGAACCTTACGATGAAAAATGACTCGGGTTTTTTTCAAATACGTAGTTATACTCGCAAAAAAAGTACGTTCACTGTTTTTCCTATGCGTGATTCAGTAGTCTACTATTATCTTGTTTTAGCGACCTTGTTTTTGATTGGGTTAGCTGTTCATAACACCAGTTATGGAGTTCCGAAGGAAAATGCAGAGAACACGCATACTTGGGATAACGCAATTACGATCCCTACTCTTCTATCACCTCAAGCTGAATTTAGTACTGAGCAGATACACCTGCCTGCAAATATTTTTATCCCGTTATCGTTGAAACCAGAAGATGGCTATCCAGCTATTATTTTTATCAATAGTTGGGCAATGAATGAAACGCAATATAAATCTCAAGCGAAGAAGTTTGCCAACGAAGGTTACATTGTTCTTTCTTATACAACGCGAGGTTTTCGAGGTGCGCCAGGTCTGATAGACACTGCCGGACCAAAAGATATTGCAGATGCAACATCTGCTATTACTTGGCTTATTGATAACTATCCAGTAGATGCGAACGCCATCGCGCTAGGTGGTATTTCTTATGGTTCTGGCATTGCTTTACTTACAGCAACTCAAGATAGCCGCGTTGCAGCGGTCATTTCAATGAGTACATGGGGTAGTCTGCTAGAGTCACTCTGGGGAGGCGAAACACCGCAAGAAACGTGGTTAGATATTCTACTCGGTGCAGCTGGCTGGCCTATTGGTCGACCTGATCCCGAAATACTGGAAATGGCCGACAACATGTTTAGCCATCAAAACATTGTACAAACGATGGACTGGGCGAATATAAGATCACCGATACGTTATATTGAACAAATTAATAATCGTGAATATATGCCCGCGGTTTATATATCCAATAATTTACACGATTACCTATTTCAACCCAATTCTATTATCGAGTTCTTGACTCAATACAGAGGCCCATGGAGATTAGATCTTAATGTTGGTACTCATGGGACGGGAGAAGCGGGTGGTTTGGCGGGTTCAAGCAGCAGCTATCCTTGGATTGTTGCTAAAGCTTGGCTTGATCATTATTTAAAAGGAGAGAAAAACAATATCGATCAGCGGGGAAAAGTTAACACTGTTGTACATTCAAGAACTCAGGAGGGCGCCCCAGGTATCCGAGAAAGCTTTGAGGGCTTGCCGGTTACTGACATAGCCAATGATCTTGTTTTTACCTTAGTGCCGCAAGGCGATAATACTGGGTTTCTTAGAACGGTTCCTGCAACAATTATGGAAGTAGAGCAACGTATTAAAACAACAGCACAGCAAGTGGGCTCTGGAGGTATTTTTGGTGCATTACAAGGGTCAGGTTTACGCGTTGATTTTGACGAGATTGATACTGAAAGAGCGCTTATTTTTACAACGGATATACTCGAAGAAACCTTGTATTTGCGCGGATCTGCATCGTTGAAATTCTTTGCTAAAGTGGAACACAATAGCCAGTTTTTTGCTTACTTGCTTGCCTATAATGCAGATACAGGGAAGGCACACTGGATTGGTCATTCTCCGTTAACGTGGCACTTGCCAGAAGGCGAAACTGTGGCACCAAATGATCCGATTGAGCTTTCTATGAAGTTCTACTGGACTGCAAATGATATTGATAAAGGTGAAAAAATGGTTCTAATTATCGATGGCAAGGACGGAGATTACTGGCGCTATAGAGATACGCCAGAAACAAACTTCTTTGTATTTGGTAATGAATATCCTGCTGAGTTGGTGTTACCTAGAACCTTAGGTGTCACACCGTTTTTACCGCTCGATGATCAAGAGAGTGTAGACACCTCCCGAGGTGCAAACGGTGCCTCTGCTGAAGGCGGTGGTGTTGGTGGCTCCATTAACTGGACATTATTACTGGTTGGCTTGCTTTTACTAAGGCTTCGCCAACAATAATACTCTGAAGATAACTCTTGGAAAAGGGGGGAGGGCTTTGTCTTTTTAGGACGAAATATCCCTCGCCACTCCAAGAGGAGCTGGTTGTTCGTCGATAGAGTCTTGGTCGATAATGGATCGACATAAGTTAAAGAAGCGTTTTTGATCTTCTACAGTATTGGTTTTTCTATTTACGGATAGATATTTTAGAAGAGCATGAGAACCGTAAAAATTCCCGCTAACGGTATTGTATGCTGGGTCACAGCATAGTTTTACTGGCATTTTTGCTCCGTCCTTTGCTGTAGACATTAATCCTATATAAGAAAGAGATCCGAATAGAGAGGCAAGCCATCGTGGCAAAAAGTTTTGAAAAATATTGGTGGACACTAAACCTGGACAAACTGCATTTACGGTGACAGATGAACCTTCCAGTTTTTTTGCTAATGCTTTGGTAAAAAGAATGATGCCGAATTTAGATTTTCCATATGCATAGAGCATTGGTTCTTGTTCGGTATTGATGTCGTCAAAGTTAAACTTGCCTGGAAATCGGTGAGCTTCTGACGCGATATTCACAATCTTTCCTGATGGTGCCCGTTGTAAACTATCGAGAAGATGTAGTGTTAAAGATGCCGTCCCTAAGCAGTTTAGCGCGAAGTTCATTTCAAAGCCGTCGATTGAGGTTTCTCTTTTTACAATATGACGGCCGGCGTTGTTAACCAGAATATCAATTGAGGAGTGTTTTTCAGTTAAGATTACCGCAAGAGATTGAATGCTCTTCTGGTCTGAAAGGTCGGCTAAATGAAATTCAAACCCTTTTGGTTTCATCCTTGTCATTTCACTAATGGTTTCGTTAGGGTGGGACTTGTCGATCATGATCACATAGTGACCGGCCCTTAGAAGCTTATAGGCAATTTGTTGACCGATACCAGAGCAGGTTCCAGTAACAACACAGATTTTGTTGACCGTTGTATTATTCACTAAACGTATATTCCTTTCCTAGGGCTTAGACATTAGGCGTGTGGTGTTTGATACTCTATCATTTGTAGAATATGGTGGGGTTATGGATATAGGCCAAAGGGTTATGGCGTACCGACAATACATCATAAATACTTAACCATATTAGTAAGATACAGAGGCTAAACCGAAAGTATGAATAAAAAATACAATAAGTTCGAAAAAGTGGGCGTTATTTTGGTTTTAATGATGGCTTTGCTACAAGGGTTTTACGCTATTTTTTCTATGATTGACCCTGTGGCATTTTCTAATGTTAGGGGTACGGAGTTATTTTCAGTGATGGATTCCGATTGGGTGAAAATATACGGGTCGCGCACATTGTTTATAACGTTGTTGCTGGGTTATTTATTATATGTCAGAAATTACACAGCATTAATGTGGAGTGCCTTGTTTGGTACTGTAATGCCTATCACCGATGGGCTGCTTGCCTATGAAGCACAAGCACCTTTGAAGGTTGTCATTAAGCATGTCGCTACCATCGTGTTTCTATTGGTGGTTTTTTTTGTTTTTATTGCGGCTACAAGAAAGCAGCCGCAATAAATAGGCCTTAGTAGAGGGTTATTTATTAACTGACGCCAGCGCTTTGGCCAAAAACTTCTCTGATTGCTGAGCGCCTGACATCATTTCTTTTTGGTTTGAAATATTGTTTACTTCATCCCATTGAGAAAGAATATTTTCCGGTGATTGCTGATCTGCGGGTAGAAATATTCCGTCAGTTTCAAACAATCGCGTGCTGGCATAACCACCTGCTCCTGCACATAGGATATGTCGAGTAGGTGAATCCTCATGGATGAGCGCTAGCGCACCTGCAGTAACGGCTTCTGAGGTTAACATGTCGTAGATTTCTGATGGCATCAGGTCTTCCGTCATGCGGGTTCCTGCCGTGGGGGCCAGTGCGTTAACCTTGATATTGTTTTTTGCACCTTCAATGACAAGCGTGTTCATTAGGCCTAATACTGCCATTTTTGCTGCGCCGTAGTTGGTTTGGCCAAAGTTACCGTACATTCCGCTAGAAGAGGTGGTCATTAAGATACGACCATATCCTTGTTCACGCATAATATTCCAAACGGCTTTTGAGCAGTTAACAGACCCCATGAGGTGAACGTCCATGACAAGCTTGAAGTCATCCAAATCCATTTTTGCAAATGATTTATCTCGAAGAATGCCGGCGTTATTGATAAGGATGTCGACACGACCCCACTTATCCATGGTTTGTTTCACCATATCTTCCACTTCGTCAAACTTAGCAACGTTTGCGCCATGAGCGAACGCTTCGCCGCCTTTTTCTTCAATTTGTTTAACAACGTCTTGTGCGGCCTTAGATGATGCACCACTACCATCACGAGCACCACCAAGATCATTGATGACCACCTTTGCACCACGCTCAGCGAGCGCAAGCGCATGTGAGCGCCCGAGTCCATTTCCAGCGCCGGTTACAATGGCTACTTTCCCTTCAAAATGTATTGTCATTTATTTGTCCTCGTATTTTTAAAACCATTCCGGTTGCATGTCGAAGTTTGTACTATCAAAATCTGTCAGCAGTTTAGCCCAGGCATTAATTTCAGGCAGTTCTGATTTGAAGAAGTAACGCATCGCTTGTAGTTTGCCTTGGTAAAACTGTTTATCCTCTCTATGAGGTTCTTTTGCAAGAGCTGCCTGGGCGACAATACCTTGTTTTAGCCATATCCATGCAATAACAACATTGCCAAAAAGCTCTAAATATTTAACGGAGTTTGATAGTACAAGGTCGATATCTTTTACCATCATGTTTTTTAATAATGTTTCAGTAACCTGTGACAACGTTGTAACCGCGGCTTGAAGTTCGTCGGAAAAATCACTGAGGGATGGTAGCGCTTTCGCTTTGGTAATTGTTTTTCCAAACTCACCCATTAATGCCATGACCCCGGCAAGTTGGTTCATCGGAACTTTACGAGCCAAAAGGTCGAGGGATTGTATGCAATAGGTGCCTTCGTGAATGGGATTAAGCCGGTTATCGCGATAGAACATTTCTACCGGGTGTTCGTTAATATAACCATGGCCCCCTAGTACTTGAATGGCTAAGTTGTTTGCACGAGGGCCATACTCAGAGGGCCAAGATTTAATAATGGGTGTTAACAGATCCAGTAAGGTGTGAGCGTGTTTACGTTCTTCTTCTGTCGCTGCTGTTTTTTCATCATCGGATAATTGTGCGCCATATAAACACAAAGCATAGGCGCCTTCAGAATAAGCCTTCTGTGCAAGTAACATGCGACGTACATCGCTATGTTCAATGATGTTAACAGGTGGTGATAATGGGTCCTTGCAAGAGGGTAGGCGTCCTTGAGGTCGTTCTTTGGCATAATCTAATGAGTATTGGAACCCTGTTAAGGCAGTTGTGGCAGCAGCGGTGCCCACCATAATGCGTGCTTCATTCATCATATGAAACATGTAACGCAATCCTTTGTTCTCTTCACCAACCAGGTAACCAACAGCGCCACCGTTTTCGCCAAAATTTAATGCGCAAGAGGTTTGACCGCGGCCTCCCATTTTATGAAAAAGGCCGGTGAGGGTAACGTCGTTACGATCGTCAAGGGATCCATCGTCATTCACTAGGTACTTAGGCACGATAAAAAGAGAGATGCCTTTGGTGCCTTTGGGGGCTCCTTTAATACGGGCAAGCACTAAGTGCACAATATTCTCATTGAGCTCGTGATCACCACCAGAGATAAAAATCTTGTTGCCACTAATGAGGTAGGAGCCATTGTCTTGCTTGATACCGTAAGTAGTTAGATCCGCGAGGCCAGAGCCTGCTTCGGGTTCCGTCATTGCCATGGTGCCTGCGAATCGGCCGTTACGCATGGGCACTACCCACTGCGTAATCTGTTCTGGTGTTCCGTGGGCTTGAATGAGGTTGGCGTTGGCATTGGTTAGTGCTGTATAGCCCAGCGTGGTGCTACCAGCAGCCCCGAGATAGGCGGAGGCTGCACTGGCGACAATCGCAGGTAATTGCATGCCGCCGAGCTCGTAATCTGCCGTAGATGACATAAGGCCTGATTGGATCACTGCGTCCACTGCGGGTTTTATTTCTGGGATCATATGGACTTTTTCACCATCAAACGTGGGTTGATGGGTATCGATCTTTTGGCGTATGGGTAGGAAGTATTTCTCAGCGACTTTTCTTGCGGTGTCTATCGCTGCGTCGAATGTTTCTTTGCTGTGGTCGGTGTAACGTTCGCGGGCTGTGAGGCCTTCTGCATCAAACAGCTCGTAAAGCATAAAATCGATATCACGTTGATTTAGAAGCGGTGCTGGCATGTTTGTTTCCCATGATTTTGAGGTATTGTTATGATGTATTCTCATGATGGTGATCTAGCTGTATTGTCGCGGCTCTACTTGCAGGCTACCATGACTTCATAAGTCCTATTGTGGTTTTTTGAGCTAATAAATGGTGATATGTGTAATGACTACCCTACCGTTTGGGCGTTTGTTGAAATTCTGGCGAGAGGTTCATAAAGTAAGCCAAGAGGAGCTTGCTCAACGACTGGATTCGGCTAGTCGACATATGAGTCGGTTAGAAAATGACCGAGCTCATCCGAGTAAAGCGATGGTGATTAATATCGCTCGAGTACTTAATCTTGGAGAGCGTGATACGAGCCATTTACTCTTTTCTGCTGGTTATACGCCTATCTCCAAACAGATTGATTTTCATGGGCCTGAGTTAAAGTGGCTGCGTAATGCGATGATTCTTACGTTGCGTGCTTTGGATCCGTATCCCACAACATTAACAGATAGTTCTACTAATATATTGATGGTGAACAAAGGCTGGGTTGGGTTGTTTCAAGAGAGCATTCCGCCGGAAGAGCTTAATAATATTAAAAGTCATTTCGACCTACTTTTTCGACAAATGGGAGAATCGCAAGAATTTAAAAATACGCTGTCATTAATATTGATGTCGTTACAGCAAGCGGTGATTCTTTCAAATGATAATGAGCGTGAAGAACGCCTAAAAGAGTTATTGGCCTCTCCGTATGTTCCAGACGACTGGCGACAGCGTGGGGCAAAACTTGAACCGATGACGAGCTTTCGTGTACAAGCTAAATTTAACGGTAAACAAACTCGATTTTTTAGTGTGAGTCAAACTGTGGGAGCATTGGGCCCAAACGCATTTGTTTCGGAGCCTAATTTGACGATAACAACGTTTTATCCAGAGGATGAAAATGTGGATTTGTCATCATTGCTTGTGGCTGATTTGAAACATGACATGTTGTTTTACTGATTGAAAACAGGATTAATAAACTATGCCAGATTCCCCTCGTAAATACATACATACGGCTGAAGATGCTGTTACTCGTTGTTGGTGGGGTAGTGATCATTTGGATTATCGTTGCTACCATGACGATGAGTGGGGCCACCCAGAAACGAATGATTTTCGGCTTTTCGAGAAAATTTGTCTTGAAGGGTTTCAGTCAGGTCTTTCTTGGTTGACGATACTTCGTAAGCGTGAAAACTTTCGTGAGGCATTTGAAGGTTTTGATTTTAGTAAGGTTGCACGTTTTGACGAGGGGGATGTCGATAGGCTTCTGCAAGATGAAGGTATTGTACGCCACCGTGGGAAAATTGAAGCAACAATCAACAATGCCAAGCGTGCACTAGAAATGGTTGAGGAATTTGGCAGTCTTGCTGCTTATATCTGGGAATGGGAGCCTACCTCTCCCGAGCCGCACGTAGGGAAAGGGGGAGGAGATAACCCTCGCCCGAGTATTACAAAAACATCTCAAGCGTTAAGCAAGGATCTAAAGAAAAGAGGTTGGAAATTTTTTGGACCTACGACGGCCTACGCGTTCATGCAGGCTATGGGACTGGTAAATGATCACATGGAAGGATGTGATAGCCGAGAAAGGGTGGATGTCCTGAGGCGAGATATTGTCATTCCAAAAAGGAAGTGCACGTACTGAAGAAACATGGGTCGAAGAAATATCACAGGGTATGTGAAGACCACTTTGATCCCCATTTGGCCAACTCCATCACGATAGGGGTAAGCTCTCTGCCTTTTTGGGTGAGGGAATAGATAGCCCACGCTCCATCCTTTGAGGGTACTTTTTCCAAAACACCCTCATCTATGAGCTTGGTTAGTCGTTTTGTCAGCATGTTCTTGGAAATTTTTAGGCTGCGTTCAAATTCTTTGAAACGGCTATTACCTAGGAGGATATCCCTGATAATGAGGATGCTCCAGGGGTCTCCCACTGTTTCTAGTGTGTAGGCAACAGGGCAATTCAGCTCAAAGGTGTCTTTTTTCATAGGGTTACAAATTCAGAGGGCGTGGGTTGCATTGTAGCATGATTGGTGGTTTTATTAAGAGACCAATTTAGCAAGTGTGAGAATGAGCAATGTCAAACGTACGGGTACCCAAAGTACAGCTATCCAAGGTGCAATTATCTAAGGTGCAACTGCAGGCTGAGGCTGTAAGTGCACAGGCTAGTCAGCTACCTACGGTTTGTGTGTTGTGTTCGCAAAATTGTGGGTTGGTAGTAGACGTCAAAGATAACTGTATTACGAAGATCCAAGCTGATAAAAGTAACCCTATTACGACGGGATATAGTTGTAATAAAGCGTACAGCATTGGGCACTACGTTAATCATCAGCAACGCGTAGAACAGCCATTAAAGCGACAGACTGACGGCAGTTATAAAGCGGTGAGTTGGGATCAGGCAATTTCAGAAATAGCCGAACGTTTTAATAACATACGTCAAAATCAAGGCTCTAAAGCTATCGCCTTAAATGGTATTGGTGGACAGGCGAATCATATGGATGCGCTGTTTGCGACAGGGTTTATGAGTGCGATTGACTCTCCTTGGGTTTATAATTCTTATGCTCAGGAGAAGACTCAACATCATTGGGTGGACACGTTAATGATGAATGCCCCTGTAGCTGATATGTATCACCCTGATGCTTGGAATAGCCAAACAATTTTTATGATGGGGACTAACCCACTAGTCAGTAATCGAAATGAAAAAGCGACTGAAAATTTAAAAAAATTCCTTAAAGATGAGGAAAATACCCTCATTGTTGTTGACCCTCGTGTTTCGGAAACAGCGCGCCGCGCTCATACTCATCTTCAGTTAACACCGGCAGGTGATGCATTTTTGTTGATGGCGATGATTAAAGTTATCCTTGATGAGAAGCTGTTTGATAGTAAAGCATTGCAGCGACAGACGAAGCATTTTAGTCAATTGGAAGCAATGTTTACCACCTTGGATGTAACAACGTTGGCAGGGCAGTGTGGATTAACGGACCTGGAAATTCGAGGTGTTGCTCGACAGTTTGCGAACGCCTCTAGTGCTTGTGTTTTTTATGATTTGGGTATCGAACAAATACAGCACTCCACAATGGTGTCGTGGTTGATTCGGGTGTTGGTCTTGATTACTGGGAATTTTGCTAAGGAAGGAGGTAATCACCTCGTTTCTGGTTTTTCTCCAGATGGTTCTGCGTTACAACCGAAGCAATTCCCAAAGACTCCAGTGAGTGGTGTTGAAGGTATACCTGCTCTGGCTCCGTATCCTATGTATTCGCCCTATTTATTACCGGAAGAAATTGAGGCCGGTAATATTCATGGACTTATTGTCGAAGGCTCTAATCCACTTCTCTCTTATGGTGATACAACACGGTTTAAGAAGGCGTTGGAATCATTGGATCTTTTGGTTGTCATTGAGCCAGCGATGACTGAAACGGCACGGGTGGCAGATTATGTGTTACCAACGCCGGTGGGTTATGAGAAATGGGAGTGGAGTAGCTTTCCTAAAGGGTTTCCTGGCATTTCAGTTCAGCTGAGACCACCTGTTGTGACTGGACCAACAAACGCGTTACCTGAGGCCGAAATATATTATCGGTTGGCTATGGCGATGGGGGTAATTTCAAAACCACCGTTTGTACTTAAGCAACTTGGGAAAATGGCAAAAGGTAATCGAGCCACCTATGCTCAGGCATTATTAAGTTTGGCGGCAGTGAATGGTCGAGGCAATCCAAATAAAACCATGGCCAACATGGTATTTTGGTCTTACGCAACGTTGGGGCCTTCACTAAAATCGCCGGTATTAAGTAGTGTTTGGTTTTCATCGTTGTTATTTTCGTTGACGCGACGTAAGGACATGTTAAGAGCGTGTGATCGTGCCAGTCGTTGGATTTCACCATTTACCTTGGCTAACGATGCATTTGAAAAAATCATGGATCATCCCGAAGGAGTTGAGATAGCACGATTGGATGAGAAAAATTGCTTTGCTCATGCTGTGCGAACAAAAGATAAAAAAATTGATTTGGTTCCGATACAAATTCATGATTTGTTTCGCGACTCGTTGTTGATTGGTGAGCGGGCTAAAAATGGTGTGAAGGTAGAGGATAAAAATTATCCTCTTATATTGTGCGCTGGAGAACGCACCCCGTGGAATGCGAATACAATTCATCGTTCCCCTAAATGGCGCAAGGGTAGAGGGGCTCATTTTTGGATAAAAATCCACCCTGATACGGCAAAGCAGCATCAATTTAACGACAGTGAGGTTGTTAAGTTAATCACTGCCAACGGTCATTTTCAGGCGCCGGTCAAAATTACAGATTCTGTTATGAAAGGTGTGTTAACGGTGCCGAATGGGTTTGGTATGGAGTACCCCGATGAAGATACCGGGGAGCTGAGAGTTATTGGGCAAAATGTGAACTTGGTGACAAGCCTCGATAGGCGAGACCCGGTAACTGGGATTCCATTTTTAAAACATCAACCTTGTCGCTTAGAAAAAGTCGACGTTAGATCCGGTAAGGTGAGCAAGGAGGTGGCTCTTGAGGCAGCAACAACAACCTGATTTCTAAACAAACTTTAGATGAGCTGCAATGAGCTTTTGATCTTCTTCTAGGCGACTCCAATGATTAAAGCGGGGCGAGAAGAAGCCGAGAATTTCTTTTGTTGCAATGGTTCCTATGCCTGGAGTTCGAACTAGCCAGCTGATAAATTCACGGAGTTCCCCTTTTCTCGGTTCTCTGCTTTGTGCTAATAGCGAGCGCATTAGTTTAACTACAATGCGCCCGAGTAAATTCCCGGTGTTTGTTAAAGTGCGAAAATAAAGAAGGCGGTGCTCCGTGCCCTTTCCATATAGGTGCTTATAAATATCATCACAAACCGATTGGTGTTCCATCTCTTCTAGAGCGTGCCAAATAAAAAGTGCGCGAACAGCCTCGTGTTGCTCGATATGGTGGTGTGATGAAGCCAATAGAGCGCGTGTAAAGGAGTAGATTATATGCTCTCCTGTGACAACTATGGCCAAGTGTTCTTGAAGCGACTTGGTGGCTTCTATCTCTTTTATATCTTGTTCCATTTCATCGAGAGTGGCTTTTACATCCAAACCTATTTCTATTAGACGGTTATTGAATGCTCGATGTTCCCGGGTATGAATGGCTTCTTGTCCAATGAAGGCTTTAGCATCGTTTGCAAGTTCGCTGCCCCCAAGCATGGGTTGTGCTTTGCGAATGGCTCGAATTAGCATGCCTTCCGCTATGAGTAGCTTTGTAGCAATCACTAGGTTGGTGGGGATACGGGATAACGCTGTCGCTTCGGTTTCATTCCCTTTTGATGATAAGCAGTATCAACAGCGTTACTGCAATGAAATGGGGATCAATCATGTTATTTTTGAGAGAGATCTTGGGCTTTTGTTTCGTAGGGATGCTTTGCAGCTTACCTTGCAAGCTGAAGCGGGGAATCCCAAGATTGAGCTAATTAAGGAGGTTCTTCCTGAAATTGCCAATTTGGATTTTGTGACGCAGCTTTATGATGAGGTGCTATCTGCTTTGCCCCATAAGCAAGCCACATTAAAATATATTGCGAGAAAAATGGTGGTATCTGAAAGGACGTTGCAAAGAAGATTGCAAAACTCTGATGATGGACTGAGGGGAGTGGTGAGTCGTATCCGGATGCACTTAGCTCGTCGATATTTACAAGATAAAGGAATGAATTTAGTCGCCGTATCTCTTCTGCTTGGATACTCCGAACAAAGTGCCTTTCAGCTAGCATTTAAGCGATATCATGGTATGTCTCCAGGCAAGTGGCGAAAAGATAATACAGAGTGTTAGTCGTGATGGCGTATTGAGCTGTTAATTTTTTGAACTTGCCCAGCGTTTGGAAAAAGAGTTAATTGGCTCAAAGAGCGTAATTAACTCTTTTCCTTGTGGCGATAAATTGTATCCGCTGTCTTTTGACTTGATAACGAGATTTGCCGAACACAATTCTTTTATCCGTTTGTTAATGGTAGTGGGGGATATGTCTCCACACCGAGCTTGTAGCTCTCTAAAGGTGCAAGACCCTAGGTTGAGTTCCCATAGAATTCTGAGAACCCACTTCCTGCCCAAGAGATCGATAAGTTCGGTGATTGGGCGTTTGTTGACAGTGGTCATTATTATCCTTGAATAAAAAGCTTGCGCTACATTTTATGTAGCGGTACTGTGGCTTTGTTGCTACAGATAGTGTAGCAGGTTTCGGCTGGTTTTGGTGCACCATTACCATCATTTTTATACCATTAATGAGGTTTATCATGACGACACGAATAGCACCGTTAACCCCACCGTATACTGCTGATATTCAAAAGAATTTTGATGTAATTATGCCTCCTGGCATACCGCCTTTGGGAATTTTCAGAACGGTTGCTCATAACCCTCGGGTGCTGAGCAGAATGATTCAGGGAGGCTTGTTGGATAAAGGCAGTATCAGTATTGCGGAGAGAGAACTGGTTATTTTACGTACCTGTGCATTGTGCCAAGCCGAGTATGAATGGGGGGTACATGTTTCAGGATTTTCACAAAAGGCGGGTTTCACGCAGGAGCAAATAAGCGATACTTTGAGTGAAACGCCAACGTCATCTTACTGGTCAGATAAGGATATGTTGTTATTACAATTGGTCGATCAGTTGTATAAGACTAAAACGGTCGATGATGGTTTATGGTCAGAGATTTCAGTGTATTATGCAGACGATCAACTCATTGAGTTAATTATGTTGGCTGGGCTGTATCATGCTGTTAGCTTTATTGTGAATGCATGTGGAGTGCAGCGGGAGGGGTTTGCGGCTGCGTTTCCAGATTTATAAAATATGTTAAGGGGATTTTGTTATTGATCGTTTAATTGTTGGTCTGATTCTCGCCATCAGTATTCATGCGTTTGATGACCTTGCCATTAGCACCATGATGCCTGCTATTGCCGAAGAGTTTAATGGGCAGCACTTTTATGGCGCGGGTTTTTACTCTTATTTGCTGGCTAGTCTGGTCAGCTTAATTTTGGCGGGAGCGTATACGGATCAACGGGGCCCGCAGAAACCATTTTTAGTGGGCATACTGGTTTTTATTGTAGGGCTTATGGTAGCCGCTCAAGCGAATTCTATGCCGATGTTGATTCTAGGCAGGGCGTTACAAGGGTTTGGTGGTGGTGCAATTCAATCTGTGGTTTTTGCTTCAGTGAACATTGCTTATGGTGAGGATCAACGACGGCGCGCGATTTCTTATTTAACAACGGCTTGGGTGCTGCCTTCTCTTATTGCTCCTGCGTTAGCGGGTTATGTGACAAGTCAATGGCATTGGTCTTATGTGTTTTGGGGGCTTACTCTGCCCGCTCTTCTTTCGAGCGTATTTGTTTATAGGCGTCTTGGTGCGCTTAGTATTGACGCTAAAGGAGGGGGGCGAATAGATTTCTCTAATTTGCCAAAAGCACTACGTATTGCGTTTGGTGTTGCTTTTCTTTTGGCTAGCATCAGTTTTGTGAATAGTTACTGGGTGATCCCTCTTTGTCTCTTTTCTCTATTCATCTTTTGGCGGCCATTGCTTTCGTTATTTCCGGTGGATATGTTACGAGCGGGAAAAGGGTTGTCAGCGGCGTTAAGCCTAAAGTTGTTGTTGGTTTTTACGTTTTTTGGTGCGGAAGCATTTATTCCCCTCGTGTTAACAGATCATTATCAGTACACGGCGGCTGCAGCCGGTCTTGTTCTAACATCGGGAGCGTTGTCATGGACGTTGGCTTCTTGGATATATGACAAGGTGGCCGTAAATTTTGGGGATAAAACACTGCTGATTATGGGGTTCTCTTTTCTAGGTTTTGGGGTGCTGTTATTGTGGTTATTTCTTTCGGTCTTTCAATGGGCATTTATGAGTTATTTTGTCTGGAGTATTGCGGCTTTTGGTATGGGGTTGGTGTATCCGATGACGATGAATTTAGCCATGGCGAATACTGAAAGTGGAAAGGAGGGAAAGACATCAACGGCCGCTGGTGTTGTGGATGCGCTGGGTTTTAGTTTGGCTGCGGGCATTGGTGGAGCTATTTTAAATATAGGTGATCGCATGGGGTATAGTGTTTTTGAAGCGATGAACGGTGTTTGGTTGGTTATGGCGTTAGTGAGTATTGTTGCTTTGTATATCAGCATGCGCCGTTATTAGTTTTTTTCGTACATTTTCATGGGATGATTTATGCTCGTCGCAATGATCAAGTGCAAACTGTATTGATCGTTGTACGTTGTTAATTTTAGGCTTTTTCGGCAGTGTCGATAACTGAAGATATTTGTCTAAGGTTTTTGTGCTACAGGTTCCCTTTTTATCGACGTATATTGACCATAGTTTACTTTCGTCCGCGAAATGTAATTTGCTTCTTCCTGTAGTTAATTCCCAATAAGACAGTGCTAATGTCATGGATTCTACAATGTTTTTTCGTGATTTTAGTTCCGGTGTTTTGTTCTCTACGTTTTTTTGACTTATAAGGGTGGTGGCTCGTTGTACTCTGTTGATGAGTATCTCTGGATCGTAAGGTTTTGTTAGGTAGTCAATGGCGCCTTGAGCTAATGCATTAAGAATATCATCGGCGGAATTTTTTGCAGATAAAATAATGACTGCTATTTTATGGAGTAGATTTTTTTCTTGTAGTGTTTTAATAAAGGTTAACCCTGCGTTATCATCTCCAGACATCATAATGTCGACAATGGCTACGCTGGGTAGGTTTTGTTGGATCGATAACAGGGCGTCACCGAGGCATTCGGTTTGTATGACGTCATAACGCTGGGTGTTATTAAGCTCTATGACTATGCCTCGTCGAATATCGGGGTCGTCTTCAAGTACTAATATTTGATGTTTCATTCTTCGTCGTGACCTCCTTAACAGCTAAGGGTAAGGTAAACCAAAAATCGGAACCTTTTCCTTTTTTTGAATTTACGCCAATACTGCCTGCCATTCTCTCTAGTTGTACTTTGCATAGGTTCAGCCCGATACCGATTCCCGTAATATTTTGTGTGGTATTGAATCGCTTAAATGGTGAAAATATTTGAGGGATCTCTTCTTTGCTAAGGCCGGTTCCAGTATCACTGACGGTAACTTTAATCATTTCAGTGTTAGGGCTAGGTTCTGTGTTTGTAATCTTAGTTATTTTTACGGTGACGTTACCAGATGAGGTATATTTTGCGGCATTGGATAATAGATTCTCAATGATGCTGATAAGCATCTGTTTATCGGCCTGAACCCAGAGGGGTGGAGAGTGAGTGAAGTTTAGTTGTACATCTTCGGGGAATAGTCGAGGTAGTTCATCAATAACAGTGTGGATGAGTGCGCTGATGTTGATAGTGCGAATAACCATTTTCTCTTCGTTGGCCTGGTTTTTTGCAAGATCTAATAGTTGTTCCGTTAATTTATTAATGCGTTGGCCATTGGATGCTACAACCTCGAGGTGTTGTAGTTGATCTTTCGAGGGGAGGTCACATTCAATGCCTCGCTGAAGAAAGCTGCTGTATTGCAAGATAGCGGTGGTAGGCGTCCGTATTTCATGGTTAATTCGATTAAAAAATTCTGTTTGAGACCTTTGGTTTTTTTCTAACTGTATTTTGGCAATGGTTAGGTCCTTTGTTCGAATCCATATTTGTCGCTCAAGCTCAATGTTGGCTTGAGTTTTTTCATGTAATGCTTTTTGCTTTATTGTTGTGTTTTGTTGATTGATGAGGCGAATTTTATCGGTAACGGATAGGAACAAAAACAGAATCCCTAATAAACTGCCAAGTTGTAAATCGTATTCTTGCGGTGTAAAGATAGGTGACCAACCCCAAAAGGTTACTGACCTTAGTAGGGCTGTAATGGAAAAGGAAACCCAGCTTAGAAGGTAAAGTTTTGCTGGTCGATACCCTTGTCTGGCAACAATAATACCAATGCCTATCAGTGTGAATGCAAGTGCACTGCTGAAAATAAGACTGAATTTTCCCATCAGAGTATAGTCTAGCGTTAATGAAAATATCACATTCAACATTGCCAGAAATTCCAGTGCTGCAAGTATGTTATCGGCAAAAGGTGCTTGTTCGCGTGTAATCATCACAATACGGCAAAAGCGGAGGCTAAAGACTGTAGTGGTGGCGGCAAAAAATAAAATGGCATGTTGTGACCACCATGTAGCGTTGGGCCAAAAGTATTGATGTGCATAACCTTGTATGGATAAAACATAGAGGCCAAATGACATTAGCGATAGAAAAAACAATAGGTATCCTGATTCTTTTATTGCGATGTAGGTGGTAAGGCTATAAAAGGCAATAATCAACAGAATGCCGATATAAATGCCGTTAATTAATGACTGTTGACTGCTGGATTCTGAAAATAAGTGTTCAGTTTTTAGGGTGAGGGGGATAGATATCGCAGTTTTAGAAAGGATTTTAAGATAGAAAATAGTAGGTTTAGACGTAGTTGAATTAACCTTGGTAGTTGAATTAACCTCGGTAGTTGAATTTATGACAACCGGAAAAACGGGGTATTTAAAATCATAGGTCCTTTGTGAAAAAGGAAACTGATTGCCGATAGAGCGTGTATACCATTGTTGGTTCGTTGTTTTCTCAAATAATGTGACAGAATTGATATTGGCCTTTTCTACAGAGAGTAACCATTTTTGTTGTTGTGCTGTGTTTGTCACTGAGATCTTAACCCAAATGGCATTTTCACTATAACCTATGTTGGGGGTGTTTTCGGTAGACTTAATAAACAATGAATCATCCGTTTTGAGGATATCGTCAAGACGCCAATCTTTGGGTGTCTGTGCTATGGATACAGAGGAACCTAAAACGTAGTGTTCTAGATTGTTATGAAGAAGCAGGCTGTCGTTTTGAGTTGTTTTGGCATGGCTGCTGGTGGTCAATAGACAAAGGCTAAACAGAACAAATAGAAGGTGATAAAATTGAGAATAATGTTTACAGAAGTTTGTTGCTAGACACTTTTTTCTAGACTTTTCTAGCATTTGTTATATCCAGAATATCTCAATACATGATCTCCTTACCTTACGTTAGTTTTAAAGCCAACACTAGGTTACGGAGGAGTAATGATGAGGCCGGAAATAGGATCGGGAAGAAGGGAGACAATTACCAATATTTGTCGGAAGAAAATGGTGCGCGTATTTCTGGTTGCTTTCTCGTTGTTGACCATCAGTACATCAACAACGGTCTTCGCCAAAACAACGATATATACAAATGGCTCAATTATTACCATGGGTACACATAACTCTGTTGTTGAGGCAATGGTGGTGAGGCAAGGGAAAATTCTTGGTGTTGGCAATTCGGATGCGTTATCTCGTCGTTATGGGCGAGGCGCGTCAGTGGTTGATTTAGAAGGGAAAACGATTGTCCCTGGTTTTATTGACGCACATTCTCATTTTCCTGCTTCAGGGGCATTTATCCAGGGACATTTGGCGGATCTTAATAGCCTACCCATAGGTGATGTACAGAATATCGAACAAATATTGGAGAAATTACGTGCTCAAGCTGAACGTAAAAAACCAGGGCAGTGGTTATTGGGAATGGGGTATGACGATACACTGTTGCCTGAAAATCGACACCCAACGAAAGAAGAGTTAGATCAGGTTTCTACCGAGCACCCTATTTGGATTTATCATATCTCCGGCCACCTTGGTGTGGCGAATAGCTTAGGTTTAGCAATGGCGGGTATTGATAAAGATACCCCAAATCCAGGTGGAGGTGTGATTGATCATGACCCGGTGACGGGAGAGCTAACAGGTTTGTTAGAGGAAAACGCCAAGGTGTTCATGGACGGTGTTGTACAAAAAACGGATATATGGACGGCCTATCAAATTGCGATTGCGGCATCAAAACAATATCTTGCTGCTGGTGTGACAACCGCGCAAAGCGGACATCACGATACGTTAAAAACCATGGCAATGATGTTAATGGGTAACCTGAATCTGTTGCCTCTGCGTTTGGTGGTGTGGACCAACAGTGATGTGGGGGATAAGCGTGCTGAGGGACGGTTTAATAATTTCTTTACTCGTATCTTTCGTAAAAGCTGGGTGTCGCTTGGTGCAGTGAAGTTAGTCGCTGATGGTTCGATACAGGGTTTTACAGGGCACTTAACAGAACCTTATGCCAGTGATTTTCATGGAGATTCTGAATGGCGTGGGTATCCGACGTTACCTCGTGACGAATTGGTGGAACAAGTATCCAAATATCATAAGGCTGGGTTGCAGGTTGCAATACATGGCAACGGTGACGCAGCCATTGATGACATTATTTATGCGTATCGTATTGCGCAGAAAAATCATTATCGGGAGGATGCAAGGCCGTTAATTGTTCATTCACAAATGGCTCGTGAAGATCAGTTGGATGCGATGGCGGAGTTAAATATGATGCCGACGTTTTTTGGTCTTCATACCTATTATTGGGGAGATCGACATCGTGATACGTTTATTGGTCCAGAAAGGGCTGAGCGTATTAGCCCGGCGAGATCTGCACAAGAAAGAGGGATACGATTTAGTTTGCACAGTGATACACCGATTGTTCCGATGAATCCGTTGTTGATGGTGTGGAATGCCGTTAATCGTATTACATCAAGTGGTAAAGTTCTGGGTGAAAAACAAACCATCAGTGTTATGGCTGCGCTAAGAGCGGTAACGATTGATGCTGCATGGCAGGTGTTTGAAGCAAAAAGCCGAGGTTCTTTAGAGAAGGGTAAGTTGGCAGATTTTGTGGTGTTATCGGAGAACCCGTTAGAAAACCCTAAGACGATTGATAGGATTCAGGTAATGGAAACGTATATTGGAGGAGTTCGTCGCTTTTAATGTAGGTAATATCGGTAGCACAACTAACGGCATGCAGCGACAGTGACTGTATTCGCTGAATGCCGTTAGATAACGTATGTGGCTTATGCTACATCGCTTTGCTCTGCTGCTTCGGTATCTACTGCAGCAAGTTTCGCTTTTTTCTTGTCGCCCTTATCTTCTTTTTCACTAGACGCTTTTTTAGGTTTGCTTCCTTTAAGGATAAGACCTGCGGCATCTTTGTTGCGAGCGAGGAAGAGAGAAATATCTTCAAGCAAGCCGTCACTCAGTTCAATATCGGACTCTTCAAGCAGTGCTTGAAGGTTTTCAGCGATATCCAGCTCTTTGTCGTAGGCATCGGCGTCTTTTTTGCTAACGAAAGTCATTTTTTCTTCTCCGTTACGCTCAACAATATAGCGGGTAATTACGGCCATGGTGGACTCCTTATGTAGGGTCGGTTTGTCATTCAATTGATAGTTTTATGTACAGCCATGATCTGTATTGTTGATCCGTGCTGTTGAACTGTAATAATATACAGCTTTTTTGTGGGCTGCAAGTTACGTTGCCAAAAACTCGCGCATTAATGCAGAGACTTTTTCCGGTTCGTCTTCTTGTAGGAAGTGCCCGCACCCCTGTAATTTATGCACAACGGCCTGAGGCAGGTCCTGTTTAACACGTTTCATAGTATTTGCAACATCTGGAAGAGCGAAATCTCGAGTGCCGTATATTATTTGGATCGGCTGCTCGAGCTCTTTGAGACCAGCTGCTATCTCTGCTAATTTCTCTGGAGAGACTTTTTGCAATGTTTGTATTAGGGCTAACCGTTCTTGTTTCGTTTGGAACGGCGATTGGTAAACATCGATGGACTCATTTGGCAGCGTTGAGGTTGTACCCAATTGCATGGCGAATTTGATACCCCTTTGGCTCGACATCAAACCACGAATACCCGGTACAAAGCTTAACGCAATAAATAGCTTCACGAACCAGTGTAGCTCGGGGTATATCAGTGTATTTAACAGCACCAGTTTATGTAACTTGCTCTGGTTATGAACTGCCCAATACAATCCCACCGGCCCCCCAAGGTCGTGAACCACCAAATTGACCCCCTTTACACCTAGCTCATCAAGGAATTGCTGGATGATCTGCTCATAGTAACCCAGAGAATACGCTCCTTTTGTGGGTTTATCGGATTGACCAAACCCCGGTAAGTCCAAGGCTAATACTGTCTCATCCTGCGCCAAATGCTTCATAACATTGCGCCATAGGTAGGATGATGTCGGCCACCCGTGAAGCAATAAGGTTACCCTCGGTGTAACCTGTTGAGATGTTGATAAATAATGGAGCTTTGTACTTCCCACATTCACAAATTGACTGATCGGTGCCTGCATGACTTTTCCCTCTGCCGCTGTACGTTAGATATGTTTGTAATACTGAGGCATTATTACAGCAGCACTGGCTGTTTGTGTCGTCCGAGCTTACAAAAACGAACTCTTAGCTGTAGTGGAGCCAGTTGTATCAAATACAGAGGCATTAGCTTGATTCTAATATTGGTGAGTTCGAGCTTAGATAAGTAAAAGCTTCCTCTGCAGGCAGTGGTTGGCTGTAGTAATAACCTTGTACGAAGTCACACTGAAAGTCCTTGATGATGTTAATTTGTTTGGCGTTTTCAACGCCGCTGGCGACAGTAATAATATCAAGGCTGTTTGCGATATCGAAAATGGATTTAAGTAGTTGCATCGTTGATTTGTTTTCTTCCATATCGACGATGAAACTACGATCTATTTTAAGAACGTCAATGGGCAGTTTCTGAAGGTACCTTAAAGAAGAATAACTGGTGCCAAAATCATCTAGTGCAACAGTGATTCCTAAGGAGCGTAGCTTATTAAGAAAGTCGATGGATATGCCCTCGTTATCCAATATGTGGGATTCTGTTACTTCAATTTCCAGGTTCTTGCCTTCAATGTTATATAGCGACATTAGCGTTTTTAACATGTTGTAGGTATCGCCTCTATATATTTGCATTGACGATATATTGATGGATACTCGGATGTCAGGATAACCATTTTCTTTCCAATATTTTATATGTTGACAGGTATTGTCGATGACCCAATAGCCAATTTCACAAATCAACATACTGTCTTCTGCAATTGGAATAAATTGATTGGGTAAGACAAAGCCAAGGTCTGGGCTATTCCAACGAATCAGTGCTTCAAACCCTGCAATGGTTTCATTATTTAGAGTGATACGAGGGTGGAAATATAAAACAAATTCTTGCTTGTCCAGGGCTTTTCGAATGTTACTTTCCATAGAAAGGCGCTGGAAAACAATAGCACTCATTGCTTTGGTGAAGAACTCGACATTATTCTTGCCGCCATTCTTAGCCTCAAACATGGCTAAATCAGCATTTTTTAATAACTCATCTGCATCTACACCATCTTGTGGATAGATAGCGATACCCATACTTGCGCCCATGTGGATTTCATTTTGGTCGAGAATAAAGGGGTGCGATAATCCATCTAAAATCCGTTGAGCAACCTTGGAGGCTGCGTTGGGACCATCTATTTCATTGATGAGCAACGTGAATTCATCCCCTGCTAGGCGGGCCAGCAAACTCTTCCCGGTATCAAGCTCCCCTAGTTCCTCGCGGATAATGTAGTCACTACCGCGCAACTGTTTTTTGATCCTATTGCTGACTTCTATCAATAATAGGTCACCAACTTTATGTCCGAGAGAGTCGTTTACTTCTTTAAAGTTATCCAAGTCCAGAAAAATGACGGCAAAATTTTCATTCTTGCGTTTTGCTGCACTGAGAGACGCTGACAATTCTTGTTGTAGTGATGCGCGGTTTGGCAGTCCGGTTAATTTATCGAAATAGGCAAGTCTTTTCATTGATTTGTGGCTTATCTCAAGCTTTCGCTTCATGGCTTCTAAGGAGTGATAAATCTCACCTATTTCGTCACTTTCTTGGATTATAATGTCTTCTGCACTGCCTTCGTTTTCTCCTATTTCTTGCATAATATCTTTAACTTTATCCATACGTTGCAAAAAAAGTCGATTGACGTATATGCGAACGATGAGCAGTGCGAATAAAATAGCGCAAAAGGTGGTTAACGAAGAAAATAATGCGAAGTCAATTGCGGTTTCTAGTGGGGTGGCGTTAGAAAGCGTGCTATTGGTTTTTTCTGATGTGTAATACCAAAATGTTCCTGCTCCTTGTGCTATAGCACAGCCAATGGAGATGGGCATGGCCGATAGCAATAATTTATCTTGTAGTTTCAATGGTTACGCTCTTTCATAAGCTATCCGGTAGAAGGTATAAATAGGTAAATAGGGGGTGTTAAGGTTCACTAGTAGACTACTAATGATAATAGGCCATATCTGCAATTTAATAAGGCAATGTATGGCAGATGTTAACGTCTGTCTTTTTGTCTAACAATTCGGGCACATTTTTGCTAATGTATTCTGAACCTTTATCATTGAGGCCCGATAATTCATGCAATCACAGGTTAGTGACTACTTACTAGAATGGCAGGGAGCAAGAGACGCTAAAGCTTTGGCGTTTCTTCGTGAAAGCTTCAAATTTGTTAACTATTCACCTATTGATATCGATACCCTGCAAACGTCGTTGAATAGTCTAGAACAAGTTTACTCAACGGTTCAATTTCAGCTAAAAAACCAACCCGTTGTTAGCCAGGGTACGGCTGCCATTGAATGGGAAATGCAGTGCAGCAATGGTGATAGTGGAACATCACTTCCCCCGTCGTTAGTACTCTCCGGGTCAGATTTTATTCGCTTATCTAATGAAACTGTTCAAAGTATCGATTTGTATTTTGACCCAACCCCTTTTGCTCAAATACTGCAGCACATGAATACAAGCTCGACACGTTATCAACGTTCGGGGTTATCCTTTGACTTGAGTCTGCAAATATCACAACACGTTGAAACCTTGATGCAATCGGAGAAGCTCTATTTACTAAGCGACTTAAACCTATCTAAGCTTGCAAAACTTGCTGGTTTACATCCTAACCACGTGTCCCAGGCGATTAACCAGCAATTTAACCTAAGTTTTACGCATTGGGTGTCGAAGTACCGTGTTCAGGCGGCAAAACAGTTGTTAAAAGATCCCTCTCACCTGCAGCGTTCGGTATTGGATATTGCTTTTTCTGTGGGGTTTAATTCTAAGTCGGTTTTCTATTCTTCATTTAAACAATGCTTTGGTATTACGCCCAATCAATTTCGTAAGCACCATTGTTCTTGATGGCTCTATTCCATATTCCTATCTAGTCAGCGTTTCTATAGTTTAGAGGGTCTGACCTTTCACCGTAAATGAGGTTTCTGCCCTGCTGTTTCGCTCGATACATGGCTTGATCCGCTAAATCCAGTGCTTGGTTTGGGGAAATATCTGGGTGAGGGAAAAGAGAAAAAATACCAAAACTTGCGGTGACTCTATGAGGGAGCTCTCTGTTGATATGTGAGATATTTGCGGTTTCGAGAGCAGCTTCCATGCTTTGAACAACTTCCTCTGCGATGCTCGCTTCAATATCAAATAGAACGATGACAAATTCTTCCCCTCCAAATCGAGAAACAATATCTGAGGTGCGTTGTGCGTTATTTTTTAATAGGCTAGCGACTTTAATCAAGCAGTCATCGCCACTCAAATGCCCATAGTGGTCGTTGTATTGTTTAAAGTAATCTATATCCACCATTACAATGGATAGTGGCAATTTTTTGCGACAACTGATTCGCCATAACTTGTCGAAAAGTAAGTTAAATTCTCTTCGATTATAGGCTCCTGTTAAGGAATCGATACTCGAGTGTTGACTTAATTGCAGTAGCTTCCTTGAGTCTATTGCACGGCGTTTTAATTTTGCATGAATAAATGAAAAGTCATCATTCCATGAAAAGCTATCAATGGCGCCGAGGGTGTAAGGGACTGCCAGATCAGGATGTTCGCAAGATTGATTAAAGTAATAAATGACGGGCACATCTTTGAGTGCGGATGAAGGGATCTTCTTTAGTAATTCTATGGTCTGAAAATTCTTAGATTTATCCAATTCAAAATCAAGGATGATCAAATCTGGCCGATTGTTTGCCATGTTTTTTATAAGATCATTTAGGCCGGTAAAAAAATGCAATTCAAAAAAGCTAGGATTGATGATTTTTTCGCTGATGGTTTGAGTGCCATTAAGAATCGCGAGGTGACTTTTTTCCTGTAGTGAGCAAGCGGCACCTAAATTCAAATTAACTTTAGGTGAGTTCGAACAGAATTTATGAATGTTATCGACATGTTGTAAACCTAATAATAGCCGATTCTCTGATGAGGAGATGGCAGGAATACGCTCGTTAAAACCACTACTTCGCCATTGTTGCTGCCATCGATTTTGTAACTCTTCGGCATGATCATGAAAAACCAAATCATTGATATCAAAGTGGCTCAAAATACCGCGTAATACAATGGTGTCAGAAATATCTTTACCCTGTTGCCAATAGGCTTCATATAACTTACTTAAATATGCATATGCAAAATGAGGGTGACTGATTTGAATACTGATAAAGGACAATATGGCAAGACGGGTATTAACACAAAATTCCGGTTTGCTAATTGATATGCCCGGTGCACGTTGCAATACAAGTGAGAATTCCTCATTTAACCTTTGCAGTGCTTGGAGGTCGCGGACATTGCTACTCAAATTAGGCGCATGCTCAATAAAACGCCATTCTATGTCGTTTTCGAGGCCCAATTGCAAAATCCGGGAGTGCTGAACAAAACAAAATGGACAATTGAAATCGGAATATACTCGGAGCATATCAGATACAACAATGTGCTAATTTTGATTGGATATAACTATCCTGGCATATAGGTGAAGATATGTCCATTTGGGTGAAATTATAGGGTGTAATCGTTTAGGTATTGAGGTAGTTGATTTATGTTTTCGCGTTACATTTAGCCGTGAATTGAGCGGGATCGATATTGACTGGGGCTGCAACCTAACCAGCGTTTAAACGCCCTGGAAAAATTACTGGTATCGGAAAAGCCTAACAAGTAGGTGATCTCGCTAATAGACGTGTGTTCAGACTCAATGTACTTCTTGGCGAGTTCTTTGCGTGTTTGATCCAGAATATCTTGGTAGTTGGTGTTTTGTAGATCAAGCTTGCGCTGTAAATTTCGAGGGCTCATGTGCAGATTCGCGGCGACTAATTCTTTACTACAGTTTCCAGAGGGCAGTTGTTGAATGATGTGACTTCGTACGGAGGTGACCAAGTCAGACTTTTCTAATTGCGCCAGATAGTCCATGGCGACTTTATCATTCGCCAACGCCAATTCACTATTACCGCCCGGCAACGGCACATTTACTTCATCTCTATCGTAATATACTGCCCATTCATCCGCATCAAACTCAATTGGGCAGCGAAAATAGCGTTGGTATTTTTCACGTACAGCCAAGGGCAGCTCAGGGCGCGGTAATTTGATGCGTACTGGGTTAAAGCCAGGGCGATAAATAGCGCGGATAAATTTCACCAGGGTGGCTGTCCAACCATCTTGTGTTTCATGAGACAAGTTAGGCACGAGTAATTCGATGCGTAATTTGTATTCGGTTTGGCTCTCTTCAATATGATGTAGGCAGTTGTCGCTAGCGATACGAAAGAAACGAACAAGCCGCTCAAAAAAATCCTCTAGGGTAGAACTAGCAAATAGGGAGTAACCGAGGGCATGGAAGGTCGTGGGGTGAATAAATTCCACCATCGATAGGCCAAATCCAGGGTTCTTTGTGGCCTGAACGCTAAGCTGGAACAACTTGTTCATCTTCGCTGTAGGAACCCGCATATAGGGGTTAACCGCTTGTTTGTACTCAACTCCCGCCTCATGGAACAAAGCTTGGCTATCAACCCCTGCGTGCTCTAGTGTGTGGGCAATAATCACGGCCCAGCTATGCATGGCTGAAGGCTCCTGATTCTGCTGAACTGGCAGGTTTTGAATGGCGGATATGCTGGTCATAATAAGTAGTCTCCTTTGTCTCAAACTATCCCAAACCCCTTGTGCTGTCCTAGTCCACTTGGACGATGGGTCTGGATTATGAGGCGCGCATAATAAATTTTGGCTCTTCCCTCTGCTGAACGTGTAGAGGTCTCTAAAAGCCCTTTGATTATCTCGAATTGACCTGAAATCGACGTGGTTGCTCTGATAATGTCACACAGAAGTTGTACGCGACCGTGTGAATACAGAAATCGATCAACACTATTGATCAACTACAGATCAGCAACACCGATTGAAAATAGCGCTACTTACTAAAATAATCGTCAATAAAAGAAGAGAATTGTTATGAACCTTGAGTTAACCCAAGACCAAATTAATCTACAAACGGCTGTTCGAGAGTGGGCACAAGCAGAATTGGCCCCGTTGGCATATAAACTGGATCAAGAAGCTAAATTCCCTACTGAACTTTATTTAAAAATGAACCGTGACATTGGTGTCGCGTCGATTCCTTTTAAAGAAGAGCATGGCGGTTTAGGTCTTGGTATTCTTGATATGTCATTAGCGATTGAAGAGCTTGCCCGTGCAGATCAAACCTTTGCTGTAACCACCATGGTTGCCGTGGCGACGGGTTTAACCTTGCAGCAGTTTGGTAGCGACATGCACAAAGAAAAATATCTTCCTGATATTGTTGCAGGTAAAGCTGTGGGGTCTATTGCAGGAACAGAACCTCAAGCCGGTTCATGGACTGCAGGTTTTACATCTCGTGCAACGCGTAAGGGTGATAAGTGGTCACTAACCGGCGAGAAAGCATTTATTACCAACAGTGGTACCGATATTACTTCCTATAACTTGGTGGGTGCCATTACTAGCCCGGCCGATGCAGAAAAAACAAAAATGAGTTTGTTTTTAGTACCAGACGGAACACCAGGTATCGAGATTGGAAAGTCTTACGATAAGTTAGGCTGGCGTTCATCGGATACTCACCCTATTTATATGGATGGTGCAGAAGTGGGTGATGAAATGATTGTAGGAAACGAAGGTGATGGGCGTTATATCGTTCATAAAACCTATCAATCAGCGCGTTGTTTTTTATCTGCTTGTGCCTTGGGTTTGTCACAAGGCTGTTTGGATCACTCTATTGCATATGCCAAAGATCGCCAAGCGTTTGGGCGTAGTCTGGGTGGGTTGCAAATGATCCAGAAAATGATTGCGGACATGGCGATTAAAACAGAAACCTCTCGATTGTTAGCACGTCAAGCAGCAGCAAAAGTTGATGCGGGTAATGCAACATTACTTGAATTGGCTATGGCTAAATATCATTGCTGTGAGTCATCTTCTGAAGTTGCTGATCTTGCCGTACAAATTCACGGTGGTTTTGGCTTTATGAATGATTGTCCGGTATCTCGATATCTACGTGATACTCGCATCACGCGTATCGGTGATGGTTCTAGCCAAATTCAAAGCATGATTATTGCGAAAGAATTAGGCCTTGATGTCGACTTTACGTAAAGCTGTCGAATTTACGTTAATAGATACATAGAGAGTTGTGATGAGTCGATTAAATACATTTTTAACGGGTATTAAGGTGGTTGACCTCAGTCGCCACTTGCCCGGTCCCTTAGCATCAATGTCCCTTGCTGAAATGGGGGCAGAGGTTATTAAGGTTGAACCACCTCAAGGGGAAGAAATGCGATTGATTGGGCCAACGGGTCCAAACAACCGTTCTGCTTACTTTGATTCTGTAAACGCTGGAAAAAAAGGCATTCGTCTTAATTTAAAAGAAGAAACTGACCGTCATACACTGCTGGATTTATTAAAAGATGCGGATGTGTTACTGGAGTCATTTCGTCCGGGTGTAATGGCTAAGCTAGGGTTGTCGTTTGATGATTTATTGGATCATGCGCCTCAGTTAGTGATTTGCTCGTTAAATGGATACGGAACCGAAAGCCCTCTGAGCCAAGAAGTCGGACATGACCTGAATTATCTCGCCATGAATGGTTTGTTATCGGGTACGGGAACGGAAGAGGAAACAGTTGCTCCTTGGCCTCCCATCGCTGACAGTGCCGCTTCCTTATATGGATTGAGTACCATTCTAGCAGCGTTGTTTGATCGACACCGAACGGGTAAAGGCTGCCATATCGAAGTGGCATTAGCCGATTCAGTGATGCCACTATTAGCATTCTCTTTAGCAGATTTGAGTTTAAAAGGTGAAGGTACACCACGAGGTGTGGACCTGCTAAACGGTGGCGCAGCACGTTATCGAACCTACCCAACAGCCGATGGAAAAGCCATTGCATTGGGTGCAGTAGAGCCGAAATTCTGGTTAGCATTTTGTACTGCAGCAGGGCGTGATGATTGGGTGTCTCGTATTAACGAACCGTTACCACAGAATGATTTGCAAGCCGAAGTAGCTACATTGATTGCTTCGATGACGTTGGAAGAATGTAACGCCAAATTTGGTGTGATTGATTGTTGTTATAGCGAAGTTTTACCGTTATCAGAAGCCGTTAATACACCACATATTCAAGCACGTAAGTTAGTGGTTAAAGGTGAGTCGGGAGAATATCAGGCGTTGTATCCAGCTTATGTTGATGGTGAAGCGCCGGATGTACGTAAAGAATTTGAAGAACAGTAATCAATAATTATTTACCTTTGATGTTGGGTGATGAGTGTGTCTCGCACCATAAAGGATGACAGAATAAAAAGAGGGTAAGACAATGAACATAAGAGATGCAATGCGCCGCGCAGCCGGTTTTTATAGTGATAGACCCGCCATTATTGCCGGAGACTCACGACTCACCTTTGGTGAAGCATGGGAAAGAGGAACACGTCTAGCGAATGCCTTACTAGCAGCAGGACTAAAGCCGGGAGATACCTGTGGATCACTAGAAGATAATACGGTAGAAGCCGTAGATTTTTTCTTAGGATGTGCGATCGCAGGTGTTATTCGTGTGCCGCTGTATGCACGAAATGCACGGTCATCACACCAATCAATGCTAGATCACACCGACTGTAAAGCCGTTGTGGTAGCAGAGCATTACGCTGATCAAGTGGAGGGTATGGAAAACGAAATTGATACCCTCGAACAAGTGATTGTCCGCAGTGCAGAAAACTATGAAACATGGTTAGCCGAATTTTCAGCAGAAGATCCAAATCCAGAAATTGACGATAACGATCTTTATGTTATTCGTCATACCGGTGGAACAACGGGGCAACCTAAAGGTGTCCCTTTCACTCATAAAGCCTGGTTAGACATCGGTCGTAACTGGTTTTATACCATGCCACCGGTTGAAGAAAATGATGTCTGTATGCATATCGCGCCTATATCTCATGCATCGGGTTATCAGTTTGTACCCGTGTGGTTATCCGGTGGGTGTAACTTAGTTGTTGAAAAATATGCCGCAGCCCCTGTTGTTGATCAGATGATTACCGACAAGGTGAGTTATGTCTTTATGGCACCAACGATGGTTGGTGACGTTATGAATGTACCCGGCGTAGCTGATCAAGACTGGTCAAATATGAAAGTCTTGCTTATTGGAGCCGCCCCCATAACCGTTGCTAATGTAAAAAAAGCCTATTCGATATGGGGCGAATCTATATGTAGTTTATACGGCCAGTCAGAAGGTGTTCCTGTCACCATTTCCATGGCGAAAGAATGGGTCCGAGACGATGTTCCTGGATCTGACCCGATGCGCTCCGTCGGTCGAGTGCATCCATTTTGCGATGTGAGAATTGTGGATTCAGAAACCCATGAATTAATGCCAATGGGTGAAGAAGGGGAAATTTGTTTTAAAAATGATGGCCAGCTTCCTGGTTACTGGAGAAATGAGAAAGCTACCAATAAAACAATTTTTGATGGCTGGGTACACACAGGGGATATTGGTTATCTTGATGTCAACGGATACCTTTATATGTGTGACCGTAAAGATGACATGATTCTTTCTGGCGGTTATAACATTTGGCCAACAGAGCTGGAAAACGTTATTGCTACGCATCCTGGTGTTCAAGAAGTTGTTGTTATCGGTGTTCCTAATGACCGTTTTGGTGAATCTCCTTACGCGCTAATTATGGAAAAAGAAGAAGGTGCTGTTAATAAGCAGGACATCATTGATATGTGTGCGAATGAGTTGGGTTCATATAAGAAACCGACTGATGTAGAGATTGGTTTGAATCCATTGCCACGCACACCGGTAGGAAAAGTTAGTCGGAAAATGATTAGAGCGCCTTATTGGGAAGGGCTCGGTCGTTTGAAATAAATTAAAACTAGCTATTAAGAGAATCTATAAATCTAGCGATAAGTACTTTATTAACAATACGCTTTCAGAAACGTCTGCGGCATGGACGCCGCAGTCGAGCACGCATGGATGCGGTCTTTTGCGGTTTCTGAAAGCGTATTGTTAATAAAGTACGTTCTAGTAGATCCGCGGAATAGCCCAAAACCATTGTATTGTCGAGTTGTTGTATGAGTAAAATCGTCTCGAAAGTTAATAAAAATTCCGAGAGCTATCAAGAAAATTCTGAATATCACTCAGGGTTAATTGATACGCTAAGAGGGCGAATTCATGAAGCGGTTCATGGTGGACGTGATCATATTATTGAACGTCACCGGAAGCGCGGTAAGTTGTTGCCTCGTGAGCGGGTAGATCTACTTGTTGATCCTTGTACGCCATTTTTGGAATTCTCAAGTTTGGCAGCTTATGATCAATATGGTGGTCGAGTTCACAGTGCAGGGATTGTAACGGGTATTGGTGTCATTCATGGTGCTCATTGTGTGATTGTGGCGAATGATTCCACCATTAAAGGTGGCGCTTACTATCCTGAAACTGTTAAGAAGCATATTCGAGCGCAAGAGATTGCTGAGCAGAACCAGCTGCCATGTATTTATTTGGTTGATTGTGGTGGTGCGTATTTGCATGAATGGGATCGTGTGTTTCCAGATCGAGATCACTTCGGAAATATCTTCTTTCGCCAATGTAATATGTCTGCTCAGGGTTTGCCTCAGTTGGCGGCAGTCTTTGGTGTGAGTACTGCAGGAGCGGCTTATATTCCCGCGTTGTCTGATGAAGTCATTATGGTGCGCGGTAACGCTACAGTTCATCTTGGTGGGCCGTCGATTGTTAAGGTTGCTATTAATGAAGATATTGGGCCGGAAGAATTGGGTGGTGCAGAAATGCATACCACCGTTTCGGGTGTATCGGATTATTTGGCGGAAACAGAACAAGAAGCGATTGCAAGAATGCGCGACATCGTTTCAAAACTTAATCGTCCACAAGTAACTCATCAGCGAGTGCTTAAACCGCAGCAGCCACTTTATCCCATGGAAGAGATTAAGGGCATTGTGAGTAAAGACTTCTCGCAGCCATACGATATTCGTGAAGTGATAGCTCGATTAGTTGATGCCAGTGATTTTCAGGAATTCAAATCACAATGGGGCACTAGTCTGATCTGTGGTACGGCGCATATAGAAGGTTATCCGGTTGGGATACTGGGGAATAATGGACCATTGTTCTCTGATGCATCCGTAAAAGGTGCACATTTTATTGAGCTTTGTAATCAACGAAATATACCCTTGTTGTTCTTGCAAAATGTACCTGGATTTATGGTTGGTAAAGCAGCTGAGCAAGGTGGTATTGCGAAACACAGTGCGAAATTAGTGTATGCCATGTCTTGTTCAAAGGTACCTCGGTTTACGGTTGTTGTTGGTGGTTCTTACGGCGCCGGTAACTATGGCATGTGTGGGCGAGGGTTTAGACCCAACATGATGTTTGCATGGCCTAATTCAGTTGTTGCAACCATGAGCCCAGACATTGGCACCAATGTTGTGTTGGAACTAGCACGCTCCAGTATCAGTAAAAAAGCGACACCAGAGTCTCTTGCGCAGTTAGAGAAAGAAACGCGTGAGTTGTATGCAGATAAAAGTGATCCGTATTTTGCGACATCAAGAATTTGGGATGATGGCATTATTGAGCCAGAACAAACCCGTGATGTACTGGCGTTATGTTTGTCTGTTGCTGCGACAAATCCACCGGATGAAGGTAGTTCGTACGTTTATCGCATGTAATGAACGAATGACTACAGTATACGTTTTACCGAGGTAAGTATGAGTTACAACACAATTAACGTGACCATTGATGAGCGTGGTATAGCAACTTTATTATTAAATCGTCCAGAGCGTCATAACGCTATGAATGATGAGCTTATCCGTGAAGTGACGGAAGCAGCAAGAGAGCTTGATAAGAATGTTGAAGTTCGAGCGGTAGTTTTAACTGGGGCTGGTGAATCCTTTTGCGCTGGAGGGGATTTAAAATGGATGGAAAGCATTTTTGATCAAACCCGTGCCGAGCGTGTTGCTGATAGTGCACACCTTGCGACAATGTTACGGACTTTGAACGAATTATCAAAACCGCTTATCGGCAAGATTAACGGTCAAGCCTTTGGGGGTGGAACCGGTATGATTTCAGTATGTGATATTGCTATCACGGTGGAGTCAGCAAAGTTTGCACTTACTGAAGTTCGTCTTGGGTTAACTCCTGCGAATATATCAACGTTTGTGGTTGAAAAAATGGGTCGCGCGAATGCCCGTCGAACATTTCTTAATGCTCGGCCATTGTCAGCTCAAAAAGCCAAAGAGGTTTGCCTTGTTGATGAGGTTGTTGCTGATGACGCGCTGGATGCAGCGGTTGAGAAAGAGCTTAAGTATGTATTGCAATGTGGCCCTGGGGCAATTGCGGCCACTAAGAAATTGATTTTCTATGTTGATAGTCATGATACGGATACTAACTTGCACTACACTGCAAATTTGTTGGCGGATACCTGGGAATCTGAGGAAGGCCAAGAAGGTATTCGTTGTTTCTTTGCGAAAGAAACGCCAAGTTGGAGACAATCATGAGTAGTATTGTCAATGATGGTGCTGTCAAAAATGGTACTGCTATAAAGAGTATTAAGCGTCTATTGGTTGCTAACCGAGGAGAAATTGCCTGTCGAGTGATTGGAACTTGCAAAAAACTCGGTATAGAATCGGTAGCGGTATTTTCTGATGCAGATCGTCATGCCCAGCATGTACAGCAGGCGGATTTAGCGGTATATATTGGCGCTTCTAGTGCTAAGGAAAGTTACCTTAATGCACAGTCCATTATGGATGCAGCGTTAAAAATCAAAGCTGATGCAATACATCCAGGATATGGGTTTTTATCTGAGAGCACAGAGCTGATTACATTGTGCCAATCCAACGGTGTTATTTTTATTGGTCCATCGGTTGAAAGTATCGCTGATATGGGATCAAAGATTGAAGCCAAAGCGATTGCTCAATCATTGGAAATTCCAACGGTTCCAGGTTATAACGGTGAGAACCAGGATAGCTCAACATTAAAGGCTGAGTCTGAAAAAATTGGCTACCCGCTATTGATAAAAGCCAGTGCTGGTGGTGGCGGTAAGGGAATGCGTATTGTTAATGCTGCATCGGAATTTGATGAGGCGTTAACACTTGCTAAGCAAGAATCACTGAGCTCTTTTGGTGATGATCGAGTGTTGCTAGAAAAGTACCTCGTACGTCCACGGCATATTGAAGTGCAAGTGCTTGGTGATAGTCACGGTAATGTGGTTCATTTGTTTGATCGAGAGTGCTCGATTCAGCGTAACTACCAAAAAGTTATCGAAGAAGCACCCGTAAGCCATCTTGGTGATGAGCTACGTCAGAAACTGTTCGATTGCGCGGTGCGTTTAGGAAAACACTTGAATTACCTGGGTGCTGGAACTATCGAATTTATTGTTGATGCTGATACTCAAGATGCCTATTTTTTAGAGATGAATACGCGTTTACAGGTTGAGCATCCTACAACGGAATTTGTTACCGGAATTGATCTTGTTGAGTGCCAAATAAAGGTTGCTCAAGGGGAGGCTATCACATTCTCTCAAGACCAGGTCACCGTTACCGGTCACGCAATAGAAGCGCGACTTAATGCGGAAGATCCAGCGAATAACTATATGCCAGAAACCGGCATTATTGAATTATACCGCGAGCCAACGGGAGAAGGCTTGAGAGTGGATAGCGGAGTATCGCAAGGTTCTGAGATTAGTCCTTTTTATGACTCCATGGTTGCAAAGGTGATTGCCTACGGCGCGACAAGAGGTTTAGCGGCACAGCGATTATTAAAAGGCTTAAATAACTTCTCTATTGGTGGATTTAAAACCAATCAGGAGTTTTTGATTGCATTGATAACTCGCCCTGCATTTCATCAAGAGTTAACAACGCAATATATTGCAAAACAATTCCCTGAAGGTTGGCAGCCTTGGGGGGAAGAGATGCATATGGCTATTGCCGCTGCAGCCTATGCAGAGCAGAGTCAGCATGATGTGAACAATATGCAGGCAGGAAATCCTTGGCAACGCAAAGGCAGTTGGCGAGTGACAGAGTTGTCCGGAACACCCGCTAGCGCTTGGTTTTGTATTGAGCATGGCGGTGAGCTAATTGAAATGTCAGTGCAAGGTAGAGCTGGAGATTATCGGGTTCGTGTGGGCAGCAGTACCGAGGGCACAATTGCAGAGCAATACAAGGTTATGTTAACGCGACCTAACGCGTCACAAAGCGAAGCGACCTATTGGCAGGTGGAGATAAACAATACCCGAGTATCGCTGGATATTTTGTTCTCTGAAAACCAAAAAGTATCGCTAAGCTCACCAAGGCTAAATCGAAGCTATTCGTTTGTCACGTTAGAAGACAGTTTGTTAGGCCCTGCAGCAGCGTTAAAAGATTCTTCTACGTCTATTCGGGCGGTGATGCCGGGTATTGTTACGGACGTGCTTGTTAAAGCGGGTGACAAAGTTGAAGAGGGAGAGACTCTGTTGGTAATGGAGGCAATGAAACTGATTCACAGCTTGCCCGCACCTTGTTCTGGTGTTGTGACTGATGTCTTGTGTGCAGCGGGCGATAGTGTTGCAGATGGGGCTTTGCTTATTGACATTGATCCGGATGAGACACGCGACTAGTTCGCAATAATAGTCTTTAATGTATTCATTCTAAAAAAATAGTTTTAAAGAATTGTAGGAGAGATAGATGATAAACCCGTATTTTGAAGAAGAGCACCGTTTGTTACGTGATCAAGTAAGAAAGTTTGTTGAAAAAGAAATTGTACCTCATGGTGAAGCGTGGGAAGAACAAGGTTATGTGCCAAGAGAGCTGCTTCTAAAAATGGGTGAATTGGGTTTTTTAGGGCTAACCCATGAAGAAAAATACGGTGGTAGCCAATTGGATGTTCGAGCTGCGGCAGTATTAGCGGAGGAACTTGGGCGTTCGAGCTTTGCCGGTGTCACAATTACAACATTGGTACACACTAATATGGCATCGCCACATTTGGCGTTGGCTGGAAATGATGAGCAAAAACAACAGTATCTTCCTGATATTATTGCGGGTAAAAAAATCACTGCTGTTTGTGTGACTGAACCTGCCGCTGGATCAGATGTAGCGGGTATAAAAGCTCGTGCAGTACGTGATGGTGACGATTGGATTATTAATGGTAGTAAAATGTTTATCACCAATGGTGTTCATGGTGATATCTTTTTTGTTGCTGCAAAGACCGACCCTGATGCAAAAGGCTCTCGCGGTATTTCTATGTTTATCGTAGAAAAAGGTACGCCGGGATTTGAAATTGGCCGTTCACTTAAAAAACACGGATGGCGGAGTTCTGACACAGCTGAATTGTTTTTTGATGATGTTCGTGTACCTGCGAAAAACTTATTAGGTGAAGAGAACAAAGGTTTTTACGCGGTAATGAAGAACTTCCAGCATGAACGTATTATGTTGTCTGCAATGGGCGTTGGTGAAGCACAAAAAGCGTTGGATATTACCATTGAGAATGTAAAGCAACGGCAGGCTTTTGGTGGTGCATTATTTGATAAGGATGTAGTACGAGACAAGTTAGCTCGTGCACAGACTAAAGTATCGCTAGCGCAAAACTATACTTATTATGTGGCGTGGTTAGATGCTCAGGGTGCTGACTGTATTAAAGAAGTTTCCATGCTTAAAGCATATGCCTGTGATATCGCCAATGAAGTGATGTATGACTGTTTGCAGTTACATGGCGGTATGGGGTTCATGTCAGAAAGCCCTATCGAGCGGATGTATCGGGATGCGAGGGTACTGACTATTGGTGGCGGAGCTACTGAAGTGATGTATGGTGAAGTAGCGAAGAGAATGTAGAGTGCGATACCGTTTGAAGAATACCGTTTGATGTATGTGGTGCTGTTTTAGGCGTTTAGTTCAAGATCATTGATGAGGGTTTTATGTTGCTTGAAAATAAAGTGGTAATTATTTCGGGTATCGGCTCTGGTTTGGGAATTGAGCTAGCGCTGGGGGCAGCGAAACAGGGTGCAAAATTGGTTGTTTCTGCCCGCACAGAAAGTAAATTGGATGCCGCAGAGGAAGAGATTCGAGGGTTGCCTAATGGCGAGAATATTGACGTCATAAAGGTACCGACGGATATTTGTGATAAAGACCAGTGTGAACGTTTGGTTGCACGTACCATGGAAAGGTTTGGTCGAATAGACTGTTTGATTAACAGCGCTTACAACCCTGGCGTAATGGCTCTAGCCGACACTGCCAATATGGATGCGTGGCGTGCGGTGATGGATGTCAATGTATTTGGAACAATGAACCTTATTCAGTCTGTTATTCCTCAGATGAAATTACAGCGTAGTGGTTCTATTGTGAATGTAAACACAATGGTTACACGTAAGCCGATGGCAACACAGGCAGGCTATGCAGCGTCAAAAGCAGCATTAAGCAGTGTTACGTCCCATCTTGCTTTGGAGTTGGGGCAATATAATATTCGTGTTAATTCAACCTACATGGGATGGATGTGGGGCGCCCCGGTGGAGTACTATTTTAAACAGCGCAGCAAGTGTGATGACGTTTCCGTTGAGTCACTAAAAAATGATGTTGAGAAAAATATCCCCCTAGGAAGAATTCCCACTAGTGCGGAGTGCGCCAATGCTGTGTTCTTTTTAGCATCGGATCTTGCAAGTGCAATGACGGGTGCTTGTTTGGATGTTAATGGTGGGGAATATCTGCCTCGGTAGTAGAAACAATGCAGGAAAAATGTATGACGTTGAAAAATTCAGTTACCCTTTATCCAGAGAAAGTATTTCCATTTACTACACCACCAGGTGACAATGAAATTGTTGACATCGCTCCTGGTGTAAAGTGGTTGCGATCTCCATTACCTTTATCATTAGATCATATCAATTGTTACCTACTAAAAGATGGTGATGGTTGGTGTGTTGTGGATACAGGTATGAACTCTAAGCCTGCCCGGGATAATTGGTTAGGGATTGTTGAACAGCATTGTGACAACCTTCCCATTAAAAAGGTGCTTGTTACCCACCAGCATCCGGATCATGTGGGTTTGGCAGGGTGGCTATGCGCATCATTTCGAGCGCGATTATTGATGAGCGAGCAAGAGTATTTGTGTTCACGGGTGTATTTAAACTATGGGCAGGCAGATTCTTCTTGGGAGGTTGAGGAGTTTTTTAAACGTACGGCAATGTCATTACATACCCTGGATGGGCTTACGACGAGTAATAATTTTTATGACAGTGTTTCTACACTGCCTGGCAGCTATCACCAATTAAAAGATACGCAATTACTTACCATTGGTGATCATGAATGGGAGGTGATTATTACTCGTGGGCATGCACAAGCACATGTGTCGCTATATTGCCAAACATTGGACTTGTATATCTCAGGAGACCAAGTATTACCAAGGATAACATCCAATGTCAGTGTGATTTCATCTGCACCAGAATCCAGTCCACTAACCGACTGGTATGAGGCTCACGACATTGTCGCACAGCGAGTACCAGATTCAGTATTAGTATTGCCTGCTCATGAACTGCCATTCTATGGTGTTCAGCAGCGATTACGAGATGTCATTGATCATCATGACGAACGATTAGAAAAAATTGTAGCCATTTGTGATACACCAAAAAATGCACAAGTAGTTACCAACCTGTTGTTTGAAAAAGAATTTGATTCATTTCAAAACTACCTGGCGGTTGGAGAGTGTTTAGCGCATATCCATCGTTTAATGGAGCAGGGCAAGATTACCAGAACATTGGAAAGTGATGTTTATCTATATGCCAGTTAAAAGTCAAAACCAAAAGATAAACTAATATATTACGTAGAGAGAGAAAGAATGAGTAAAGTTAACACGTTAGCCAGTGGCATGGAATCCATACTGACAGAGCGACGGTCTGTGCGTGCTTATATGGAAAAACCTATTGCTCAACCTCTTTTAGAAAAGATATTTACCCTGGCACAAAAGTCTCCTTCAAACTGTAATACCCAACCATGGGTTGTACATGTAGCCAGTGGCGAGACGTTGAATGCAATGCGTGAAGCGCTTCCGGCTCAGGCTAAGTCGGGGAAGACTCACTTGGATTTTCCGTACAATATAAAATACCCCGGCGTCTATCAAGATCGACAATACGATGCGGCTAACCAACTATATGCATCTTTGGGTATTAAACGAGAAGAAAAATCTCGTCGCCAAGAAGTGTTTATGCAAAATTATCAGTTTTTTGGTGCCCCTCATGCCGTATTTTTGTTCTTGCCAGCACACTTCGATTTACGAGAAGCCGTTGATGTGGGCATGTATGCACAAACGCTGATGTTAACGCTAGCTGCACATGGATTAGGGAGCTGTCCACAAACCTCTCTGGGTTTTCATGCGGATATTGTGAAAGAAATGTTGGGCGTTGATGACTCACTAAATTTACTGTTCGGAATCTCTTTTGGGTATCCCGATAACGAGAATCCTGTTAACAATGCTCGCGTTGGCCGTGCCAATATAAACGACATTGTAACATTTCACCAGTAAGGCAAAACTTTCGGTTATTAGGTAAATAATAATGAAAAATAATATTCTTAAAAAAGCCATTGCTTGTGTTTCGTTGTCAGTTCTTGCTTTTGGTGTTTCTTTTTCTGCAAAAGCAATGCAGCCATTGACAGATATCGAAGCCTTCAAATCCATTATGATCGATGGGCGTGATATTGCGGCGGCGGTCGGAAAATCGATTGATACGTTGTCACTTGCGGCTATTGTAGATGATGAGCTGGAGCCAATCCCTTACCAGTTTGATGAGTACAATGAAGGTGGTGCAATATTTTTTGAAGGTTGGGATGTTCCTATTATAGGAACCCAGGATGTGCTGGATGACCAAGACAAGTTGTTGTTTTTATACAAGGATGCGGGCGAAAGAAAAACCAGCGAGCAACGTTTTGATGGGACTCCGCTGGCGGAATTGTCCGTAACGGGGCGTGATGGTGTGACCCGTTATGTTTATTTAATGGAAAATTCTCGATTGAGATCCGATGAGCAGTATGTGCGATATAGCTCAGATGAGGCTCTTGTTGAGACGGATTTCTATTCGTTATCTTATAATCAAGATAACCACATTAATTGGAAAGATTTATCCATTGCAGGTTATGAAGGTGAGGATAATCCGATTGATGGTTTGAAGTTTCGTATGGAAACAGATGTTGTTATGAATTTGACGTCCATAAGCTTGAATAATAAACATATTGTGGCGACGCCGGCAGGAGAGAGAGTTGGGCCAATACGCACAACGACACAAATGGAGTTAACGGTTTGGATGTTTGGTTTACCGATGATGTTAATTAGCATGCAGGTGCATCATTATCCTCAATCGGTGATTTATGACGCGCGTGTGATGATGCCAGAAACCCGACGTTCTATGATGGCGAAGTCTTCGGTAGCAATTTCAATCGATGCGAATCAATTATTGGGCGCCACTGTGCGAACAGCATCAGGTCCACTTCAAGCAGGTATTGTTGATGGAGAAGTTGGTGATATTGAAAAAAGTATGATTGAGGCGGGAGTGAATAAAAAAGAAGGTCGTTGGATATGGATATCAACCAATAAAAATTTGGATATACTGACGTTTTTTGATTTTCTTGGTGGAACGAATGAGCCGTTGAGTTTGGTATACGATGACGACAAATTTATCGAGGATTTACCCGAGCGTTTTCCCGGCCAGCTGCCGAATGTGGGTTATAGCATAGATGGGTTCCCTGAAGAGGGGTTCTTTGGGTTTGTGTTTAGCTTTTTCTTTAGTAACGGCTACGATGGAGACCCTCGTTTATTTACTCAGCAGTTGCGGGTGTTACCGGATGTGGTGGTGAATAAGATTTAATGATGAAATAAAGCGAAAAGGTGACCAAACGTAGATGAGTTAAGTTATCTACGTTTGGTCACAGTCGTTGTTTTAGTGGTTACGGGTTAGCTCTTTTTCTTCCTGCTGCAATACGTACTTCGTTAAACATTTGTTTAAGGTAACTTCGTTTTAGCCCAGCGTTAATATTTGGTTCTTGGTGTTCTGCCAATCGGTATATTTGATGAGAAAACCAGGATACCTGTGCCTGTACATTCATCATCGAAATCAATTTATAGGGGCTATTGATTCCTAATCTTCCATTGCCAAACTGCAATGTATTTTCATAGGGGTGAAGGTGTTGAATCTCACCTTGAATTAATTTTTTTGGTAAATCTGGTTCTACACAGAATGGGCGGGCTAAACCGATAATATCCACCTCATTATTCAGTAGGGCTTCTCGCATGGTATCCGCTGAACGAAAGCCTCCGGTGACGGCAAAAGGCGTTTTTACCGCGGCGCGTATGGTTTTTGCATAGTCTAAAAAATAGGCTTCTCTTTTTTTCGTGCTTTCACGTTTTAATTGGTCAGTGTCATTTTTTGCATCAGTGGTACCAAACATATTGGTTTGTTCATAGGTGCCGCCGGATATTTCCAATAGATCAATCTTTTCATTTTCAAGCATTTTAGCGACTTCAACACATTCAGCTAATGTAAAACCACCTTTTTGAAAATCTGCTGAATTAAGTTTTACCGATACAGGAAATTCACTGCCAACGTTGTTACGAATCGTTTTTACAATTTCTAGCAATAAGCGGGCACGATTCTCAAGGCTTCCCCCCCAACGATCGTTACGTTGGTTGACTACTGGGGAAAGGAATTCGCTAATTAAATAACCATGGGCCGCATGTACCTGCACACCGCTAAAACCAGAATTCTTTGCACCTAATGCGGTGACGCCAAAACGATAGATAATGTCTTGAATATCACTTTCCGTTAATGCGCGAGGTTCAGCAAAATATCCCCCCAGTTTTAATTGTACTGGAGATGGCGCTAACGGCTTTTTGGAGACTATTTTGGCAACCTGTCTCCCTGGGTGATTGATTTGCATCCACAACGGATAACCATTACTTTGACTAGCTGTTGCCCAACGCCTAAGGTGGGGTTGGTCATCGCTGCTTTCTACGCAAACGTTTCCTGGTCGCTCTAGATAACGTGAATCTACCATCACATTACCGCTAATAAGTACTCCTGCCTCACCCTCCGACCAGCGCTGATATAACGTAGCATGGCGTGATGTAGCTTGATCGTTCACGTCAGCCATGCCTTCTGTCATGGCTGATTTAAGGATGCGGTTTTTTATCGTGACGCCGCAGGGCAGTGTTATGGTGTTGTCTAGGCGATTGTCATTGTACCTACTACGGTTATCTCTTCTGGCAAAGAAAAGCTGACAAAAGTGTGCCACGTTGGATATAGGGCAACAATAACGCATTCGGGGATAAACTGTTGCTAGAAAAGAAACAATGTATTTGACAATGGCTAGGAGTGTATATATCTAGCTAAGTAAGTTTATGAAATATATGGAGATATGACTATTTTTAATAAATAGGATGGAATGTAATATGGTAGAAGACGTGTAAAACAGAAACGTATTATAATTGCACGTACAAAAATCCTATACAAAATATTTTACGATATCTACATTAATAAGGCAGTGGTTAAAGTAATGGAAAATTTTGATAACGAAGACGAGTATTTGTCTAAACGGTTTAATAATATTGATGTTTCAGGAAGTACCATTACCGATAAAGAATTTGAAGATTGTACTTTTACAGAGTGTGATTTTAGTGATGTATTATTTGATAAGTGTAAATTTATCGATTGTCACTTTGTTAAGTGTAACCTGAGTGTTGTTAAGCTTTCTTACAGCAAATTTTCAGATGTGGTTTTTGACGAGTGTAAAGTTATTGGTGTGGATTGGACAAAAGCAACCTGGCCAAACCTAACTACCTTTGCCCAGGTAAAATTTCATAAATCTATTCTTAACGATTCTTCATTCTATGGCCTAGAGATGGAGGAGCTTGTTTTGGAGGACTGCAAGGTTCACGATGTGGATTTTAGGGAAGGAAACTTTAATGAAGCTGATTTCTCTGGAACAGACTTCTTACATAGTGTGTTTGGAAAGACAAATTTAACATCAGCCAATTTCGCTGAATCAACAAATTACAGCATTGACGTGTACGACAACCGTATTAAAGGGGCAAAATTTTGCCGTTTTGAGGCTGTTAGTTTGCTCGAAAGTCTAGAAATTGAATTGGTTGACTAGATATAGGGCAAAGAGCTATCGACTTGATGTGCACCACGTACACTAACCTATAGTTTTATCGTCCAAGAGGTCGCTTTTTCGCTTGATTCAAAGGTGTCTTCGGCTCGGTTAAAGTCGCTGCTGATGTGCCAATTACCATCGATTTGGTATGTACTTAGGAGAGCAAAGCCATCGCCTGGATAGAATGTTGAGGATACCTTACATTGAAAGGGGTTTTTCCCAACGTTAAAGGTCTCTTTGCTCGCAAAATCATCTGGGTTTGAATTTGCAAAAGGGTACGGTGAATAAAGCGCCGAGCTGTGAATGGAATAGATACGTGTACTGGTAGTTTTTTCCAGAACAATTGATTTAGCGGTTAAATCAATCGTTGTTACGTTGGATACATGCTCATCTCCCGATAGAAATATCAGGTTTTTAACATCATTAAATGCAATATGTTCGAGTAGCTGATCCAGCGTTCTCGGGTAACCATCCCAAGCATCAGAATGAATAGCGCTGTAGGGTGTTGTACTGTGTAACCTGCGGGGTAATAACATGGATGCAGATACGATAAAACGAGGCTTTTCATTATCAGATTTGGTTCTTTCCAGCCAAAGTAAAAGTGCTTGGAATTGATTGTCAGAAATTAACTTCGCCTCCATAAGTGGTTTTATATTGTGGGTGCTGTCACTATTTTTAATGCTACGTCCCTCGCGTTCTGTTCGAGTATCTAGCATAAAAAAATCAAAACCCTGCTGTTCAAACGTATACCAAAGTGGGGTGTTGCTGGTATCTGAGTTCAGCGGTTGCGGTGTTTGATGTAAGTTTCGTTGGAAATTCAGGTAGGCTCGTTTTCCATATTCAAATAGTTTGGCATTGCCAAGTGTTAATTCGGATCGATCCCAATTATCCAGAATTTCATGGTCATCTAACATCATATAACTTGGGAGGCGCCGAAAAACGGATTTAACAGCATGTTGAGATAGCCACTTATGGTAGGGGCGAGTGTATCGGTCATGACTATCGGTTGGATCAAATAAACCTGCGCTGGCATCGGTATAAACTTGATCACCCATAAGTATTATAAATTGAGGCATTAGATTTTTTGGTGTGGAGGTTGTCTTTTTGTCCAAATGTTCTGCCAGTCGATTATAGGATGCATAGGCGAGCGTCTTATCGAGCAGGCCTGCTGGGTATTGGCAGGCAGCGAGGGCAAATTGTGTTTGTTGTTCCTTTTTTTGTTCTTTTTGTTGAGAGTTCGCTTTTTTAGGCCATTGAATAATAGCGGACTCAAGAACGTTTCTGGGTTGTTTAAGGGTGTTTTCTATTGATTGGGTAAACTTATCGCTTAATACGTTCAATTGTAAGTATTGGCGTATTTTTTGGCTTTCAGGTGTGGTTTCGGTATTTGTATCAAGGAAGTCCAGTAAATTATTGGGCAAGTATGACGGGCATGATATTTCATCCCAATTCATGCATTGATCATCTAGAAGTAGTACCAATATGCCATCAGCCTTCTCAAATTGAGCAGGTACGGCTAATTCAGTTTTTATCCAGCTTTGTTGTATGGGTGATGCAAACGTCATGGATAGGCTATGGAACAATGGCATATCGACATTAGCCAACTCTATTTTGTGTTTGTTTATATTAACCGCGAGGAAAACAATGAAATCAGGGTGCTTTCTTTGAGGGTTTATTCCTAAGCTAACAGCGATTTTGTTAGATGTTGAAAGCGTACCTACTACAGGACCTGAATAAGGTGTTTCGCAATGAAAACGATGAGGGTGCTCTGCAGCGTCACATTTTTCTGGGTGCTCTGTATCTAGAAAATTAGATATTTTATGGAAGTTGATTTTAGAATTCTTTCCTATCAGTGAGTCCTGATGCCCAAAACCTTGTAATATTTCTGTATGGTAATCACAACCAGCGGCAGCCATGGTTTGTTGCATTCGGTTGAGCGTTGCTATATCTGCAACTCCGTTATCGCTACCATGAATACTTAATGTTGGAAATTTCCAATATTTCTTTAAATTCTCATTGGTTACGAAATCATTTTCACCATGTTTGTTTGTGACCTGTTCATGGAATGCAAATTGAGTGACGCGTGAAATGGTTTTTAAATTTATGGGGCCAAAGAAATCATCGATATGTTTTAGTGTCTTTTTGGAAATATTTGAAAGCTTAAATGTTTGACCATAAATGCCGTCCAGTCTACGCCGACTACCGGTATGACTTCTTCTGACCCAGGGGCGAGCTGGGTTTTCTAATCGTCGCTCTTTTTCTGGATATGGTAGTACTGAAAGAATACGATCGAATACATTTCCTGTATAGGACGCCGAACTCGAACGTTGGGCGTCGTATGTTATTGATGGCATTGCTTGTCGAAAATAGTCGAGTATATATGCTTTGAACATGTTGTCTGCACTAAATACGACTCTAGGGCCAACCTGTGATAGTACCGCTTTATTGATGCGATTCGGTAATGCCGCTCTTTCTTGGTAATATTTATCTTCAATGTTTGGCGTGGCTAGAATTGCCATACTTAACATTGAAGAACCCATGCAATGAGCAATAACATCCACTTTTTCACATTGAGAAACATGGCATATGTGGTCGATGGCAACGGGTATGTCAGAAAATGCAATGTCCTCAAATGACCAGGGGTGTAATGCGCTGGCTAGGCCGCTGCTAGTACGTAAATCTACAATCCAGACGTCTCTTCCTCTATCCCAAAAATACTGGGCTAAACTGGGTTTTAAAGAATGATGAGTATATGTTGTTCCACTTGCACTATGGCCATGGATCATGACAACCGGTGGGAAATTATCGTGTTTCTCGGTTAACCATGCTTTTCTTGAATAGTGTGTAAGGCGAATGGTTGTTGGCGCTTTGAATGTTTCGGATTCCGAAATACTGTCAATTTTAAGTTCAATTATCGTTGGGGTGGGAATACCTTGAATAAAGTCAGGCAAACGCTTAGCCGTCTGGGTTGGTGACGAATTTTGTGAATGAAAACTTAGTTTATGTATGTTTAGTATAACGCGTAGAAAAAAATGAGATAATGCAGCCATATCAATCAACGCCGATGGTTGATTCTGCTGTTGCACTATTTTTAATAGCGGTTCTTTATTTTGTACTAGAAAACGTGAGTCAAAGCGTAAGAATGCAGGGGATTGGTTTGGTTGATGACGAGCTGGTTGTAATCCTGGAAATGTTTTAAGGTGAATATCTTGAAGTTGTCGTAATGGATTGGCATGTGATTTGTAGGTAATGCGCTTTAGGCCACTGATTTTTATTTCTGAAGCAGCGTGATCAAAGCCACTGAGTTGTTTTGGCCAACCTAATTCTGGTTGTTGAAGTTGTAGTTGATAGTCAAATTTACGAATTTCACCTGCGCGCGAGGTGACTGATTTTATGTTATTTATGGTTTCAATATACCGTGATAGAAAGCTTTTATCGGTTTTTAATACCGAAGGTCTTTTTCGGAATAGCCTTTGAAATATATGTTGCCATAACTCTCTCAGACCCCTATTGCGTAACCAGGGCCAAAGGGCTCTGGCAACACGAATGGAGGGCGTTGATGCTTCTCTTGTTAATATGTCCAAGCTTCCAGATACCGGACTGATTAGCAGTGCATTTTTATCAAGTTCACTTTCGTCTACTCCTTTCTGAGTTAGTTGATACCACGTTTTACGATCAAATATTCGAAGTTGGCTTATTGATGCATTGTTAGATGGATTGTTAGAAGAGAGATTCGGTGGGTTTTTTTTCACAGTAATTCTGCGTTGTTTATTACGCACAAAATTCTGAATAGAAAAATCATTAAAACGTAGTGTAAGGTCTACGGTGCAGTCTAGGGGGTGATTATCGGCATCCGTGAGAGTTACTTGTCCTGTTAGACGCTCCGTGATTTCTATCCGAGTTGGGGTCGTAGGTTTGCTCGTGGAGGTTTTGTCAGTATTTGTATGAGAATATTTAGGTCGGTCGATAGGAAGAGATGTTGGTGTAATTTGAGGTGAAGGTGTTGTTAACTCCCAGATCTTTATGAGTTGTTGTATGGCACGCAAGGATACGGCTGCAATGGTTAAGGCAGGGTTGGCGCCTATAGCAGAGGGAATAATAGCGCCATCAAGTACCACTAAGCCTTCGTAAACGGTTGCATTATTTGAGGAGTTAAATACTTGGCCAATGTGATTTACGACCCCCAGCGATGCATCGTCTGCCATTACGCAGCCGCCAAGGGGGTGAACTGTTAGTAATGTGCCTTTGTTTCTTTGAGGTGCTGATGTTAGCCTCCACATCGGATTGGTAAGTAGCGTTCCCCCGACATTAGATGTTGTTAACAAATCTTTTAGTGTATTGATTTGCTCATGAAAAAGGCGGTGATTTGAGAGGGATGGCCAATGTACTTGGATAGCATCATTCGTGCTATCTTTATCCCATTGTAGTGAACCTCGCGCTCCATCATCCCCCATCAGTACGTAAGCAGCCGTGTGTTTGGTGACATTGCTGTCTACCGATTGAGGATCACTGTGTAGATGGCCTGTGGTGTGTATTTCCGTATCCATTGTTGTCAATTTAGATACGCTATTTAACGTTGTGGTTACATCTTCGAATATTTTCTGCAAAGAACTTGGTACAGTAACTTCTTGTATTAATAGGTGGGGGGGCTTGTCTCTTAGGTCTATCATGCTCGTAATGGTAGGGCCAACGTATCTGTCGTTAGGTTCTTTATTCTCGTTGGCAACCGCGTTAACCACGTTTTTTTGGTCGAATATGGCGCTCAACATATCCCCATTTGCAGAAAAACTTTTGCCAAGTTGATCAGAAAAAATTAGTGATTCTGACTTCGAACGCATAAGTATTTCGGTGGACCCAAGAGTTCCTGCTGCAAGGATAATTTTTTTTGTGGTAATTTTTGTTGGAGAGCCTTCGCGTTTTTGTAGGTGTTTTTTTGTATGTACAGCATTAATGCACCAGCCATCCGCTGTATCGTTAATTGGTTGGATACTACGAACGGTAGCGCCGGTATAAATCTCAACACCTTGTTTGAAGGCTTTGACGAGTAAGTTGGTATCCAAAGAGTTTTTGGCACCCTGATTACAACCCGTGGCGCAGTCCCCGCATAGATTACAAGCCTGAAGTTTAACTCCCGCATTATTAATTTTTTCTGTTTGCGCTATGGTTAGCGGTGTCGAAGAGAAATGCAATGGCGTACTATTTTTCGAATCTTGTACTGCAAGTTGCTTAAGCGCTACGTGTTTTTTTAATGCCTCTTGTTGGTGATATTGGTGGCGCTCAATTGTATTGTCACCGTGCTTATCCTTTGCTTCCAGTAACTGTTTTGTAGATTCATAGTAACCAGAAAAAAGGCTTTTTGGATGAGTGTACTGTAACTCTTTTGGCCAGCGATGGTTAAATACTGAAGGTTTTGCTTCTAGCATAACTCCGGCATTTATAAGAGAGCCTCCACCTAATCCATTGGCTACAAGCGTGTTTAAGCTGGCGCTGGTGTGTAAATCAAATAGTCCAGTTTGTTGATGCTGGAATTTTCTGGAACCAGATACACGGATATGTTTTGGTAGATCTGATGCGTCAGATGGAAACATTCCAGACAAATATTCGTTACCACGCTCTAACACGCAAATACGTAAAGGTTTATCGTGCTTTGTTAAGCCAGCTAGTTCAGATGCAGCGATTGCCCCACCATAACCACTACCAATAATAATGATGTCGTAGTCAAATTCAGTGATTTGGTGCGTTTTATGTTGTGCAATAAAGGCCTCAAAGCCTTGCGATATCCAGGTCGTGGATCGGTCGGACATAGGATATCTCTTTTATAATAACTAAACCTCAAGGCAAGCTTCTTGATGAATGTCTTTGTGTTTAAATAACGTCGCTATTGCCTGTTCCAATTCGTCAACTAATACCGGTTTATGCAACATTTGAATATTTGCTTGCTTGGCTTCGAGAAGTCGCTCGGGAGCTGTGTCACCACTGATTAAAATTGCAGGTAATGCAGGGTACAGTTTATGAATTGAGTGAATGGACAATATTCCATTGTCCTTTCCCCGTAACCTGAAATCAGCAAGTATAATATCGGGGCGTGTGGATCTTACCATATGAATAGCGGATTCTGTACCGTCCGCTAGTAGTACGTGACACCCCAACCCTTCTAACAACACTTTCATACCAAGGCCAACTTCGTGATCGTCATCGATAACAAGGGCTGAGATATTTTCCCATGAAAATTGGCTTGGGGGTAGGATGTTGTTCGGTGTTGGGATCTTGTGGGACTTGGCCAGGGTAAGTGTAAAACAGGTGCCGGTGGAGATACTGGATTCTAAATGTATGTCAATATCTAGAAGGCTTACTAAGCGGTTAACAATCGCTAGACCTAACCCTAAGCCTTGTGTGTTGTCTCTTTCTGGGTTGTCTAGTTGATAGAATTCTTCAAATATCCTTGTCTGCTCACTTTGGGGAATACCTTGACCTGTATCGGATATTCGAATCCGATGGGTGTGTTCTAAATTTTCTATACTTAACTCCACATTACCAGAATGTGTGTATTTAATTGCATTGGCGATTAGGTTGCGAAGGATTCGGTCAAGTAAAAATTCATCTGATTCAACATAAGCATCGTCAACACAGTCAAACCATAACTTTAGATTTTTTTCGCTAGCAGAAGGGATAAATTCACTCTGCAAACGCTCACCCATCAAGCGTAAGTTAAATGGCGTAACATTGGCTTGTACAATGCCCGCGTCAAGTTTAGATATGTCTAATAGTGAATCTAAGTGAGACACTAATGACTGTAGTGCCGTGTCCATATGCTCTGCTATTTCTCGACTTTCTTTATCAAGGGTTCGCCGAGAAAGAGCACCACTGAAAAGTGATAATGCGTGAATAGGTTGGCGTAAGTCGTGGCTTGCGGATGCTAGAAAGCGGGTTTTAGCTCGACTAGCACTTTCCGCTGTTTTTAATGCCTCTTGTAGTTGATGGTTTAGCTCTTCTTGTTGATTACGTATTGAAAAGAAACCCCTGATAAGGCCGAAGCTTTCTTTTGATAGTATTAACATCGTTATATTACTTACACATAGCATGACGGCAACGATGTAACCAATTGGTTCCCCATTGTCTTGTAAGGTGGTAATGACCCACATAGAGGATGAAGAAAGCCCAGCGGGTATGATATAGGCGAGAGATATAGGCAAGAATCCAGCTGTTGTCATGATTGTTACTGCGCCGATACCCATGATAATCATGCTGTGTATTGCACGTTGATAGTCGCTAAACTCAGGAAAGAAAAATATAAATGAGAAAGCATGGAGGCTGCCACTAATAATGCTGCCACAAACAACAATGTTTATGCGAAATCGTTCAGAATATTGTGTCAATTTGGGTAGTTGAATAAGTAGCGCAGCACGGCTAAAGAGAAAGGTACTGGCGACAATTAACCAGGTTGCCCAGTAAATTGGGTGGAAATATTCTGATGCAAAGCTAGCAATGACGGAGAGCAGTAGAACGGTAGGAATAGTCCCCATCCACCCTTGTAGCGCAAGCATACGAAGCAATTCTTGCTCTATGTTAGCGGTAGGAGATTGGTGATGCTTTGAAGATGTCACGTTTCATATTCCTTATGAGCGCGATAAGCGCAAGCTTCAACCCTGAAGCTTTGTCTAGAGGCGGGTGGTATAGGAGCATATTTGGGGAATTATAAAAGAATTTTTGGATTGGTGAAACCTGGGAAATGATAGCCCGTTAGGTCCTCTCGTGTACAATGGCTATTTTTTGAGACGTGTAGTATGACTCAAGCAACATCCAGATTGATTTTTGTTTTGTCGGCCGTTGTTTCTCTAGGGCCGTTATCTATCGATTTATACCTGCCTGCGATGCCATCAATGGTGACGGTGTTCGGTACGAGTGTTGATCGAGTGCAGTTAACACTTTCAAGCTATTTATTAGGTTTCGCATTTTTTCATCTTGTGTGTGGTCCCTTGTCTGACCGTTATGGGCGTAAACCCATATTGCTTGCAGGGCTAAGTGTTTATGTATTGATGAGTGTGCTGTGTGCCTTATCCGATACGATCGAAGAGCTTATTATATTCCGTTTTTTTCAGGCCATGGGTGCTTGCTGTGCACCGACGTTGGGGCGTGCTGTGGTTCGTGATGTATTCCCGCCGGAACAAGCGGTAAAAGCATTAGCCTATGTCTCAAGTTTAATGGCATTGGCACCGGTTGCTGCTCCGAGTATTGGAGGGTTATTGCTATTATACGGCGATTGGTCGTTAATGTTTTGGGCGTTGGCATTGTGTGGCGTTTTTGTGATGGGATTGGTCATTTTTTGTGTGCCAGAGTCGTTGCCTGAAAAACAATCATTGCATCCAAAACAAATAACTCAAAACTATCTGACTTTATTAAAAAGTGCCGATTATATGGGCAATGTGCTTACCGCCGCCTGTATGTATGCCGGTATTTTTGCCTTTCTATCGGGAGCAAGCTTTGTTCTGATTACTTTTATGGAAGTAAAAACAGAGCACTTTGGGTTTTATTTTGTGTGTATTGTTGTGGGTTATATTAGCGGAAACTTATTCACTGCACGCATTGGTTATCGCTGGCAGTCACGGAAAGTGTTTCGGTTGGGCATTTCTATATCATGTGGTGCCTCCTTTTTAATGGTTGTTTTTTGTTTGATGCAATGGTTTTCAGTGTTGTTTGTTGTGGTTCCGGTGGCGTTTGTCGCTATGGCGGTAGGGATCGTTATGCCTAATGCCACGGCAGAAGCGTTACGACCATTTGCTCATATGGCTGCGACGGCCTCTGCGCTGATGGGCTTTATTCAAATGGAGGCTGCGGCAGCCAGCGGGTTGCTGGTTGGGATGTATCTACAAGGCTCGCCTTTACCTATGGCATTGGTGATTTTTGGGACAGGGTGTTGTGCTGTATTGTGCTACTGGTTGATTCTTCCTAGCGGATCACGTAAAGATAACGTCTGATAAAATAGCCGTCAAATTTAAGAATTATCGTAAGAGGGTCAAAATGGGAAATAAAGCAGGTTTTGCGAATAAAACGGTTTGGATAACAGGGGCGAGTTCAGGCATCGGCAAAGAACTTGCTCATCAGTTTGCAGACCAGGGGGCGAGGGTTGTTCTCTCTGCTCGTCGTGGTGATGTATTAGAAACGGTTCGAGCAGCGTTGACTGGTGGTGTTGAGCGTCATTGGGTGGTACCGCTGGATCTTGCGGATGCTGATAGTTTGATGGAAAGTGCAACCAAGGCCTTGTCGGATATTGGCCCTGTTGATATTTTGGTTAATAACGGAGGCATATCACAGCGAGGTCTGTTTTTAGAAACAGACTTCTCTGTCTATCGACGTATTATGGATGTGAACTATTTGGGCACTGTGGCGTTAACCAAGGTGGTATTACCTGGCATGGTGGATCGGGGAACGGGTTCGGTTGTTTGTATCAGTAGTGTCGCCGGTAAGGTGGGGTCAAAATTACGCACAGGGTATTCGGGGTCTAAATTCGCAGTAGTTGGCTTTATGGACTGTTTGCGAGCAGAAGTGAGCTCTCAGGGTGTTCAATGTTTGACTGTCTGTCCTGGTTTTATCAACACCGATATTGCAAAAAATGCATTGGATGCCAATGGTAAAGCTCAGCAGACTAATGAGGCGTCTATTGAGGAAGGGTTAACCGCTGGAGAGTGTTGCCAACAAATTATCTCAGCTATTGAACAAGGCAAGGATGAGATTGTTATTGGTAAGGGGATAAGTGGTTTAGCACCTACGATTAAACGTTTTTTTCCTGGACTGTATAACACTCTAGCGGCTCGGCGGGAGCATCGTTAGTAGGTTGAATTATACTATTTGTACTAAATCATTGCTTAGTTGAATGATGGTAGGTCGTTCTCGTAGGGAGGCTCCTTATCGCCCAATCCGGACGTTCGAGGCAAAGGTTAAAATGACGTCAAATGCCCCAGCTAAGATATTAATAAAATGGTCTAAAAAAAGAATGCCTGTTGCCGGAATAGTCTGCAGTGTTTATAAAGCGGTCTATTGGGGTATCAGTATCAGGGGTGCTTTCTGTCACAGAGGGGACAAAATCATGTATGGAAGAAAACAGGCAAACTTCGAAAAAGCGGACATTAGAAATAGTGCTTTGATCTGCCGCCATAGGCGGTAGTATCATCTTGTTAGATTTTGATTTGTATCTGCTATCTCTCAGAATCTCTTTTCTCATCATGAGATAGTGACCCAGAAAACTCGTGAAATATTTTTGTCGAGACTCCGCCTTTCCACAGTTTGTTCCGTAACTCGATTATGCGGAGCTCAGCATATATAAGTCCCCATACCTCCTATTCTGGGTTAACCCCCAATTGGATGGTTTTGCAATCATAAATGATATGTTATAACATATCTAAAGTGTAGGGAACGCTAGTTCTTAGCCCTAATCAGGCCATTCTCATTATAACAAAACAGCCTGTGACAGTGTTTTATCAATGAAGTGAGTGGTGGCTGAATTTTCTGCACTTTGCGAGAGGATCTGTTATCGGAGGTTACTTGCTGGAGAAAGAAGGAAAATTCGATTACCTAGCAATTGAATCGACAGGTACTTCCGAACGCATAATCATTACAGAAACCTTTGCTTTTGCTGCCAACTTATTGTGGCTTTGTGAAAATATTTCCAACCTGTCTGTAGTAACACTCCAACAGAATAAACGTAAGATCCATTTTAGGTAATCATTATGAATTACATAGACAGTATCATTCAACACGCAGAGCAACATTGCCAAGCTCACGGTACTCGATTAACAGTAAAACGAAAGAAAGTGTTAGCGGGGCTTATTCAATCCTCCAAAGCACTTTCGGCTTATGAGTTGATCGATTTTTGTAAAGAGCAATGCGGAGAAAGCATACCTGCCATGTCGGTCTATCGCATTCTATCGTTTCTAGAAGATGAAAATTTAGTGCATAAGCTGAACCTAGCAAACAAGTATGTCGCGTGCGCGCATATTAGTTGTGACCATACTCACGGAGTTCAACAATTTTTGATTTGTCGAAAATGCAGCAAAGTAAAAGAAATCAGCATCAAGCCAACCACAATGGGCGAGCTTGAGGAAACCGTAAAAGATGCAGGGTTCAAGCTGATACGCCCACAGTTAGAGATGAATTGCCTGTGCAAGGATTGCTTTGCGCAGGCGGCTTAACAAAAGAGGAATAATGTTCTATGAAGACAGTACAAGCGGCAACAGATAAATTGGCCATTAGCCTATCACTGGTCTGCTCCATCCATTGTCTGGCGTTACCCGCTTTATTGGCAATACTACCCAGCATGGCGGCATTGCAACTGGTAAGCGAGGATTTCCATCTATGGATGGTCGTAGCAGTGCTTCCCTGTAGTGTTTATGCCTTAACGTTAGGATGCAAACAACACAAATACTATCGCTTACTTTTTTTGGGCTCCATCGGGTTAGCGCTGCTGGTATTGGCGCTGCTATTAGGAGAAGCGCGAATCGGAGAGGAAGGTGAAAAAATGCTGACTGTTGTCGGGAGCTTTTTTGTTGCTGTTGGACACTGGTTTAATTATCGCCTTTGTCATACGCAAAAACATAATGACTGTTCCTGCCCTAACAATGAGCACACTGGCCCATAGTGAAACGCAACTATTTTATTACTTTGGAGCAACACAGCAATACCACCCCATTGGTGATGTTTATCATCTTACTCAGGAGATACGATATGCGACACAATAATTTACTGGTTCTCAGCCTGTTTGTGCTGGGTGCCAATGCTGCTTTAGCAGATGGCTTTATCGAACACGAAAAACATGTGCATGGGAAAGCACAGCTCAACATTGCTATTGAGAAAAATAAAATTGAAATAGAATTCTCCACGCCTGCTATGAATCTGCTGGGTTTTGAATACAAACCGTCCTCTACTGAGGATAAGCACCAACTAGCACAGGCGCTAACAACACTACGCCAAGGAGGCGAACTGTTCACCCTTGGTACCTGTCAACTAAAGGAAAGCGAGATATCCTCAACATTGCTTGATACAGATCATGACAATAATCACCCTGACGACAAGCAATCAAACCCCTCTCTTGATCATGACTCTGAACATGATCAACACCATCAAAGTAACCACAGCGATTTCGCAGTACATTATCACTTCAGCTGTTCTGAAGGAGTACCTGCTCAAATAAAAACAGGTTTGTTTGTCGCGTTTACCGGTCTGCAGCATATTGCAGTGACCGTGTTAGGTGAGCAGCAGTCTCAATTAACACTAAACAAATCCCAAAACGTTATTAACCTGTTGTAAAAGGAGTGCCCCTTCACGCAAGGGGCGAATATGAGCGATATTATCACTATTCAGAATCTTCGCTTTCGTTGGCCAGGCAACTCAGTGGACACCTTGTCGATCGAAATGCTCAACATCAAGGCGGGGGAAAAAGTGTTTATTCGTGGCGCTTCCGGCGCTGGAAAAACCACCTTACTAAACCTCTTGTCCGGTGTAGCCGAAGCCAACAGTGGCTTGATTAGCGTATTAGGCCACGAAATAAAACGGCTTAGACCGGCTGCGCGCGACCATTTTCGTGCCCAGCATATTGGCTATATCTTCCAGGCATTTAATCTTATTCCTTACCTCACAATGGTACAAAATGTCGCGTTAGCCTGTCATTTCTCCAAGGAGAGAAAACAACGGGTTTTAAAACGCGCTACATCATTAGATGCTGAAATTCACCGATTACTAGATCATTTAGAACTGAACGACGAGCGACTACTACATAAGCCAGTAACAACACTTAGCATTGGTCAGCAACAGCGAGTTGCTGCAGCGCGTGCGCTAATTGGCCAACCAGAACTTATTATTGCCGATGAGCCAACATCTGCACTAGACAGTGATCGGCGCCAGCGATTTCTCGAATTATTATTCCAGGAAGTTGAAAACTGTGGCAGTACCCTGGTATTTGTAAGTCACGATGCATCATTAGAAAAGCTATTTGATCGTAGCGTCAGGTTATCGGAACTGAAACAAGCACGAGAGCTACAGCCATGATCCTCCCAAGACTAGTTTTTGAAAGCCTACTAAATCGTCGCAGTACAATTGTGCTGACGTTAATTACAATCGCATTTAGTGTGGCCTTATTATTGGGTGTAGAAAAGGTTCGCCAAGATACTCGCTATAGTTTTTCCAATACCGTATCCGGTACTGACCTGATTGTGGGGGCGCGATCGGGCAACTTGCCCTTACTTTTATATTCGGTTTTCCATATTGGCAATGCCAGTAATAATATCAGTTGGCAAAGTTACCAACATATCCGCAAAAATAAGAAGGTGGCTTGGAGCATCCCCATTAGCCTTGGTGATAGCCATCGAGGTTTTAGGGTTCTGGGCACAAATTCAGACTATTTCAAATTCTATCGTCATGGGAATAAACAACAGTTGGATTTTGAGCATGGCAAACCCTTTGCTGCATTGTTTGATGTTGTCATAGGTGCAGACGTTGCCAAAAAACTTAATTACACGTTGGGAAAAAAAATCATTCTTTCACACGGTGTAGGTAAGGTGAGCTTTTCAGACCATGATGACAAACCGTTTGCTGTTGTGGGGATTTTGAAAAAAACAGGTACACCGGTTGATCGAACGGTACATGTAAGCTTACAAGCAATAGAGGCTATTCATTTAGATTGGCAAACAGGCTACAAAAATCCCGCCCATGCTGTCAGTGCAAAACAAGCCCTAAAACTTGAGCTAGAGCCCAAAACGATCACCGCTTTTATGTTGGGCCTAACCTCACGGTTAAGCGTTTTTAGTTTACAACGTTCAATCAATCAGTACAGTAAAGAACCGTTACTGGCAGTACTGCCTGGTGCAACGCTGCAAGAATTGTGGAGCCTGTTTGGACTGGCCGAATCAGCACTGCTGATCATTACTGTATTTGTTGTGCTTAGTGGGCTGCTAGGTATGTTAACGGCTATTCTCGCGAGCCTTAACGAGAGGCGCCGGGAACTGGCAATCTTGCGTTCGGTGGGCGCCAGACCTTGGCATATTCTTGTGATGTTATGTGCCGAAGCAGGCCTCCTAACGGCAGGTGGAATATTCGTTGGAGTTGCATTGTACTATCTAATAATAATTGCTGCTGCCCCTGTCGTGGAAACTCGTTACGGTCTCACTCTTACTCTTACAGGACTAAGCATCAATAACGTGTGCATGCTACTTATCACTCAGGTTGCCGGTATCTTAATCGGACTCATTCCCGGTATTCGAGCCTATCGTATGGCGCTGAATAACGGCATCACTATTAGGTTATAATAATGAAAAATCAATTTATCAGTATTGTAATGTTGATGGTGCTTACTGCATGTGAAGAGCCTGTGAATTCGGAGTCTTTACAAGCAACGTGGGAAGACTTGATTCAAGAAGGCTTTACACCAAAAGAACTTATCTTGAAATACCAGATTGATACTTATGAGGCGGATGACCCTAGAAGAATGCAGCTTATCCGGGCAATGGAAGAGGAATGGAACTCTGCACCGGTCAATGAAAACTTGGATAACAAGAAAATCACTCTAACAGGCTTCATTGTTCCACTGGAAATAGAATCCAACGCAGCCTATCCCACAGTCAGTGAATTTTTATTAGTTCCATTTCTAGGTGCCTGCATTCATGTACCTCCGCCACCAGCTAATCAATTGGTATATGTGAAAATGGAATCCCCCATTGCGATGCCTAATGATGGTGAAGCTTTCTCGGTTACAGGCATTATGAAAACTGAATCTGTCAATAATGAGCTTGCCGAGGCAGGCTATAATATGAAAGGGTTATCTTTGGAAACATTTAGTAATGAGTCACTAAATCCAAATACTGAGTGATGTCAACCAGACTCATTTATACGGGTCCACTGGACCAGCACCAGTATGCTCATTGCTGTAAGCAGTTACCTCTGAATATGCGTGGTCAGCGCTTGCAAGCAGTGAATGGCGCTTTGGAAGGCTCCAGTTGCCCCCATCGCTTAAGCATACATCGTATTTTGTAATGTCCGCTTTCAGTGGAAGTTGAAGTTTTTTTCGATTGAACTCACAGGAAAAAGGAACCCCTGTCGTCAGCATCCCAATCGGCCGCTATATAAACACTGCCGACATTTAGGGCTGATTGGATTCTATTATTCGACAATTTACTTAGTGTCGGCTCAAGGGCTATTGGCGTTGCTGATTATGTTTTTATCAACGACCGAACTGTAGGAAAATCTGCCTTCTCGCAGGGGTAGATTGAATAACGCCATTATATGTATCTAGATTCTTATTGAGCTTCTCGAACCAAACGCACACCCGACTGCGTAATATGGTACTCAACATGATCATAGATACCGCTATAAAAACCAACGCTATAGGATCGTCCTGGGAGTAAAGCAACAGTGCTCGTCCAGGTCCAGCCGGTTGTAGAATCAGGCGTTGAATTTGGAAACGCTTCCTCTACTATCGCTGGTTGAGAAGAATTGTCATCACATAAACGACGACCCATACCATATACCTCTGCAGAAGAGCAGTAAATTAGCGTCTGCAATTCATACAACGTTGGCAACCGGAAATCCCCCGGTGCTGTCATGCCGTTTGCAGTTTGCCAATCATAAGTAGCTCGGTCACCTTCGCAATTTTGCTGTATTTGATTCCAAGTCTGTCCGACGCTGCACCGTTGCCACTCGAGTCCTGTTCCATAATCATGAATAACGTCATCATTTAGACCTATCGATAGAAACCTTCCATTGATCGCTTCTTCTGGGGCTTCTACTGGTGTAGCGCTGACCTCAATGCTAGGGGCTGATTCTTCACCTTCAAGATTCACACCGGTAACAACATAGTAGTAGGTTGCGCCGTTGATCAGACCTGCATGAGTATAGATGCCATTTCGCTTTTGAGCGGATTCAGGAATGGGCCCTATCTTTTGGCCTTCGGATGCGGTTCCCTCTAGTGTGGAGAAATAGATATTAAAATGTGAAACATCTTGGTGGGGGCTGCTCCATTTGAGGTGAGTAGCACCATCATCACCTATCGCTAATATGGGATCAATGGGGTTGCTGGCCTTACAGGCGGAAAGTAAAGCAACAGTAAATATCACAAACAGCGCTTTTATTGGTGAAGAGCTCTGCAACCATGTTGCTGATACGTTTTTTTTGGGAAAAAAATCCATTTTATTTATCCTTAATATGGAAATGTTGAGGGGGAGGGGGGTGACAGCCTTTCTCGTGGTATAGCCCCTGCTTTTTGTTATTACTTCATTGTACAGTTTAACCGTCATGATATGACTACATTAATTAACCAATCTAAGCGTGCTTAATACGAGAGCTTGGATATACTGCGCGTTTTTTATACATCTATAAACGGATTGTATGTAGAAAATAATTGCACGCATTAACTACCAATTCAAACATGGAGAGTGTTTGAACGGTTAAGTGCACCTAAAATTTAAAGGGTTATGTCATCATGAAACGAAGATCTTTTCTTAAATCGACAGGCGTCGCTGCGGCTGCCACTGGGTTGCCAGTAGTGAGTAATACAGCATCAGCTCATACACCTGAGGAGAAATACCGAGAGAAGGTTCCCGAGCTCTTTGAGCCGGTTGCTAAGCCGCCTACCTATACGCCAGCATTGGTGATTGGATCCGGTTTCGGCGGTGCAATCTCAGCCTACCGCTTGGCACAAGCAGGTATAGAAACCACGGTTTTGGAACGTGGTTGTCGTTGGCCTCAGGATCCCCGAAGAGATATTCATTCCAATGATTTTGCCCCTGACGGCAGAGCGTATTGGCATCGAACGGATATAACGCAGGTCACTGGGATACCGTTCAATTTTGATAAGTTTGGTGGGATTTTGGATGTCACTGATTACGATCATATATCCGTTTGGCGTGGTGCCTGCGTGGGTGGTGGTTCAAAAGTATTTACCGGCGTACTGATTCAGCCTGAGCGTGAGTACTTTGAAGAAATTTTTCAAGATAATGTCGATTTTGATGAAATGAACAACACGTTTTACCCACGAGTAAGAGAGATGTTACGTGTAAGCCCGTTACCGAGTGATTTATATTGGAAGTCGGCCTGGGGGCATTCTCGAGTTTGGGATAGTCACGCTCGTTCAGCAGGTTATACACCAGAGTCAATTGATGGCATTTGGAATTGGGATGTTGTTCGTGATGAATATCGTTGGTGGCGAGGGAATCGTCGATCAGCGACTGTTGGTGAGAGTAATCATGGTAACGCCAATGGAGCCAAGTTTGATTTAACTCAAAACTATTTAAAATATGCAGAAGATAGTGGTTATACCAGTGTTTATTCTGGTACTCAGGTCAAGGGCGTTAGCCGTGACTCCAGCGGTAATTATCTCGTGCAGGTTGAACAAATTGATCCCATGGGAGAGGTTATTGACGAGTACACATTGTCCTGTGGGAAACTATTTATGGCGGCAGGTTCTATCGGAACGACTGAATTGCTATTGCGGGCTCGAGAGCGAGGTGATTTGCCTGATCTGAATGAGCATGTTGGTGAAGGTTGGGGTACTAATGGCGATGCTGCAGTTGTTCGAACCATGGCTCCATCGTTAGGAGTTACCCAGGCATCACCTTCTGCCAGTAAAATACATGATGCCTCCCTTGATGTGCCAGTAACGTTGGAAAATTGGTATGCGCTACATGTTCCCGTTAATGTGGGCGTCATTGGTAGTTTAGGTATGGGCTTTGATATGAAGAACCGTGCGCGATTCGAATATAATGAGCAAACGGATTCCTGTACATTGCTATGGCCTGAAAATGGCAACAATGATGTCGTAGAATCTGCGCGGGAAATGAATAATAAAATTGCTGCTGCAAGTTGGAGTGTGCCAGGGCTTCCAGGGCTGATTCCCGATGTTAATGCATCGTTTACGGCGCACCCGCTAGGTGGCGTAGTCCTTGGCAAGGCAACCGATGCTTATGGACGCGTTCATGGCTATGATGGCTTATATGTTATGGATGGCGCAATGGTCAACGGTAGTACTGGGGCGGTGAACCCAGCGTTAACTATTTCTGCATTGGCAGAGAGAAACATCGAGAAAATCATCTTAGAAGATTTATAAACCCTTCGGCCGTCATCCAGTATATTGCAACCGCCCCTAATATATAAAGGGGTGGTTGTGGCTGAGACTTGGCTGGATTTTGTAAAAAGTTGCAATTTGTTACTTGTTTTTATCCTCATTAGGCTATTTAATTAATCAACTGATCAAATAAATAGCCTAATGAGGTGTTATGTGAACGCAGGCCGCGGTCGACCATCGGATCCAGAAGAGCAGCAAGAGCGCAAAGCGCGGCTAATTGAGGCTGCTCATAACCTATTGACTGAGAAAAGCTTTAGAAATATTACTATTAGAGAGATCGCAAGTGAGGCTGGCATGCAGTCTGCAATGATCAGTTATTACTTCGGTAGTAAGGAAGGTTTATTCATTGCCTTATTAGAAAACCTATCAACGCAACACTTTTCCTCCTTAGAGCATTTGGCTGAGAGTGGTGAGCCGTTAAAAGGTTTTATTTTTGCAACGTTAGAGCATCTTAAAAATAACCGAATCATGGGGCGCTTTCTGATCGATGATATTGTGGGTCAGCCGGGACCGCTAGGGGAGCGTTTTATTGAATTGTTTCCTAAACGTATGCGTGCATTTTTACCGAAATTGATCGCTCAAGAGCAAGCGCTAGGGCGGATGCGCAAAGATCTAAATCCCCATTGGGCAGCGTTCTCATTAATGAATATGTTGCTGATGCCTTTTTTTGCAGAGCCTATAAGAGAGCGAGCGTGGGATATATCAAAACAGGATGTTAATAGCCCACAGTGGGCGGATCATATTTATCAGATGTTTATTCAAGGTGTTGAGGAAAAATGATGGTGGTATTAACGAAAAAACGAGCTTTTTTGTTGGCACTCATGGTGTTTGTAGCGATTTCCGTTGTGTTAGTGAAGCTACAACCAACTATGGAACATGATGATCTTGCTAAGAAACCGGTTCCGGTCAGTGTGATTACCTTAAAACCGCATATGATTGCGCCAACAATTACCGGTTACGGTGTTGTAGAGCCGAATGTTTTGCTTAATGTGAAACTAGAGGTTAGTAGCATGGTGACTTATGTTCATCCTAAATTACGCAAAGGGGAGTTAATACCCAAAGATACCTTGGTATTAAGGGTTGATGAGCGTGATTACCAATTGGCATTACAGCAAGCGAAGGCTGATGTTGCGGTGACACAGGCAAACCTTCGTGAGTTGGATGCGAACTTAAATGATGTAAAAGTGAATCTTGCATTAGTGCAGCAGAAGCTGACTCTTGCCAACAAAGAATTGGTAAGGAAACAGAAGCTTTTGTCAAAAAAATCAATTGCTCAGTCAACAGTTGATAGTCAAAAAAGTGCTGTTATTCAGCTTAAACAGGAAGTGCAGAGTCTTAAGATTCAGTTGGATACCTTGCCCGCTCAACGTGATGTCTTGGTTGCTAAAATTGTTATTGCTGAGGCGTCGGTAGAAACGCAACAGCGTAATGTGGAACGAACTAAAATAGTGATGCCTTTTGATGGCCGTATTACCGAACTATCGGTAGAAGAAAATCAATTTGTTGCTCAGGGAACTTCCCTGTTTTCTACACAAACCATTGATAAAGTGCTTATTAATGTACAGTTTCCGGTAGAGCGTTTTCACTCTTTGGCGAAGTCGATGAGAGCTCCTGGGGGAGGTGCTGGGGGGCTTTCTTTTGAGAAAGCCGTGTTGATGATAAAAACCAGTGCAATGTTTGAAATGTTAGGTATTGAAGCTGAAGTACGCCTACCAGGAGTTCCTAATATTCGTTGGCCTGCAAAAGTTGAGCGTATCAGTGATAATTTGGACCCTTCTACACGAACGTTAGGCATTATGGTGAGTGTGGATAATCCGTACAAAAATGTTGAACCAGGGGTGCGTCCGCCGCTGATTGCACAAATGTATACGGAAGTGGTGATTCGTTCTCGGCCCCAGAGCTTTTATGTTATTCCTCGAGATGCCTTACATGAAGGTAGCGTATACATGCTTTCTGATGTGGAACTGGTAGAAAATGAGAAAACAATAAAAAAGAAGGTACTGTTTAAAAAGGCGATGAAACCGGACTATCAATTTGGATCTATTGCTTTGTTTAAAAATGGATTGAGTGAAGGGCAGCAGATTATTGTGTCAGATCTATTTCCTGCGGTGAATGGCATGGTGTTGCATGCCTCAACAGATGAGGTTATGGAGCAAAGGATTCAGCAATGGGTGGAAGGCCAATAATATGATTCGATTCTTTGCAAAACACCCAACAGCGGCCAACTTAATGATGGTGATGTTTCTGTTGGCGGGTATGTTAACGCTGCCATCAATAAAACGAGAAACATTTCCTGAAGTTAAATCATTTGAGGTCGAAATTCGAGTGCCGTATCCCGGAGCGGCTCCGAAAGATGTAGAGACGGGAATCTGTAAGCCGTTAGAAGATGCATTGGATGGCATTAGTTTTATTGAAGAAAAACGCTGCCAGGCGCGTACATCGCTCGCGATTATGACTGTGAAAATGTTAGAGGCTGGTGATTTTTCTAAGTTTTTGGATGATGTTAAATCTGAGGTAGATGCGGTTGATAACTTCCCTGATGAATCAGAAATTCCGGCGGTAAAAGAGCTGGGAAGAACTCAAGAAGTGATTACTGTGGCATTAACGGCTGACTTAGCGCGTCCTGAGTTAAAGCGTTTGGCGGAAGATGTAAAGCAACGAATGTTACAGTTTTCTGGTATTCCTCTGGTTGAGATACAGGGGTTTTCAAGTCGACAGTTTCAAGTGCAAGTGACGCAGCACAAGTTACGTGAGTTAGGATTAAGTTTACAAGATATTGCTCAGGTGATTTCTAATCAAGATGTGGATCTACCTGTAGGTGATGTTAAAACCGAATTTCGTGATTATCAAATCCGTTTAAGTGATGAGCGCAGATCCATTGCCGAGTTGTCAATGTTGGTGGTATTACGTGGCTCTCAAGGTAACGAGGTTCTATTAGGTGATATTGCGAATATTGTTGATGAATTTGAAACAGAATCTCAGCAGGCAACATTAAACAATCAGCCTGCTGCATTCTTGAAGATCAAGAAAAATACCTTAGATGATAGTTTGCGAGTATTAAACCGTGTTAAACAGTTTGTACAGGAAGAAGAGCGACGATTGCCCGAAGGTGTGTCGTTTTATCTTACCCAGGATTATACCAGTATCGTTAGTGATCGAATTAGCCTGTTAAGCAGCAATGCGCTGCAGGGTTTGATTTTAGTGTTTTTAGTGATGTGGCTGTTTTTTGGTTCTCGTTATGCATTTTGGGTTGTGATGGGATTACCTGTTTCCTTTTTGGCCAGTGCGTTTGTCCTAGGTAATCTGGGTATCAGTATCAATATGTTATCTATGGTTGCCTTGTTGCTTGCCCTGGGGATTTTGATGGACGATGCCATTGTGATTAGTGAAAGCATTGCTAGTCAATTGCGTCATGGTAAAAGCCCCATGGAGGCGGCGATTGACGGAACAAAAAAAGTTGCCAACGGTGTGTTCTCATCATTTCTTACTACGGTATCAATATTTGTAGGGCTTCTTTTTATTCAGGGTGATATTGGACAGGTATTACGTGTCATTCCTATTGTGTTAATTTCCGTTATTGTTGTGTCTTTAGTTGAAGCTTTCTTTATTCTTCCTCATCACCTTTACCATTCGTTAGAACACCAAAAAAATACGAAGATGCCTGTTCTAAGGCAGAAGTTTGAAGATTGGTTTGAAAACCTTCGTCTTAAAATGGATGTGACGGTATCGCGCCTTATTGGATATCGTTATTTGTTTGTTGGTTCGGTCATTGGTGTCTTTGTTTTGTCAGTGAGTCTGTTGGTTTCTGGTGTTGTAAAGTTTGCTGCGTTCCCTGATTTAGAGGGGGACTTAGTGCAGGCTAGAGTGCTGATGCCTGCGGGTACTTCATTGCATAAAACCCAGTCGGTTGTTGATCACTTGGTGACGTCGGTAAAACAAGTAGAGGATGTATTGCGTCAACAATATCCGATGCTTGAAACACAACCGTTGATTAAATCAATTACGGTGAATTTTAATGAGAATGCAGATGCATTTGAAACGGGGCCGCATTTAGCAACTATCAGTATTGATTTGTTAGGTGCAGAGCAGCGACCGGTGCGACTCAATGAATTTATGTCATTGTGGCGAGAAAAAAATGGCGTTGTCTCTAGTGCCCAAAATATATCTATCAAGGAGCCTGCTATCGGTCCTGCAGGTCGTGCTATTTATATTCGATTGTTTGGTGATGATCTTGAAGAGCTTTCTGAGGCGTCTTATGCATTGCAGAATTGGTTTTCTGGGTACCCTGGCGTTAATAATGTGATGGATGACTTGCGTCCAGGAAAACCTGAATTTACATTGCAGCTAAAACCCGGGGCGTTTGCATTAGGGTTAGATTCAAAAATCATAGCCTCTCAATTACGAGCGGCCTATCAAGGTAGCAAGGTGTTGGAGAGTAATGTGGGGTTGGAAAATATTGAAGTCAACGTGATTTTGGCTCGCGAGTCTCGTGATAGTTTGGCTGATTTTGATCACTTTCCGGTAATACACCCAAGTACAGGGAAAGTGATTCCGTTATCAACGGTGGCGGATATTTCTATGACACGAAGTGTGTCAAGGATTCATCGGGTGAATAACCAGCGAACGGTGACAATATACGGTGATGTAGATAAAGAATTGAATAATACAAATGCCATTCTTGTGGATTATCAAAAACAGTACCTACCAACATTTGAAAAGCAATTTCCAAATGTTCGGGTTGAGATGCAAGGGGAGGCAAAGAACGCGAAAGTGACTCAGGATTCTATGATGAGAGCGTTTATTATGGGGTTATTTGTTATCTTCATTTTACTGAGTGTGCAGTTTCATTCTTATATTGAGCCGATGATTGTTATGGTAAATATTCCTTTGGCGCTTATAGGTGTGATTTGGGGGCATTGGTTAATGGGGTTGGATATTACGATGCCCTCTATGCTGGGGTTTGTATCGTTGGCAGGTATTGTGGTGAACGACTCAATATTGTTGGTGATTTTTGCTAAAAATCGGGTCGCTGAAGGGTTTAGTGTGCATGATGCGGCGGCGAAGGCGAGTCATGATCGTTTTCGAGCCGTGGTTTTGACGTCTTTAACCACGATTGCGGGTATGGCTCCTTTGCTTTTTGAAACCAGTCTGCAAGCTCAAATACTGATACCGTTAACGACTAGCATAGTGTTCGGCATTGCTACCTCTACCGTTTTGGTATTGTTTGTTGTGCCTTGTTTGTATGCCATTTTGGAAGACTTCGGTGTGGTATCAACGCATCATTTGGAAGAAGAGGATTAGGGCTTGAGTGCTGTCTATGCGCTACAATATAGCGCATAGACATAGCATATTAGCTGCCTCCTGGTGCGCCTTTTTATCAGTTATTGATCTTGGTCTGTAGAAAGTGGTTGTCAATGTCCAAATGAGGCAGGGTGTCGATTTTAAAAGTCTTCAAATCTTGACTAAGCTATGGGAATGTCACAAAAAAAGAGTAGAATCCGGCCTAATAAAACATGTGAATAGATGAAGAGTGTAGGAATACCCATGGGAAATAAGATTAATGTTGAGAAGCCTCTAGTCCTGTTACACGGAGACGAGATGGCCCAAGTCGCTTTTGAAAGAGTTGTTGAGCAGTTTGTTTCTAATCGGTTGAATATCGATCTCATCGAAATTGACCTTTCTGCGGAAAACAGATTGCTGACCAACGGCAAGGTGGTATTGGAATCCATTGAAGCGTTAAAGGCGCACGGTGTAGGTATTAAGAATGCGGGTATGACTGTGAACCGCGACCAGCTAGAAGGGTTGCTCGTCAAGCACCCATCAATAGATAAAGATACCCTAGACCCACTGTCAACTAAATCCCCGAATGGTGCTATCCGTAAAGGTATCGGTGGCAACATTACCCGTGAAGATATTCCTTTTGTAAATATTAAACGTTTGACTCCTGAGTGGATTGGTCGCGATATTACCGTTTCCACGATGGCTGATGGTGGAAACAAGCACAGTCACAATGAGCTGTCTAAAGTGACGGGTGTGATTAAAGTGATGTTTGTTGGTGCCAGTGGTGCTCCGATAGAGTTGCATCGTCGAAAAATTAAAAAGGGCGATCCATGGTTGTTGGCGTCAAATGATACAGAGAAAGTAAAAGCGTGGGCTCACGGCTTTTTCAAGCAAGCAATAGACGAAAAGCGTGATGTGTATCTTGGTTTGAAAGATACCGTAATCCCCGGTTACGATGGTGTGATGCGTGAAACCATTGAAGGTATTTTTGATGCGGAGTATAAGACTGAATTTGAAGGTTTAGGGCTAAAATATCATTACGAACTTATTGATGCTCAAGCCGCCCGTGTTATTTCAAATCCGCCAGAGCGAGCATTATGGGGTGTGCCAGAAAACACCTCAGGTCGAAAGTTATTTAAGTTGGTGAATACCCTTAAGAAATACGGGATTCCTGATCGTAAGTTCAGCGTGTCTATTTCTCGAATGAGTGCTGGCGGTGGCGATCAGTACGGAAGTTTTAATATGCCGTTAGATGAAGACGGTATTATTAAAGTGACGTTAGATGGCGAAGAAAAGTACGCTCGGGAAGTTAAAAAAGGCGATCCGGTTTTATTTATGGCCAACGATCGAGAAGCCATTAAAGATTGGGTGAGCCAAGTATTTAGAGATGCTGCACGTAACGATAAAGAAATTTATTTTGGCCTTAAGCGTGAATACATGGAATATGATGATGTATTCAGTACTGTGATTAATGAGATTAGACAAGAGTTGGTGGCAGATAATATTCGACCACCTTCCTTCATGATCATGCGCCCATCAAGTCAGCTTAAGAAGATGATCACAGATCCTCCACGCAAGGGTATTTACCCGGCGTTAAACTTGGATGGTGATATCTTCTCTGATATCTCTGCTGCTCTGGGTGGTAGTTTGGCAACAGCAAGTTCCATTATTGAAAGTAAAGATGGCACTATGTTGTACGAAGCACCTCACGGCACAGCGCATGATTTGTACCTGATGTATTTGGAAAGTGACGGCAAGACGAAATTGTTTAACTCGTCGGCATTAATTTTTGCCGTTGCCAATGCGTTAGAGACCTTAGGTCAACGAGAAGATAATCAGCCATTGATTGATTATTCGGATCAGCTTAAATGCGCATTGATCGATACGGTTGCGCAGGGTTATGTTACGGGTGATCTGAAAGGCAAAACAACAGATCCAAGTAAAGAAAGCATTGTTGATATGCAGGGCTTCCTTGATGCAGTAGATAAAAATCTAGGTAATTGATATCGGTTGTAGAGTGAGAATGCAGCATTGAGCCTTGTTTGGCGACGGCTATTCTGATACAAAAGATACAATGCAGATTAAAGAATTGGGAAAGCGAAAGCTTTCCCTTTTTTTTGGTCGATTCGCTTTTGGATACCTGCATTTAGCTAGGGTAAAGCTCGTCATGCGTGTTATAGGCTTATAAGGGATTTTATGAATATACTTGTCATCAACAGCGGCTCTTCAAGTGTGAAGTACCAACTAATCGATCCAACAACCAATGCTGTACTATTGGCCGGGAAAAAAGAGCGTTTGCAACAAGGAGGGCATCAGCAAGCGATTGAGCAGCTATTAGAAGACGCTAAGCAGTTTGATATTACAGCGGTAGGGCATCGCGTTGTGCATGGAGGGGATAGCTTTCACGACGCCACGCTGATTGATGATGCCGTACTTGCCTCAATTGAGGACTGGGTGCCTTTGGCCCCTTTGCATAATCCTCATAATCTGGCCGGTATCCGTGCGGCAATGGCAGCGTTACCTGACGTACCTCAGGTAGCCGTTTTTGATACCGCATTTCATGCGCGTATGCCCCGACGTGCACATACTTATGCCATTGATACAGAGGTCGCTGCAAAACACCGCATTCGTCGTTATGGTTTTCATGGTACATCCCATCAATATGTTGCAAATAAAGCGGCACAGTTTCTACAGCGTCCATTGGATGAGTTAAGAATCATCTCTTTGCATTTGGGTAATGGAGCAAGTGCTTGCGCTATTGAGTTAGGGCATTCAACTGATACGAGTATGGGTATGACCCCGTTAGAAGGTTTGGTGATGGGAACGCGGGCAGGTGATGTGGATGCAGGTGTGTTGTTGCACCTGTTGCGTCAGGAGGGTTTTGATAGTGAAACCCTAGATCAGCTGTTAAATAAGCAAAGTGGCTTGAAGGGCTTGTCAGGGTTAACCAATGACCTTCGTGAAATTGAAAAGCACGCAGGTGAAGGTAACGATCATGCACGATTAGCTATTAATGTATTTGTACACCGTGTGCGTAAATACATTGGTGCCTATGCGGCGGTTATGGGAGGTGTTGACGCTATTGTGATTACGGGAGGTGTTGGTGAAAATAGTGCCTCTATGCGTAGAAGAATCCTCCAGCGCTTTGGATTCTTGGGTGTGTTATTTGATGAAGATCGAAACCATGATGCGACGTTAAGTGTCGATACGCCGGTGGTGCGTATTAGTAGTGACTCATCGCGTGTGCAGGTGCTTGCGGTTCAAACCAATGAAGAGCTAATGATCGCAAAACAAACCGCTGACATTGCTGGAAAGCGGGTGGATGTTATTCGTGTGAAATCGATCCCCATCGCGGTGAGTGCTCGCCATCTTCATCTGGATAAGGAGACCTTTGCTGCTCTCTTTGGTGAGGAGGCGGAGCCGACGCGATACAAAGATTTGTCCCAGCCTGGGCAGTACGCCTGTGAAGAAAAGGTCAGTCTTATTGGTCCTAGAAATCGTATTGATGGTGTGCGATTGTTAGGCCCGTTACGTTCAAAAAACCAAGTGGAAGTCTCTCGTACCGACGAATATTTTTTGGGTGTTGATGCGCCCGTTAGAAACTCTGGGCAGGTAAAAGATTCAGCTCCTATTGTTCTAGAGGGGCCCAAAGGCCAGGTGCAACTAACAGAAGGGTTGATATGTGCACATCGCCATATCCATATGCATCCTGATGATGCAAAGGCATTTGGTGTGAAAAATAAGGATGAAGTGGAGGTGGCTATTACCGGGGGCCCTAGAGACCTTGTGTTTGGTGATGTGTTGGTAAGGGTGAGCCCTGGTTATCGATTAGAAATGCATATAGATACGGATGAGGCTAATGCTGCAGAGCTAAGCCGGGGGGCGGATGGCGATTTAGTCTATGTGGGGGTGAATGATGCGTTTGCGAATTTACAGCAAAAACATACGGTTTTTGACTAAGCGCAATGTTTTTTAGATAGACTGCTTGACGAAGGCCTTTCTAGCCTTCGTTTTCAGCATCCTGCATTCGCTCTTGGCGCTCTTGTTCTTCTTCAATGGCGGCTTTGATTTCTAGTAATACGGAGTCGACGTCAGCCGCCTCATTATCGTCTTCGAATTCGCCTGTTAACACACTGTTAGTGGTAAGGTCACCCGCCTCGTATAGCGCCCACATTTCCTGCGCATAACGAGTCTCTAACAAATCAGGTGCGTATATGCCGTAATATTCGGTCATGTTTTTCACATCACGCTCAAGCATCCATTGAGCATGATTGTTTGCTGAAGCATCAACCGCTTGAGGCAAATCGATAATGACGGGGCCGTAATCATCCACTAGCACATTAAATTCGGATAAATCACCGTGTACAAGGCCGCTGCATAGCATCAACATAACGTACTTCATGACCAACTCATGATCTTCTCGTGCTTGTTCTGCAGACATGGATACATCGTTAAGCCGAGGGGCTACTTGGCCATGATCATCGGTAACAAGTTCCATGAGCAGTACACCATCAAAGCACCCGTAGGGCTTTGGGACTCGTACGCCGGCATCTGCAAGGCGATAAAGCGCATCCACTTCAGCGTTATGCCAGGCATCTTCTTGCTCTTTGCGGCCAAATTTCGAGCCCTTTTCCATTGCACGTTGGCGACGGCTATTGCGTACTTTACGGCCTTCCTGGTACTGAACTGCCTGTTTGAAGCTACGTTTGGTGGCTTCTTTGTAAACTTTTGCGCAGCGGATCTCGGTGCCACAGCGTACAACATACACGGCGGCTTCTTTGCCGTTCATTAATGGGCGTAGCACTTCGTCTACAAGACCATCTTCAACTAAGGGTATGATTCGTTTTGGTGTTTTCATAGCGACCTTATACCGTACTTGGGCGCGGGATGGAATACTGTTGAGTACTTCTCTGTAAAAATAGGCAACAAGATTGCAAGCTTTCCTTATGGTGGGCCTTTCCAGTGCGAAAAGAGAGGCGATAATCTGTTATTATGACGCATTGATTTTAGTGACGCCTGTATTTGGCGTCAATACCCTTATCCCTTATATAGGATGCATTCCGTTGTCAGATACCAACTTCGCAAGTCTGAAACTAGCTTCTGAGCTGTTAGAAAACCTATCTACCCTAGGTTATCACGAAATGACAGCAATACAGGCTCAAAGCCTCCCCCTAATATTAGCTGGCAAAGATGTCATTGGGCAGGGGAAAACAGGGTCAGGTAAAACCGCGGCGTTTGGCCTAGGGTTACTGAATAAACTCGATGTGAAGCGTTTTCGAGTGCAGACACTGGTGTTGTGCCCTACAAGGGAGCTGGCCGATCAAGTTGCAAAAGAAATTCGGCGTTTGGCTCGTGCTACCCATAACGTTAAAGTATTAACCCTGTGTGGTGGCATGCCTTTTGGCCCACAAATTGGTTCTTTGGAGCATGGGGCTCACATTATTGTTGGTACACCTGGCCGAGTAGAGGAGCATTTGCGTAAGGAGTATCTATCATTGGCCGATTTGACCACCTTTGTATTGGACGAAGCGGATCGTATGTTGGATATGGGCTTTCAGGATGCATTGGATGACATCATTGAGTTTATGCCTAACAAGCGTCAAACCATGCTTTTTAGTGCGACTTTCCCCAAAAGGATACAGTCCATTGCTAATCGTGTGATGATTCAGCCAGAAATGGTAAAAGTGGAGTCTACTCATGATGATAGCACCATAAAACAGCATTTTTTTAAGGTAGATGGCAACGAACAGCGCCCGTTGGCTGTGCAGTTGTTGTTATTACGCTACTTACCTGAGTCTACCGTTGTATTTTGTAATACCAAGCGTGAGACAGATGAGCTTGCGGAGTATTTGCGCGATAACGGGTTTAGTGCCTTGTCATTACACGGAGACCTTGAGCAAAGAGAGCGTGACCAGGCACTGGTGCGTTTTTCCAATAAAAGTGTGTCTGTGATGGTCGCAACGGATGTTGCTGCTCGAGGGTTGGACATCGATGCGCTAGATGCGGTGATTAACTACCATATTGCTAGAGATACAGAGGTTCACGTACATCGCATAGGCAGAACGGGTCGAGCGGGTAGTAAGGGGTTAGCGTTATCTTTGTATAGTGATAAAGAGCATTACAAGGTTACGCAGTTAGAAGAGTATTTAGGGCAACGCGTTGTTCCTGATGCACTTCCACCTGAAAAACTGTTGAACCAGGAGGCTTATGAGCCCGCAATGGCAACTTTGCAAATTGATGGTGGTAAAAAACAGAAAGTAAGACCTGGGGATATTTTAGGTGCTTTGACCGGTGAAGATGGCATTGAAGGCAAGCAGGTGGGCAAAATTCAGATGTTTGATAACTGGGCTTATGTTGCGGTGAATCGAGATGTTGCTAATGTCGCACTGACGAAGATCGCGAGAGGTAAGTTAAAAGGACGATCTTTTCGAGTGCGCCGATTAAGGGATTAAACAAAGCGATAGCTTGTGTGGCTCTTGAGGTTGAATAGCATAGAAGTGCTCTAGGTTAATTATAATGATCAAGAAAATGAGGTTTCAATGGATTGTCCAAAATGTAAAACCGTACCACTAAGAGCAACAAAACTTGAGCAAGGTTTGTCTGCTATGGGATGTGCTAGTTGTAATGGGGCAGTGATTTCACTGCTTTATTATCGGGATTGGCTGGAGCGTTCATCCCCTATAGCGGAAAGTGATGTGAATAAAACTAAAGCAGTGGAAGAAGTAGAGGATTCCCATGCGGCCTTGGTTTGTCCGAAATGCAAAAAACTGATGACAAAATACAAAGTATCAGGCTGCTCAAATAGCCGTCTTGATCTGTGTGCTAGTTGTGATGAAGTGTGGCTAGATGGGGGTGAGTGGGAGTTACTTAAATCATTAGAGTTAAGTAGAAAAATGCCGGTGGTGTTTACAGAAGAATGGCAGCGTAAACTAAAGAAAAAAGCGTTAGAAGATGTTCGTGAACAGCGGTTGCTAAAAGTTATTGATGAAACTGAAATAGAAGAAGTTAAAAGAATCAGGGAATGGCTAAAAAAACACCCCAATAAAAATGAAATTATGTTCTTTTTAAATCATGAGTAATTGGCAGTGCTAATAGAAGTTAACAATTAAATTAGGGAGAGGTTATGAAAATACGCAATTTGTTTTTCTTGTTAATCCTTTTGCCGTTTCAAGCGGGAGCCGAGGTTATCTCGGAAGGGTTATTCGAAACGATAAATGAACGTCTAAGTTATATGGAAGATGTTGCTTTATTTAAGGCAGAAAATCATCGGCCAATTGAAGACGTCGAGAGAGAGAAAGTCGTAATAGAGAAAGCTAAAGTCTCAGCGCATGATAGAGGGCTTGATCCTGATTCGGTCGAATATTTTTTTAAAGCACAAATTTCTGTTGCTAAAGCGATACAGTTTCGACATCGCGCAGACTTCCTTTCCCAACCACTTCAGCATAAGCCCAAAGACCTTCAGCAGGAGGTGCGCCCCTCTTTGATACGCTTAGGCGATGAGATCATCGAGCAAATGGTCATGTATATTAAGACTCATGGTTCGTTTAAATCCATACGGTTTGCTGAGTTTGATGCGGTTATTAATGTAAAGCATGTTGCTTTTTTGGATAAGCAGCTTTTATTTAAAGCTTTGCAGAAGGTTAAAGAAATACCCGTTAACTAATAACCCTCGGCTTCGCACCGAGGGATGCCATAGCTAATAGTATTTCAATTCGGTCGCCTTCCCCCAAAACACCCGATACGAAAGTGCGGTGTAGCAAAGGATTATTGGCACCACAATAACGGTGCCGATAAAGATAAATTCTAATGACTCGGTAGCACTAGCAGCTTCCATCATGGTTAATTTTCCTGGAACTACATAAGGGTAAAAGCTATAGGCGAGTCCCTGGAAACAGATGAAAAATATACCAACAACCCCAAGAAAAGGTATCCAGCATCCGAAATCTTTTTCCAAAGGAATGCGTTTTAAAATTTGATCGTTGGTAATAAATAAAGCCAGGCTGATGAGAGGGATGTGAAAGAGTAACAGTGCGGTAGGAAAGTTAAACCACTTCTCAAAAACGCTAGGGTTGATGATGGGGTTAACGATACAAACGCTCACCACTCCCAGAAATGTCACCCAGCCACAACGGCGAGCCCAGGACGCGGCTTGCTTTTGTAAATCCCCTTCTGTTTTCATTACTAACCAGGTAGCGCCGATATAGCTGTAAGCAGCAGCAACACAGATGGCGCTGAGTATAGAAAAACCTTGGCTTGCCCCGCTGGAGTCGAATCCAACCACATATTGCCCCAGCATATAACCTTGTGCGAGAGAAGAGACGAGGGAGCCTGCTTTGAATATGTTGTCCCACATATTTTTGTTATCTAGTGATACCTTGGCGCGAAAATCAAAGGCAACACCACGCATAATGAGACCGATAAGTAGGATGGTTGCCGGTAGGTATAACTCTTTTAACACCAAATTATAAGCATCTGGAAAAGCAATGAGTAGGATGCCAACGGCTAATACTAACCAGGTTTCGTTAGCATCCCAAAAAGGGCCTATGGAAGCAATCATCTGGTCTCTCTGTTGAACGTCGTGCCGTGGCATTAAAATTCCAACCCCAAGGTCATAACCATCTAAGATGGCGTATATCAAAATCGCTAGTGCCATTAGGCCACCAAAAAACATGTGTAACCAAGTAGTGTCTGTCATGAGGTTGGCTCCTTTACGAGAAGGGGAGAACGGTGCATCGGGGAGGAATGCAACGGAAAGGTTGGTGTTAAATCATTCTGCTCTTGTGGCGAGATCTCTTCTATTTCAACGGCGCGGCGAGCCATTAGAAATAACGTATGGAGATATGCAATTAATAGTCCGACGTATACCAGTAAATACAGAGTTAGAGATAACCCGACATTTGAGGCGGGCACAGTGGTAACGGCATCGCTAGTCCTGAGGATGCCACTCACAAGATAGGGTTGGCGGCCAATTTCGGTAACATACCAGCCAGCCAATGTTGCTATCCAGCCTGAAAATGTCATGACTAGAAAGGCTCTTAAGGTTAACGTGTTTACCGTTTTATGGCGAATGAGTTGCCATACTCCTACCCAGGCAAGTAATAACATCAACATGCCGATGCCGACCATAATACGAAATCCAAAAAATAATGGAGCCACAGGTGGGTGTTCATTTTTAAATTCATTTAAACCTTTAATTTCCCCCTCGCTGTCGTGGGTTAATATCAGGCTGGCTAATTTAGGTACAGGGATTTCAAAATGATTGCTGCGTGTTTCTTCATCTGGTAGCGCAAATAACAATAAGGGGGCGCCTTTTTGTGTCTCCCAAACCCCTTCCATTGCCGCGATTTTTTGTGGTTGATGTTTAAGGGTGTTTAATCCATGGAGATCGCCCACAAAGACCTGTAAGGGGGTAAGTATTGCCGCCACGCAGATGGCGGTTTTCAGTGTTAATTTGGGGGCGCGTTTGTTATCGCCTTTTAATATTCGATACGCGGATAAGCCACATATTAAGAAGCTAGCGGTAAGTCCAGATGCAATCAATGTGTGTGCCAATCGATAGGGCAGTGATGGGTTAAATATGATCTCCATCCAATCGACCGGGAATGCAACACCGTCTCGCATTTCAAACCCAGTAGGTGTTTGCATCCAAGAGTTTAATGCGAGTATCCAAAAGGCGGATGTTGTGGTGCCTAAGGCGACAATTACGGTAGAGAAAGTGTGTAATCTTGGTGACAATCGGTCCATACCAAATAACATGATGCCCAGAAATGTCGCTTCTAAAAAGAATGCGGTTAACACTTCATAACCTAATAATGGGCCTGCGATATTACCCACGGTTTCCATATAGCCTGGCCAATTGGTGCCAAATTGAAATGACATGGTAATACCGCTAACAACACCAATGGCGAATGTTAGTGCAAACACCTTTACCCAGAAACGGTAGGCTCGCATCCATACTGGATCTCCGGAGGTGTGTAGGCGAATTTTGAAATAAACCAAGAACCAACACATGGCAATGGTGATCATTGGGAAGAGTATGTGAAAACTAATGTTAGCGGCGAACTGGATGCGAGAGAGCATCAAGGTGTCAATCATAGTAGACCCCGTGAATGATATGTTTAATTAAAAGTGATTGGGCTTGGTGGCGGTTAAATTAATGTTCCTCACTACCCTTGTCGTTACTCTTGTCATTGGTTTTGTCATTGCTCTTATCGCTTCCTCTATTGCTACGAAATTTGTCGGCAAATTCAAGTAATCTACCAACGCCTGCCCCTAGTTTGATAAGGGTTTGAAGGCTCTCGATACTCAGTGACTGGATTTCATCAGATAACAGGGAGGCTGATTCTAGTAGGTCGTGAATCTCGTGCATTTTGGTCTGAGCATGAGCTTCGCCTTCGTTGGAGGGGGTTTCTAATATGATGTCACGCAGTAGTGTTAACGTTGGGTCAACTTCCCGACGCTTACGTTCAATCATTACCCGTCGGGCCATCTCCAAAATACTGCCTGCGGTCGAGAAGTAGTCCTTACGGTCCCCTGGGACGTGATGTACACGAACAAGTTGCCAAGACTGCAACTCCTTAAGGCCCATGCTGACATTACCCCGTGAAATACTCAGGGCAGATGAGATATCATTGGCACTGAGGGGGGCTTCACTCAGTACAATTAGCCCGTACATTTGGCCGACTGTTCGATTAAACCCCCAGCGGCTCCCCATTTCGCCAAAATGCAGGACGAAGGATTCAATCATGGGTGTCATTTGCATTGCGCTTCTCATGTTTTAAAGTTTCAGAAATTACTGAAACTTTAAAACAAAAATGGATATATATCAAGAATGAGAGGTTGTTAGCAACAGATTGGGGCTTGTACCCATGTAAAGAAAGGGGGGTGTTGTGGAGTCATTTTCATCGTTATTAACAAGAGTTCGAGCCTGTACTATTTGCGCGGAAAACTTAGCAGAAGGCCCTCGACCTGTTCTTCAGTTGCACCCTAACGCAAGGATTTTAATTGCAGGGCAAGCACCCGGTAGAAAGGTTCATCAATCGGGAGTGCCGTTTGATGACGCGAGTGGGAATCGGCTGCGAGAGTGGTTGGGTGTGACACGTGAAGAATTCTATGACCCAGAAAAGATTGCTATTTTACCTATGGGTTTCTGCTTTCCTGGGTCAGGTAAATCTGGTGATTTACCTCCTCGTAGTGAATGTGCGGACGCTTGGCGAGAGCAGCTTCTGGAGCAGCTTTGTAACGTGGAGGTGACGGTGGTGTTAGGACAATATGCACAGGCTTATCACTTTGGAAAGGCGGCTAGCTCTGTGACGGCGCTGGTAAAATCTTGGCGTACCTATTGGCCACAAATGGTACCTCTTCCGCATCCAAGTCCTAGAAATAATCGATGGTTACGTCAAAACCCATGGTTTGAGGTGGAAGTATTGCCTGCACTTCAAAAACGAGTGTCAGAAGTGCTTTCTTAATGACTAAATTTTTATATTCCTGACCCAATAAAGTATAGCGGTTCAGTATTTACTTTGGGATATTACCCGTTTATATTGCGCGCAACCACGAGGTGGGCAGGGGGGATTACTTATTTTATTCGTATGATAAAGGAGTGTTAATATGCGGTTTATGTTGTTGTCTGGGAGTTTTCACAAACGTAGTGTTAGCCAAGGTATAATTAGAGAGGTTGTGCAGTATCTGCAAGGTCATGAATGTACTGTGCCGCGTCTAGATGAGCTGTCTTTTTATTCCGAAGATCTTGAGGCAGAGAATAAGCCGGAAAATGTTGCCAGGTTCATAGAAGACGTTTCTTTATGTGATGGCATAATTTTCTGCACGCCCGAATATAACCATAGTATTCCAGCGGTTCTGAAGAATGCTATCGATTGGGCTTCTAGGCCTGCCTTTCGCTCCCCCTTGAAAGGCAAACCCGTAGCGATTATCACTCAGGCTGTAAGTGAGGTTGGAGGGGCGAGAGCTCAAGCTCACCTTAAATTGGTTTTAGACTCTACTATATCCAAAATCCAACCTATTCATGAAATGATGATTTCGGATGTGAACAATAAGTTCAACGAAAACCAGAGTATTATTGATAATAAAACACTGGAGCGTCTACATCGTCATGTGAACGACTTTGTTTCTTTTGCTAGCCGCCCATAATCGTTTTTCTACTATTCTAAACCATACTCACGTCGCTTATCCAAAATCCACCCAGCTTGCTCAATTTGCCATGCGTTAAATTGTTTAATGATGTTTGGGTGTTTAATGCTTGAAAGGTGGTAGTTGCTGGTTGTATGAGGCAATGATTCATCAAAAACCAATACGTTGGGTTTTTTAAGTTGATGTTCAAGGAAATATTTTGCGACGGAGACATTAAAATAGGCACCATCAACTCGGTTGTTAAGTGCTTGTTTTACCACTGCGTTTAGGGAGTTTCCTTCGTTGACGGTGATACTCCCTGACTTTATTAACGACATGTAAGTCCAGGGAGTGAAACCACGAACAGTTCCAAGCTTTTTAAATCCATCAATACCTTTGCCTTTTCTTTCTGGTATTACCAAAACGCCATCAGTGTATTCCATTACAGGGTCACTATAAACGACGGTATGGCCAAGTTTTGCGTCTTTTGCCCAGTACTCGTTATCAGGGAATTTGAAGTCTACCGCCTTCTCGACAAAGTACTTTGTAAGGCGCAGTACTGGGAATGGTTTGTACTCGAACGTGTGCCCTTTGTCTTTGCCAAATTGATCTAGCATTGTTTGGGCGAGTCCTTTGTATTGTCCATCTTTGTATTCGTACAGTGGATAGTACTCGAGGTTTTCTACGCCAACGATAAACGTGTCACAATAAGCGGTGGTTGGAATTCCAGTGATTAAAAGTAGTGTTGCTAACGCCTTTTTGATTTTAGATAGATTCATAACAGAGTCTCGTTTGATGTTGAGTACTATGAGTGCATCTATTCAGACTAGTCTATTTGCTGTGTTGTACAGAGAAATATAGATTATGGGCGCAGGGGGGAGTGCTTATAGAATATTAAGCTTCAGGATAAGCCATTGCTTTCATGGGTTCGATAATCTTTTCTAAGCCGTTGATGCGGATTTCCAGGGCAAGCTCGAGTAGCATTCCAAGCTTGCCTTGAGGGAATCCTTTATTGGCGAGCCACAGTAAATATTCTTCAGGTATATCTATTAAAACCTGCCCTTTGTATTTCCCAAAGGGCATTTTCATATGAGCCAGTTGTAACAGATCACGTTTGTCGAACATCTAAGGCTTTCTCTTAATGCGTTACAGTATGGCAAGTGTGCTTTCAGACAAAAAGAAAGGTTCTAAGCGACGGCGGAATATGTCAGCTAGAATCCCTTTTTCTTTTAGCATCTCTAGGATTGGGGGTGCAAAACGCATAGCATCGTCGGACAACATTGATTTTTCGATGCTCACTTCTTCAAGGATTAGTGTTAGTGGAGAATCACCGTATTTGTTGAAGAAAAAGTCTACGCCAGAATCAACTAGGGAGGCGTAATAGGCTGTTTTTCGAAAAGCGATCCAATAGTCGTAACCCATGACTAGAAAATCTTGTAAATCATCGGCAGTGAGGGCTTTTCGAAAGGATGATAATTTTTGTAGTTTTGCTTTGTCCCAAATATCGAGAGAAATTTCGCTAATTTTTTCGTTATTTAAGGTTTTTGTTAGGAATTTTTCACTTTGTTTTAATGTTGCGCTGGCATTTTTCTCGATAAATCGTTTAACGTTATCTTCAATTGCTTTTTCAAGTTTTGGCGCTGCTTTGTTCATCATGTTTTTTCCTAGCTTCATCATTGATGATGCGCCAGGAATGTTTTTAGTCACAGCATTATCCGTTGCGTAATCTTTAATGCCGTTGTAAAGCAAATCGGACACTAAAGCCGCGTATATTGGGTTGGCTATCGCCTGTTTGATTGCGCGTTCCCGAAGGTCGTCCATTTCGAGCGTTTTTTCTAGAATGTCTTTGAACTGTTGATCGGTAACAATATCATTGACGAGCGTATTTTCGTGGGCAGGATGATCATAAACGTGCTGTGCTATCTCCCCGAGTAATTCAGGCACGGCGCCGTGTATTTCAAGTTCTTGAGAGTATTTCTGGGTGGTTTGTTTAATTTGATCAGGATTAACGACATCATTTAACGTTAACGTATCAATGATGGAGTAGAAATAGTCTATTTCGTCTTTGACTAATTGTTCAAAGCCATCACTGGTGACTTGCTCAATAAAGAACGCAATTTGTGCTTCAAGGAGTTGGTTGGCAATGTTCTTTTTGCTATCTGGCATGGTCTACTCTCATTTAGCAGTGGTTCTAGGGCCGCTTAATTGCAACCAGGTGATTACGATCTGGCCCTATACTATCAGTGCTTTGCTCTTGAGTGAACGGCTGTGCTCTATTTTTTTGTGGATGGCTGTCTACTGCGTCTTTTTTGCGTTTGTGCCTTGGTAGAAGGGCGTTGGCCATCTCGGTGCCCTGTTTTGGGCTTTTTAGGTTTCTTCGAGTTCTTGGGGCTGTTTAAACGTGATTCCGGTAAGCTGTGAATGGGCTCAAAACCGGCAACGATTTCCCGAGGTAATAGCGTTTGGATAAGGCGTTCGATGTCAGACAATAATTTGAATTCATCAGCACTCACCAATGACACAGCCTGACCTGTCGCTCCTGCTCGACCGGTACGGCCAATACGGTGAACGTAATCCTCCGACACGTTAGGCAAGTCGAAGTTAACAACTTGCGGTAACTGGTCGATGTCGATACCACGCGCTGCAATGTCTGTAGCAACGAGTACTCTTACTGAGCCATCTTTAAATGCTGCCAGTGCTTTAGTGCGCGCCCCTTGGCTTTTATTACCGTGGATCGCAGCAGCGTTAATGCCGGCGTCTTCAAGCTTGCTGGTGATCTTGTTAGCACCATGTTTAGTTTTGGAGAAAACTAACACCTGCTTCCATTGATGATCTTTAATAAGTTTGATTAACAGCGACGTTTTTTGTTTTTTGTCGACAGGGTAAATCCATTGCTTAACCGTGGTTGCAGTGGAGTTACGAGGTGTGACGGAAATTTCAACCGGGTTGTTGACGATGGTTTTTGCAAGCTTGCGTATATCGTCTGAAAAGGTGGCCGAGAACATCAGGTTTTGACGTTGCTTTGGTAGTGTGGCAATAATTTTACGGATGTCGTGGATGAACCCCATATCAAGCATACGGTCAGCTTCATCGAGTATAAGGACCTCTAAATTCTTGAACCTGACAGCTTTTTGATTGTATAGATCCAGCAATCGTCCGGGTGTTGCAACCAATACATCAACACCTTTACGCAATTTCATCATTTGCGGGTTAATCTTTACACCACCAAATACAACGGCAGAGCGAAGTGGCAAGTGTGCCCCATAAGTTGCAACACTTTCACCAACTTGGGCTGCCAGCTCGCGGGTAGGGGTAAGTACTAATACCCGAACTTGGTTGGCCTGGGCTCGCTCACCCTCGATTAACCGTTCTAATATAGGTAACGTGAAGCCAGCTGTTTTCCCGGTGCCCGTTTGGGCAGCCGCCATAACATCTTGTCCTGCAAGAATGGCAGGGATAGATTGGGCTTGAATCGGAGAGGGGGTTTCGTACCCTTTCTCTGAGATAGCTTTTAAAATGGGGGCAGAAAGGCCTAAGGAATCAAAGCTCATGGAGGTATCTCTTGGTTAACAGCGGGCACGTCTAGTCGGCGGGGCGTGCAGCTTACAGGATAACGTGGTTAAGAACCATACTGAATACGAGCTCATAATAGTTGATTCACTGCATAATTCGTTGTATTTGGTCTGTAAACCTGTGGTTTAGATATTGTTGCCACCTATTAAAAAGGTGTGGAAAAATTAATCAGCGAAAGTATTGGTCGAGCTTTTCGTTTTCGGAAATGTTTATAACGTATTGTTTTAACAGTGTTTTTTGTAATATTTTTTTGGCATGTAATTGACATTGACTACAAGTTAAACCGGTATATAATTCAATTAGCTTGAAAGTACGTCTTATATTTATGTTTACCGTTTCGATGTCAGTATAGTCCTCGTTCTGTTTTCTATAAGTAATGGCAGCACTTCCAGCCAAAAAAATGGCCTTAAAAAGGCTTCTATTACTCTTAAAAAATAGGTAAGCATAATGTCTACTACTACTGGTACAGTAAAGTGGTTCAACGAATCTAAAGGTTTTGGTTTTATCGAGCAAGAATCTGGTCCTGATGTGTTTGCACACTTCAGCGCTATCAGCGGTTCTGGCTTCAAAACTTTGGTTGAAGGTCAGAAGGTTGAATTCACTGTTACTCAGGGTCAGAAAGGTCCTCAGGCAGAGAACATCGTTGTTGTCTAATTAGCTTTGCTGATTTAGATACAATGCAGTGCTTATGACTTATCGTTGATGAATTATAAGCGCTGAAAAAAGGGTGGAGTCGTCAGACTCCACCCTTTTTTATTGTTTGTTGTTTATCGATAAACCCTTTCTTGGTAGCCGTTATAGCGTAGAAGCTAAACTGGTTAGCACCAACGATACAAGCATTGATTGCTGCGTAACCCCCATCTTTACAAACATGGATCGTAAATGGGCTCTTACGGTATTCTTTTTAATGTTTAATTCATCGGCAACTTCATCTGTGGTGTGACCTTCTGCTAGTAAAATAGCAATAGTGGCCTCAGACATGGTGAGTTGGTACAGGTTCATTAAGGTTCGTACCGATATTTCTAAGTTGCGTTCAGGGTCTTGAATTAACACGGTTAAATAAGGCGTGACGTCTGACTCATCATGGCTGTCAACAGAGATGGGTTTTATCATAATTTGATAGTCTGCTTTGCCGCTGTCACGAGGAACTGCCAAAGCGTTGATTGGCCCACGCTGTTTACTGTTTATCGTTGCTAAGGCCTCAGTGATAAATTTGTTAAGCTTGTCATTGAGAGCGCTATTGTTAATCTTAATTTGGTTCTTAGCCTGTAACAGGCCATCAGAGTCATGCAGGTATTTATCCGCAGTGGTATTTGATTGTAGGATACTGCCGTTTTTATCCAGGGTGATGATACCGATGGATCGTTTTGATATAGAATCTGCGTAAATTTGACGCTCTGAGTCCAATTGCCGTAATTGAATACCTAGAGTAACCGATTGTTCAAAGTGTGGGATGAGAAGGCGGAAAAAGTCCTTCTCATCCTTGGTGAAGTCCCCTTGTGCCTCTTCACGAGTAAAGCGTACAGAGATGCGCGAGTTTTTTTCATATAGCCAATCAATTCCTGCAACATAATCAATGTTATAGGGCTTGAGGAAGAGGTGGTAATAGTCACTTTTTAACAGCTGGATTCGGGGAGTTTGGTCGCTAAGCGTTACCAGCTCACCGGGGGGTAAATTCACTAAAGGATCTTGCGCATACAGGCTAGCGTAACCGCCAGCTTCAGTATCCATAATGGCTATATCAGCCTCATCGCCACTGGTGTAAATTAAACCAGGATCTGTTGCCGTAGGTTGACGTACGATCATTGTGGCGTGCTGAAGGTTCATTAGGTGACGAATTTGAGTTAAGAATTGTCTGCTGGTAGATGCTGCAGTAGTTGCCGATCCATACAGAGCGTATAACAAATTGGATAACGCCTGGTTATCGATTGATAGTGACATCGACGAGTTTCACCTAAAGTCAGTCAGAAAAGGGCGTGCTTATAATGAAAACTAATACCTTAAAACGAGTATGCTAAAAATAGTACTCTAAAATCAGCTTGTTATGAAGAGCTAACCATATTTTCGTATCGAAGGGAGGGGTAAATGGTAGGTATTGGAGATCTTGATTGTGACTTTGTTGTTTATATAGGCAATAGGCCACCGTTGGTGGAATATATTGAAAGGCTAGAATTGATACCTGCAATAAAGGGTGAATTGTCAAGTATTGGGAGTGAGACAGGGAATCACTGGCGTAAAATAATCAATATTTATGCCAAATTGGGGTATATGTTGGACTCTAAGGGGTTTGCATCATGGCAGTTATATCGAGAGAATTATTTGTTAACGAAAGGGTCACATCAGGCATTGCTGTTCGATGACTGCATTGAGCCAGCTGAAAGTGAGATAGTTCGGCTTATATGTGGGAAAACACATGCTGCAACGTTGCTTGTTGATAACGCAGTGGATAGCTCGGTGCGGTGGGTTGATGCGGATTTCGCAATTGACCCATCGAGGCGACTTATCGTAACGCCTTATTTTGACTACCGGCAGTTATCGAATGCTAAGTTGGAAACATTGGTTTCGATAATCAACAGTCTCTGATTGAATAGAGCGTTGATTTACTGCCAATCTTTTAGCCCATATTTACCCAAGACTTCTTTCAGTTTCCCTGTTGCGTTTATGCTTTAAACAAAACGGTTTGTTATATCAAGACTGCTTGTTTGGGAGTGTGTAGGAATACTCTCGTTTAATATCAACGATTTGAATGTTGTAAGACGTGTACCAGGAGTTTTTTGCTTTCTCTTGAATTTGGCGGTGTTCTGTATTGTTTTTCCATTGAAGAATGTCGTCTTCGTTTTTCCAGTAAGAAATAGCAATTCTTCTTGACCCATCCATCATGGAGTAAAACTCTAGGCATTTATATTGTTCAAATGCCAGTGTTTTCATGCGCTTTAATGCCTCAGAATATTCTTCGTTTAGATCGCCAACGGTAGTTCTTAAAATAACGGCATACAAGGTAAATGCTCCAGAAAAAAAGGACGCCATTGGCGTCCTATATAGATTTCTTTAAAATGAGATGTGGATGGAGTTACTTTTTCGCCTTTGCCATTTCCATTGCAACGTGTTCGATCAGGTCTTCTTGGCCGCCAACGGCTTTTAGTCGTGCCATTTCCAGTAAAATATCCTGAGATGGAACGCCATACTTTGCACTAGCACGTTGAGCAAACAACAAAAATGAAGAATACACACCGGCATAACCCAGGGTTAATGAGTCTCGGTCAACACGTACAATATTATCCATTAGCGGTACGATTTTTTCTTCTGCCACTGCCATTAACTTAAAGATATTGACGCCAGTTTCTACTTCCATTCTATCTAGAACTGTTGCTAATACTTCTAATGGTGTATTTCCTGCTCCGGCACCAAGGCCTGCTGCGGAACCGTCAATTCGATTTGCACCAGCTTCTATTGCTGCGAGGGAGTTGGCGACACCAAGGGCCATATTGTGATGGCCGTGGAAACCAAGTTCAGTCTCTGGTTTTAGCTTGCTACGAAGTAAGGCGATGCGCTCTGTTACTTGATGAGGCAGCATGTAACCTGCGGAGTCTGTACAGTAAATACAGTTAGCACCGTAAGATTCCATTAGCAATGCTTGTTCAAGCAATGCCTCAGCAGAAATCATATGAGCCATCATTAAGAAACCGACAGTATCTAAACCCATTTCGCTGGCGAGGCCAATATGTTGTTCAGAAAAATCTGCTTCGGTGCAGTGGGTCGCAACACGAATGGTTGTAACTCCAATGCCGGCAGCCATTTTTAAATGATCAACGGTACCGATGCCTGGCAGTAATAAAGCAGATATTTTAGCATTTTTCATTTTTGGAATAACGGCGTCTAAATATGCCTCATCACTTGCCGCGGGAAAACCATAGTTAACCGATGCCCCGCCAAGTCCGTCACCGTGAGTGACTTCAATGAGTGGTACGCCTGATTCGTCGAGAGCCACTGCGATATCAATCATTTCATCGATCGAAATCTGGTGCTGCTTAGGGTGCATACCGTCGCGCAGACACATGTCGTGTAGGGTGATTTTTTTGCCTTTGAGATCCATAGCCGGTCTCCTTATAAATGAATGTGTTTGCGGTAATTAAGCCGTTGCGGTGCTTGAGATGTCGCCATTGGCCATAGCCTCAGCATACATTTCTGCGGTGCGTAGTCCTGCAGCAGTCATTATGTCTAAGTTGCCAGAATAAGTAGGTAGGAAATCCCCTAAACCTTCAACTTCTACAAAAACGGTTACGCGTTTGCCATCAAAAATAGGGCCGTTAATAAGGCGATAACCCGGCACGTATTTTTGTACCTCTTTTACCATCCTGTGAACGGATTCGGTGATGGCATCTTGATTAGGCTCGTCTTTGGTGAGGCAGTGAATAGTGTCACGCATCATTAGTGGTGGCTCAGCAGGATTACATACAATAATTGCTTTGCCCTTTGCTGCGCCGCCAACCTGTTCAATTGCGCCGGCTGTGGTGCGAGTGAATTCGTCGATATTTTTGCGTGTGCCCGGACCGATTGACTTGGAAGCAACGGTGGCAACGATTTCGCCGTATTCAACTTCTTGCACTTGGCTAACCGCAGCAACCATGGGGATAGTGGCTTGTCCGCCACAGGTCACCATGTTGACGTTGTCTTTGCGGCCTTCTTTGAGTAGTTCCTCAAGATTTACTGGAGGAACACAAAATGGTCCAATCGCAGCAGGGGTTAAATCAATCATGATAGCCCCTTGCTCTACAACCTTACGTGAATTTTCTGCATGAACGTAGGCGGATGTTGCATCAAATACGATTTGTATATTATCTTCTTTCATTGAAGGTACTAGACCGTCAACGCCGTTGGTAGATACTTTCATGCCAAAGTCACGGGCACGTTTAATCCCTTCAGACTCTTCTATACCAACCATCCATACGGGTTCGATCCAGTCACTGCGCATGGCTTTCATGAGTAGGTCGGTTCCGATATTGCCTGGGCCAATGATGGCGGCGCGTAATTTTTTAGACATTACTGTTGTCCTTTTATGAACTTGTATACTTAATTGTTTATTTACGCAAAGGAAATGGTTGCGCTACCCAGACCATCACATTCCATGTGCATCTCGTCCCCTGCCACAACAGGTTCTAAGGGCACAAGAGAGCCGGAAAGAATTACTTCGCCAGACTTAAATGGAATGCCAAATTCACCTAAGGTGTTCGCAAGCCAGGCAACGGCAGTTAGTGGGTTGCCTTGAACTGCAGAGCCTTTTCCTGAGCTAATCACTTTACCGTTCTTAAACACCGTTACGCTTAAGTTTGGCAGGTCAACATCAGTAGGGTTGACCCGTTCATCACCTAATACATAAACCCCGCAAGAGGCGTTGTCAGCAACGGTGTCTTGAATTTTTATTTTCCAATCATCGATACGTGAATCGACAATTTCAAAGCAAGGAATGATACATTCGGTGGCTTCTAATACGTCCTGCTCAGTAATCCCGGGGCCTTGTAAATCTGCTTTTAGCAAAAAGGCAATTTCCGCTTCAGCACGAGGCTGGATAAGATTGCCCTTGATGGGTACAGATGCTTTGTTTTCAACATGCATTGCAGAGGTTAGAAAGCCAAAGTCAGGTTGGTAAACCCCGAGCATATCCTGTACAGCAGCAGAGGTGACGCCAATTTTCTTACCCACTACCTTTTCACCGGTAGCGTCTAAGCGGCATTTCAACATGGCTTGAGAAATATGGTAAGCATCGTCTATTTCAATGCCTTCGCAGCGCTCTGTTAGTGGAGCAAGCGTCTTGCAGTCACGTAATGCGTGGTACAACTCTTCCCCGAGTGCTTGTCGTTGATCTTCTGGTAAACTCATGATGCTATCTCTATTTGTTCTTCAAAAAATCGGTGCAGCGTTGATTAAATAACTCGGCATATTCAATCATTACCCAGTGACCACATTGACTCAGGGTGATCATCTCTGCATTAGGGCATTGTTCTACCAATGTTCGAGCGCCACTGATCGGACAGAAACGATCCTGTGCTCCCCAAAAACCCAAAATCGGTGTATTGATCTCTTTTAGACGATCAGTGATGTTGGGAATGGACATGCGAGTGAATACTGCAGGGTTTTGTGTTTTCAAAATACGGAAACGTTCTTCGATTAACTCATCCGTAATGTGCTCAGGGTTAAATACAATAAGTTTCAGTACTTCTTTCAAATAAGCGGGGGTAAATTCCGGCGAACCAAGAGGTATCTTGGTCATCGCTTGAATACCTTCCATTTGCTGAAAGTACACTTCGATATTTTCCAAGCCACCACAGCCCATTAATATTAAATGGCTAATACGATCAGGGTTTGCAAGGGACATGCCTAGGCTAACCGCGCCACCTAATGAATTTCCAACCAAGGCAAATTTCTCTAGATCTAGCTGGTTTGCGAAATCCATCATGGACTCAGCGAAGAAATTCAATGTGTAATCAAGATCAGGTTTATCACTGTCACCAAAGCCAGGAAGGTCAGGGATAATTACTTGATAACCTTGATCCACAAAATGTTGCACATTATAGCGAAAGTTTAACCAGCCACTTGCACCAGGGCCGCTTCCTTGTAAAAAGAGTACAGGATAACCGCTGCCATAGGTTGTGTAGCTGATATTGACATCATTTTTTAGCATGATGTTTTGGCTTTCTGCTTTAGTTGGCGTTCCCATTTATGTTCCTTTTTGAGAGGTTTGCGTTATTCAACAACCGCTGGATTAAATTGAATTGGACCACCTAACATATCACGATGTGAATGTGGTTGTGTGCCGTCAATATCCGTGACTTGGTAATTAAGTCCAAGCTCCGCGCCAATAAATGCTTGGCCGGATTTCTCCATGATACTTTCATCACGTTGCAATGCATCGATCACCTTACCAGTAAATTCCGGAGTTTCTGCCGATTCAAAAAATGCACCGTACTTTTCAGGATCAGCTTCCATTACCATTTGCAAACGTTCGGTTTTTAATACGCCCATCCAAATGGCAACAGTTGCAACATTAAATGGACGTAAATCGTGGGCCATATCCCACACCATTTTGTCCCCACCCGCTTTCTGGGCGCCGTAGGCTGGGCCATGCATGTAGCAAGCCGCACCGGGTGATGACGTATTAACAATCAAACCACTTTTTTGCAAAGCCATGATTTTTGCAGCGTGAAAGGCCGCGATATAACTAGAGCGTAAACCAACATCCAGTAAATTCACTAGATCAATAGACTTTTCCCAAAAAGGGCCGGGCATAACAAGATCATCATGCAAATTGATGGCATTGTTAACCAAAACATCTAAGCGACCTTGTTCTTTCTCAATCTGTGCGAATAAAGCTTCAACTTGTTGGTCATCACCGTGATCACATATAACCGCGATACCTGTGCCACCACGCTTATTGATCTCTTCTACAGTCGCGTAAACCGTTCCTGGTAATGGCGCATCACCCTCCACTTTACTTCTACCAGTAACGTAAACAATATCCCCCATGCCACCAAAGGCAAGGGCAATACCTTTACCCGCACCACGGCTAGCGCCGGTAACAAGAACAACTCTTGGTGTAGATTGATTCATAGAAAAATTATCCCTAGCGATGGTCTTAGATTTTTTTCGCTACACAGTACAATTTAAACGATTACAATAAGTCGTTTTATCATAATTACTGTTCAGAAACGTCTGAGGCAAGGACGCCGAAGTCGAGCACGCATGGATGCGGTCTTTTGCGATTTCTGAACAGTAATTATGATAAAACGGCGCTCTCATAGATCCGCTAATATATAACCGGTCGAAACAACTAACTTTACCTATAGGAAAATATCCGCATTTTCCAAACCAAGCTGAACACCACCATAGTTATGGCCAAACTGATAAGGGTTGTTAGCAACATGCGCACGACCCGCCAAAATATCTAAAGTAAATCGCTGTAACGGACTGTTCGTAAAGATTGCACGACCACCGCACATTTTTTGCAACTCCAACACTTCCTGCAAACACTGCTCAGGAACCTGTGCAGATTCAAAACGATACTGAATACGAGTGTTTATGTCTGTAGCTTCACCTTTACGAGCATCACTCATTAGTTGAGCGAAGTTATTTTTAAGCGTGAGCTTCAAACTATCAACCAACGCCTGGGCACGAGCCACAGCCATTTGAGCATGTGGATCTTCTGCAGTTTTAGAACCGGAGTTACTACCAATGCGCTTAGAGGCAACCTTGCGGTAGGCATTAATTGCACCCTGTGTAGCGCCAATTGTAGATCCAGATACAGCACGAGGGAATAACTGACCAAATGGGATTTGATATAAAGGAACCGTTTTAGAATCAATGCCTGGGTTAGTACCTTGGAAACCATCCAATGAACTATGAGTACGATAGTCAGGAACAAAAGCATCCTCAACAACGATGTCATTACTGCCTGTGCCTTTAAGACCAAAGGTGTGCCAAGTATCAACAATTTTAAGGTCGCTACGTGGAACTAAAAAAGTACGGTAATCTGGGTTTGGATTGGATTCTGTTGGTGGAACAACACCACCCAAGAACAACCATTCGCAATGATCACAGCCACTTGAAAATGCCCAACGGCCACTGAATTTAAATCCGCCTTCTACAGGTACAACTTTACCCACAGGCATATACGATGAAGCGATTAATACGCTGCTATCATCTTTCCAAATGTCTTCTTGTGCTTTTAAATCGAATAAAGCGATTTGCCAGTTGTGAACAGCGATAACCCCATAAATCCATGCGGTAGACATACAGCCTTCTGCAAGAGCCATCTGCACATCAAAAAACACTTGAGGGTCCATTTCGTATCCACCCCAACGTTTAGGTTGAAGTACGCGGAAAAAACCGGCCTCATGCATTTTTGCAATAGTCGCTTCAGGTACTTTGCGCTCGGCCTCTGCTTGTGCTGCCGTTTCTGCTAAATAAGGCACCATGTCGCGAGCGCGCTGGAGGAGGACTTCATGAGTGACTTCTTGTTGAAGAGAAGGTTCTTGGGCTGTCATAGTCGTAGCTCTCATTAAATTGGGTAGTTTGACGTAAGTAGTTAGACGTGAATGGTTTTAAACATTAGACCGCTACGGGTAAATCAAGATCCGCGTACTGACCGGCATGAAAAATTAACGGTGGCTGGCATTTATTATCAAAATCAATAACGCGTCCGACCATAATGATATGGTCTCCACCTTCGTGGCGTGCTTCAATTTCACATTGGAAGACAGCGCTATAATCTTCCAATATAGGTATGCCTCCATGACCCTTAGTTAACGCAATATTTTCAAAACGATCACCGCCGCGTGATGCAAATTGATTGGATATGGCTTGTTGGTCTGCATTCAGTACATGGATCGCAAAGCGCTCCGTTACATTAAATGCGTCAAATGTTTTTGCGGTTTTGGCAAGGCTCCATAAAACCAACATAGGCTCTAGGGATACAGAGCTAAAGCTGTTTACGGTCATGCCTGCTTTGTTACCATCTTTATCTAAAGTGGTGATAACGGTTACACCGGTGGCAAATTGCCCTAGTGCGTTACGAAATTCTTTAGAATCCATTTGAGGTGTGGTCATGGGTGTTCCCTCTACTTACTACGCTGATTAGCATTACTTTTGTATGATTCTAATAGTGTCAAATAGGGCAGTGGTATGTCATACCTCAAATGGCCTATGGGGTTAGCTTGTGCTCCCCCCATAGGTAAGAGGTCGTAATCTTTGGTTCAATTTGAGAGCTTTACTCCATACCAACGCTAAAGTCGTGACCCCAGAAGCTGTTTACGGTGCTTTGAAATGCTGAGTACTTATCCCAATCTTCGACGGTGCGGCCTTCTGCGCCGTATTCGATCATGAATCCAGAGGGCGATAACATGTAGAAGCTCACCATGTGGTCGTTTGCGTGACGACCTAATGTGCCTGTTAACTTAACGCCCGCAGCTTTCATTCGGTCCATAGCTCGGCCCACTTCGTCGACGCTGTCTACTTCGACCATGACGTGTACACAGCCTGCAGGCATGGGGCTTTCGAAGACCGCTAAGCTGTGGTGACGTTCGTTACAGTGCATAAAGTGCAGGCGTTTTTCTGGTTCTGCTGGGTCTGGGGTGAAGCGAACTTTCATTAGATCGGATAATTCAAAACCCATTACGTCTTGGTAGAACGTTGATGATGCATCGAAACTTGGTGTTGGTAATACCGTGTGGCCGAAACCTTGGGAGCCGGTTATGAAGCTTTTGATTCCGACGGGAGATGCGAATTGTCCGAAGTCGGATATAGGGCCCCAGTAAACTTCGTGGCGGTTGCCTTCTGGATCTGCAAAGCTGACAAGGTCTTGTACCTGACGGGCGGCGATGAGTTCGGCGCTGGCACGTTCGAAATTGACGCCGTGCTTTTCTAAGCTTTGGATAGCGTCGTTAAAGTCTTTAGGACCAGTGACTTCCCAGCCGCTTAGTGCATAGCCATCTTGGTCGGATTTTTCGACAACAATGCGGTAAGGGCGATCGTCCATTTTTAGGTAGATGTTGTCGCTGCCGTCGGCGTTGAGGGATGAAGATACATCCATCATGCCTAATACATTGGTGCCGAAGTCGGCCCATTTACTTGGATCGGTACTGTTTACGCCAATATAACCTAGGCTATGTATGTTCATGATGTATCCCTCTCTCTCTGGGGTTAGTTTTTAGATCTTGTGTTCGTTATGTTGACTTACATATTGCTAAACAAGTTTTCGTAATTCTGCTTTGAGCACTTTTCCTGATGCATTAAGGGGTAACGCATCAACAAAACGAATTTTTCTAGGCACTTTGTAGTTGGCCATATTGTTTCGACACCAGCTAACCAGTTCTGAATCCGTTAGTGTTACGCCGGGTTTAAGTACAACAAATGCCATGGCAATTTCGCCTTGGCGCTCACAAGGGATTCCAATCACGGCACTCATAGTGATCGCATCATTGGCGGCCATGATTTTTTCAATTTCTGCCGGATAGCAGTTGAAGCCTCCCGTGATAAACATATCTTTTAGGCGGTCGGTGATTTTGAGGTTGCCTTGTTCATCTAAGATGCCAATGTCTTCGGTATGCAACCAGCCTTCGTCATCTATGGCTGCTTCGGTGGCGGCCTCGTTTTCGAAATAGCCTTTCATCACGTTAAAACCTCGGAAGACAATTTCACCGGCTTCTCCTGGGGCAACGGGTTGGTTGTTACTATCAACGCAGCGTAATTCGATGTCGGGAATAGCGCGCCCTGATGTGGTGGCGATGGTTTCTGAGCTGTCATCGGCGCGACATGCCGTGACAAGGCCGCAGCTTTCTGTAAGGCCGTAGGCGGTAATAACTACGTCAAATCCTAGGCGTGATTTCATTTGTTCGATCATTTCCACAGGAATAACAGCTGCGCCAGTGGTGGCGCGCTTTAGCGTGGAAATGTCGTATTGGTCTAGCTCAGGGTGGGCTAGTAAGGATTGAAATAGTGTTGGGGGTCCTGGTAATACGGAGACTTTGTCGGTTGAGATACGTTGTAGGATTTCGGTGGTATCAAATACGGCGTGAGGTAGTAGGGTTGTGCCGGTGAGTAAGCAGGCGAGAATGCCCGCTTTATAACCGAAGCTATGAAAGAAGGGATTGATGACGAGATAACGGTCGCCGGGGGTTAGGCCAACAATGTTACTAAAGTGGCTAAAAGCCCGAAGGTTTTGTTCGTGGCAGGTCATGACACCCTTGGGGTTTCCCGTGGTGCCGGAGGTAAAGAGGATGTCAGAGACGTCATCTCCCGTGATGGTTGAGATTCGAGCGTTTACTTCGGACGGCGCTGTTGCTGAAGCTTGCTCTAAAAAGTCCTGCCATGAGGAGCGTGCAAGTTTGCTGAGAGCAGGGGCATCATCTGCTTCTCTAAACACCACGATATCTCGAAGTTCGGGTAGATCTTCGTTATCAAGCATGGATGGATAGTCGGTTTCTAAGAAATTCCCTATAGAAAACAACAGCTTGCTGTGGCTTGCGCGTAAGATATAAGCGGCTTCGTTGCCTTTGTAGCGGGTATTTAGCGTTACTAAGGTTGCGCCAGCGCATTGTGCGCCAAGGGCAGCAATAACCCATTCACTGATATTGGGAGCCCATACACCAATACAGTCCCCCCGCTGGATGCCTTTTGCTATAAGGGCTGCGGCGACTTGTTTTGCCTGTTCGGCAAAGTCGCTAAAGCTAATACGTGTTACGCCTTCTTCTAAGAAGTTTTGGTCGCCATATAATTTGGCTGCGCTTTCAATCAGTTGGGGGATAGTTGACGCCGTGTTGGGCTGGTCTTGCATAGTGGTTCCACTCATTTAACGGGTTGATTGCCTTCAGGCGAAAGGCCGATCCTATGCTAAATAAGGTATCTAAATCACCATCTTGTGTCCTAGTCCATTTCGACGATGGGTGTTGTGGGCAAAGCACGCATAATAAATCATCGCTTTAAAGGCCGAGTTTTCAGACTACGTTTTAAGGTATGGAATAACGCTCGTGTTGTGTAAACAATTGAACAGGTGGAGAAGTCTCTTATGAATAAAGTGCAAACCGCACAAGAAGCCGTCGCTCAAATCAAAGACGGTATGACAATTGGTATTGGTGGTTGGGGGCCTCGTCGTAAGCCCATGGCATTGATTCGTGAGCTACTTCGTTCGGATGTAAAGGATTTAACCGTAGTTGCCTACGGTGGTGCCGATGTTGGTATGTTGTGCGCTGCAGGAAAAGTAAAGAAAGTTATTTTTGCTTTTGTATCGTTAGATTTTATTCCTCTAGAGCCTTACTTTCGCCAAGCGCGTCAGACCGGATCTATTGAAGTGATGGAAATAGATGAAGGTATGATGTTGTTAGGCCTTCGTGCGGCGGCGTGGAATATTCCTTATATACCCACGGCGTTGGGATTAGGTACTGATGTGATTAAACATAGTCCTGATTTGAAAGTGATTGATAGCCCTTATGACGACAAAGAGTGGGTTGCGATGCCTGCGCTTAAATTGGATGTATCACTTGTGCATGTTAATCGTGCAGATTCTCGCGGAGTTTGCCAGATCACAGGGCCTGATCATTATATGGATGATTGGTTTGCTCGTGCTGCGGATATCTCTATTGTTAGTTGTGAAGAGTTAGTGGATACCGAATTCTTTGCGCAAGGTGACGAAGCACGTTCGGTTTATTGGGAACGTAGCCAGACAACAACCGTGGTTGAAATTGCTGGTGGTGCATACCCTAGCTCTTGTTCACCAGCTTACGGTTTTGATGTGGCTCATTTTAAAGAATATAACGCGTCAGCTAAGGCCGGTGGTTTTGCCACTTACGCCGATAAATATATTACGGGTAAAACAGAAGAAGATTTTCAGCAGAGTGTTGGCGGTTTGGATGCGATCCAAAAAACACCATTACCTGTTTATTAATCTAGCTTTTTAGACGTTTGTCGTGACTCTAGTAAGAAAGGGCAGCGTAAGAGGAATTGAAAAAATGAGTGCTACACAAGATACCGTTTCAGCAAAAGACTATAGCCTAGCAGAATTAATGATTGTTGCAGGCGCAGAAGCATTTAGAAATGATGGTGAAGTTTTGGCAACGGGTATTGGCATGATTCCCCGTTTGGCAGCAAGCTTAGCAATGAAAAGTTTTAACCCCGATTTAATGATGACGGACTCAGAAGCATTTGTATTGTCTGAGCCAAACCCTGTTAGCGGTCGAAGCTCACATGAAGGACAGAAGCAGGAAACTTGGATGGGGTTTTCTCGTATCTTTGATAACGTGTGGAGTGGTAAACGTCATGCGATGGTTGGGCCAACACAGATAGATAAATACGGTCAAACTAACATTTCTGCTTTGGGTGGTACTTATGATCAGCCTAAAGTTCAAATGCTAGGGGCGCGTGGTTTTCCTGGTAACTCTATTTGCCATGCGAATTCGTTCTTTGTTCCTTCTCATAACACACGAGTGTTTATGGATGGTGAGTGCGATATGGTGTGTTCTATTGGTTATAACCCTGAGCGTTTACCAAAAGGTTATACGTTTGATGACATTGATATTCGTTTGGTGATAACTGATCTATGTGTGATGGATTGGAATGGCCCTCAGAACATGTTACGTGTTGTGAGTTTGCATCCAGGAATTAGCTTGGATCAAGTGTTGGAAAATACTGGGTTTGAAATACATGCTGAAGCGGACCTTCCAACTACCCCTGCACCAACAGAAGAACAGCTAGAGATACTTCGTCAGTTAGATCCTAAAGATTGGCGATCGAAGCAGATAAAAGATAACCCTAAGGGGGACCGCTCTTAGGTAGTTTCTATTGTAATAGAAGATAAAAAACAATCGGCGGTGACGACACGAGTGAAATAACTAACGCGGCAGCTGATTGGGTAAGGTTAATTACCAATTAACGGAAGGGGGATTGACCCCTTTCGCCGCATTACTAATACATGTTATTTGAGACATGTTTAGTCCTCCTCGTGTTGTCCTGACTTTAAATCTAAGAATTCCAACGCCAGCGTTAGGAGAAACACAATGACTGCAAAGAAAAAAGAACCCGCCATTGAAGGTTGGTTCACCATGGATAGCGACAAACCCCATTTGTTGGGTTCAAAATGTTGCGACTGTGGAACGTTCTATTTCCCAAAGCAAAAAAACTTCTGCAAAAATCCATCTTGTAATGGTGAAGAGTTTGAAGAAGTCAAACTAAGCCGAACGGGAAAAGTGTGGTCATTTACCAATTCATGTTACAAGCCACCAGAGCCATTTGTCGCTGCTGAACCGTTTGTTCCTTACACCATCGCAGCCGTAGAACTAGAGCATGAAAAAATGACAGTACTTGGCCAAGTGGTTGAAGGTGTCAATGTGTCTGATTTGAAAGCAGGTATGGAAATGGAACTGGTTCTTGATACCTTGTATGAAGATGATGAGTCAGAAAAAATCACTTGGAAATGGAAGCCTGTTTCGGCTTAAGGGGAGTAAAACATGTCAAACGATATTGCGATTATTGGCGTTGGAATGCATCCCTGGGGAAAATGGGGAAAGAACTTTGTTGAGTATGGTGTAAAAGCTGCACGTGATGCTATTAAAGATGCAGGCATCGATTGGAAAGACGTTCAGTTTGTATCGGGCGCAGCCACTATGCGTTGTGGCTATCCTGGTTATGTTGCTGGTGCAACTTTCGCGCAAGCGTTGGGGTGGCAAGGTGCTGAAGTGAACACCAGCTATGCTGCCTGTGCTTCCGGCTCTCAAGCGTTAGCTGCAGCAAGAGCAAAAATATTATCAGGTGAGTGTGAAGTTGCTTTGGTCATTGGCGCGGACACCACCCCAAAAGGTTTTCTAGCGCCACAAAAAGGCCGCCGTCCTGATGACCCAGATTGGGTGCGTTTTCACTTAGGAATTACCAATCCTACTTACTTCGCGTTATATGCTCGTCGACGTATGGAGATGTACGGTGATACGCAAAATGATTTTGCGATGGTGAAAGTAAAAAATGCAGAGCATGGTTTTAGTAACCCTTACGCTCGCTACAAGAAAAAGTTTACCGCAGAAGATGTTGCTGCATCAGCCATGGTTGCCGATCCGTTACGTTTAATGGATATCTGTGCAACCTCCGATGGCGGGGCAGCTCTGATTGTTTGTAGTATGGAGTATGCGAAAAAAATCGGTAGAGCCGATGCTGTGAAAGTGGCAGCAATTTCAACGGTTACCCCGACTTATGCTTCATCTGTGATTGAAATGCCTGATATCGCAACGGATTCCGGTGCAGTTGTTGATGCACAAAGTTTCCGCGCAGCGCTTCCTGTTAAAGCTTATGAAGAAGCAGGCATTGGCCCAGAAGATATTAGCTTGGCGGAAGTCTACGATTTGTCCACTGCGTTAGAATTGGATTGGATTGAAGATTTACAGTTGTGTGAGCGTGGTCACGCTGCACAATTGGTACGTGAAGGTGCGACTAAAATTGGTGGTCGATTACCGATTAATACATCCGGTGGTTTAGCGTGTTTTGGTGAGGCGGTTCCTGCTCAGGCGATTTCTCAAATTTGTGAGCTTACTTGGCAGTTAAGAGGCCAAGCGGGTGATCGACAGGTTGAGAATGCGAATGTGGGGATTACTGCAAACCAAGGTTTGTTTGGTCACGGTTCGTCGGTGATTGTTAAGAAATGATTTAGATATTGTGTGTACGCAGAACTTGAGAAAGAACTATGACTACTAATACGCAAGGTACAAAGCTTCTTAACACTAGATTATGTGAATTATTAGGATGTGAATACCCCATAATCCAAACCGCTATGGGGTGGATCGCTGATCCAACCCTTGTTGCGTCTACCTGTAATGCTGGTGCATTTGGTTTTCTTGCGGGAGCAGTAATGACTCCCGCAGAAGTTGATGAAGGCATTAAGCAAATCAAAGCCAAAACTGACAAGCCATTTGGTGTGAACTTTCACATGTACACACCGGGTGCGATGGAAATTATCGATATTTGCATCAAACATAAAGTCAGAGCGGTTAGTTACAGTCGATCACCTGCCAAAAGCATGATCCAAAAATTAAAAGATGCCAACATCGTCTGCATACCAACGGTTGGAGCGTTAAAGCACGCGGTAAAAGCCGTAGAAATGGGTGCTGATGCAGTCGTAGTGCAGGGCGGTGAAGGCGGAGGCCACACAGGGGCTGTCGCCAGTAATATTTTATTACCTCAAGTCGTTGACGCATTGGATGTACCAGTAATTGCAGCCGGTGGTTTTAAAGATGGTCGTGGTCTTATCTCTGCGCTGTCTTTCGGTGCAGAAGGTATAGCAATGGGAACACGCTTTTTAATGACACAAGAAAGCCCGGTACCCTCAACAACCAAAGAAAAATACATCGCAACCTCAACAGAACAGGTTATCGTCAGTACCAAATTAGACGGCATGCCTCAGCGTATGATCAACAATCCTTACCTACAACAACTCCAAACCAAGTCACCACTGGGTATGTTAATCCTTGCCATTAAAAATGGTTTGGAATTCAGTAAAGGCGCTCTTATCCCTATGTTGATTTCTGCTTGGAAAATGAAAAAAGCCAACGGCATGACGCTCGGCGAAACCATGATGGCGGGTAACGCACCCATGATGATTCAAGAAGCTATGGTAAAAGGGCATCCTGATCAGGGGATATTGCCGAGCGGACAAATTGCCGGAGCGATTAAAGATTTACCGAAAGGTTCAGAGTTGATTGCATCTATTGTTTCAGAAGCGAGTGAAACGCTAACGCGGTTATCCCGTTTGTCGGGGGCTGAAGCTAAAAGTGGAAATAAAGTGGGTTCAGAAGGAATTACCGTTGTTACGTAATCGCCAAATTGTAGTTACGTGACATCTAGTATCGAAGTTAAATAAGAACTATATGATTACGAAAATTTACGGGGCTCGCTATGAGTGGAGTCTTGCCAATACCATTTCAGAAATATCTGAGGCATGGACGCCGAAGAAAGCGTGCATGGATGCATTTATAGCGTTTTCTGAAATGGTATTGGCAAGACTCCGCGGGCTACAAAAATGCGAAGAACCAAAGAATTAATAAGTCGCAAGACGCAGGAGAACACCAAATGGCTTTCGAAACATCAATTAACAACGGCATCGCCGAAATGGTTTTTTGTAAACCACCCGTCAACGCCTTCAACAGCACAGAATGGGCAGCCATAGCTACACATATCAATGAGCTAGGCCAAGACGATAGCGTACACGTTATCGTCATCCGTGCCGACGGAAAAGGCTTCTGCGCCGGCGTTGACATCAAAGAGCTTGCCGCCGACAGCACCAAAATTGTCGCCGTCAACAAAGGTAACTACGACACCTTCGAAGCCATACACCGTAACCCCAAACCTGTCATCGTTGCACTTCACGGTTTTGTTCTCGGTGGCGGAATCGGAATCTCGGGTGCAGCAGACATCATCGTCGCATCAGACTGTGCCCGATTCGGCGTACCTGAAGTCGATCGTGGAGCTATGGGCGGCGGAGCGCATCTACAGCGCATGTTCCCCGTGCAAAAAGTTCGCTACATGTACTTCACAGGTGAATTTATCGACGCACAAGAAGCTTACCGCTTAGGTGCTGTCGAAAAGGTAGTACCAAAAGAAGAGCTGCGTGATTTAGCACTTTCTATTGCCGCAAAAATTGCAGAAAAAAGTTCCCCAATGATTCAGCTAGCCAAAGAAGCGCTAACCGGAATCGAAGATGGAAACTTAGAAGAGAAATACCGCTGGGAACAGGGTTTCACCCTGCAAGCCTACACCGAAGGTGATTCACAAGAAGCTAGAGACGCGTTTATCGAAAAACGTGATGCTAGTTTTTCTGAATAGAGGATACTTCTGATGGATTTAAGTTACACACCAGAACAAATTGCATTTCGAAAAGAAGTGCGCACATGGCTAGAAGATAATATCCCAGCCGAACCACTACAATCCTTCGATACAGAAGAAGGGTTTAACCAGCATCGCGAATGGGAAAAAACATTAGCCAAAGGCAACTGGGGCATGGTGACATGGCCAAAAGAATACGGCGGCCGAGGCTGTGATCTTGTTGAATGGCTAATCTTTGAAGAAGAATATTACAAAGCCAAAGCGCCATTACGTGTTAACCAAAATGGCATCTTTCTATTAGGGCCAACCTTAATGGAATACGGCACACCAGAGCAAAAAGAACGTTTTATCACCCAGATGGCCAGTGGTGAAGAAATGTGGGCTCAGGGCTGGTCAGAGCCAGGCGCCGGAAGTGATATGGCAGCGATTCGCTCAAAAGCGATTCGTGATGGTGATGAGTACGTTATTAATGGCCAAAAAGTCTGGTCAACCCGAGCGGTATTTGCAGACTGGGTATTTTGTATTTTCAGAACAGACCCTGATTCAGAGCGTCATAAGGGGCTGTCGTTTGTCTTTGTTCCTCTTGACGCTCCTGGTGTCACCGTTCGACCAATCCCACAGTTAGATGGATTACCTGGTTTCGCCGAAATATTTTTTGATGATGTTCGTGTGCCGGTATCCAATCGTTTAGGTGGTGAAGGTGAAGGTTGGAGTATCGCCATGGCTACAGCAGGTTTTGAACGTGGACTGATGTTACGTAGCCCAGCACGTTTCCAAGAAACGGCTAAACGTTTGGTGTCTCTGTATCGAGAGCATGCCAATGACATTATGGATTTGAGCATCGAAAACGCAGTAGTAAAATGTTTTATGGATGCAGAAGCTTATGCGCTGTCTACTTACCAAACGGCATCACGTTTGATTAAAGGTGGAACGATTGGTTCTGAGTCATCGGTGAATAAAATATTTTGGTCTGAGTTAGATCAGCTGATGCATGAAACGGCTATGAGTATTTTGGCTTCACGTGCTGAGTTATTGCCATCTTCGCCTGCGGCTGGAGATGTTGGTGATTGGTTGGACGGTTTCATGTTTGCTCAGTCCGGTCCCATTTATGCGGGTACCAATGAAATTCAACGCAACATCATTGCTGAGCGTTTGCTTGGCATGCCGCGAAAGTAGGGGCGAAGATTATGGATTTTACATTTACTGAAGATCAGTTGTTATTTTGCGAAAGTGTGAAAGATTTTTTGCAAGGTGAAGTTACCGCTGAATCGATCCGAAAGTCGTGGGATACCGATACAGGTCGTAGCTCTGCACTATGGGCGCAAATGGTTGAGTTAGGATTAACGTCAATGTTAGTGCCAGAGGCTCAAGGTGGCCTTGGTATGAATGAATTGGATTTTGTTCTGCTTGCGCAAGAGTGTGGCCGATATGCATTACCTGAACCGTTAGTTGAAACAGTTTTGGTTGCGACGCCGTTACTTGCAAGCCTTGCAGATAACGATCCACGTTGTGCCTCGTTATTGGAAAAAATTGCTGCGGGTGAGGTCATGATTGCTGTAGGTCATGCAGCGAACAATCTTGTTTGTGATGCGCATGTTGCAGATTATTTGTTGCTACCAAAAGGTGATCAGGTTCATTTGGTTGCTAAAGACCAGGTAGTTTTGGTTGCACAGCAGAGTGTTGATCCTTCCCGACGGTTATTTTCCGTTGAGTGGCAGGGTAATGATGAGACGTGTTTGGCCAGTGGTGCTGAGGGCGTTTCATTATTGGCAGCGACGTTAAACCGTGGTGCTTTGGGTGCTGCTGCTCAGATGGTAGGTTTAGCTGAGCAGATGGTGGCAATGTCGGTGCAATACACGACTGATCGTTTGCAGTTTGGCAAGCCGATAGGTGTTAACCAGGCGTTAAAACATCATATGGCAAATTGTGCGGTGAAAACGGAGTTTGCTAAGGCGCCGTTGTATCGTGCTGCGTATACGGTGACTCAGGACCCTGCTCGTGCGGATTTTGCAGTTTCTCATGCAAAAGTGGTTGCGGGTGAGGCGGCGTTGCTTGCTGCGAAGAATAGTATTCAGTCGTTTGGTGCGATGGGGTATACCTGGGAGTGTGACCTTCATATTTGGATGAAGCGTTCTTGGGCGTTGGATAAGTTTTGGGGACACGCGGGGTTCCATAAGAATCGTTTGCACCAGTGGTTGTTGAATCCGAATGCGAAGATTGGTGCGGAAATGACATTTGGTGAGCAGGTGTAAATTTTCCGGATCTAATAGATCGTACAAAATTCGAGTATTTACTGTGTAGGCAGTAGTTGGTTTCCACAAAATAACGATAGAAAAAATAGAGAAAATTATCATGGCAGAAGCATATATCGTAGACGCAATAAGAACACCAACAGGCCGTCGTAAAGGTGGGTTGGCTCATGTACATGGTGCAGATTTGGGTGCTCATGTTCTTAAACAGATCGTTGAACGTAATGGGATTCCTGATAATGAATTCGACGATGTGATTTTTGGTTGTGTGGATACTATTGGGCCTTTGGCGGGTGATATTGCTCGTACGTGTTGGTTAAGCGCTGGCTTGAGTGATGAAGTGCCGGGCACCACGATTGATCGTCAGTGTGGGTCTTCTCAGCAGGCGGTTCATTTTGCAGCGCAGGCGATTATGTCTGGCACCATGGATGTGATTGTTGCCGGTGGTGTGCAAACCATGACACAGATTCCAATTTCTTCTGCAATGATGTGTGCTGAGCCTCTAGGTTTTACTGACCCATTCACAGGCTCTAAAGGGTGGGTTGAGCGTTATGGAGATAAGCCACCAACACAGTTTAACTCTGCGCAAATGATTGCGGATAAATGGGAGCTTAGCCGAAAGGATTTGGAAGAGTTTTCTTTGGAGTCCCATAACCGAGCTTTCCGTGCAATAGAAGAAGGCCGTTTTGACCGTGAGATCGTACCTCTGGAAGGTGTGACTACTGACGAGACGCCTCGTAAGTCTTCATTAGAGAAAATGGCCGAGTTAGATGGGTTGTTTGGCTGCGATAAAGTGACTGCTGGTGTGTCTTCTCAAACCTGTGACGCGGCTTCGGCGATGTTAATTGTGTCCGAAGATGCTTTAAAACGTTACAACCTAAAACCTCGCGCACGTATACATCATATGTCTGTTCGTGCCGCTGACCCTATCTGGATGTTAACAGCACCGATAAATGCAACAGAATATGCGTTAAAAAAGGCCGGAATGACGTTAAAAGACATCGATCTAGTCGAAATTAACGAGGCATTCGCATCGGTAGCTATGGCATGGTTAAAGGAGACGGGTTATGACCATGCAAAAACCAATGTGAATGGTGGGGCTATTGCTCTGGGACATCCATTGGGGGCGACGGGTACTAAGCTAATGACAACCTTATTACATGAGTTAGAACGTACCGGTGGACGGTATGGTTTACAAACCATGTGTGAAGGTGGCGGTCAGGCTAATGTAACCATTATTGAACGATTGTCGTAGGTAACCTGAACACCAAAAGAATCCAAAGGAAATGTCATGTCAGCAATTTGTAAAGATCGAGTCGTTATTATCACTGGAGCAGGCGGCGGATTAGGAGCCTCCTACGCGAAAGCATTTGCTGCAGAAGGTGCAAAAGTTGTTGTTAATGACATCAACGAAGCAGCAGCACAAAGTACTGTTGACGCCATTAAGGCCTCAGGCGGTGAAGCTATCGTTAACACCTCTGACATCACTAACTATGCTGATTCTGAAAGTGCTGTAAAACAAGCTATTGAAGCTTACGGTACGCTTCATGTTGTTGTTAATAATGCCGGTGTTTGTCGTGACCGTATGTTTGCTTCTATGACCGAAGCTGAGTGGGATACGGTTATCGCGGTTCACCTTAAAGGTCACTTCTGTATCGCAAGTCATGCGGTACATTACTGGAGAGATCAAAGTAAGCAAGGTAATAAAATTGCTGCGCGTATCATTAACACATCATCTGGCGCTGGTTTAAACGGATCTGTTGGACAATCCAACTATGCCGCAGCAAAAGGCGGTATCGCATCGCTAACCTTAAACCAATCAGCAGAGCTTGGTCGATACGGTATTACTGCCAACGGGCTTGCACCAGCAGGTCGAACGGGTATGACGGAAGATGTTTTTGCCGACATGATGAAAAAACCAGAAGATGGTTCTTTTGATTATTATGATCCCGCGAATGTGGCACCTTTAGTGGTATGGCTTGGAAGTGAAGAGTCCTCTGGTATAACTGGGCGTATATTTGAAGCTGAAGGTGGAAAAATATCTATTGCTGATGGCTGGAAGAGTACTAAAGGCGTTGATAAAGGCGATAAGTGGAAGGCTGCTGAAATTGCTGGAGCAATGGATGAATTGCTAGCGAATGAAGTGCCTGCACAAAAAGTTTACGGGGCTTAATTAGCGTTAAAGTAAACCGTCAAATAAATAGAAAAGTTTTGGAAACTCGTGATACCTCACTTTCGCGGGTTTCCATTTTTAATATGCGAGCTAGAGGTGTTTATGGAATTTGCATTCACTGAAGAACAGCAAATGATTCGCGATACCGCTGAATCATTTCTACAAGAAGTCTCAACAAGTGAAGCAATTCGCACAGCGATGGCCACTGATATGGGTTATGACCCAGAATTGTGGGAATCTATTTGCACGGATTTATATTGGCAGGCGATTCATATACCTGAAGAATTTGGTGGAATGGGCTTAGGTTACGTTGAGTTGGTTGCCATGATGGAACAAATGGGGCGGTATTTATTATGTTCCCCGTTTTTTTCAACAGTATGTCTTGCTGCCAATGCTTTAATTATTGCCGGAACAGAAGAACAGAAAGCACGTTACCTTCCTCAAATTTGCGAAGGCAAAACGGCAACGGTTGCTTATACCGGGGTTAGTGCGGCGCATCAATCTGGGCAGTGGGGCGCGGATACCGTTAATGTTATTGCAGAAAAAACGGGAGATCAGTTTGTATTGAACGGAGCCGTTCGTTATGTGGCTGATGGTGCAACGTCTGATATTTTAGTGGTTGCTGCTCGTTCAGAAGGGAGTCAAGGTGAAGAGGGGGTTAGCCTTTTTGTATTGCCCGCTGATACTGCGGGTGTTGAGCGCATAATGCTGCCAACGATGGATCAAACCCGAAAACAGGCGGAGATCGTATTTAACGATGTGTCTATTCCCTGTGACGCCCTAATGGGCTCAGAAGGTAACGCTTGGTCAGTGCTCTCTACGGTTATTGATTTAGCGACTGTTGCTCTCGCTGCAGAGCAAATGGGGGGTGCTCAACAGGTGATGGACTTAACGGTTGAATACACTAAAGAGCGAAAGCAATTTAATCGCCCTATTGCTGGATTTCAGGCGATTAAACATAAAGCAGCCGATATGATGACCCGAGTCGAAGTAGCACGGTCAGGCGTTTATTATGCTGCCTGTGTTGCCCAAGATGCATTTGCAACAGCCGCTATCGGAAACCGAGTCGGGGACTTCTCCGAAGAATTACCGGAGGCTGCAAGTATTGCAAAATCTTACTGCTCTGACGCTTACTTCAAAAATGCCGGTGATGCGATTCAAATGCATGGCGGTGTTGGTTTTACCTGGGAATATGACATACACCTTTATTTTAAGAGAGCAAAAGCCTCAGAGCACTTCTTAGGGAACGGAAGTTATCACCGTGAACGACTTGCAAGCATGTTATTAGATTAATTCGCAGCTGAAAGAAAAGGGTAAGAGGACAGTATTATGAAACTAAATTTCAGCGCCGAAGACGAATTGTTTCGCAATGAAGTAGCTACATGGTTAGAAGAAAACCTCACTGGAGAATTTGAGCAGCTACGGTTTCGTGGTGGACCCGGTGATGAACACATGTTCCCGGAAGAGCGTAAAAAATGGGAACAAAAACTTGCCGAAGGTGGTTGGACTTGTGTTGGCTGGCCAAAAGAACACGGTGGTCGAGGCTGCTCTATTGAACAGCAGGTTATCTTTAATGAAGAGTACGCGCGAGCCGGAGCCCCGGGGCACGTTGGACATATTGGTGAAGGTCTTGCTGGGCCAACGATTATTGCGTTTGGAACTGAAGAGCAAAAGAAGAAATACCTACCTGGCATTGTTGCGGGTAAAGAATTATGGTGCCAAGGTTATTCAGAGCCTAGCGCAGGATCTGATTTAGCTAACGTTAAAACCAAAGCACGGTTGAATGAAGAAACCGGCAAGTGGATTATTAACGGCCAGAAGGTCTGGACATCATTGGCACAAGAAGCGGACTATTGTTTTGTGATTGCTAGAACAGACCCAGGCTCTGTTGCTCATAAAGGTTTGGGTTTCTTTTTGATAAAAATGGATCAACCAGGTGTTGACGTTCGACCTATCCAACAAATTACTGGCACCAGTGAATTTAATGAAGTGTTCTTTGATGATGCTGAATGTGAAGCCGATGATATTGTCGGAGCACCAGGAGAAGGCTGGAAGGTTGCCATGGGGTTGCTTGGGTTTGAGCGAGGTGTTTCTACCCTTGGTCAGCAAATGCAATTTCAAAATGAATTGAATGAAATTATTCGCATTGCAAAAGACAATGGTGCGAATAAAGATCCAATTATCCGCCAACGTATTGCGAAGGCGCACACTGAACTCAAGATCATGCGTTACAACTCGATGCGTATGTTGTCAGCTCAGGGTGGTAGTGATGGCGGATTACAAAAAGAAGCATTGATATACAAATTGTTCTGGGCAACCTGGCATCGTGATATGGGTGAATTAGCCATGGACGTGATGGGGCCTGAGAGTCAGATTTTGGACAATGGTGACTATGCGTTAACACGTTTACAGTCGATGTATTTGTTTGTTCGCTCCGATACGATTTATGGTGGTACGAATGAGATCCAGCGAAATATTATTGCTGAGCGTGGGTTGGGAATGCCGAAAGAACCAAAGGTAAAAGCATAAATAATACTTAGTTAAAAGTTAGCAGTTGTTTGGAAACGTGCGATGTTCGAAACCCCCTTTCAGAAATCGCAAAAGATCGCATCCATGCGTGCTCGACTGCGGCGTCCGTGCCGCAGACGTTTCTGAAAGGGGATTTCGAACATCGCACTCATAGCAAGATTTTAAGTGCAATGTAATTGTTAGATGTTTACGCTATTTTAAGAGAGAGAAACATGGATATTCATAACCCTACATATGTTGGTGGACACGGATTGCTAAAAGACCGTTCGGTACTGATTACCGCAGCAGCAGGAGCGGGCATTGGTTTTTCAGCGGCAACACGCGCAGTGGAAGAAGGCTGTCGTGGTATCGTGATTAGTGATATTCATGAAGGGCGTTTAGATGCATCTGTTGCAAAGTTAAAAGAAGAAACAGGTTTGGAAAATGTATTCGGTAAAATATGTAACGTCGCTGTTGAAGAAGACGTTCGTGCTTTAGTGGATTTTGCTGAAGACAAGTTGGGCGGTGTGGATGTTCTTATCAACAACGCAGGACTTGGAACATCAAAACATCTTATCGACATGGAAGACGACGAATGGATGAAAGTCATCGACGTCACGCTTAACGGCACCATGCGAATGACACGCTACATGATGCGTGTCATGAAAGCCCGTGGTAATGGCGGCGTTATTGTAAACAACGCATCGGTACTTGGATGGCGTGCACAGAAAGAGCAATCCCACTATGCCGCAGCAAAAGCCGGTGTTATGGCATTAACCCGCTGCGCCGCATTGGAAGCCGCAGAGTTTGGTGTGCGCATCAATGCCGTATCCCCATCACTTGCCGTTCACCCCATGTTGAAAAAATCTTGTCCTGCAGAATTACTTGCAGAGCTTGAAGGCAAAGAAGCCTACGGACGTGGAGCAGAAGTATGGGAAGTTGCCAATATCATGGTATTCCTAGCGTCTGACTACTCCAGTTATCTTACGGGTGAAACTATTTCTTGCTCAAGCCAGCGCGGCTAATCGAAAGAAAACGGGAAAACGATTATGACAACAATATTTAAAACCCCTCTCGACCTAGAAGCTGCGGTAGGAACTCGTCTCGGCGAAAGCGAATGGCTAACCATCGATCAAGATCGAATTAATTTATTCGCAGATGCAACGGGAGATCATCAATGGATACACGTTGATCCTGTAAAAGCCAAAGAAGGCTCCTTCGGAACAACCATCGCACACGGATACTTAACACTATCTCTAGTGAATATGTTTTTACCTGAAATAGTCGACGTACAAGGTATTAGCATGGGTGTTAACTACGGCTGTGAAAAAATACGTTTCCCATCTGCCGTAAAAGTTAACTCACGGGTACGTGGTGTTGGTGAACTCACTCAAGTTGAACATGTAAAAGGTGGCGTACAAGCAACAATCCGTGTCACCGTAGAAATTGAAGGTAGTGATAGACCTGGGTGTGTTGTTGATACGATCTCTCGTTATTATCCAGAATAAAACGTTTCAAGTAACACATAATCGAATATAAGAACACAAAAATAGAGGACTGCACCATGCGTGAAGCCGTAATAGTATCAACAGCAAGAACCGCCCTAGGTAAATCATTCCGAGGCGCATTCAATGACACCGAAGCCCCTGCACTGGGCGGCCACGTTGTAAAATCAGTTATCGAAAAAGCCGGAATAGACCCAGCACTAGTCGATGATTGTATCTTTGGTGCCGCAGCTCAACAAGGCACTCAAGCCTACAACCTCGGTCGCCTATGCGGCATCGCCGGTGGCCTACCTGAAACAACAGCAGGCATGGCCATTGAGCGTCAATGTTCATCAGGTCTAATGAGTATCGCCACCGCTGCCAAAAGTATCATGTGTAATGAATACGACGTCGCAGTTGCTGGCGGAGTAGAGTCCATATCTCTCGTACAAAACAAACATAAAAACACTTATCGCTCGGTATCCAAAGCCGTACGTGCAATCGATCCGGATGCCTACATCCCAATGATCGAAACTGCAGAAATAGTATCAGAGCGATACAATATCTCACGACAAGCACAAGACGAATACTCACTACAAAGTCAAATGCGAACCGCCGCAGCACAAGAAGCCGGAATCTTTAACGATGAGATTGTTGCGATGACAACAACAAAAGCGATCTTTAATAAAGAAACCAAAGAAACAACGTATCAAGAAGTTACCATCGATACAGATGAGTGTAATCGACCAACGACAACGATCGAAAGCCTTAATGGTCTTAATCCTGTATGGAAAGATGGCCACTGGGTAAAAGAAGGGAAGTTCATTACCGCAGGGAACGCCTCGCAACTTTCTGATGGCGCATCGGCATCTTTGCTGATGGATAGCCAAATGGCAAAAGATCTTGGGTTAACGCCATTAGGAGCTTACCGAGGCGTTGCTGTTGCAGGATGTAAAGCGGATGAAATGGGGATTGGTCCCGTATTTGCCATACCAAAATTGTTAAAGCGTCACGGATTAACAATCAATGATATTGGTGTCTGGGAACTAAACGAAGCCTTTGCATCACAAGTGATTTATTGTCGAGATACGCTGGGAATAGATAACGAACGCCTAAATGTAAATGGCGGTGCAATCTCTATTGGTCACCCTTTTGGAATGAGTGGAGCGCGAATGGTGGGCCATGCATTGTTAGAAGGAAAGCGACGTGGTGAAAAGTATGTTGTTGTTACCATGTGTATTGGTGGTGGAATGGGCGCAGCTGGATTATTTGAAGTTTACTAGTTAAGAACGATGTAGCCTAAATTACGCAATGAGTGCAGTGTTTGTAGAACTCCTTTCAGAAACATCTGTGGCATGAAAGCCGCAGTCGAGCACGCAGGGATGCGATCTTTTGCGATATCTGAAAGACGTTCTACAAACACAGCGCGTACTTTGATATTTCAAAATGCCTACAGAATTTTTTTGAAGTCCTTTCTCAATCATTGCCTTTATTTTATATGCAATTTAGATCTCACTGGTTGGATTGCTATAACCGGAAGTTTTTTTAAGGATGCATATTCGAAAGTATTTGATGACTTAATGAAAGCATTGGTGTCACTGTTGGAATACAACCGCTGGCTAGAGAGGGAGCTAAGTATATTCGTAATGAAGAAGGTCGTGGATACTTTGGATTGAACAAACGTAAAAGTACGGAATTAACTAATTTGTATTGAAAATGGGCACCTTGTACTGTTAGGCTGGTTGACAGGCGTAGTTTGGGCTTTAATAGAGTAACCTTTCTCGTTTATGTCTATTTATATATTAAGAGTAATAATTTTTTACTATGAAAGTACTTGTCGTTGAAGATAATAAATCGGCTAGCATGATTGTTTGTCGAATCATTACTAGCATGGGGCATGACACGGTTCATGCGGAAAGTGGTGAAGAGGCCGTCAGCTTATTTAATGAGGGGCAGTATGACCTGATTCTGATGGATGTTGAGATGCCTGGTATTAACGGATTTGAAGCGACACAATTAATTCGAAAAGCATCACCAGACTTATGGGTACCCATTATTTTCTTAAGTGCAAATACCGCCGATACCTATTTGACGATTGGTATAGAGGCCGGTGGTGACGATTATCTTTCTAAGCCTGTAAAGCCGGCAGTGTTAAAAGCTAAGATTCAAGCGATGTCACGCATTGCTCAGATGCAAGAGCAGTTAGCAGAGAGTAATAAAAACTTGGCTAGAGCCAATGAAGAGTTGCAATTGCTCAGCTGTATGGACGGTTTGACCTCCGTGGTGAATCGTAGAGGTTTTGATAGTCAATTTGAAGTGGAATGGCGTCGTACACTGAGAGAAATGACACCATTAAGTGTCTTGATGATTGACGTTGATGAGTTTAAAGGCTTTAACGATCACTATGGGCATTTGGCGGGAGATGATTGTCTGCGTGTGGTTGCTCAAGCGCTAAAAGGCCAGTTGTTGCGTCCTGGTGATATGGTGGCGCGTTATGGTGGTGAGGAGTTTGTTATATTGTTGCCGAACACCAATATTGAAGGTGCGGTTAATGTCGCAAAGAATATTCAAAAAGACCTTTATAGTGCCAATGTCGATTATCCGCACAGTTCGGTTTCGGATCGGGTGACGATTTGTATGGGGATTTATTGCACCAATCAATTGGATGCAAATTTTGATCGTTCGGATAACACTGTATTGTTGGCGCGAGCTGATAAGGCTTTGTATAAAGCCAAAAAATCTGGCCGAAATCAATATGTTGTTTTTGAAAGCGATGCTACAGAAGGTGAAGTTGGCATGAATAAGGTTGAAGTAAACGGGGTGGTGGTGCCTTTTAAATGATTTTTTTGGTGATGCTTGTCATGTAAAGTGGCAAGCATCACCTGGGCGACATCACATATTAAGGCATGCTGAATAAAACTTTGACACCTGATACATCGGCTTCCCCGCTCACATAACCAACTAGATTTGGGTTGTCGGTAATAAGCTCTAGTACTTCATCGTCATCTAAGACACGTTTGGGAGGTAATCCTTGGCCGGTAAAAATAAGGCGTGACCAATACGACTTTAGTTGAGCCGAGTTTTTGTTTACCACTTTGGTGTAAAATTCATCCCGAATATCTTCACCAGGCTCTTGATCAATAACGATTGCTTTTTTTCCGCTAGGGAACTTATCTTGTTTGCCCAAATATAACTTGGTGACTGTTTCTTGATTGAGGTTTTTCTCCTTTATGCTGTTGTGGCCAATCACTTTCACTTCTGCCAATGTTGACAATGTAAAGAACGCAACACCAACAGTTAACATGTGTGTAATAGTAGATGTTTTCATGGGTTGTTCCTCTTAAAATACAGCGTCAACGACAATGGAATAGACATTGGTGTCATCTAGGTCGGTGTCACCGGCGCCTATAGCGCTAGCATTAAATCCCCCTGATCCTTGCATGTCATAAAAATGATTCCATTCAACAGTAACTGCAGTACTATCGTTTAAGCTATAACGAAGACCAAAGGATCGTGATTTACGTTTGGTTTGTGGTCCAACAGCTGAGGCTTCTGATTTTGAGCGACCCATTGTAGCGTAGGGAGTCCAAGAAGCCACTCGATAAGCGGCGGTAAAAGAGTTGGATCGATCGTCCCCGAAGACGGTGTCTTCGCTGATTTTTAGGACAGCACCTTCATAGAGCAATAATAAATTGCCGTCATCGTATTGCAGTGCAGCAGAGTGGTAGTGGATGGTGTCTAGGATATCAAAACCCAGACCCCATTGGCTGCATGTCGACTGGGTCGGGTCAAGGATGTATGGTGTGATGCAATTGACGGAAGAGGCGCCGGTTGCTGCAGCAATAGCGGGTAAATTCGCAAAAGGTATTATATCTGTAAACTCAAGTGTTTGGGTCCCCTCAAGCTTTATTTTTGTTGTTGCTAGACGGGCAGTAATTGCATTCCAGTTAGACGTGATATTAATTCCGTAAGAGTCATAAATGTCGATCTGCTGTAAGTTGCCATTGTCAGCCCCTCTCTGCGCAGCCGCCCATATCTGCATGCGGTGATTAATAGGCCCAGTGTTGGCTTTAAATACAAAATCGATACCATCAAATGAAGTGATCAATGTGGTGTATAAATCAATAGGGGGTCTTACCCAGGGGTATGATAGCCCGACATCCAGGCTTTCAGAATAAAGATAAAATGGAATTCTTAATCGCCCCACTCGAGTGGAGGCCCAGTCGGTAATATCGTGGCTTATATAAGCCCACTCAGCATCAACTCTCCAAGTATCTTCACTTCTTGAGCGAGCAACCAATTGTACCGTAGCGCTGGTAGTCTCGCTGAGTTTGTAATCAAATTGCATACCAAGTTTAGAGTCCCCTCTGAAGTTGATACGATCATTAAAGATATAACCTGTACCCAGCTCGTCATCAGCTTTGGCAGCACCTACGGTCATAAATCCATTTATTTGAACGCGTTCTTTTTCTGCTGACAGTGCATCGGCCATACGTGACACTTTTTTCTTATTACGTTTGACCTGTTTTTTTAATTTTTTATCGACGACGCCAGATTTTATCTTTTTTTCTAGTGCTTGGATTTTTTCCTCATAGTACTGAAAGCGTTTTTCAATTTCGGCGTCGCTGTATGCCATGATGGAAGTTGAAGAAATTGCGATGGTAATGCCCAGAAGATAACAGATTTTTTTATTCATTAGTGTTGATTCCTATCCAATAAATGGCGCAATGCATTTATAAAAATGACGGGATTGACGCTAATAATTATAGGTAGGCAGATTGACTACTTCAAGTTTGGAGGGCTTTATCGTTAGATAGTTTGGCTATTAATTAATTCCTATTTCTTATTTTGCTCTAGTTGAGATTGCTGCAGTTCTTGCAATGTGCTCTTTAGGTTTACCAGTGCACCTTCAATATTAAATTTTTGATACAGGGCCGCTAATTCTTTTCCTTTGGCATCAATCCATTCTTGATTGGTGTTATGAACTTTGCTGAGACTGTCCAACGATATTGTCGTCTGATTATTGTTACCCGAAATACTGTTGGTTAATCCGCTGGATATGTCTCGTACTACATTCATAAATTGATCGAATTGTTGTTGGTTTGCAGGTGTTTGGTTGAGTTGAGAACTGTTGTATTTCTTTGCAAGTTGCTCGCCGACTTGATTAAGGCCTTGTAATGATTGGGTGTCTGAAAATGGGTCATTAGTGAAGCGCTGGAGCCAGCTTTGTAGTTCTGCAGGGACTTTTGCGTCAGGGTATTGTTGTTGCAAAGCTTGTTGGGAGTTCATGACATCACGATATAGTGACTGTAATTTTTCTGGCCAAAGGTCAGCGTTACCTATCTTATCTTGGGAATAGCTAGTGCTGGAAAACCCTAACAGACTGAATAGTATAAGGTAAATTGTTAAGGTGAACCTGATATTTGATTTCATTGTTGTCCTTTATAACGGATGAATCTACAGAATTGATGGTAGCTTGAGGGGACGATGCTTGGCTAGTGTAATCTTGGTCTCTTTTTTATTAAGCGCTATGCTTATAGTTTAGTGTGAGCGGTTAAACAGTGTAGGTTAAAGGAATCTATGGGTAATTGTTTGGTTATGGTGTGGGATGTGTTGCGGAGCCTGTTGCAGGTGACGCTCGTACTGCTTGTCATAACGTTGTTGATATCCTCAGTTTACGCAGATCCAGTGAGGGTTTCTGTGGATGAGGCATATCCCCCTTATATGTATGACAGCAATGACGTAGCAATGGGGTTGTATCCTGATGTTGTTGCCGCCATTTTTACCAGGATTGGTCGCGATACCTCGATTAGCGCATTACCCTGGAAGCGAGCGTTGCGATTTGGAGAATCTGGGCTGGGAGGTGTCGCGGGGATTTATAAGAATCAAGAACGGCTAACTATCTATGATTACTCCGATCCGTTGTATGAAGAGAGGCTGGTATTGTATGTAAAAAAAGGCCGCAGCTTTGATTTTTCCAATATAACTGATTTGAAAGGGAAAAAGGTTGGGTTGAATTTTGGCTGGAGCTACGGGGATGTCATTGATTCTGCGAGAAAGGCAGAATTGTTTGAGGCGGATGATTCGGTTAAAAATAATCTCGCCAATTTTCGAAAGTTAATTGGTGAGCGAACGGATTGTTTTATTGTGGATGAGCTTGCTGCGCGGAGAATTATCGCTCAACAGGGGTTTGATGGCTTGGTTGAGCAGTTAGATATACCTGTCAGCGTTAATGCAGGGTACTTGGTCTTTTCGAAAACTTTACGGCAAAAAGGGTTGATTGACGAGTTTAATAAGGCAATGGAGGAGCTTCGGCTCGAAGGGGCCTATGAGGTGATAGTTGAATCAGTTATTCAGAAACCTTAGGTAAACCTACCAAGAGTATTTTCTGTTTTTTATATATTTGAGTATACGTCGTATACTTATGGATTTATTTGCTATACATTGTATACGTATAGTCCATTTTGATCATGCGCCGGAGTATTGTTCTCTTTAGAATGACCATATTCGTCGCATAACCAACATAAAAATAGCCAACAAAATATAGGTAAGCGCCTCATGGAACGACTTTCAGGGTTAGATGCGTCCTTTTTATATTTAGAAACCGATACCATGTTAATGCATGTTGCTTTTATAGCGGTGTGTGACGCGAAAGATATGCCAGGTGGGTATTCGTTTCGGCGAATATATGACCTCATTGATTCTCGTACGCAGATAGAGCCAGCGTTTCGGCGTCGGTTGGTGGAGATACCGTTTAACCTTCATCATCCGTTATGGGTGGATGATCCGGCGTTTAATATCACGGATCATGTTCATCAGTTTACCTTGCCGGAAAATGCTTCTCGTAGGGATTTGGGACGTAAGATTGGTCGGATTATGAGTCGTCCCCTAGACCGTTCGCGCCCTTTGTGGGAATTGTGGGTGTTAGAAGGTTTGGAAGATGGACAGTTTGCCTTGTTGATGAAAATCCATCATTCCGTGGTAGATGGGGTGTCAGGAACTGACTTGATGGGAACTTTGTTTGATAAGAATGCAGTAACGTCCATCACCCCGGTTAACTTACGGGCGAAAGGTGAGTCGATACCTGAACGTAAGGCGTTGTTATCAGAAGCATTGCGTTCGCGCCTTGGAGGTCCTGGGCGGCTATTGAAGTTGTGTGGCGAGACATTTGAAGGTGGGGCTGCGTTGGTCAGGCGACGGTTAAAAGACGTCGCTCCTGATAGGTCCGGACCGCTGAATGCGCCGCGAACCCACTTTAATAAAACTATTGGTTCAAATCGCGATGTGGCGTTTGCCGAAGTGTCTTTAGCAGATATCAAGGCTGTAAAGAATGCGACGGGTTCAACGGTGAATGATGTTGTGTTGGGTATCTGTGGAGGGGCGTTACGAGAGTATCTTCTAGCCAATGATGATTTGCCTGAAAAATCATTGGTTTCTATGGTGCCGATTTCGGTTCGAAAAGACAGTAAAAAAACAGAAACTAATAACCAGGTTTCTGGAATGTGGGCAACGTTAGCGACTCATGTGGCTGATCCCTTAGAGCGATTGGCGTTGATCCAAAAAGAAACCAAAGGTGCAAAAGAGGCGCATGATGCGGTAGGGGCAGATCTGCTGCAAAATTGGGCTGAAGTGAATGCTCCAGCGGCATTTAATTTAGCGGTACGTATGTATTCGTCTTCTGGTTTGGCTGACGTATTGGCCCCCGTGCATAATACGATTATTTCTAATGTGCCTGGGCCAAGAGAAGCGTTGTATTTTGGTGGAGCAAAAATCAATACGTTATATCCACTCGGTCCTATTATGGAAGCGGTGGGGTTAAATATATCGTTAGCGAGTTATCAAGATTGTGTTGGTTTTGCGTTTCATGTGGATAGTGATTTGGTGAAGGATGTAGGGCAGTTCACGGAGTTAGTAAAACGTGCGTTACATGAGTTGCAAGTTGCAGCGGGTGTTGCGCCAGGTACGGTGTCGAAAGGGAAAGTTTCTAGAGCGAGTTGATCGCTTATTTATAAGGGCCTGGTTGCGTTCATTGGGTAGCTTCCAGGCCCTTTTTTTTGTCTGTTTATTGAGTATGTAATATTTGAGGGTTGATGTGTCTCGACGCGAGGGGGCCGTTTTAGCTGGTTTGTTTTTTTGCAGTGATTTGGGCATCTAAGCTATCTAATACAAGATCTAGCTCGCTTGAAAACGCTGCCCGGCTATCGTTCATATCTTCCATCATTGCTTGTCCGCACATTAATAACCAAGGGTATTCAACCATAGGGATATTATCACCGAGGTCTTCTAAGTTGGGTGTGCGACCTTCAGAAAGGTCTTTCCAGATGGTCGGGAAGACTTTTTGAACCCCTTGCTTTCTAATGGGTACTAAAATAGTGCTGCCTGTTGCTAGTTCTGACATTGCCGCGTGGGCGGTGAGTGCTTGTTTTGGGGTTAGGCCTGTTGTAATTAGCACCTTAAGCACTTCATTTTGCCAGTCTAATACTGCGGGGCCAAAGCTGGTGGCGTTACTCATGTATTGAATCATGCCGGGGGCACTGTCGTATGCGTCCCACATGCGTAAAAAGGAAGCTTTAACCCATTCACGCCAATTTTCGTCAGCATCAATACCCGTCGGGATAAGGTTGCTTTTTTTCAAGTGTGTATCAATGACGGCAGCGGTTAGCTCGTTTTTGTCATCAAAATATTTGTAAATCGCCATGGGTGTAACTTTAAGCTTTGTGGCGATTTTTCGCATACTTAGGGCATTGATGGGGTCTTTCTTTGCCAATTGATACGCGGCTTTGATGATGCGTTCTTTTGATAATGCGGTTGTTTTAGCTGTGCTTGCCATGAGTCAAACTTATAAAATGAAAAGGGATGGTGTTGATAATGGCCGCTATATTAGCACACCTTATCAGCACATCTTAATAATCGGTTTTAGGGTCGAGTCGATTGTTAAGATGTGTAGTGTATTTTATTGATCAGATTTAGTTTCCGGTGAGCCGGGTTGGCAAGAGATGCCAGTAATTGCGTAATGAATAACTGCCTTAAAATTAAGGTCTCTATCCAGGTCTCGCTGGCTAAGGTTAACGCTGCGAAGGGTTGGAAGACGGTCTGGGTGAGCATCAAGGTTTTGGAAGAGACGAGCGTAGTATGGGGTGTAACCGGTGCTGGTTTCCTCTAGTGTTTGTAGCTCTTGATGTACGTAGCCTGTGATGGTGGTGATGAGAAAGCTGTGGGCAAGCAATGCGGCTCGGGGTTCAAATCCAAAAGACACAAGAATGCTGGCTTCTTGCTCAAGGGTTTCAAAGTCAGGGTCAAGGGCTGCTTGAACAAAATCAAGTAAGTCAGGGTGTTGGATCAGAGCGCTACGATAGTATTCACTTACTACTCGCAACCAAGATTGCCAAGTATGGCCTTCAGCAGAGGGCAGTATTTCCAGGTCATTGCGTGATAAAGACGCGCGAATTCGACGTAAACCATCAATACCGCCAATATGGCGATATAACGTTGTGACGTTAACTCCCAAAAAGTCAGCCACTTCTTTCATTGATAAATCTGCTTGATTACCGCCGATTTCACGTACTGCATTCTCGATTTTAGCCATGTCAATCGAAGGGTTGCGGCCTCTGCGTGATTTGCTGCGAGAGCCTGCTTGTACGCTTTTTGTGGTTTTGGTGATGGTCATTGTTAATCCTGTTGATGACTTCTGCTTGAGAAGCGGACGTTTTGTTATGAAATGTTTCTAGAGCCTAAATAGCGAAGCGATTGGCTTAGCTGCTACTGCGAATGTGTTATGATCACCGCGTATTTACCCCGTAGAGTCTCCGCTACCGCGATCATTTCTCGATCGCCTGTCTATTGTTACCTGCTTTTTACTCTCAATATGAATTTTGCGCCAACTTCCCCATATATGCAATAATTTTGCAATATATGTTGCATTTAAGCGTGGTTAAAATAAACATCCTAATAATGTTAAGGAAGCGGGGAAAATACGGTAAGTTGGTGTTTGAGGTTTAAGGTGAATCAGGCCGTATTGTTAGGTGGTTGAGAGGTATTTGTGAGGTGTGCGTGGCAGTAAACATACAGTGGCAATGGTCAAGAATAGAGGCTCTTTCAACAAAACAATGGCATCATATTGTGAGTTTACGACAGGCTGTTTTTGTCGTAGAGCAAAATTGCCCTTACTTGGATGCCGATGAGCTAGATTTAAAGGCTTGGCATTTGATTGGATGGGTGGAAGGTCAGGATAGCGATGATGCTGTTGGCAAGAAAGGTGGGCTTGTTGCTGTCGCATACTTGCGGGTTGTTGATCCGGGGTGTAAATATTCGGAACCTTCCATTGGGCGGGTGTTAACTCAGATAAGCCATCGTAGGTGTGGGCTTGGCAAGGCCATAATGGTACAGGCGATGGAAAAAATCAGTGAACAATTTTACCAACAGGCAGTACGGATTTCTGCGCAAGCGCATTTGCGAAAGTTCTATAGCGAATTTGGTTTTACCCAAGTGGGTGAGGGATATGATGAAGACGGAATCCCACATATCGAAATGTTAACGAGTATTGATTAGGCTTTATTAGGCAGTTTTATACTTATATTTACAGCATGGTTTTATAATAAGGTTAAACAGGTATGTTAGGTTTTTTTGAGCGGCTTATTAAAGCATTTCCGGCGGAAGCGCCTGAGCAACCCCCTTCGTCTTTATTTGCATTTTGTCGGCATTATACGCGGGGTATGGAAATTCCCTTGTTACTTATGTCTGTGTTAACCGCATCGTTGGCAATTCTGGAGGTTTCTTTATTTGGTTTTATGGGGCAGTTAGTAGACTGGCTGATAACAAAAAATAAGGATACATTTTTAGCGGATGAATTTGGAACGTTGCTATGGATGGGGTGTTTGTTGCTGGTGGTTATGCCTGTACTAACATTGTTGCATGCGGCGATTATTCATCAGGCATTATTAGGTAATTTCCCGATGTCGATTCGCTGGTCGGCACATCGTTATCTATTGCGACAAAGTATGGCATTTTATCAAGATGACTTTGCTGGCCGTATTGCGACTAAGGTGATGCAAACGTCATTAGCAGTACGAGAAACAGTGATTAAGCTACTGGATGTGATGGTGTTTGTTGTTGTTTATTTCGGCGCCATGTTATTTGTTGTCGCTACTGCAGATGCACGATTAATGTTTCCATTAGGGGTATGGCTTGTGTTGTATATTTTGATACAGCTGTATTTTATTCCTAAGTTAAAACGTATCGCCTCAAAACAAGCGGATGCTCGATCAGAAATGACGGGAAGAATTGTTGACAGTTACACCAATATTGCCACGGTGAAATTGTTTTCACATAGCCAGCGTGAATCGGATTATGCAAAAGAGGGCATGAGTGGTTTTTTAGATACGGTTTATCAACAGATGCGTTTGGCTACAGGGTTGAATTTATCGGTACATATGATTAATTATGCCATTGTTTTCTGTGTGGCTGCATTGTCGATCAGTTTGTGGATGGGCGATGCAATTACCGTTGGTGCCATTGCAATTGCGGTAAGTTTGGCGCTACGACTGAACGGGATGTCCCAATGGATTATGTGGGAAGTCAGCGCTTTGTTTGAAAATATGGGTACAGTGGTTGATGGTATGAGTACTTTATCAAAGCCACTGGATGTTGTTGATGATAGCAATGCAAAGCAGCTTAAGGTTACTTCGGGTGCAATTCATTTTAACCATATAGGGTTCCATTATGGAAAACCCAGTGGTGTGATTGATGATCTTGATTTACAGATAGCGCCAGGTGAAAAAATTGGTTTGGTGGGTCGTTCAGGTGCAGGGAAATCAACGCTGGTAAATTTATTGATGCGTTTTTATGACTTGGCGGATGGAAAGATTGAGATAGATGGTCAAGATATTCGTCATGTTAGTCAGGATAGTTTGCGCGCACAAATAGGTATGGTAACGCAAGATACTGCGTTGTTGCATCGTACCGTTCGGGAGAATGTGTTGTACGGACATCCTGATGCTACAGAAGAGCAGTTAATCGAAGCTTGTGAACAGGCTCAAGCAAACACCTTTATTCATGGGCTCACTGATTTACAGGGTAATGTTGGTTATAACGCAAAAGTGGGGGAGCGAGGTGTTAAGCTGTCTGGCGGGCAACGTCAGCGTATTGCTGTGGCGCGAGTACTGTTAAAGAATGCACCAATCTTATTGCTAGATGAGGCAACTTCCGCATTGGATTCAGAAGTTGAAGCGGCGATCCAAGAAAACTTATCGCACTTAATGAAAGATAAAACGGTGATTGCCATAGCACACCGGTTATCAACAATTGCTGCAATGGATCGGCTTATTGTGCTTGATGAGGGGCAGATTGTAGAGCAAGGAACTCATGAAGAGTTGGTTGCGTCGGGCGGCATATATGCGCAATTATGGGCACATCAGACGGGTGGCTTTTTAGCAGAAGGTTGATTGTACTCCCAATAACAAAAGATGAATGAATTCACCAAGGATTATCATGTCAAAGACAGTTGTGAAGTTTGAAATAGAAAAAGAAACGAAAAATAGCGTACGCTATAAAGAAGTTCCAGGAGAGGGAAAGCCACCTATTGTTGGCTCGCTATATGTACAAAAATGGTTTGCAGGTAGTACGAAGACGCTTGAAATTACGATTGATAAAAAGGATTAGCAGAATATTGTAATATTATTTGATAGCCGTTATTTTGGATTTTTCCGATGTTGATGTGAATGCAACAATACAGTCTCTTCCCGAACGTTTAGCTTGGTATAGCGCCTTGTCAGCACTTGCGAGTTGATCGTCTATTCGTGTGCCTGGTAGAGGGTCGAATTTGACATAACCAATACTGATGGTAATGGTTGGGTTGTTATTATTGCTGCTAGGAGCGTGACGAATAGCAAGAGATTTAACGGCGTTACTACACCGCTCAGATATACATTTAATATCTAACGTGGTGCCTGATACCAATATGGCAAACTCTTCGCCCCCAACTCTAGCAACAATATCATTCGAACGGTTTACTGCGTTTTTGAGTGCAGATGCAATAGATGTTAAACAGGTATCCCCTTGAGGGTGGCCATAATGGTCATTGAACGCTTTGAAATTATCGACGTCAATCATCAATATTCCTAACTCATGCTTTTCTCGGTAGGCATGAGCTCGTTCTTTTTCTGCATAATCGAAAAACATACGCCTATTGGCAAGACCTGTTAGTGGGTCATGATATGAAAGGTAGTGAGCGTTTAAAAAAACCTTTTTGGTGAAATGGTAAAACGAATAAGCGGTAATAAGAAAAACAGCGAGAAATAATCCAGCGTATAGCCATAAGAAATCGATTAAGGCATGTATGTCATGAGTAATATCATCTACGCTATTTTTTTCGAATGATATTTTTCCGAAGGTTTCACCCTGTAGTGTTATGTCTTTGCTTATGCGTACAATGTTAAGTTGTCCATCTCGTGCCTCCTGAACTGCTTGAGCGAGAATGACGCCCTTTTCATTGTAGATTTTTAGCGAATGAATGCTATCTATTCCATTTAGTAATTCCATAATAGAGAATTCAAGCCCGATATTATCCTCTATGATCAATTGGTCCAAAATCTGAGACCGAATAACTTGGAAGGTCACTCGATCACGTTCAGAGTTGATGCGGGCATCATAATAGCTATGCATTTTTTGTAGAGAGAAAAAAGTCAAAAGCATGATGGTAAATATGCAGGAGAGTATGATCCCGAAGAATCTCCCCCATATTCTTCGGAGGATGAAACGATCTTCTTGCTCTGAAAAAGTTGGGGTCATTTGCTAAAAAAATCTGCACTATGAGCAATAGCGTCGCCAATAACGTTAAATTGATCTTTCTTTGGCATGAGGAACCCCGACTTCTTTAAGATACGCAGAGCATCTTTATTGTTAAATGATAAAAGGGATGTTTGAAGGGCATCGGCAGTATCTTTGTCTAAACCCTCGCGTATTATCCAGGGTTTTGTGGGTACATCGAAATAATAAATGGCTTTAAGTTTATAGCCTTTTTGAATTAATGATTGATAGGTGCTAAATTTTAATGCGCCAGCGTCGTACAGGCCTTTGCTGACCGCAATACCTACCTTGTCGTGGCGGGACAAGTAATCAAAACTACTGAGATTGCTGGCGTATATATTATTTTTTAACAGTATATGTTGGCTTAAATATCTGCCAACGGTTGAGCTTTTACCACCAAAAGCAAATGAATGTCCACGAATATTGGCTAGTGTATTAAAACTATCAGGTTGCGTGCATATAACCCCTTTAAAATGACGGTTACCATTATTGCTTTCTACCGCAATGATTTGTATTTTTGGCTCAATGTCTTTGGCTTTTATATAAGAGGCTGGGCCAAACCGAGCGAAATCAACTAGACCGCTGGTTAAGCGATTAATACCTTGTTCATAGCTAGGAGCAATGTCTGTTTCAATGGATATCTCTCTGCCCATTATGTGGGTCAGGTCCACCTCTAATTGTTGGAGAATAGGACGGAATTTTTTGATGATGGTTGAAGGTTTTTCATTGGCATATAAACCAAATACCAATGTCTCACTTGCATAAATAGGATTTGTTGAAGAGAAAAACAGCATTAACACCGAGACTATAAAATAACGTTGCATGTTAAGAGCCTGAAACTACTTAGGGAGAGAGGTTGGGTGTAATAGGTTCAGTATAGAGTCTATATGTTGATGGTGCGTGCTTTTAAATAGAATGATTAAAAGGGGCTGTTTACAGAGGTAGTTTAAATATATATGCCAATATTCTTGAGATAAAGGAGAAAAGAAAGCGCTTTATTCAGCGCTTTCAACCAGGTTTAAACCAATTTTTTGCGTCCACCAAGCAGCACCAATAAGCAACTGCCGTTTGTCATCAACAAAAGAGGGTTTTTTCCCTTCGAATAAATGTCCGGCAAATTGAAAACCCCAACCCACACCAAATAAAGGAATTGCTAAAGGTAAACCCACTACCGTTGCACCAAGCGGTAAGGATGCCGCGATCATAGGGATGCCAATACTATGACAAAGCTGATTACGGCTGTCTTGATGATCATCTTTATATTGTTCGAGTAATTCAGACCATTCTTCGTTTAACGTAATTTTCATAACATCGCTCGCGCTGTTGTTGGAGGTGTTTCAATGAGTTCAGAGTAGCAATCTCAAGCACGTCCAGGCAATGACCATAGAGGGCGGATTTTGGACGGATGTCCTATTCTGTATGCCCGTGTACTTTTCGTTAATGCTTAATGAGAAGCCTGAGCGTCTTGTAATTTTTGGTCAATATTGCCCGTTAAGAAATCTTTCAACATTACCCAGTCGCCCATAAGGCTATAGAAAGGATATTGAAATGTTGCGGGCTTATTGTGCTCGAAACCAAAGTGTCCCACCCAGGCGAACCCATAACCAATAATAGGGAGTGTAATTAGTAAGCTCCAAATTCCAGTTACGACTGCCCAGAATAGTACGCTTAATACCAATAGTGAACCTATGTAATGAAGAGTGCGACAGGTGGCATCACTGTGTTCGTTAAGGTAATAAGGGTAAAACTCACTGAAAGACTGGAAGCGTTTCTCGGTCATGATGATGTCCTGCTTGGGGTCCGTTGATGACTCAATTTTGAAAATGTGTACGTGCGTACATAAGGCATGGTAGCGCGTTTGGCAGCTGAATACATGCTTAATGGGAATCAAAGATTGGAGAGAATTTCCAAAGTGCATTTGGTTTTTGTTATAAGTCTATAAAGTGCTTCAATTACAATAGGTTAATGGTTTTTGGTGACGCTTTATGTTGCTGATTGTGTGTAAAACACTGCGGTATAAATAAACAACTCTTGTTTTTCTTATGAATGCTATTCTATTATGAGGAATATTCAGTTTTAAAAATAAGAACAAGAGAGGCTTGGTATGCGATATGTTAGCAGGCGTGTTATTTTCAATGTTTTACGCGATATAGTATTACTTTCTTTCGGTCTGTTCTTTAGTCAGCAGGTGTCTGCAGAGCTGGCACAAAACCTTTCTATAGGGAATCCTAAGGCGCTTGCATTAGGTAACGCAGTAACCGCAGACCCTCCTGGCATTGATTCGATTCACTTTAACCCTGCTGGCCTTACGCGACTAAAGGGGCGTCTTCAGGAAACAAAGTTGCTTATTGCAGATGTCAGTATTATTGGAGAGTTTCGATCCAACGAAGAATTTGACGCGTTCCAGGAGCAAACGGGCATTTACGACCCTGTTGCAAATACTGAAAGCGAACTATCAAGTGCTGCTGCCTATTTACCGTTTTATGGTTTTACGGAGCTACCAGTAGCAGGAGGGGTTTTAGGCGGTGCCTCGGTAAGTTCGAAGGATTCCAATATGACGTTTGCAACGGCTGTGTATATGCCATTTGCGATGGGAATGGTTCGTGAAGATGATGACCCAGGACGTCATGCAGGTCGAAAAATGGCGGCAACACGTTTAACGTATTTTTCGCCTTCTATGGGGCTTAAAGTAACAGAAAATTTCTCCGTTGGGGTGTCTGTTGGTTTTTCTTATGTGGGTATTGCATTAGATTTGGATTTTCGACTTGCGAACACTGCGATAACCAGCCTTGCTTCTGGACTTAATGATATTTGTGCGACAAATGGTGATACGTTCGGGGAAGTCTGTGGTGAAAAGTTTAATACGTATTCCACACTCATTCGTATGGAGGGTGAATTTGAAAAGCCGTTATCTTTAACAATGAATGTAGGTTTCCTGTGGGATGTAACGCCATGGTTCACCTGGGGACTAGTTTGGCAAAGCTCTGCTTCAGATGAATTAGAAGGTGATTTGCGACTTACATTTAGTGATGAGGTTTGGAATGTAGTGCAGTCGCTTGGTGAGTTTGGCGTGGGTATGGATTCCCGTACGCTTGAGTACAAAGCTTCACAGGAGATGCTGCTAGCGCAGCATATATCTACCGGTATTAGTGTTCGAGTACTTCCCGATTTGAAAGTGAATTTTGACGTGAAATGGACAGAAACGTCGATCATAGAAACGAATACGGTGACGATGGAGGAAGACGATGAAATGCTTGCATTACTCGGAACTTTTATTGAAGGTATTAGCGCGAATGAAATCGTTTTTCCCGCAGGGTATGAAGATACCTGGAATTGGGGGCTCGGTGTTGAATACGATTATTCTGATACATTAGCGCTGCGGTTTGGCTATGAGCCAAGACGATCTGGGATTCCAGAGGATAAGCGAGATTTCATGACACCCTTTGGTGATATGACATTATATAGCGTTGGTTTCAGTTATAAAATGGATGTCACATCGGTTTTTGACGTCGCTCTTGGATATGGGAAAAGTGTGCAGGATATACCGACGGGAAGTAGTACCAATGGTAACGATAATCGCCAGGACAATATTATCTACAATCCGTATGCAGGTTTAGATGTGCATACGGAATTGACGATGGTTATGTTAGAAATGAGTTATCGTAGCGAGTTTTAAGGGTGACCTTAACCTGAAGAGAGTTAGCCTGAAAAGACGGGCTAGTTAGATTTGGTTAGCCCTTAAATCAAATAGCGATAAGGGTAATTGAGTGAGCGATATTTCTCTGTAATTTTTGTTAGTAATGATTTTTGCTTCTTCCTCATCAATCCCAAGCAGAGTAAGAATCTTTGCCGTCGCTATAGTGATGGCGCTTTTAGGTAACATGCCAAAATAGACATCGCCAGAGATTGCGAGGGAAAAACCAGTAAACATACTGATGACAATTTCAGGCTCATCGGTGGTAAAACGTTTCGACTCCAACCCGTTACGGATATCTCGCATGCCTCGAATACGCATATTAAATGCGTAACTATCAATGGGAACACCAGACTCAAAAATAAACTTCCCCCAATCTGAACCATCCGCTGCTTTGCTTAATGTGTAGATGATAGATGCGGCCATTATTTCTGCAGGATCTTCTAAACCTTCAGTAATATCATCAACGTCTTGGTGGTAGCGGGCAAGAAGTAGCTCTGCTGTAGCATCTATTAGTGCCTCTTTGGAATCAAAATAATTGTAAAAAGTACCAAGGCCGACATCGGCTTGTTCGGTAATGTCGTTGATTGAGATGTTACCTAGTCCTCGCTCTAATACTAGAATTTGTATAGCTTTCAATAGCTTATCTTTTGTTTGTTGTTTCTTTCTTGACGTTCTGTTGGGTTTTTTTACTGCTTCAGCACTGTTCACGGGGAGCTCCTATTGATGCCCTTATAACCTTTTAACTAAGAATAGCTCAATAAAGAAGCACATTCCATCTATGAATGTTCTTCTATTATGAATAATATTCAGTTATGCTATTTTACATCAACTGCATCATTCAATATAGAGGTGGCTCAAATGACAGTAGCGATGACGGAACTACAAATAGAAAAGCAACATCATGACCTTAAAAATCAATGCCAGGTAAGGGAGCGATCAACCAGCCCACTTATTAAGATAGAGGGATTGGCGTATATGGTGTTGTTTCGACCGGATATTGAAAAGGCGGCGAAATTTTTTGTTGATTATGGATTGCTATTAGATAAGCGAGAGGAAGAGACGATATATTTGCGTGGTCTTACGACAGAGCATCACCTCATCATTATTAGGAAAGGCCCGCAAGAAGTCGCGACTATTGGGTTAAAAGCTAGTGAAACTCATGTAGAAACCTTAGCGCAAGAATATGGTCAGCCGATTAAGACACACCCAGAACCAATGGGAGGAAAATACGTAACGTTGATTGATCCCAATGGATTAACCGTAGAAGTAAATTGTAATTTAACTCCTCTTATTGATGTAAAAAAAGAAGATATAGGGGCTCAGTGGAATAACGCGGGAGAAAAACTTCGTGTTAATGAGCCGATGCGAAACCCAATTTCACCATTAACCGTGCAAAAATTGGGGCACAGTTTATACAGTGTGGCTAACTTCAAAAAGACGGTGCATTGGTATCAAGATACGTTTGGCATGATTGTGTCAGATTTTCAGATGTTACCGGGCGACGATATGCCGATTGTTGCTTTTATGCGTTGTGATAAAGGTGATGTCCCAAGTGATCACCATACCTTAGGTTTTGCTGTTGCTCCAGAGCTTGGCCACTCACATTCTGCGTTTGAAATGGATACGTTTGAAGAAGTTGCTATTGCTAAGGAATGGATGAGTCATCGGGATTCAGATTTAAAGTACAAGCATGGATGGGGAATTGGTCGTCATGTGCTGGGTAGTCAAGTGTTTGATTATTGGCGCGACCCTTTTGGTGACATGTTTGAGCATTATGCGGATAGTGATTTGTTTTCGGACACTAAACAAGCTGGATATCACTTGTTCAGCGGAACTGCCCAGCATCAGTGGGGTCCTGAAATGACAAACGAATTTAAAGGATTAAATCGACGTTGGGAAACTGTCAAAAATGTTTTTAAGCGTTTGCCGACAAAGGATGATCTCACCTTAAGCAAATTACTAAAAATGATGAAAGCGATTTAGACGCGTATTTGACTGATATAAATAAATTTTCTGGAGTAGATATTATGGTTTGTAATGTTGTTCGATTTAAGAAAACTGAAAGTGACACGATTGCATGGGGTGTATTGGATAATAATGTCATCTACCCTCTAACAGGTTCATACGCAACGACTAAGGAATTTCTTAACAAAGGTAAGGAAGAGGCATTTACTTTATTGAATACGAAAGACAAAAAATCTGATATCTATTTTGATGATGTCACCATTTTATCCCCTGTTACCAAACCGTGTTTAGTGTTGTGTCAAGGTGCAAATTATCGTGAACATATGATTGATTCAGGAATGAACCCAGATCATAAAAATTTCAACATGATTTTTAATAAATCCGATGCATCAATAACGGGAGCGAAGAATAATATTGTTAAGCCGGATCATGTGAATTTGCTGGACTATGAAGTCGAGCTAGGGTTGATTATTGGTACGGAAATTTCTAAATCTGAAACCATTACGGACAACATGTTATCAAAATATGTTGCAGGTATCGTCATTGGAAATGATGTTTCCGCTAGAGACGTACAGGTTCCTCAGATGCAGTTTTTTAAAGGCAAGAGCTATCGAACATTTTGCCCAGTTGGCCCAGTATTGTGTTTGTTATCTGAAGAAGAGATCGGGTATATCCATAACTTAGAGCTAACACTGACGGTTAATGATGAAGTTCGTCAGCAAGATAACACCAAAAATTTGGTATTTAAGCCGGCGGAAACGTTAACAGAGTTATCACAGATAACAGATATGCATGTGGGCGATTTAATCATGACCGGAACACCATCTGGTTGTGCGATGAGAATTCCATCACAACTGGTTCAAAAGATCGGTGCATTATTGCCAGACCCCGTAAAGTGGAAAATGTTTAATAAGACTCAAAGTCGAAGAAGAGAATATCTCAACGCAGGTGACGTTGTGCGAACCACAATCCGTAGCTTGGACGGCGTTATTGATCTTGGTACACAAGAAAATCGCGTTGTTTAAATAGATAAAGGGTGGGTGGAAGCAATGAGTCACGATGAAAAAAATACTTATGATGTACTAATTGTTGGAGCGGGCCCTGCGGGGGCATTATCTGCAAATTTGCTTGGAAAAGCAGGAGTACGTGTTCTTTTAGTAGACAAAGAACATGAGATAGTAGAGATGCCGCGTGCGGCTGGATTGTGCAACGAAGGATCCAGAATCCTTAATTCTGCTGGCCTGATGAAAGATTTTGAAAAAAACCTGATGGAGGTGCAAGAAGTCCAGTTTAGATCAGAGGAAATGACGCCATTTTTTGGGGTTGATTGCAGTGAAAAATTGAATGGATACAACATTATTAGAACGTTGTATCAACCAGATTTGGAACGCTGTATGCGGGAAGGTTTGAGTCGATACGAAAATGTTGATTTCTGGAGCGGAACTGAATGTTTGCAGATTGAAGATCTCGGGAATTCTGTGCAGTGTCGTTTGGTAACGAACGGTGACCAATATCGAAATGTTACCTGTCGGTATGTGATGGGGTGTGATGGGGGGCGTAGTAATATACGAAAGATGATGGGTGTTGAATTCTCCGGTCAGACCTACGCGCAAGATTGGTTCATTATTGATGTTAAAAATGATCCCGACGTTCACACGTTTAATGAAAATATCCCGGGGCGAACCAACGACCGTGGCATTATTTATTTTATGTGTGACCCTGATAGACCAGGAGTAACGCTGCCAACGCCAAACGGAACAAGGCGTTGGGAGTTTGTGGTTAAAAAAGGTGAATCACATGAGTCAATTTCATCAGATCAGTCAATTAAGAAATTGTTAGCCCCTTGGGGGGATGCTAGTGAGATGAACGTCGTCAGAAAAGCAATTTATACCTTTCACTCAAGAATTGCGAAAAAGTTTAGGGTCGGTAATGTTTTCTTATTAGGGGATGCTGCACATTTAACACCTCCATTTGCGGGGCAAGGGTTAATGGCAGGTCTTAGGGATTCCTATAACTTGAGTTGGAAAATTGCGAGTGTTCTTCGTGGGGAGTTGAATGATGAATTTCTAGATACTTATCATGATGAACGGCATCCTCAAGCGGTTATTATTGTAAACGTCGCAAAGGCGTTAGGGTTTCTTATTCATCCACAAAAGAAATGGGTCTCTGGTATGAGGGATGCGTTGTTTCGTGGGTATAACAAGATTTCTCGAACGGATACTAAAAAATCACTTAGGAAAACGCCAAACAGTACACTGGGTTTTTTGTCGTTAATGCGTGGTGTGAGTGATATTACAACATTAATGCTAGGGTTTGAAATATTACAAACCCCTGTATACAAAGAAAAACCAGGCCCTAATGTTGAACCTGTTTTGATCGATGATTGTTTGCCGGATAAATTTGTATTATTGAACTACGGAGAAAGTTGCCTGGGTGATTTGTCGAAGGATGTTCTTGATGATTATTGTATCTTCTCGGGAGAGTCCCTAGTAATTAAAAATACCTCTTTTAATAGTGGTCGGCAGCATGATTCTTTGTCAAGTGGACATGGTTCGTCTAATGAACAGGTTATTTACGATATCGATAATTACTATAAGTCTCTTTTTGATGATGGTAAAAAGGTCATATTAATACGACCCGACAAAATGATTGTTGTGTGTGAAGATCGTAAGAAAGTGAGCGAAGCGTTACGAAAGTACATGGCGTCGCTTAATTTTATTCGACAAAAAGAATCCAGTGCAGCGTAATGGCGACAATAAATAATAGGTGTAGAAAATGAAAAACGAAATAATTCTGTATGATTATGAATCTTCACCATGTGCTCGCCGAGTAAAGATTTGTTTGATGGAAAAGGGTATTCCTTATAAAACACAAACTATTTATCTTTCGAAAATGGAGCAAAAGAACCCGGAATATTTGCGTATTAATCCTAATGGTTTGGTTCCTGCGATTAATCATAATGGTAGGGTGATCTTTGAGTCGTCAGTGATTATTGCGTATTTGGAAGATAATTTTCCTAAAGTTAAATTGACACCAAAGACAAGTGAAGGTGTTATTGCGGCCAAGCAATGGGAAAGCTATGAGTTGGCGATGGCAAATACGTATCGTCCATTGATGTATGCAAGCACTATGGGACCGTTACAACATATTGCTTGTACGCGTGACGAGTTTTTATCTATTTCTGCGAAAGCAACGGATAACCCTGCACACCTTGCCTGGCAAGGCAAGGTGTGGGGCTTAAAAGTACTTGATGAAACGCAGAAGAAACAACACCGAAAAACGTTAGTACAATTTATTGATTTGGTTGAACGTAGTTTAGAGAATAAAAAGTATTTGGTCGATAATGAATTCACATTGGCCGATATTTCCGTGTATCCAAGAATAACAATGCTACCTTTGGTGGGAGTGGATATTAATCATTATGCGTATCCCAATGTGTGTACTTGGATAGAACGAGTGGGTAAACGTCGGTCTATCCGAACGACCTATTCCAGTACGGAAAAAAGCATGGTGAAGCTAAACGATATTGGACTTACCTCGTTAATTAATCGTATTGTCTATAAAAAATCACCGGCAACAATACTGGATAAATTGGTCGTTAAGATGTTGCGACCTATTTTGAGGAAAAAACTAGGGATTGATGAAGCTTTATTAACACCAAGAAACTCTAATGTTCGCCTTATTACACCAGATATTAGTGATGCATTTGTTACCGCAAAATCACAATCTGTTGGTATTCCTGAATTTCTTAAAAATGAACCCCTAATGTTTTAGGATATACGGGATCACCGGTAAGTGATCGTATTGTGTTGGTATGTAAGTTATTAGGTGTTGAGTATACCCATATTGAGATTGATATGGCGGCTATGGAACATAAAAAGAAGCCATTTCAAGAGCTAAACCCTGCCGGTGAATTACCGTTGTTACTGCATGGTGATACCGTAATTAATGATTCGTTGTTTATGGCGGAATACCTCAGTGCAAATAATTCATCATTGTTGTTTTCAAGTGACAGTTATGAACAAGCTGAAATTCGCATGTGGCACGCATTTGATATGGGGATGAGAAAGGAGTATCGACCATTGTTTTTCTCGGCTATAAATAAAACACCTGTTGTTGATGATGATAAACAACGTTGTCTTGATGTTTGTTCAGAGAAAATTTCACATTTGGAAAATGCATTAACAGATAAAGATTATCTTGTTGGAAACCGCTTTACCTATGCTGATATTGTTCTTTATACACGGTTATCGACGTTTTCTCTGCTAGGTATTGATAGTTGCTTTAAGGATTGTCCATCAATTCGTCAATGGTTAAGTAATGTGGAAGCTAAACTAAGCCTAGTTACATCATCTTCTGATTCTAAAAAAATTTATGGTGATAAGCGAAAATCTAAAGCCGCTATAAAAACTAAGAGAGCAAATAAAAAAGAAAAAACACAGGTTGTATCTGGCGAAATATAGAATAATTATGTCAGCACCCTTTGCTAATACCTTTTATCAATAGATTTCTTACTCAAACGCTTAGTTAAACTTTTTATTAATCTCTCTTTTAAATTTTTTACTAAGGAACAGGAGGCATCAATGTTTAAAACTATATCTTCTCGTGGTCAAATACGAATAAAAAATGAGATCAAAAATGGATTGCATATTTTTCATTTTGATTTTAGTAATTGCTCGCAACGAGTTCGAATTTGTTTGATTGAGAAAGGAATGGATTGTAATAGTCATCCCGTTAATCTATTACTTAATGATCATTCTACGGATTGGTTTCAATCTATAAACCCAAAAGGGCTTGTTCCTGTATTGGTTCATGATGGTAGTGTTGTAACGGAATCAGTGGATATTATTCGGTATATCGATCGTTTATATCCTTCGCCCGGACTGCAGCCAGAAGGTAATGGCAATAATAGAGCGATGGATGAAATTATAAAGCTTGCGGACTCGGTACAGTCTCAAATTAAGTTGTTAACACACTATTTTATGGCAAAAACACAACGATTATTAGTGAAAAGATCATTAAAAAAGTTTTCTGATAATCACAATAATAGTGATCTTGTTGCTTTCAAAAAACGGTTTGCAAACAATGAATTTACCGTTGATGAGGTGAGGGGGGCTGTTGATGAAATGCATAAAGTATTACGAATAATTGATACCTACCTTATCAAGCAAACCTGGTTCTTGGGAGATGATTTTTCCTTGGCGGATATTGCATGGATGGTAAACATACATCGATTGGATCTTATGTGTTTTCCGCTGTCACGATATAATAATCTAGGGTTGTGGTATCAGCAATGTAAACAGCGTGAGAGCTTTCAGCAGGGGTTGGTTGATTATGAACCTGCTCTTATTATGTTTCTGTTCAAAATCAATAAGTTTATTAATCTTTCAAAACATAAAAAAATGTTTGGATTTGAATAATTTTCTTATCAATGCTCTCTGATTTTCTACAAAGGTAATTTATGATGGATAACTACGAAGTTTTTGTAACTGTTGCTGAATGTGGCAGTTTTTCATCTGCAGCTAAACGTCTTGGTTTTACCTCTTCTGCAGTAAGTAAACAAATTGGTCGTTTAGAAAAGAAATTGGGTGTTCAGCTTTTTGCTCGAACGACTCGCTCTTTAGCGCTAACAGAATCGGGAGAATATTGTTTTGCTAAGGCCAATACAATGATTCAACAGCGGCGAGAAATCGAGTCTGAAATTACTAAATTTCAACATACGCCAACAGGCACACTTAAAATTACATCAACTCCAGCCTTTGGTGAAAGGCAGCTGATAGATATAATTTCTGGTTTCCAAAAAAAATATCCAGATATTATTATTGATCTAAGCCTAAGTGGTGTGACAGAAGATATTGTAAAAAGAGGCTTTGATATTGCTATTCGAGAAGGGAATCTTAAAGACAGTAGCCTTCTTGCTCGCCGTTTAACGGGGTATCGTACCGTTATGTGTGCAGCTCCAAGTTTTTGTAAAGAAAAAGGTGTAAAAGACATGGATACGGCCTTAACTTCAGGTCTTGTGTTGTTAAATGATGCGAATGTAGTGCGGGCGTTCTCCCGCTCTGCCGGTTTGCAGGATCGAAAACTAGATGGGGTGGTGTTAAAACTCAATAACCTTTCTGCGATTCGCAACGCGTTGTTAGCCGGTGTCGGTTCCAGTTTTTTGCCTGATTATATGGTAATGGAAGATATACAATGTGGACGCCTCGTCGAAATACCATCAGGCATAGATTTTCCTTTGCGAGATGTCTATGCGGTATATTCATCAAATCAAGGCGCTCCCGGAAAAGTTCGCGCCTTTATTGATTATTGTGTTTCCTATTTTCACCGTCAATCTATCACACCTTTACGGGGGCTAAAGGCATCACATGCTAGTACGGGTTCTGCTAATCAACAATGCGAGGATACCGGTGGGGAAGCGCTTCGATATCAAGTGTGCTCCTAACCAACGAGGACTTGGATCTAACTGGTGATTCACATCGGCAAGTTTCACCAGTTGTTTTCCGTCATTTTTTCCATCTAACATTCTAAAAAATGCCTCTGGTGTTTTATCAATCCCATGAAGAATATCTTCTTTAATTTTGAGATCACCTTGTTTTATCCATTTAGCAATCTGAATAACAGCACCCATTATTTTTGATTGATAGTCTAACAATACAAAGCCCTGCTTCTTTATACGTTTTGAGAGAATAACGTTATTGTCTCGACGACCTGTGTCTAGTCGTGTATCAGGAAGATGGCTAATTCCTAATCGACCGACAACAACAATACGAGCATTTTCGTTGTATAGATCCAGCAATGCTTCTGAAATATCGCCACTGGTATTGTCATAATAGATATCGACACCTCGCGGGCAGGCTAAAGCGAGTTGTTTTTCTGGTTCTTCAGTACTTTTTCCGCGATAACAGACTGCAGCATCGTACCCCCAGTCTGCGATGACTTGTTTCGCTTTTTCTTCAGTACTGACAATAGCAACGGTTCTACAGCCGACTTTTTTTGCCATTTGAGCAACAGTACTTCCGACAGAGCTCCCGCCTGCAGAAATAACGATAGTCTCACCACGTTTGGGTTGACCAATGTCAAATAAGCTAAAATATGCCGTCGCACCGGTGATGCCAACAAGACTTAAATACCAGCTCGGATCGGCTAATCCAAGATTGATTGCTTTGGTGTTTTCTATATCGTCGGATATTGCATATTCCTGCATATCAAATCGACCGAACCGTACTTCACCAACTTTCACTTTTTTGTTATTGGATTGAATAACTTGGCCAATAGCGTAAGCGTGCATTACGTCGCCAGGTTCGACAGATTCAGCATAATTGTCTTCTTTCCGCATTCGCCCGACTAATGCAGGGTCCATTGAAAGATAGAGGTTTTTAACCAGAAATTCATTGTTACGTAAAGGCCTTACCATTTCTGAGTCAAATGCAAATGTCTCTGCAGTAGGCCTTCTCTTTGGTCGATCGGTAAAGCGTATAACGTTATTTGTTAAGTTCATAATAGTTACTCGTTTTATAAGAAGCAGTTACGCAACATAATTACAATATAGCAGCACAATAAGTCGATTTACTAGGTTAACTTTCACTTGATGACATTCAGAATATCAACATTTATTGCTTTGTAATAGTAGTGTTGGTTCTCGACACTAGTGCCCCATTTTCCATAATACTAGTGATAATATGTTGATACTGAAAAAGGTAAATCAACCCCCATGATCATATGTTTACCAGGAGACGAAGGATGCGAAAAATATACGGCCATCAACTTATTATCAATAGACCTGTAGAAGATATTTTTTTCTATCTTGGTCATACCTTTGAAAATGCTTCTGTATGGATGGACGGGTGTCGTCGAGTTGTTGCACAGCCTGGTTACGAGGCATATGGAACGTGGTTGGGTAAGAAGTATTTTCGTACTATGGCAATGCCTTTTCGTCTTTTTAATCTTAAAAAACCGGAAAAGTGTGTCGCTTTTGAGAATAATAAGCGATTTGTGATGACAACAGAGATATTGAACGTACAGCCTCATTGGAATTATGAAATGCGCTCTATCGGGGGTAACAAAACGGAATTCAATTACAGTGTGACTGTCGGGAATAATGGTTTTTTTCCCGTTTGTTTATTCAGCCACTATTCCTTTGGACGATAAAAGGTCGACTGGAAAAGTCTCATCACTATATGAAGACGTTGTTTGATGATGGACTTGTTTTGTCAAAGTCAGAAGGCGCTGCGTAGTTTCATGATCGGCGACTCTATTTACGGGTGAATTCGAAGAGAAGGGGGATTGATATGGCTAATAAAGTATTTTTAGTTACAGGTTGTTCTAGCGGGATCGGTCGATCGTTAGCGGTTAAACTTGCAAAACAAGGGCATCGTGTTTATGCCGGTGCAAGAAATTGTCCATGAAAATATCGTTCCCGTAGCTATGGACGTTAACGACAAACAGCAAGTGGCTGGTGTGATCGAAAAAATAACCAATGAAGATGGTAGGCTGGATTGCCTTATTAATAATGCCGGTTATGGTGAAATGGGACCGTTGTTAGAAATTTCATCGGATAAGGTAGAGAGTCAGTTTAAGACAAACGTATTTTCGCCTTTATATTTAGTACAAATGGAAACACCTTTGTTAATGAAAAGTTATCAAGCAAGTATTGTTAATATTGGCAGTGCAGCGGGTGTATTCAGTACACCTTTTTCTGGGGTGTATTGTGCGTCAAAAGCGGCGTTTCATAGTTTGTCAGAAGTAATGCGAATGGAGTTAGCACCTTTAGGTATTCATGTGATGACCGTTTATCCAGGAGCAGTATCTTCTTCTTTTGGCGATAATGCATCAAAACAATTGATGGGAGTATTAGCACCAAACTCATTGTATGCCGATGTAGCTGAGGCTATTGAAAAGCGTGCAACGGTGTCAAAAAAATCTCCTACCACTCCCGATATATTTGCGGAAAAGCTTATTGAGCAGATTGAGAACCCTAAATCACCAAAGGAAATTGGCATTGGGCATGGTAGTCGGTTTATGCGCTTATCAAAACGTGTGATGCCAATAGCCGTGCGAGAATGGTTGTTGAGTAAGAAATTCCAATTGCATCATATTAATGTTCGAACGTCTTAATCGTAATACAATCTAATTTTCATGCATTTTAGTAACAGTAATGCCCAGTGGAATGCATTTTTGCTTAAAGGCTTCCAGCTGATCTATCGGAAAATGAATGTGCATAATAACATTGTTCTGATATTCCACATTGATATGGTCAGTCAATTTTTTTGTTAACCAGTGCCGAACGGTTTGTTCTTGACTAAAGTCGCATTTCACGGTGATGGGCACCGTGGCGACTTCTTTTTTTGTTGTTAGGTTTTCAATTGCCTGTTGTGCTGCATTTGAATAGGCTCTTACCAATCCTCCCGCTCCAAGTTTAATGCCACCAAAATATCGAATCACCACAATCATGATGTCGCCGATATCTTTGTGTTGTATGACGTTGAGAATCGGTTTTCCTGCAGTGCCACTGGGCTCCCCATCATCAGACATTGCCGCGCTATGTGGCGAGTGGGGTGGGCCGAATTGATATGCCCAACAATGATGACGTGCATCGGGGTAGTCTCGTTTGGCTTGTTCTAGAAAGGTTTTAGCGTTTTCTTTGTTTGAGATATTGGCAACACGAGTAATAAAGCGACTTTTTTTAATTTCGTAAATAACCTCATCACTTTGTTCTGGAATGTTGTAGGTTATTTTTGTAGCTTGACGCTGGATTGTGGTAGAAGGTTTTTTGGATGCCATGTTAGTTAACCTTGGGCGGATTGGTTTTCTTCCGCTGGGTACAGGCATTCGTTATCGATATGTTCTTCCCCCCATTTTACTAATTCTAATAATACTGGAATTAGACATTTACCTTTATGGGTTAGCCCGTAGGTGTAGCGCTTGGGGCGCTCTTGATACAGAGTTTTCTCAACAATGGAAAAGGTTGTGAGCTTTTTGAGGCGGTTGGCTAAGATATTGGTGGTTATTTTTTCTGGGTTATTTTCTAATTCGCTATAGGTTTTGGCACCTAGGGCAAGATCCCTAATTATAATCAATGACCATCGATCACCAATGGCTTCCAATGTCTTTGCAAGAGGGCAGTCAGAACGGTATTCAAATACGTTGATCATACAAAGCGGCCTTTGATGGGGAAATTTTGTACTTAGTGTCTCATTGTGACTTGCAAAAGGCAAGTTACTACTGTGGTTTGTAACTTGTGAAATGAAAGTTACTAATAAAACCCTGTAAAACATCTACAAAACAACAGCAAATACACGAGGAATGCCTTATGAATATTACTTTTATTATCGGATTACTTATCGTTACTGCAATTGTTGGTGAACTTAGGCATCAGCAACCTACTCAGGAGCTATAGGTTTTATTTGGATGGCCTTTCCCTGGTGTTACAGGTGATGGTGACTGTCGTGCTCTTAGTTGTTGTTAGATAACGTAATAGACAGCCATGTAGGCGATTTGTTGCTAGAATAGGGACTTTCTAGTTAATGGCGACTCATTAAATGGCTACACGCTCCGAACAGCGCGAGAAAACGCGACAGTCTATTCTTCACGCAGCATTAACGCTGAGTACGACGAAAGGCTTGCATGCGCTGAGTTTGCGAGAGGTGACACGAGAAGCTGGAGTTGCCCCGGCAACGTTTTATCGCTATTTCAGAGACATGGACGAGTTGGGGTTAACGTTAGTTGATCAAGTGGGAATGAAGCTTCGTCATATGATGCGCCAAGCCCGTTCTCGTGTGCGAATGGAAGGTAGTATGGTTGCTACATCCATTGAGACTTTTATGTTGTTTCTTGACCAAAATCCAGAGTTATTTCAATTGTTAATGGGTGACCTTACCGGTGGTCCTAAAGCATTCCGAGCTGCAATTTTTGAGGAAAAACAACGTTTTGTCGATGATCTTGCAATGGATCTGACCAGCGATGTACAAACTGTGGCGTTACCAGAACATTACCCCGTTATTGCTGAGATGATGATTAACTTGGTATTTCAGGGAGGCATTGAAGCGTTACACCTGCCCAAAAAAGATAAAAAGCAGTTTGAGCAGAAACTGGCTCTTCAACTTAACCTTATTTTGGCCGGTAGCTCGGTGTTTGCTAGTAAACAAGGCGTCTAATTTAGTTAGCGTATTTTTTGTTTATTTCTCGACTTTTCCTACGGACCCTCTTTTTCCCTGAATTCTAGTCTGTATGGACTAGTCAATTCACTTTATGGCTTTGTCAAATCAAACGACTGTTTTATATTGAGGTCCGAAATGATTACCGCGACCTGTATTAAGCCGTTAAGCCTTGATACTACGGACAGTAGGTCGAGCCTTAATAAGAAAATGCCTGAAAATAATGTGATATATAGGCATAAATCAGCAAAGGGATAATAATGATAAGCCTATTAAGATGGATGATAATTGTTGCTGGGCTAATGTTGTCGATAACCTCATATGGGCAGCTTGCCCAGAATCTAACGATAGGTAACGCCAAAGCGCTTGCGCTGGCTAATGCGGTAACTGCTGATCCTCCTGGTATTGATGCCATTCATTTTAACCCTGCGGGGTTGACGCGTTTAAAAGGGCGGAAGGTAAATCTTAAAGTGGTGGCTGGGCAATTTACGATAAGTAGTGAGTTAACACGATCACAAAAGTTGAATGAGGATATTGCTCGCTTAGGTCTTCAAGATACAGTCGAGAATGGTGAAGCGGTAGCTGAAACAGTATCGGTGATGTTACCGTTTTTTGGGTTAACAGAGTTGCCTGTTTTACTCGCACCTTTGGGTGGTTTTTCAATATCAACACCAGATAATACGTTTACCTTTGCTGATGCTGTGTATGCACCAATGATTGTGGGTTTTACTCGAGAGGAGGGTAGTAATGCGCGTTTTGAAGGCAATGCATTAGGTTTTACTCATTTGGCATACTTCACTCCTTCTATCGGAGTAAGGGTAACGGATACTTTTTCTGTTGGTGCAGGGCTGATCTTTAGCTATACCGGTGTTGGTATGGATTTGGATATGCGATTACCCCATATATTATTAACTGGAATAGAGACTCTGGCCGGAAGTTGCGGAGAAGGTAGCACGCTTGCAGATAACATTATTGTGAATTTGTGTGATGGGGGGATTGGTCCATTTGATACGATTGGGAATTTGTACCTTGAAGTTGAAGAGGGCTTTAACCCTTCGGTCAATATCGGTTTTCTATGGGAGCCTGTTAGCTGGTTTTCTTGGGGGGGCTGTATATCAAAGTGAAGCGAAGGCTCAGCTTACGGGTGAGTTTGAATTTACCTACGAACAGAAATGGATTGATTTTTTTCAAGGTTTAAATGATCCGTCAACATTAGTGGGTAATTTAGGTTTGCCTATACCTGAAGGGGTTGCTTCAGATGAAGGTAAAGCGACTTTGGAATTTACCATACCGGCACATTTCTCTACGGGTATTAGCGTGCAATTAACGCCGCGTTTCAAAACCAATGTCGATATTAAGTGGACGGATACGGCAGCGTGGGAAGAGTTCAAAATAGAGTTTGATTCTGACGTCGATTTTTTGGAGATACTAAGTTATATCGCGCCAGAAAATGTATCCGCTCGCAGTATCACTTTTCCTCGAGGATATGAAAGTACATGGAGTTGGGCTGTTGGGTTTGAATATCAATGGAATGATCGTCTGGCGTTACGTGCTGGTTATGAAGATCGACCAAGCGCTATACCTGAAGATAAAGCTGACTTGTTAGCACCTTTTGGTGCCGCCTTTTTGGTAGGCATGGGTTTTTCTTACCAATTGGATAAAGATACTGTTATTGATGCTGGTATGGGAATGTTGCAATCTAAAGTGGATATTCCAAGTGGCAGTAGTAGTAACTTAAATAGTACGGACCCTAAAGATATTATTTATACCCCTTATAGCGGATACGATGCGGAAACTAATATTACGGCATTCTTATTTGAGTTTAGTTATCTGACGGTTTTTTGATCAGTGATGGGGCGGGTAATTCGATAAGCAGAGTATCATATGCTTGTTGTAATTGTTGCTGAGTGTCTTTGATTTCTGACTGGTTTTTTTCATGTGTGAATTTTTCAAGTTTTTTACACAAATCCAGCAATTGATGAGCACTGATATTGCCGGCAGCCCCTTTGAGAGAGTGGATTGCATTTGATAGTTGTAGGTAATCAATGGGATTATTACAAGACATTATTGATTCTACATCTTTACGGGATTCTAATTTAAATATGGCAATGACTTTATTGAGTCGTTCTTCATTTTTTCGAAACCGTTGAAGAGCATCCTGTTTGTTCCAGATGTACTTATCAGTGCTATTGACTGAGGCGTTGCAGTCATTTTTACTTTCACACCCATGTGCATCGTTCGAATGTGTGTCTATATACTGGTTGTTTGTTATTTTATCTTGCCAGTATTTTATTTTTTCTTCTAGGTCATCAATAGCAACAGGTTTTGACAAATAGTCGTCCATACCGGCCTCAAGGCATTTTTCTTTGTCTCCTTGCATTGCATTTGCGGTCATTGCAATAATCGGGATGTTTTTGTTGATGCCTGGTATATCTCCTTTTCGTATTTTTCTGCTAGCGCTGTACCCATCGAGTATTGGCATTTGGCAATCCATCAGTACTATCTGATAGGGTGCATCGCTTGGCGCATTGCGAAGTGCCGTTATCGCTTCTTCCCCATTGTTTGCTGTATCTGCGTTGTAGCCAGCGTCCTCAAGTATACCAAGGGCAACTTCCAGGTTAACTCTATTGTCATCGACAAGTAGAATTCTTGTTTGTGATGTTTCCGTTTTTTTAAGGTCTTTGAGGTAGTGTTGTGTTACCAATGGTTTTGCATGCTGGAGGGCTGAACCATTGTCGAGAGAAATCATTAATGCATCGCGCAAGTCCTTTGGTGTTGCTGGTTTGGGAAAGTAGGCATCAAAACCTAATTGGGAGAAATGTTTTGCATCACCTCTTTCGCTTACCGACGTCATCATAATAAGATGAATATGGTCGTTCTCTGAATTTTGACGAATGAGTTTTCCTAATTCAGCGCCATTTATTTTAGGCATGTGCATATCGATAATAGCGATAGAGAAAAGGCTTGGATCCCTTGTCAATATATCGATGGCCTCATGCGCACAGGTTGCCTCTGTTACAGACGCTCCCCAAAGTTGAAGTTGTCCGTGCAACACCTCACGGTTTATTGCATTATCGTCAACTATTAATATGGGGGCATTCACTAAACTGACTTTTGGAATGTTTGATTGTGGGATATTGCTCTTTTCTAGTTTAATTGAAAATGTGAAATTGCTTCCCTTGCCGAATGTACTGGTAGCTGATATTTCACCGTCCATTAGCTCACATAGCTGTTTGGTGATGGCTAAGCCCAGCCCCGTTCCACCATATTCTCTTGTGGTTGAAGTATCTGCTTGGGTGAATGATTCAAAAAGGGACGTGATTTTATCTTCTGGGATACCAATGCCTGAATCGATTACTGAAACAGTTAAAGTGAGGTCGCTGCGGTTTTCGATTATTGAAGCTTTGATAATGATATCACCCTCGTTGGTGAATTTTATGGCATTGCCAACGAGATTGTTTAAAATTTGCCGTATTCTTCCTGGGTCCCCTCTAACCGTAGTGATGGCGATTTGATTAGAATCTAGGATAAGCTCTACATTTTTTTCTTGAGCAGTATAGGCATTAATGGTTACGAATTCAGATAGCTGGTTTAGAATATTGAAATCCAAAATCTCTAAGTCTAATTTTCCGGCTTCAATCTTAGAGAAATCCAATATGTCGTTGATCACCGTTAACAATGCCTCTGCACTAGACTTTGCCATGTTGGTGTAGTTGTTTTGCTTCTCTGTGAGTGAGGTTCTTGCGAGTAAGCCAAGCATGCCCATCACGCCGTTCATTGGTGTGCGTATTTCATGGCTCATGCTGGCTAGGAAATCTCCTTTTGCAAGGCTAGCCTGTTGAGCTTCAGTCGTGAGCTTCTCTAAGCGGCTATTCATTTTTTGTGTTTTTTCTAATAATTCTGATGTTTGTGTGTTCTTTTCGCGAAATACATTGGCTGATATGGCAAGATTTCCAACCTCATCCTTTCTGTTGATGCCTGGTATTTCCTCAATTGTTTCGCCTTTTGCCAGCTTTGTAAATATGTCTGTTATTTTTCGGATGGGAATGATTATTCTATAGATCAATATTATTGCACAAAAAGTTATGAGTGATAGGCTCAGTAATGATACTGTATTGCTTTGTATCTGGTTTTTTTTAGCCGATTTAATGATACTTTCATCTGTTATAGTTTTCTTTTTATCAATTATTTTTGATATTTCTTGGGTTAGGTAGAGGATTTCATTGGCAGACCCTGTCATGACAACATTTATTAGAAAGACATAGCCACGGGTTTGTTGTGTAAGTTTGTAGAAATCTTTTTTAATGGATCGTATTTTTTTTCCAGTCTCTTTAAGTGAAGGATCCTGGGTTGTGATTTTGAGGGCACTTGATATATTCGTGTTGAATTTTTCTATGTGTTCATAATGCGGAGATATGGAATACTGTAATAAACTAACTTTTGACGATTTTATTAGAGAGTCGACTTGTTCTGTTGTGATGTTGTCAATTTTAGATTGTGAGATCGGGCTGATTTTTTTTTGAGATAACGTGTCTTTAAATGAATTCTCGATTAATTTTTTGAATATAGTATTTCTTACTTCTTTTCCTTTGATGACGCTTTGGAAGTTGCTGTTGTAATCATTGAGGTGAACTTTCATTCTTTCAATAATATTGATGTAGCTTAAGGTATCTTTATCTTTATCTTGATCGCTGAAGGAGCTAAGTTCATTTAATTTTTCATTAATGCTAATTATGATTTTTTTGAAATGATCGGCGGAGGAGCTGGTTTCGGTATTTTTGTAGATAAGTACATGCCGTTGTAAATCGATGACATCTCGTTCAAGCTTATTGATAAGCTCCAATTCTGAGGCCGAATCTTGAGTTAATTTCTGACTGTTTGCGAGTAATTCTTGGTGTGAGTAAGATAAAAATATTTGAAAAACCAAAATTAGAATAAGGCATGAAAGAACTATTATAATTTGGGCTTGCAACGTGCGAAACATAAGTGACCTTACTCAGTATTATGCGCTGATGAATTCATACCACTTTTGTAAGCTGTAATCATAGGTATTCATCACGGTGTTCCATACTGCAACGTTACTTAGGCGTGTGGTATAGCTACCACCTCGTCGTATGTCGCCTGGTTGAACAGATATGTTGCCATCTGTACCTTTGAGCGCTTTTTGTGCGGGTTTTCCTTGATACCAATAATCCCATTCATGACTATCGAGATATTTTTCTGATCGTTGAGGGTTGGATATATAATAGCCTTGGCGAGCAATGAACGCTCCAGGCCATCCAGACAACCACCAATTCATATAATCATAAGCAGCATCTTTCTCTTTTCCCTGGGTTTCTGATGAAAGGCACATAACCCCGTGCCATCCGCGATAGCCTTCTTTCGGTGCTGCATAGACAACAGGTATATTTTGGCCATTAAGTGCTGACACTGCTGGTGAGAACATACTTTCAATGATCACGCGGTTTGACGCCATAAAGTCGACGGATTCAGGAACCGATGTCCAAAATCCGCTAAAGTGACCGCTTTTTTTCAAATCAATAAGAATGTTGAACAGGGCGTCTAATTCTTGCTTAGTCAGCTGCCCAATATTATTGAAGGAGGTAAGTCCATTGGCCTGGGCAGCAAGCGCGAGATCAAACAGACCAATGGTTGGTGCGTTGACAATAGCGACTTTCCCTGCATACTCCTTGTTGAGGAGCCAGCCCCAACTTTCTGTTTCATAAGGTTTACCTTTTGGGATTACTTTTGTGTTGTATCCAAAAGAATCGACGTTATGAACATAGGGTAAAAAGCTGACTGTATCGGAGTGAGTCTCTCCTAATTGCCCGTCGTCTTGAATGTGAAGTAATTTGTATGGGGCATCTCCTGCTCCAATCTTTGCGTTTGGTGTAAGTTGACCCGTCTTGGTTAGAGAGTTAATTTCATCCCAGTGATGTATGCGTTTTTTCTCGATGGGTTGAATAGCCCCTGATCCCCACAAAACCCTCATGCTATTTGACCATTGCTCGTATAAGTCAAAGGAACCTGGCTGCATTGAGGCTTTTTGTAAAACGGCAGCGCTTCCTTTGGCTTCGTATTCTATTTCGATACCTAGGTCTTCCATCGCCCGTTCACGTAATTCCTCTTGTAGCGTTACGTGGGTTCCCAATACGCGCAATTTTGTTTTTGTGCGAGCAAAAACATACGGTGCTTTTATAGATAAACCAGCACCAGCTCCTAGGGTTGCTATGCCCCCTAAGGTTTTGCGTTTGTGTAAATCGACTGTGTTTGGGCTGTCTGAGGTAGGCTGTTTTTTCATGAATTTGCCAATCAATTGAATTAATTGCGAGTATTATCTGAGTGTAGACGGCAGTCTGTTTGTTGTCTTATTCCAGTTGGGCATAAAAAAGCCCAAGTAACGTCTATTACTTGGGCTTTTTTTGGTATCTATACTGTGTTTGGAATTATGTTAAAAACTACGAGTATTTTTTAACTAGGCCAACTAAGGATTGAATGGTATTGAAGGGCACGTCGATGGAAAACTTGTTGGATATCATGGCGGGGATGTTGCCGCCAGGATCGATGTGGGCACTATAAATAATATCAACTTTGCCATTATCTGCGGGGTTAAATTGCCAAGAGCCCTTAACTGCTCCAACTCGCTCACAGCCTTTTTTTGTCGGTGCTAGATCATTGTCTGAATAAAACTCAATAGTGGCGGAGTTGTCTTCGTTACGTGAAATGCAGTTTCGAACAGCAGAATCACGGTTTTTTACCGGCCAGGGAGCATTTGCCACGGTATGGGTGTAATAATTATCAGCGTCCTCTTTGATCAGTTCTGCTGTCTTTACGCTATCAATCCACTTTGGATGGTTCTTAACGTCTCGCTGCATAGCGATTAGCGCATCTACAGTGGTTTCGACAGAGGCTTCAACTTTAAATTCGCGAAAGTTTGAACCGGCAACTTCACGGGTATAAGCCGTAACTCCTTTGCCTTCTTTTTCTAATTTCCAGTTACCAGAACTCATAACAATACTCTTCTTAAGGCTACTAAACATCAATTTATAATTAGCACGAATTATAGAGTGTTATGGTTCTGGATACATGGTTCAAAAGGACTATTTTTGTGGGGGTATGGAATAGGTACAAGTGGCGTGAGCAACGGGACGTGGGTCATCATTGCAGGTAATGGTAACTTCACCAACGGCAAGTTGTTTACCCAGTTTGAGTAGGTTAGCTTTGGCTTTTAATGCACCGGGTTCTGGCTTTCGTAAGAAGTTGATGTTGAGGTTGGTGGTCACAGCTAATGCCACGATACCAATGTGGCCTAATATGACCGCGTACATGGCAGTGTCAACCAAGGCCATCATGGTAGGGCCAGAAATGGTGCCGCCGGGGCGAATATCATGAGGTTTTGTTATTTGTTCCATTGTTAAATAACCAGGGCCTATTTCTAAAATTCTAGAGGGTATTTTGGGAAAAACGGATTCAAGAAATGTTTGTAGTTCAGCAGTGTTAACAGTGGGAGTCATAATTAATTCCAACTAAATAAAGAGCATCAAATGTGTACATTACGTGGGTGCATTTTACGAACGTGTCAGGAATACTGTTATGTGGTGACATGTCTTAATACGGCCATGTAACTGCTGGCAATCTCGGTGTTTTGGTAAGCGCCTTTGTTACGTAAATGATCGTGAAATGCTTTTAGATGATAAATCGGTACAGACGCCAAGATATGATGTTCTAGATGAAAGTTGACACGATTTGGAGCAAATAATAAGCGTTCAATGACATTTGCGTAGGTTGTGCGTGTATTTAAGCGAGGGTCGCTATCAAACAGATCGGGTACAGCGGCATGTTCACCGATTTGGCGAATGCGAAGGAATAACATGTAAAAGGTTAAGTAGGCAACAACCCATAATAGGTATAACCAAGGAGCACCAAAAAGGGTTAATACAAGGAGCAATGTAGCATTGACGATGAGCCCGTCTTGCATTGTGGTATTGGCTCTTGATACGACGGTATCTGCTGCACGATCTGGAGAGTTCATCACGTTACCTTTATTTTTACGGGCGGCGGTGATTAATCGAAGAGCGGTTTGTCCTGTGATATCACGCCAGAACTTTCGTTGTAAACTAGCGCGAGGAATGGGGTAGTTCTGATAATTTCCGAGATCAGGGTCTTCTTTAGTCCCCGCTTTTCGATGGTGAACTAAATGCCCTTTTGCGTAACTGTTCATATCTAAAAAAAGTGGGGCAGAGGTTAACCAGCGACCTATTTTTTCATTGAGTGTTTTATCTTTGAATAAACAACGGTGTCCACATTCGTGCATTAAAATGCTTAAGCCGAGCTGTCTTCCTGCTAATAACAATACACTAATAAATATCGTTACTGGTGAGGGCCATATGCCTGCGATGGCGAATGCCGCAGCAATTAACAACCAGTTAAAGGCAACAATTCGGAAACCAGTAAGGTCACTTTTTTTAGTAAAAAAAGCGATTTCATCGGAAGTGAGTAGATCTTTTATATCCATCTTGCTGCCTCTTTTAATCTCTTTGCTCTTTAGGGTAGTGCTTCGGGTAGTGCTTAGGATTGTGCTGTGAAATAGTATTTCTTGTGTTGGCGTTATTGTTGAAATAAGCCTTCTATATGTTGTTGCCATATTGATCTACCGACATTGTCGTATTCCAGCATGGTGCTGCAGAGTAATGCACGATTTTTTGGATCACAGAGTTGATCCGGTAATAGCGGGTCTTTAGTGAGCATGTGAATAGCACTACTACCTAATCGAAAACTTTCAGTCATGGCATCTTTTGTTGGCATCTTGGTTAGCTGTTGCTGGCTTACGGTTAATGCCTCTATCATGGCGGGGAAGTGTTGGTTATAGGCGAGATTATTCTCTGGCTCGTTCCATAGCACTAGCCACTGCTGGCTTAACGTAGTGTTTAATTTGTGGGAAGCAATCAATGCTGCCTGATCTTCGAGGCCGAGTTGTTGTAGGTGTTTTTCCAGGCAATGAAAGTTGTCGCTTAAGTTGTCTGGGCGGACCCAGAGGTTGTCAGGCCCAGGCCTAAAACCTCTTAAATGTAGTGCTTTGATGGATCGCATACGTATAGAACGGTCTGGGCTTTTAGGGAGATGGCAAAGTAACCACTGGTCACTTTGCCAGGGTTTGATGCGATCTTCTGCGTTGCGCCAGTTGCCAACAAACTCACTGATAGGGTCAGATGAGGTACTTAATCGATAATGGGAGGTTTCTTTGGTTTGGCCTGTTGAGGGAGGTGACCCTGAAACAGGGTTATTTGGCGTTGTGTCAGGGTCACCTTTTTGCAATATGCCACGGTTCATTAGCCGGTTAATGGCCACACGCATTGCATTGCTACTAAAACCGAATAATCCGCCAATCTCCAGCAATATCTGGTTGGGTAGTGGTGTTGTCCCTGCGATACGTAAAATATCGATAGTAACGTTCTTAGGGCTTAATTGGCGGCATTCTATAGACATAGTGATCTACTAAGGTCTCTACAGCAGTGGTGAGTTATATCTTTATAATTACACTTATTTGCATGTTATGCAAATAAGTGTAATTATTGGAATTTTGTACAGCGCGGTTAATCAGAGTAAGAGTCAGTTGATAGGTATCGAGTTATACTTTCTATAACCCCTACTTTCTATTAGTCCCCTTTAATGGAGTGATTATCGATGGAGTCAGCATTGTCGAAAGTATCAAAACAAGAGCTCGCATTATCATCGCCTATTTTGCCTAGTTCATTGCACAAGGCATTCTTGGAACTGGAGTGTTTGTACACTGCGAGTGATTGTTTGATTGCTTATAACGTGTTGATTAATAAATGGGGAAATGATTCTAGTGCCGATGTACCGGTATTCTGGTTGCATTCTAAAGCAGCATTAATGGCATCGTTCACCATGAATTGGTGCAAACTATTTGGTTCAGATAGTACTGATCGATTCTGGAAGCAGGTGACGTTAGAACAGAAAGCATTTCGAGAGTTAGTGTATACAGTGACGGAGTTTAATTATCAGGGGTGGGCTGATTATCGTAAGATGATGACTGCATTTAGAAACAAGGTAGTGTCTCACCCGACGCCGTACTTTGATTGTAACGACGTTCCTGATTTTTCTGCCGCATTTGACGTGCTTAAAGTGACACATAAATGGTTGCGACAAGTGGCGGAATATATAGATGAGCCTGTTGTTGGTAATCTTTCCAATAGAGAATATTTTGAAAATATAGCAATTGAAATCGACCGCTCTGTGTCGTCTTGTTGATCTCTTTATGGATTAAGCCGTTTCTCTAAACGACTGCTGTTGCTCACATGTCACTTCCGTTGTGCGATTTCTACCGCTGTTTTTGGAGTGGTAAAGCGCTTCGTCGACCGTGTTAATCAGTTGATTGATGGTGTTTTCTGGCCGAGGTATAACACGGCAATAACCAGCTGATAAGGTCACGAGTGGGTCGGTATCTGAGGCTTTATGGGGTATTGCTATAGTAGCAATAGCATCATGTACGTAGCGAGATAAATTACTTTCCTCTTCTGGGGTTGAGTCAAACCACACCATTAAAAATTCTTCACCACCCATTCTGGCTGCGAAATCGAGGGGACGTTTACAGCAACTGTTTAGGGCTCCCCCAATACTCCCTAAACAATCATCACCCTTTAGATGACCGTAGTGATCATTGTATAGTTTAAAATGATCAACATCAGCAAGCAGCAGAGATATAGGTTTTTGTTCACGTCTTGCATATTCCAATAGAAAACCGAGTTTTTTAATCGCTTCTGATCGATTAAATAGGCCTGTTAACCCATCTTTAATCGCCATATGTTGCACGATAGCGTGTTGGATAAAGCTGTTTCTAAATTGGTATTCAATGGTATACGCCCCAACCATGCCGCAGAATGAAATGGCCGTTACATAAAATACTTTGAGTGATGTATGGCGAGAATCCGGTAAAAAATAAATGCTGGCAATCCACATGGCGAACATTGTCACCAAAGGGCCAATACAGGCAATTTGAAAACGTAACCCAGCCATAAATAGACTGATCATTATGACAATAAACACACCTTCATAAGCAAAATTAAAACCGGCATTGTTACTCGCAATGTCTAGAGCAATATTGCCTAAAGCAATCCACAAGATAACCATTACAGAGGTTGGCTGGATAAAGCGGGTCATGGCAGGGATAAAGTGAAAGCTGAAAACCAACAATAGCAACGGGATCGACATGCCGACACGAACGAAATAATACAAACTTTTAATTTCATTTGGCATTCCCTGTATATCCATGGGAATTAGCAACACAATTGTGACCATTCCTATAGCGATAGACGCCCATTGGCGAACCTTGTTATTGGCTCGATGCAAATCGCGATACTCTTCCTCCAATGCAGGGGAAAACCGTAATAAACGAAACCCTGCGTTAAGTTGCTGTTGGTATGCGCTGATGTCGTGAGAGTAGGTAGTCATTGGCTAAAGTATAATCGTCATTAATTTTTTATCTTGTGAATTTTTCACATTGTTAGGTAATACTAGGGTTTGCGATGTTGCGTCGCTATAATCTGCGAACAGGCCTAAAAGGCTTCCACTGAAAGAATGGTTTTTTTGAGTTCATGTTTAAAAAATACCTGCATCATCACACTGCTGTCGCCACACACAGTCGTGCCGAAATACGTAACCCGATGTTAAGAGTGGTTTTATCGTTGTTACTTACCGCAGTGGGTGGGTACGTAGAGTTTCGTGTTATTGATAGAATTTGGTTGAACCCAGTTAGCATTGACCGTAATGGCCAGTCTTTTGATGCTTATGGATTGTTTTTGTTATCCCCCTTGTGGATCGGGGCTATCTATTTGATATATATGGCCTATTTGTTATTGTTTGCATCCTCCCGAAGAGCCCGTAAAGGTTTTTTACGGCCCATTGCGTTAAAAGTTTCCGGTGTATTGATTGTTACGTTGGGTGTTTATGTGCTCATTAAGGGTAACGTTTATGGCGCTTTTGTCGTCGCAGTAGGTGGCGCTTGTTTTGGTTTGGCTCGGGATCGAAAGGACTTCATTGTTAGTGATAAAGAATGGCTTTGATTTTGTGACTTGGTGGTCATTTTTTTGTAGGATACGTGAATCACTTTAAAGGGTAAAGCATGCGCAGCTTGGCCTATGAATTTAGGCCTATCAAAATTAGGCTATGTTGCTTAGGGCTAATTTCTTGAGTTTTGTCTAGTGGCCTAACAGAACCCTTCTCTTTGCTGGTACATTCGTGCCATATTTGGCGTTCGCAGTAAACATACGTGGCTTACATGTTTATTGTGGCCAAGAAGTGCGCTGACCTAAGATTTCAGGGAGGGTTATATATTGGGTAAGCAGTAGGGCAGTTCAGGGGTGGCATTCTCATAAAAATAAAAATGCAGGAGTTTGCATCATGTTTGATCCTTTGTTTAATGTAACATTTAAACCCGCACTTAAATCAGTGTCAGCGGGGCTTGTGATCCTATCGCTCGTTGGTTGTGGCGGCGACAAAATTTCCATTTCTTCACCCGATGACAATGCAGTTTATAGTACGTCTACTTCCGATACGCAGGTAACGATTACCTATAAAGATATTGTTACTACTGATCTTGTATTAATGTTGAATAATACGGACGTCACCAGCTATTTTACCGTTACAGATACGGAAGCTGTAGCAACGTTAGGTGATCTCAGTGCACTATTGGTAGATGGTGGTAATGATATTGCTGTGACCGCACCGGAGGAACACAGTGTAGATTTTATCTGGGATATTAGCGGTCCGATTATTCATATCACCTCAGTAGAAACTTGTGCAGGGTGTGGGCCTTCAGTTGTCAGTTACAGCGGTTATGTGGAAGATTATTCTGCGGTGACTGAAGTGACATTAAATGCAACCGAAGTGATACCGGTTGCGGAAGATGGAACTTTTTCTTGGGGGTCAAATGCCAATACTTCAAACTTTTCTGAGACAGGCCAGTTAACATTTACTGCTCAAGATTCCTTTGGTTTTAGTTCAACAACCCCTTATGAAGTGAGTGATGATATTAATGATGTGGTGCTTGGGGATGATAACTCGTTAAAATCACCTATTGGTGCCCGTATTAATGATAGCGGCATTAGTTTTATCGAAAGCGAAGTGCTGGAGCTGGTAAAAAATATCGATCTTGAATCAGAGTTACTAGCACAAAATCCGCTGGTATATGAAAGCAAGGAACTCAAAGAATGTGTATGGGGGATTTGTGTTAGTTTGGGTTCTGTGTGGGTTAGGGTGAATGCAGAATGGTTGTCACTGGGAACTATTGATTTGGATATCACGCCTCAAAATAACTCAAATGTTGTGGCAGTAACGGCGACGTTAAACTCTATTAGCATGGGACTAGACCCTGATGCTCATACCCCGGGAATAGATTACGGTTTGTTTGATGTAACGGTAACGGCGAATGATGTGGTTGCGGTTGCAAACCTTGCGTTAAGCAAAGCGAATGATGGTGGAGTGGCTGCAAGTTTACAGTCAATGAATATTAACCTGGATGTGGATTTAGGAGCATTAGAAAGTGCGTTAAGTACTATTGATACGGTGCTAGACGTGATTGGGTTAGGAGGCCTCACTAATACGGTTAAAGGTGCTATTAATGGCGTTGTTGAAAGTGAACTGGAAAGCCAGTTGGGTGGAATGTTACCGGACTTATTAGCGCAATACACTCAACTTGTGCCAACTAGTGCAGCAGTACCTATTTTGGGTAAAAATATAGTTGTAGAAGGTGAAGTTGATAGTTTCAGTGGTAACAATGGAGCGCTAACGGCAGTGATTAATATGGGCGCTCATGCTGAAACTGTGACACATGCTGGGTTGGGATCGCTTTATGATGATTCAGCCATGCCGGCACTTACCTTTAGCAGCACACCTGGCGGCAATAGTTTTCATGTTGGTGCCGTTGTATCAAAGAACGTGTTAAATCGGTCTTTACTTGCTGCTTTTGAAGCGGGTATCACGGATATCGAAGCACTGGTCTATAGCGGTACTGAGCTTGGCGAAGTACTCGGTGATGCGGTGGCAGGAGATGATCAAATTTCAATAGCGGTTACACCTGCGTCGGCACCTTCCGTAGCATTAACCGATAGCGGCGAGCTGGTAAGTTTAGATGTTCAAGACCTTAAGTTGGTTGTGAATTTAACACCTGCTGGTGGTGATACGTCTTCTGTTTTGTTTGAGACAAATATAAACGCATCAGTGCCAGTAAGTGTTGGTGTTAGCGGTGATAGCAAATTAGATGTAGCGATTGAAAGCTTGCCAAGCTTTAATGTGCTGAGCATGAATGTGCTGGGGTTGAATTTAACGTCTGCACAGGCTGAAAGTTTGGTTGATTGGTTGTTGCCGAATATTATGCCGACGTTGGCAGAAGGTATTGCTTCTATCGCAATTCCAACAATTGAAGGTTATACCTTTGCGCCAGTGGAGTTATGGCAGGCAAACTCAGGTTATCTAGGTTTGGCGGGCAATATGGTATCAGGCGCACAGAAGTCTGCGATGGTTTCAGCTTCAGCAGAGCTCGCTTCGGGTGGTGATGTTGTGACAGCGATGCGTGTAGCATTAGGTGATGGCAGCGTTTCATCCGGTGAGCAGGTTAGCTTTAGTGTTGCAGGTAGTGGTGACGAAAATGAAGCCACTCAAACCCGTTATCGTTTAGATGATGGTGTTTGGTCGACGTGGAAGCTACGTGACACAGTGACGTTATACCGTGTTACAGCAGGGGGGCATCAATTAGAAGTCTGTGCTCGAACGGATGCATTAGTTGAAAGCAGTGATTGTGCTGTAAAGGCGTTCTCCGTCGGGGGGTAACCTTTATACTTACGTAACATCTGCTATCAGCAGGGTTTATTTATAGCCCTGTTGATAACAGATTTGTGATTGAGTTTATCAGTCATTCTTATCGGCTTTTACATCATTTGTTTCATCATTTGTGCTGTCGTCGACAGTGTCTTCAGTCCCATCAAAGTAGATGACTTGATTCCGTCCATTATCTTTCGCCTTGTAGAGGGCGGTGTCGGCCATCTCGAGTAGGCCTTCAGGTTCTGCGTCGGCTAGAGGTGTCATGGATACAACGCCGATACTAATGGTGATGCAAACAGGTTTGTCATCAACAACAAAGTAGATGCTCTCGACACTTTTTCGAACTTGTTCAGCAATATGTAAACTGCCTTCTCGGTCAGTGTTGGGTAGTAAAAAACAAAACTCTTCGCCGCCGTAACGGGCTACCACATCATTGTCTCGGTGGGTTTGTTGTCGAATCGTTGAGGCAACTTGCCGCAAGCAATCATCACCAATAAGGTGGCCGTATTCATCGTTAAAATTCTTAAAGTGATCGATATCGATAAGTAATACACCCAGCGGCTCTTTCTCTCGGTGTGCTCGGCTGAATTCACTGGATAGTGCTTTGTTGAGGTAACGTCGATTGCGGATGCCGGTTAAACCATCGGTTAGTGATAAATTCTCTAGTTTTTTGTTAACCTGTTCTAGTTCGTTGGTACGTTCTTTTACTCGACGCTCTAAGGTTTCATTGGCCCTGCGTTGAATGCCCAGTGCGCTTGCTTGAGCTTCTCTTGCTTCACGTTCATGTTCGAGTGCTTTGTCTTGGGCTTGGCGAGCGTTACGTTCTTGCGTTAACGCTTCTGATTGGGCTACACGTGCCACTTTTTCTAATTCCAATGAATTCGCTTGCGCCTCAAAGCGTTTTTTCTTTTCGACATTAAGCCGGTCAGCGAGCGCAAATGACAGTAAAATAACCTCTAGAGCTGAACCGATTTGTGTGGCATTTTCGGTAATAAAGTTACGAGGTAATAAGTTTAATTTGTTAAACGCCAGGATAATCCCTCCGATCATGAGAGAGAACCAGGCGACGGTGTAATATTTGGCGGATGAATCGCCTTCTGCCCAGCGCATTGTTCCTGCAGCAATTGCCGCGCAAATAGCGGCTATTGATAATGCTATTGAAATGATAATCATTGTTGAATAAGGTAAGAATGCTGTGAGAATAATACAAGCAAGGGCTAAGATACAAAGTAGATTGGTAAACTTTTCAAGATGAGGTTTTGTGACCTTTAATTGCAAAAAGTCTCGGGTGAAAAGGGATCCAAACAATAGGATGCCAAGTAAAAATACGATAATAGCTTGGTCGTTCCAGCTGGTAGCATTAGGCCATAAATATTGAAAGCTGATGCCATTTAAACTGGCTAGGAAGAGTGCCGATGATGCAACAAAGCAAACGTAATATAAATAGTTGCTTTCGCGAACAGATAAAAACACAAATAGATTATATAACACCATAACAAACATGGTGCCGTAGTAAATGCCTAGGCCAAGTAACTCTCGTTGTGTACCTTCTATAAAACTTTTGGTTTTCCATAACGTTAAGGGGACCTGCATGGAGCTACTGGTTTTAATTTGCAGGTAAAAACTAACGGTTTGATTGGGCTGCCATTTTATGGGGACAATAAAATTACGATGATCTAAAGGTCGGCTATGGAAGGGGAGCTTATCACCAAGGGCGATTTTTTCGGGAGCGGCATCATCCACTAATAAATAGAGGTTGATGTGATCCAATACGGCATAAGCAATTTCCAGGTATCGCTCGTCATGGGTATTATTGGGATTGGTAACATTAAAACGAATCCAATAGGTTGATGACGTGTAGCCAAAATTTATGGTCTCACTGGATTCTGTGTTGCTTTGCCATAGTTGGCTGGATTGAGGTGACAGTAGGTCATGCAAATCAAGATGATTAGAGGGGTCTTCCAAGTATTCAGTGTAAGGGGTAAGAAGGTATTCACCCTGATTCGGTGATAGCGGTAATGTGCCGATGGCGAAGCTGGAGTTACAAAGCACTAGGCATAATGGCAATGTAAGCAGGAATACGAAACTCTTGCCTAGGCGGTGTAGGCTATATGGTCCAAGTGGGCTCTCTGGCGTGTATTTTATAGTCGGTAGCCTGCTCAAGGAGGTTGACTGAAGTTGGCTTTGTTTGGTTTGAGTATAGTGTGAATTCAGCGGCTTGCGTACTTTTGCTAATGGGGTCTCTAAGAGGGTGGGGGTTAAGGGGTGAGCTCTTCTTCTGGAAAGGTATAGCATAGAATGCGGTTACGACCGCGGTTTTTAGATTCGTACAGAATATCATCTGCTTTTTGAATAAATATAGATGAAGTAAGTGTTTCTGAAGGGGTGCCGGTGACCATACCGCCAGACAGCGTAATGTAATCAGAAACCTTGGATCTTTCGTGAAGGATATTCAGTTGTTGAATATTGCTTGCTATCAGGTCGCTTAAACGGGCCATCTCTTCTGGCTTTGTATCAAACCAAACCAATATAAATTCTTCCCCGCCATAACGACCTGCAAAATCCAGAGAACGTCGGCAACCTTTGGATAGCGCTTTGGCGACATCAACTAAGCAAGCATCCCCTTGAACATGGCCATAGGTGTCGTTATAACGCTTAAAGTAATCCACATCTAGCAGCACCATGGTGACAAATTTTTGTTCGCGAAAAGCGTGATCCATGATGATTTCAAGTTGATAGTTAATCGCCCCCCTATTGAGTAAATTGGTTAAAGGGTCAATTTTAGCCGCAGAGCGTAACGCTCCTTTTTGGAGAAAACCTAATCTGGATTGGTATTCCAGTGTGTAAGCCGCAGCCCCCCCCACTAAACAGCTACCAAAGATAAAAATTAACTCGTGCATCAACATTACATGTGGAGGCATGTAGAAGACAGCGAGTAAACAATAGCTGAGAAATAGTAGGCAAGCACAGGTTAGGGACAGTCGAAATCCCATGCCGGCAAGTAAGAAACCCATAAAGATGATAAGAATGAGGCCTTCGTAGGGAAGTTGTTGGCCAAGTTTATTGGCGTAAGCAACACATAAATTAGTTGATAAACCAACAAACAAAACCATACCAAATGCGAAGGTTTGAAAGCGCCTTTGAAAGAGAGGGACGTAGGTGCAAGCGTAGGACACACCCAATAAAGGCAGCGTAAAACCAATGCGTAATAAGCTATAAAAATCTAGGGGTCTTCCTGATAACACACTGAAATCAAAGGGGATAAGCAGAAGCATTAACACGGCAGATACCCACAGCGCGGTTCTCTGTTTAGCGATGTTTCGCTCTAGGTACTGGGAGGTGTATTCTGCCTCCATGTCGGTGGGAAAGGAAAGGTTTCTAAAGCCTGCATCCATTTGCCGCCGATACTTCTGTAGGTCCTGCTCAAAGTCGGCCATAAAAATACGTTAATAATCAATCGAAAAGTGAGGATTGGATGAGCGAAATTATAGTCGCTATAGAAAAATTATAGTCGCTTCGTTGGTAATTTTTTGTATATTTCAGAGAGTTACTGTTAGAGCTCCTTTAAGAGTTACTTATCTACCCAACTCTATTGGGCACTGTTTGGATTATTATTGGTGACACCTATAGTTACCCTGCTTTGAATGCTGTTTGTAATAAGACGTTGAGTTAATTCTTGACTGATCGGTTAGATATAATTAATATCAAACCGATCATTCAGAAATAAATAGAGACCCTAATGAATAAATTAAAAGCGACTTATGTAAGCGTGTTTTTAACCGTGTTAACCCTAATAACCGGGTATGCAATCTATGATTTTAGGGCAAACCCTATTGCTTGGGGCGGGGTATTGTTAACAACACTACCGTTGCTATTAATGCTGACGCGAGCCTTTCTATTCTCTAATCTGGCGCGGACGTCAGAGAAATTGCCGGTGTTTACCGGGTTGGGTGTTGTTGGAATTGTAGTAGCGGGTTATGGCGGTATGAAAGAGTCTATGCCTATTCCTGTGATTGTGGCTGTAGTGGCTTTTATCGGGTTTCAGCTTTATAACCGTTGGTATTCCAATCTGGATAGAACTGAGAGCGTATTGTTAAAAGAAGGGCAGCAACTGCCTGAATTTACCGTATATCGTACAGATGGACGTGAGTTCTCTTCGAGCGAATTTAACGGTAGCCCTGCATTAATTTTATTTTATCGTGGTAATTGGTGTCCACTTTGTATGGCTCAAATTAGGGAGATTGCTGCACAATATAAGGAAATGGCAGACAAAGGTATAAAAATTGCGCTTGTTAGCCCTCAGCCAGAAAGTCATTCTAAAAAACTGTCGGATAAATTCGACGTGCCGTTTTTGTTTTTAGTGGATAAAAACAATGCGGCTGCTGAAAAACTAAATATTGCTATGAAAGATGGGTTGCCATTGGGTATGGAAGTGCTGGGTTATGATGGCGACACGGTGTTACCTACTGCGTTGTTTATCGATGCAGAAGGGAAAATTGTGTATTCGGATCAAACCAGTAATTACCGTGTGCGTCCAGAGCCGGAAGAGTACTTACGTGTCGCTGAGGCTAATGGGCTGTAATTTGGCTTAATTTTTCAGCATATTTTCTAAACATTTGTGCTGTTGCTGTCTTTATAGGATCTTTACGTTCTTAAAGGCAGCGACATCCATATGTCTCACACCAAGACTCAACCCGTACCTCAAGTAATGTCTCAACTTGAGCCAGAACTAGCCGCCTGGTTACTGGAAGATATACCTAATAATCATTGGGTACATGTTTGCTACCAACTTCCAGATGTTATTGGAGCAGCAGATGATGTTTCTGCGGTGCCTCTGGCAGATGTCAGTTATCGTATTGTTAGCCTTCAGGATGAAAATATTACCGTTAGCGGAAAGCTAGATTCTCTGGGGCAGGCTTACCATGAGGGTTTTGTTCCAGGTCCGGTTGCGGTGTACCTCGCTACAGAAGATACGGTGGCTGTAGAAATGGAGGCTGATAACCTTCGACAAAATCTCCAGCAGAGCTTTGATAGTTTGTCGGTGCTGTTGTCGTCTCAAAAAATGCCTCTTGATAATAACCTGCAACAGAAAGGGTTTGTGCCTTATCAGTGTTCTCCCGCTATTGTTGACGCCGCGGTGGATAAAAAACCTACTGAAGTTATTCAACTACTCAGTATCGAAGTGAGTGCTCAAGGTCAATTGGCAGACGCGCATAAAATATCGATATTTCTATTGTTATCGGATGATACTTTTACGTCAACGCTGAGGCAGTTTATTGAAAAGCTTTGGCAGGAAACAGACGGTTGTGTGTGTGTTCGGGGTTTTGTATTAGACCTATTGAATGGATTACTGATTGAGGCCTTGTTAGGTGAAGGTATGTTCTTCGTTAATGGCACGCTGTCGTTACTGGATTGTTGTAAACAGCATTTTCCTCCAGCGGCATTGTTGTTAGATGAAATCGTGCTGCAGTTGCAAGGGATAATACCTTTGTTTCAACAAAGTAAAATAAGTACAACATTGCAGGGAAGAACCAATACAGAGATTGTTGTGCAGTGGCGTGAGCCCCCAAACCCACAGCGGTGTGATAGACACTATTCCAACGTTGCTCTGATGCCGACGAATGAGAATGGAGAGGTGTTATTGGCCCATACAGATTTTGAATTGAATGGGCCTGTCCCGTTACGGTGGACACGACACTATAGCTCTTCATATACCGGTGGGTGGAGTTGTGTCGCTAATGAAGCCATTCATGTGTCTAAGGGGTGGGTAAATTATTGTCGGGAAGACGGCGTTATTGTTTCTTTTGAGTTACCCCCGATTGGAAAATATTCCACCAATATTACGTGTGGTCTTATCTTGCAGCGGGTCTTTTACAGTGTCTTTGTTGTTAAGGGGGAAGGAGGTGTTCGGCGAATATTTAGTGGTTTGTATTCAACTACTTTACCTCCGGGGGAAACTCTAGCAGGGAGAGGCAAAGGCACTTATGTTGCAGAAAGTGCTATTGAAGAAATTATTCCTCTAACACAACTTGAAAATCATCACTCTGAGCATTGGCAATTTTATTATAAGCGGCTGGACTGTGACCGTCACCAGTTAGTGAGGGTGAAAAGCAGCTGGGGGCATGAGTTTGCTATCGAATGGAATTCATCAGGTTATATCACACGTGTTGTTAATAAAAACGACGGTAAAGTGTTAGCCCAATACGACTGGGGTAGCAATGGTTTATTGCGTGCTTCCACGGATATAAAGAGGCACTGGCAATATACGTATATGCCGGAGGATCCCAGGTTAATTTCTACTATGACAGACCTCGGTGGGACGCATATTCATTGGGGGTACGATGCACAGGGGCGGGTACTAATCAGTGCATCGGGAAAAAACGCGTTGCAACGAATTGAATTGTCACACTCCAGGTTGAGATCTAGGTCCAAATTCAGGTCCGAATACGGGTCAAAATATAGCTACGATAAAAATCACTTACTCACTGTTTATACTGACGTTGACGAGAATGTATCGCAATATCGATATAACGTCGAAGGTATGCTCTCTGCGTTTATTGATCCCGCTGGCGGTGGATTCAGTTTATCGTATGATGACCAAGGTCAGGTGCAAGAAGTTACCAATGCTTTAGGGGAGAGTTGGGGGTGTGAATATAACAAACAGGGTGTTGTTGAAGCAATTGTTGATCCTGAGGGAGTAGCGTATCGAATAAACTGCGTTGCCGGGCGTCCAGTGTCGATGTCCGTGGACATAGATGTCGAAGCGAATCCTTTATCTGTTCAGCGTTACTGGCAATGGGATACTTGTGCCAACCTTATTATGGATAGCGCTAATGGGCCTTTAAATCAAGCAACCTATGACACCTATGGGAAGTTAACGCAGCTTGCAGATCGTGGGCAGGAGGTGTTGTCGTTTGACTACAACCCACATAATCAGTTACGCACAGTTAGTGCTAATGGCGCCGTACAATTGGCTCTAATGTATCATGGCTCGGGAATGGTTTCTCAAATAGCAAAGGCTTCGGGGCAGAATATTGATTTGCAGTTTGATGATTGTGGGCGTCTGTTAGGTTGGACAGAAAGTGTCGTATCGGAAAAATACACACATTCATTGTCAATTCAATATGATGCAGAGGGTCGGGTGTCGCGATTAGATTGCCATGGGAAAAATACCGAAAGTTTACAATTTCAGTATGAGATTGGGCCATTGCCGAGTACTTGCATTGACGCATCTGGGGGTGAGTTCCAACTGGCATTTAGCGAGAAAGGGTTGTTGCTTAAATGCGAAGAGCGGAAGCTAACATGGCAATATGATGCTTGTGGTCGGCAGGTTTATCGCTCGAACACCAAACAGGAAGTTAAAACTCAGTATGATGTTTTGGGTAGAGTTGTAGAGCACGCAGAAGGCAAGGACGTCGTTCAATGTGTGTATCAATCAAGGGGGCAGTTGGCTCAATATCTGTCACCGCTCGGAAAAATTGAACATACTTATAATTTGTTAGGGTTTCGAGTGAGTACAACCCACTCAAAAGGTTATGCTGTGGTATACCAATATGGTGCTCCAGGTATGTTGGAGCGTATTGAGATTAATGGCAATGTTGTATTGGAATACATTCGTGATACTGCAGGTGTTGAGTTATACCGAAAGCAAGGTGCTTATCGTTGTGAGGGAGACACGTCTGCTGCGCATTGGGTTGATACCTGTTTTGATAGTAAAACCGAAGAAGTAATAGAAGAGCTTCGATTGTGGCCTGGTAATAAACATCAATTGGGGGTGATAGAACATTTGATGATTGTATTGCAATTGGAAGTGTTGAATCTTCCACCCTTGTTACAACGGAAGGTGAGGGGATTACAAGATAATAATAATCCCATGAGGGGTGTTTCAAAAATATCAGAATCAAGTCAAATAGAAAATGGCATTGTTGTTCACCACCCAGTCAATGGTGAACCGTTATTGATTATTTATCAAAACCAAGTGTATTTTTATGAAAGTAATCGAGAACCAAAATGGCGGGATTGGAATGGAAATGATGTCGCATTAAATGGTATTCATGTGGCTAGAGAATACTTACCCATTAATCCTCTGGGTGATGTAGATATAAAGGGCGTTATGAAAGAACCCCCTAGTGGTATGTTATGGGATTTTGTTACCAAAGGTGTTGCTACAACGGTTTTGAATGCAGTGTCACTGACTTATAAGTCAAATGCTCTTTGATTGTGATAAATTACATTACAGCAATAGACCTGTAGTGAATGTAATAACAATAAGAGAGAATAATCATGACAGAGGACCTTCAACAGCAGCTATATAAACTGCTGGCAAAACAGTCAATAACTGAACTTATTCATGGGTATTGTAATGCGGCAGATCGTCGTGATTATGACAAAATGCGCAGTTATTACCATGATGATGCTTTGGATGATCATGGTGGTTTTTTTAAAGGTTTGGCGATGGCGTTTATTGATCAGTTGCCAGAGATTCAAGCTCCTATGGAAATATTGCATCACAATGTCACCACCGTAAATATCAAGCTTGACCCCGATAATGCCAATAAAGCGGAAGGTGAAGTGTATGTATTAGCATTTCATACTATGAGAACTCCAGACGGTGGAACAATGGACTTGTTGATTGGAGGTCGTTATTTTGACAAGTATGAACAACGAAACGGGCTTTGGAAATTCTCACATAGAGCGGTGGTTGCCGATTGGGTGAATGTGCATAATCCCTCAATGGTTGATTTGAAACATCCGATTATTGAAGGGTCTCTCATCGGAAAACCTGGATCAGAGGACCCTTCTTATGCATTCTTTTCTTTATTTAAGCGGGGGGAAAGGTGATGCGAGTGTTAAATTTATATTCAGCCCTTCCGTTTTATGTCTTTGTGCTCAGCGTTAACCTGTAAAGAACTGAATAAATAAAATTGCCTGACATATAAAGCCCACCAAAAATGCCAATGTTCTAAACACTGGTATACCCATAGCGTAGGTAACTGCGTGTGTAAGTCGAGCATAGAAAAATATCATCGCTGCCGTTGCTGTCATTTCATTATTAGCTTGGCTGAGTTGAACCGCCAATACCAGCGTGGTAAAAACCACCAAATTATCGACCGCATTGCTGTGGGCACGCATCATTCTGTGTGCCCAATTGGCTTGTGGTGGTTTATCTAGATTTGGTGTTTTGAGGGTGGCCCATACTCCCTGTTCGAGTATGCGATTTACTATATAAGCCATCCATAATGTGCCAGTTAAGCCTGCGGTTAGAACTAGATAAAACAATTCAGGTGAAATAGCGCTGTTCATAATGTATTTCCGGTAATGTGAATAATGGATTGTGTATTAGAAAAAACAGGTGTCCCATCGATAATATTTTATGGAAAAATGTTATCGACGAATCGCATTTGCTTTATCCTATGATCATTTTTATCATTTCTTTTTCACGTTCAAGGCACTTGGCAATTAAGGGATGAGAACGTACACGTCCTACATAAGCCGCTAGGGTTGGCCAACGATTAGGGTCAACACTAAAGCCGCCATAACTAGCAGTAATAAACATTGAAATAATGCTAATGTCGGCAATGGTAATGTGCTCACCAAATAAGTAATCATTACCTGGTGTTTGGGCTTCTAGATAATCTAGAACTGGAGGGAACTTCTCTTTTACTGTTTCGTCCACAGCCTTTTGGTTTGTTGGTTGTTTAAAGTAGCTTGGATTTACAAAAAACTCGCGAAACATAGTCCCGCAACATGGGAATAGCGCTGCGCCAGCATACTCTGCTAACCAACGGCATTTGGCTCGTTCTTCAGGGCTTGATGGTAGAAGAGGGGGCTCCGGGTATTTTTCATCAAGATATTGAAGAATAACATTAGAGTCTCCGATGATTAGACCCTCATCTTCAAGCGCTGGAATTTGTCCCAGTGGATTAATCTTAAGGAATTCAGGTTCTTTAAGTACAGGACCAGGGATAATCATGTTTGATTCAAAATCAATGCCTTTAACCATGCAGGCAATGACAACTTTACGGACATTGGGTGAAATTATTGCGCCATGAAGTTTCATATGTGTAGCTCCTAAATAGGGGAATGAATATCGATTTTTTTTCTATCTCCAGTGCTAGTTCCAGCAGTTAAAGCAATTATCTACCATGATTTGTGGTTTAATAAGCGCTAAAGTAGACAGAAGAGGTCCTATCAGGACATCGTTCGGGAAGTTATTTAAATGAAGAAAGTTGCTATTCTTGCTGCTGAGAACTCAGTGCTCTCGACCATTGCCTCTCCAATGGATATGTTCCTGCAAGCCGGAGTACTGTGGAATGTCACCATGGGGGAGATACCTGTTCCGCTTTTTGATGTGAAAATAGTCACTGCTGATGGGGAGCCCATCAGCGCTATCAATAACATTCCGGTGATTCCTGCTTGCTCCATGTATGAAATTGAAGATGTTGACTTAATTATCCTTCCTTCCCAGGGTTTCTTTTTTAATCCTCAGGATAAGGGGCATATGGATAGAATTGAGTGGCTCAAAGATTGGTATGAAAAGGGAGCTGATCTCGCCAGTGTTTGCGGTGGGGCATTCACTTTGGCGTCAACAGGGCTGCTTGATGGTAAAACTGCAACAACGCATTGGGGATTAACAAAACAGTTTAAGAAACGTTTTCCAGATGTAAACCTAAGAACGGACCTTTTGGTTACTGATGAAGGGCGGCTGTTTTGTGGTGGTGGTATTTCTGCAGATTTAAATTTGTCTTTGTATCTTATTGAAAAATACTGTGGGCGAGAAATAGCATTACAAAGTTCCCGATGTACGATGGTTGATCTAGATTGTACTTCCCAATCTCCATTCACCATGTTTACTCCAGAAAAGAACCATGGTGATAGTAAGATCCTTGAAGCTCAAGAGTGGATGGAGAATAACCTACGAAATAAAATCAGTATTGACGATATGGCAAGTGAAGCGGGAGTCAGTATTCGTCAACTCAATAGGCGCTTTAAGTCAGCAACCGGTGAAACAGTTAACAGCTACCTACAGTTAATAAGAGTAGATGCATCAAAGGTTAGCCTGCTCAACACAGACCAACCTATTGAAGAGATATCTTTGAATATAGGATACGAGAACATAAGTTTCTTTCGAAGGCTGTTTAAAAAGCAAACCAGCCTTACGCCCTCAGAATATAGGAAGAGATTTCGTTAACTAAAAAAATATGCCTGGTGCAGGGGCGGATAAGTGAGTGCTGGGTGATTATGAGCAAGCATCTACACTTAAGGTTCTAGCAGCGCCAGAGGTTCTTTTTTAGTTTGTTTTTGATTTGCCAAATACTTATCTAAGATAGGCTCTAGGTGCAAGGGGTTAAAGCTGTAGGGGCCTTTGCCGGGATTATAAATAATACGTCCATCAGCACCAATAAAATAAAGCCTAGCAGGGCGCCCAACCCAGCGGTTGTTGACGGCATTGTCCATGCTATCAACCAGCAGTGGAATAGCGTGGTTTAAGAGGTTGTTCTTAAGGCGATCTGCAGCCCATAACCGGTCGGGAAAGTTGGTGTGTTGAGCAATGTCGATGGCAACAGGGTGGTTAAAAAATGTTTTGCTGGTTTCAACAAGTTGTGTGCGAGCCAGTGGCCACTCATCCGTTGCGTGAGGTTCGCTAACATAAACACCCACAAAATTGACTGAACTTTTATATTTCTCATGCAACCGATTGATGTCTGCTAAACCTGCGCTAAATACAGGACAGCTGTTCGCGCCAAGAAATAGGACAACAGGTTTTTCTCCTAAAAAGTCTGATAGATGAGATGTTGTTTTTCCATCGGACTGTAGCAGTGAAAACTCAACGGCTTGTTGGCCTGCTTTAGGGGCATTGATGTCGAACTCATTTTGCCAATTTTGCTCAAGGGGGCGGTATGTCATAACGTCTTGAGCTATGTATCGCATTGCTTGTAAAGGAGAGCTGTGTTCGTAAGTAGCAAAGGTTGTGGCAACAATGGCAAAAACAACCACGGCGTAACGAGATAATGTACCAGAGGTTTGTGAGCGTGAAAGCGTTTGGCGATGGTAGATAATGTACACGATGGCGACGGAGATAAAGGTCAACAGTGATACTAAAAACGGTACATCGACAATCAAGGGCAAGCAAAGGAGCGAAGCGATAATTAGCTGTAGAGTGCCAAAGTGGCGCTTGTGCTCATTGCTCAGGTTATTGGTAAATCCTAGATGACTTAGCCATGAGGCGCCGTCTTTGTGTAATAGGTTGATGACAGAAGAGAAAAACATTGCTAACCCTAAGCCAAGCTGAATACCCGCCAGAATGCCATGTGTGCTGTATGCGAGAACAAATGGTAGAACCGATTCTATAGACATGATTTGTTCATACTGTTCCATGATTTTCTCCAGAGGTGATGCATATTTGAACTTGTATTTTATCTAAAAATGATTGATAGTCAATTGTGAATATTGTTCAGTTTTGTGAATTTACGTTAATGTTTTGCATACCGGAGATTGTTTGATGACAAATAAAAAGGCACCAATTGAGGAGAATAAGGCTGCAGAGTTACCTGCGAGCCCGCTAATCACGTTGTATACATTTACTATGAGCCCTTATGCTCAAAAGGTGCACTGTTATTTGCAGTTCAAAGGCCTGCCGTTTCGATGCTTTTACATTAACCCCTTACGTTTGAAAAAAGACTTGCCGGTAGGCACACAGGTCCCAGCCTTGACGGTAGGAGATCAAAGCAAAACGGACTCTTCTGCAATTGGTTTGTGGTTGGATGAATTGTTTCCCAGTCATGCGCGGTTGCTACCGGAAGACCCTGTACATAAAGAGACAGTATTAAAGATTGATCAATGGGTTACCCATCGATTGATCCCTGGTAATTTTAGACATTATCCGGGGGTAGGGTTTACGCCACGCAGGGTGCTAAATGGCTGGCGGTTAGGACAAATATTACATAAGACCTCTCATGGAGGGATTCCATTAACGCTTCAGGCCATGTGGCCGTTGATACTCAGCCAATTGCGTATTTCGGCCCATCGTGACCGACCATTTCGCTCTACCGTGACCGCTAATTACGGACGATCGTGAACGGTCATTTCGGTTGATCGTGACCAATTTTACGCCCTTCAGCGTAATCG